>ENA-UOYY01000228-UOYY01000228.1-food-metagenome-genome-assembly--contig:-NODE-228-length-20947-cov-3.550211_pt1 | contig 20947 bp, 18 predicted proteins | sample MGYA00249878_ERZ772714 | MGnify/ENA primary metagenome ERZ772714 (study PRJEB29005, sample SAMN08379454) | food metagenome | isolation source: cheese spiked with Escherichia coli O103 | study: EMG produced... | reverse complement strand
AAAAGCGCCTCGAGAGCGTCGAGCTGGACGGGGTGCTGGCGATGGGGCCTGAGCAGCAACGCTTTGCCGAAGGCTACGGCGGACGGCTGCTGTGCCCGCTGGATATCGTGGTGATAGCGGCAAAAAGCTGGCGCCTGCACGCCGGGGCGCTGCGCGACTGCGCGGAAAAAGGCTGGGTGCTCAATCCCGACGGCTGCGGCCTGCGGGCGGGGCTGATCCGCGAGCTGCAGTCCCAGGGGCTGCGCTTAGCGCTGAATGTCGAGACCGCGGGCGCCCAGCTGCAAATCAGCCTCGTGGCGCAGGGGCTGGGGCTTGGCCTGGTGCCGCGCGCCGCGCTGGCCGCCAGCCCGTGGCGCGATGACGTCGCCGTGCTGACCCTCGCTGACTTCCAGCCCGCGGTGCATCTGTGGTTGGTTCACGCGCAGAATCTGGCTAATCTGAGCCAGCCGCTGACTTTTTTCGCCGGTAAAGTCGTTCAGCAGCTAAACGTATCTGACTGAAACCTAAATACAATTTTTATTAATGCTTATCTCGCATATTAAGATATGACAAAAATGCATTTTGTTCATTAAGAGCCCGTGTATAGGGTAATGAAAACGCGCCGCCGCGGCGGTCCACTCATTATCCTGCTACAAGGAGTTCTGCATGAGCATTCAGTTTCTCGGCATGATCGGCCACCGCCTGTCGTCGGAAACCATCGCCCCGGTCGGCCCGATTTTTGACCGTGATTACATCGTGCGTTTCGCGCAAACCCACGAGGCTGCCGGGTTTGACCGCCTGCTGGTGGGCCACTGGTCCGATCAACCCGACGGCTTTCTGGTGACCGCGCTGGCGGGGCTGTCGACGCAACATATCGGCTTCCTGCTGGCTCATCGTCCCGGTTTTGTCTCGCCGACCCTCGCCGCGCGTAAGTTCGCCACCCTTGAACATCTGCTGGGCGGCCGCCTGGCGGTACATATCATCAGCGGCGGCAATGACGCCGCGCAGCGCCGCGCCGGCGATTATCTCGATCACGACCAGCGCTACGCGCGAACCGATGCCTTCCTTGAAACCGTCCGCAAGGTGTGGACCGCCGAACAGCCGGTGGATATCGCCAACGATTTTTATCAGGCTGAACAGGCGTGGTCGGCGATTCGCCCGCTGCAAAAGCCGCATATTCCTCTCTACTTCGGCGGTTCCTCGGAAGCGGCCATCGCCGTGGCCGGTAAACATGCCAACGTTTTCGCCCTGTGGGGGGAGTCGCTGGCGCAAACCGCGGAAACCATCCAGCGCGTGCGGGCCGAGGCGGCGAAACATCAGCGTGAAATCGGCTTTAGCGTCTCGTTCCGGCCGATTATCGCCGCCAGCGAAGCCGAGGCCTGGGAGAAAGCCGAGCATATCCTGCACGTCGCCACCGAGCGGGCGGCGCAGAGCGGGGGCGGTTTCAAAGCCAAGCCCGACAGCGTCGGGGCGCAGCGTCTGCGGGCCACGGCGGCGCAGGGCAAGGTGGTGGATAAACGCCTGTGGACCGGGATCGCGCAGCTGGTGGGCGGCGGCCATAACTCCACCGCGCTGGTGGGCACCCCGGAACAGGTCGCCGACGCGCTGCTCGACTACTACGACCTCGGCGTGCGCAACTTCCTGATCCGTGGGTTCGATCCGCTCAACGATGCTCAGGAGTACGGTAAGGCCCTGCTGCCGATAACCCGCGAAAAAGCCGCCCTGCGCGCCGTCGCGGAGCGCGCATCGTGACCGGGCAAGCCACCGATGACTGGACGCGGCGGCTGACGGAGATCCGCCAGCTGATGGCGGAGCAGGCGGCCAGCCTTGACGCCTGCGGCGAATTTCCCCGCCACAATATCGCGCATCTGCGCCAGCGCGGCTTTTTGAGCCTCGCCGTGCCGCAGCAGTACGGCGGAGCGGGGGCCGGTTTAGCCGAACTTCAGCAGGCGGTCGCCGCCATCGCCTGGGGCGAACCGGCGACCGCGCTCATTGTTTGCATGCAGTATCTGCATCATCTGCGACTGGCGGAAAACGCTGGCTGGGCCGAGCCGCTGCGTCAGCGGGTTTTTCACGATGCCGTCGAGCGGGGCGGGCTGATCAACAGCCTGCGGGTGGAGCCGGAGCTCGGCTCACCGGCGCGCGGCGGCCTGCCGCAAACCGTGGCGACCCGCCGCACCGGGGGCTGGCAAATTAACGGTCACAAAATCTATACCACCGGCATTGAGGGGCTGAGCTGGCTGGCCGTCTGGGGACGCAGCGACGACGCTCGTCCACTGGTCGGCACCTGGCTGGTTCCAGCCGACAGCGAGGGCGTCTGCGTGGTGAAAAGCTGGGATCACGCCGGAATGCGGGCAACCGGCAGCCACGAAGTGGTGCTCAACAATGTGCGGGTGGCCGATGAGTACGCGGTGGACGTGTGGGCGGCCGATGCGCCTCCCGCGCCAGACGCCGAGCAGTTTCGTCTGTTTGCCAATCGCCATACGGCGCTGCTGGCGGCGATCTACGACAGCGTGGCGCGCGCGGCCCGCGACTGGCTGGTGACGTGGCTGGGTACGCGTATTCCGGGCAGCCTTGGGCAACCGCTTTCCAGCCTGCCGCGGGTGCAGGAAAAAGTTGGCCAGATGGACGGATGGCTGCTGGTCAACCGCAGCCTGCTGGAAAAGGCCGCGCAGCTGGGCTTTTCCGCCATTGAGGCCAATCTGGCGAAAGTGACGATTACCGACAACGCCATTCAGGCGGTAAACCTGGCGCTGGAGCTGACCGGCAACCATGGCCTGAGCCGGCAAAATCCTCTGGAACGCCACTATCGCAACGTCCTGTGCGGGCGGGTACATACCCCGCAGAACGACAGCGCGTGGCTGGCGGCAGGCAAATACGCTTTTCAAAAATAAGGATAATTCATATGCGCAAACTTCATTTTACCCGTGTAGCCGGGGCGCTGATGCTGCTGGCGCTGAGCGGCTATACGGCGGCCCAGGAGCAAATCACCCTGCGAATCGCCGATCAAAAGGGCGGCATGCGCTCGCAGCTGGAGGCCGCCAACGCCCTGCGGGATCTCCCCTACGAGATTAAATGGGCCGAGTTTCCGGCCGCCGCGCCGCTGGCGGAAGCGCTTAACGCCGGGGCGGTGGATGCGGGGATTATCGGCGATGCGCCGCTACTGTTCGCGCTGGCTAACGGCGCGCCGGTCAAAGCCATCGCCGTCGATAAAAGCAACCCGGCCGGCACCGCGGTGCTGGTCTCGCCCGACAGCGCATTGAAGAGCGCCGCGGATTTAAAAGGCAAACGCATCGCTACCGGTAAAGGATCGATTGGCCACTTTGTGGCGCTGAAAGCGCTGGAGCAGGCGGGAATTTCGCCGAAAGAGGTGCAGTGGGTGTTTCTCGGCCCGGTGGACGCCAAAGTGGCGCTGCTCAACGGTTCGGTGGACGCCTGGGCGACCTGGGAGCCCTATACCACGCAGCTGGTGAAGACCGCGGAAGGAAAGATTCTGGTCAGCGGTAAAGGGCTACTGCCGGGCAACACCTTCCTGGCGGCAACCGATGATGCCCTGAAAGACCCGCAAAAACGCGCGGCGATGCAGGATTACCTTACCCGCCTGGCCGGCGCCGAGCGCTGGGCCTACGCCAACCTTGATAGCTACGGTAAAACGCTGGGGGAGATTATTCGTTTTCCGGCGGATATCGCCCGCGCGCAGTTTGCCAATCGCCAGTCGCAGTGGCAGCCTCTGGACGCGCAGACGGTCGCTCAGCAGCAGTCGACGGCGAATTTTTACCTCGCCAACGGACTCATCCGCGCAAAGCTGGACGTGACGCCGACCTTTGATAACGGCTTTAGCGTGCCCGCCGCCCAGGCCCATGCGGAGGTGGCGCCATGATGAAAGCCGCTTTTTCCCGACGTCGTTTCTTACGCTTGACCGGCGGTCTCGCGCTGGCGGGAGCATCCCTGCCGCTTTGGGCTCACGATATGGCGGCCATGGCGAGCGGGGATGAACACCCGGCGCTGCGCCTGGCGCAGCCGTATAAAATCAAGCTGGCGATCAACAAAAGCGCGGTGTGCCTGGCGCCGGTTGCCGTCGCCGAGCAGCAGAAGATCTTCAGTAAATACAATCTCGACGTGGAGTTCGTTAACTTCGGCAACTCGACGGACGTGCTGCTGGAGGCGATTGCCACCGGTAAGGCCGACGCCGGCGTCGGGATGGCGCTGCGCTGGCTGAAGGCGCTGGAGCAGGGCTTCGACGTGAAGCTCACCGCCGGAACCCACGGCGGCTGCCTGAATCTGCTGACGGCGAAAAACTCGCCGTTCGGCGGCCTGGAGAGCCTGAAAGGGCAAACCATCGGCGTCACCGATATGGCCGGGCCGGATAAAAACTTCTTCGCTATTTTGCTCAAGCGCCACGGCATCGACCCGATAAGCGATGTGCAGTGGAAAGTCTATCCGCCGGATCTGCTCAGCGTGGCGCTGGATAAACGCGAAATCGCCGCCATCAGCGGCAGCGAGCCCTTTAGCTATCGCCTGCTGGCAACCGGCAAGTATCAGCTTATCGCCAGCAATATGACCGGCGATTACGCCAACCTGAGCTGCTGCGTACTGGGCGTCAGCGGTAGCCTGGCCCGCGATCATAAACCGGCCGCCGCCGCGCTCACTCAGGCGATTCTTGAGGCGCACAGCTATGCCGCCGCGCATCCGGAAAGCGTGGCGCAATCCTTCCTCGCCCATGCGCTGAATACCAATGAGGCGGAGGTCAGCGGCATTCTCCACGGCCAGGGGCACGGCCATCACGCGGTGGGCGAGGCGTTTGTCAAAGAGCTGACCCAGTACGCCGTGGATCTTCAGCGGGTGCAGGTCATTAAGCCGGGCACCGATCCCCATCAGTTTGCGGAGAGCATTTATGTCAACGTTTTCGCCTGAACGGGCGCTGGCGCGTACGACAAGCGGCAGGCCGCTGTGGACGGAAGGCCTGCTTGCCGCCACGCTATGGCTGCTGGGGGGCCTGTTTACGCTGGCCTGGCCCGATGCCGGGCGGCGCTGGCCGTTTAGCGAAGGGTGGGCGCTGGCGCAGTTCACCCTCGGCGGCGGGCTCTTGCTGCTGGCGCTGAGCTACCGCTACTGGCGGCAGCGCGGGGCTCGCCTGCAGCATGCCGGAAAGTGGCTGGCGCTGCTGCCGGTACTCTTTGCGCTGTGGGAGGGGCTGACGGCAAAGACGGCCTTTCTGCCGGTGCCGTTTTTCGCACCGCCGCAGGCGCTGATTGAGGTACTGCACGATGACTGGCCGCGCCTGCTCGATAGCCTTCTGCATTCGCTGGGGCTACTCGGGCTCGGGGTGCTTCTGGGCACCAGCTGCGGCTTTATCAGCGGGCTGGCGATCGGCTGGTCCCAGCGGATCGGCTACTGGGTGCATCCGGTGTTGCGTCTGCTGGGGCCGGTGCCGTCCACCGCGCTGCTGCCGCTGTGCCTGTTTATTTTCCCTTCCAGCTTCGGCGCCAGCGTGTTCCTGATCGCGCTCAGCACCTGGTTCCCGGTGACCGTGCTGACCTGGTCCGGAGTGATCGGCATCGATAAGGCATGGTATGACGTCGCGCGGACCCTGGGCGCCAGCCAGCGCTTCCTGATCCTGCGCGTGGCGATCCCCGCCGCGCTGCCCAACGTCTTTGTCGGCCTGTTTATGGGGCTGGGCGCATCGTTTTCGGTGCTGATCGTCGCCGAAATGGTCGGGGTGAAATCGGGTATTGGCTTTTATCTGCAGTGGGCGCAGGGCTGGGCCGCCTACCCCAATATGTACGCGGCGCTGCTGGTGATGGCGCTGCTCTGCTCCGGCCTGATTAGCGGACTGTTTATGGTCCGCGACCGGCTGCTGAGCTGGCAGCGGGGAGGCATGCAATGGTAACCGCGAACGCAAGACCTCAGGCGGCATCGGCCGGAGCGGCGGTGTCGATAAGCCACCTGCATCATGCTTTTAGCCTTGGCAAACAGATGGTGCCGGTGCTGGAGAATATTAGCCTGCAGCTGCGGCCCGGAGAGAGCGTCGCGCTGCTCGGCCCCTCGGGATGCGGTAAATCCACTCTGCTGCGGCTGCTGGCGGGACTGGAGCCGCAGCAGTCCGGGCAAATTCAGATTGATGAGGTAGCGATGGGCGGACCGGGGCCCGAACGGATACTGGTGTTTCAGGATCCGACCCTTTATCCGTGGCTGACGGTGCGGCAAAACGTGCTGCTGGGGCCGCAGGCGCAGGGGAAAAAGGGGCTTGAGCCCAAGGCCGACGCGCTGATTTCACGCATCGGGCTGCAGGGGTTTAGCGAGGCGTGGCCGCGCCAGCTCTCCGGCGGCATGGCGCAGCGTGCGGCGCTGGCGCGCGCGCTGCTGAACGAACCGCGCCTGCTGCTGCTCGATGAGCCGCTGGGCAAGCTGGATTCGCTTACCCGCATCAGCATGCAGCGGGAGCTGATCGCCCTGTGGCAGCAGCAGGGCTATACCAGCCTGCTGGTCACCCACGATATTGAAGAGGCGCTGCTGCTCTGCGAGCGGGTGCTGGTCATGTCGCCGCGTCCGGGGCGGATTATCGCCGAGTTTGCGCTTCCGCTGGCGTTTCCCCGCCATCGCGATAATCCGCTGCTGGTGCAGCATCGGCAGGATATTTTGCGCATTCTGGGACTGGAAGAGGATTGGTAAAGCAACGCGCTAACCGGGGGCTGCTGGACGGCCTGCGTTTGACGGAGCGCCGGGATATTCCCGGGGGCGGCGCGGTAGGGCCGCGCCTTGCCCGGGCTACAGGGAGCGCGCTGATTCTTGCCCGGATGACAAGGAGTGAGGGGGCTGTAGCCCGGATAAGGCGCAGCGCGCCGCGATCCGGGACAGGGATAAGGCTTAAAAATCCATCTTCAGCGTAAACTGCACTTCCCGCGGGTCGCCGATCTGGTTACCGAGGTTGTTGGTACCGATGGAGGAGGTGTAATAGGTCTTATCAAACAGATTCTTCACGTTAACCTGTAGCGTCACCGGATATTGCAGCTTCATCTTATAGGCCGCAAATACATCCGCCACCGCATAGCCCTGCAGATAATAATCCGCGCCGTTGGTACCGGAACGTTTGCTTACCGCGCGACCGCCGCCGCCCACCGTCAGGGTATTGCTGTCGTAGACGTTATGAATGTCGTAGCTCAGGAACAGAGAGCCGGTGTGTTTCGGCACGTTCGGCAGCGGTTTGCCCTTGTAATCCGGATCGTCGGTGACTTTCGCATCGGTATAGCCGTAGCTGGCGATGACGCTCAGGTTATCGGTCAACGATCCGGCCACGTCCACTTCGGCGCCGCGGGAGCGCACCTTACCGGCGGTTTTCGCTACGGTTTCATCGCCCACCGATTCGGTATAGAGGACGTTGCGCTTATCAATATCAAACAGCGCGATATTGGCGGTAACGCCGTTGAAGAGCTCGAACTTCGCGCCCAGCTCGTAAGAGGTTGACTCTTCCGGCGGCAGATTGCCGATATAGCTGGCGATGGAGGACTGCGGCATAAACGACTGCGCCACGTTACCAAACAGCGAGACGGACGGCGTCAGCTTATACACCAGGCCCGCTTTCGGCGTCCATTTCTGGTCGCTGCTGTCGGTATTGACGTTAAACGGGCGGCCTTTCCCGGCGTACTGGGTGTAATACTGATAGCGCACCCCGGCAATGGCGATCCACTTATCGCTAAGATAGAGCGCGTCCTGGACGTAGCCCGCATAGCTCTCCTGCTGAGTACGCTGATCGCTATCGGATGCCGAAACGCTGGAGCATTTGTCGAGCGTACCGTAGACCGGGTTATAGATATTAAATCCCTTGACGTTCTTACAGCGGATCATATCGGTACGCAGCAGATCGTAGTTCTCGTAGGCCAGGCCGGTGAAGATCTCGTTGTTGAAGCCGCCAATGACCACGTTACCCTGTAAATCCGCCCGCGTAGCGTGCATTTTCTGGGTTGAACCGTGGGTGGCGTCGACGCGGCGGGTCAGGTTGCCGGTCGCCGAATCGTAGGCCATTACCCGGGCCTGATCGTCGTTGTAATGATCCTGGCTGTAGCTGTAGTCGAAGCGGGCGGTCCAGGCGTCGCTGAGCCGGTATTCGGCATTCAGCTGCGCGAGGTCGGAATAACCGTCGGTAATATTAAACGGTTCATCAAAACGCGTTTTGCGATCGACATTCACCGCATGACCGGTGTTCAGATCGAAGATGGTGCCGCGATCGAATGGGGTACTGTAGTTACGGTGCGAATAGGAGACGTTCACCGTTGCCCGCTCGCCGAACCAGGTCAGGGAAGGGTTGATAAAGCTGGTCTTCTGTTTGCCGAAATTACGCCAGTAATCTTCATGCTGATATTCGCCAATCACCCGATACGCCAGCGGCGTCCCGTCGATGGGGCCGGTGACGTCGAACTGCCCGCTACCGCCGCCAAAGCTGGTGGAGGTGGCGGAGACGGAGCCGCCGAAGCTGCGCTCCGGGCGTTTGGTGACGACGTTGATTAATCCGCCGGGGTCGAGAATGCCGTACAGCGTTGAGGCCGGGCCTTTGAGCACTTCAACGCGTTCGGTGGCAGCGGTAAAGCTGCGCGGCAGCACGGTGCGCAGGCCGTTGGTCATGATCGAGCCGTCGCGGTTGGCGCCGAAGCCGCGGCGGCTAAAGGCGTCCTGGGTCCCGCCGAGGGTATTGGTTTGTACCACGTTGGCGACGTTATACAGCGCTTCGTCGAGGTTCGTCGCATGCTGATCCTCGAGCACCTGCTCGCTGACGGTGTTGACCACCTGCGGAATATCCAGCATCGGCATGGTGGTCAGCGTGGCGGTCGAGGTATTGACCGGCTGATAACCGTTGGTAGCGCTCTGCCGTGAACCGTCGGCGACGACCGTCATCGTTTCGTCAGTCGTTTTTTTTGTCTGAGTGGCGCTATTTTCCGCAGCCACTAATCCCGGTGAGGTGAAAAAAATCAGTGAAAAAAGCGCACGCCCTTTTAATGCCGAAAAAGGGACATTTAATGGAATCATTTTTGTGTCTCGTGAACGAACCTCGCCTTTGCGCAGAGGTAAAGCCAATAAAATCATTGCCCTGAAAAAGAAAGCTATCTGTTATTAACGCCAGAAGGCGTGCAGATATGTAATTGAGAATCATTCAATCACGAAGGAATGTAGTAGTAAATGTTATGTAAGATAAAAAAGTGCCGACGTAAATAATCACGCAATCAGCGCTGAATAAGCAGAGTGGATATAAATTAATTTATTGTTTTTATTGATTATTAATTCATTTTCTGGAGGTGCGGTTGTCGGTAGTAGACCGCCGTTATCGATGCGGTCTCGGGGTATTGACTACTACATTCATCCGCCGCATGATCAAAAGAGAATGAGATTTATTTTTGTTTGAGTGCGGAACGAGCGGGCCTGGCGCCACGCCGTTGCGGCGCGGGAGCGAGTTATGCCACAGCGGGTGTTGCCTGCAGAGCAGGGGATCGTCCTCGATTCCCTGTCGGCCGGATATGGCCAGACGCTAATTGTCGATAATATTCATCTGACCATCCCCCACGGGAAAATGACGGTACTGGCCGGCGCCAACGGCTCGGGGAAATCGACGCTGCTGTCGACCATCGCCCGGATGCTCAAGCCGCTGGGCGGCTGCGTACGTCTGGACGGCGAGGTGATTCATCAGATGCCGACCCGTGAGGTCTCCCGGCGGCTGGGGATTCTGCCGCAATCGCCGCTAACGCCGGAAGGGTTGACGGTGTTTGAACTGGTTTCCCGCGGGCGCTACCCCTGGCAGGGTCTGATGCGTCAATGGTCCGAGGCCGATGAACGGGCGGTCGAAGAGGCGCTAATGCTCACCGGCACCGCCGAATTTGCCCATCTAGCGGTTGATAGCCTCTCCGGCGGCCAGCGTCAGCGCTGCTGGATCGCGATGGCCCTCGCTCAGCAAACGGCGACAATTCTGCTGGATGAACCCACTACCTGGCTCGATCTGCGCTATCAGGTCGACATTCTCGAACTGCTGCAAACCTTAACCCGCGATCACGGCCGCACGGTGGTCACCGTCCTGCACGACCTGAACTTCGCGGTGAACTACGCCGACCTGCTGGTGTTTCTTAAAAAAGGACAGATCGCCGGGGTGATTAATGAACAGGAGATCTGTACGCCGGAACTGATCAAAACCGTTTTTGACGTGGACGTGCAGATGTCGCTCAACCCGCAGACCGGCAAGCCCTTTTTTATGCCGTTCCGCGCCCGTGAGGAGAAGGCGTTATGAGCGCCTCCGCGCTGCTGCTGCCGCGCCGACAATCCCGGCCCCGGCTGGCGCTGGTACTGCTGAGTTTACTGCTGCTGGGCGGCTCGCTGGTACATCTCGGGCTCGGCGCGCGCTGGATTGCGCCGCAAACGGTGCTTCAGGCGCTGTTTCACTACGATCCGCGCAACTTTGACCACCGCATTATCGTTGATTTACGCCTGGTACGTCTCGCGGCGGCGCTGCTCACCGGCGCGGCGCTCGGCGTGGCGGGGCTGCTGCTGCAAACCGTGATCCGCAATCCGCTGGGCGAGCCGCATATTCTCGGCCTTAACGCTGGCGCTTCGCTGGCGGTGGTGGCGACGTCGGCGCTCGGAATCAGCCTCGGCGGCGTGGCGTTAGCCAGACCGCTCACCGCCGCCTGCGGCGCGGCGCTGCTGTTTGGCGGCGTGATGCTGCTGTCGTCATCCGGGCGCGGTGGCGTGACGCCGCTACGCATTACCCTCTGTGGGGTAGCGCTGTCGGCGTTTGCCTCGGCGGTCACGGCGGCGATTCTGATCCTCGATGAACAAACGCTACTGGCGATGCGTACCTGGCTGGCGGGCGATCTTGCCGGACTGAACTGGCAAACGCTGCGCGCGGCGCTGCTCCCGGCGCTGGCGGGAGTGACGGTCGCGCTGGCCATCGCGCCGCGTCTGAACGTGCTGGCGCTGGGCGATAAGGTCGCGCTGGGGCTGGGGGTGAAGATTGTTCAGACCCGCCTGCTGGGGCTGGCCGCCATTGCGCTATTGTGCGGCTCCGCGGTGGCGGTGGCCGGGCCGATCGGCTTTGTCGGGCTGGTGGTCCCCCACGCGGTGCGTCGGCTGATTAGCGAAGATATTCGCCTGGCGCTGCCGCTGGCCGCCCCGGTTGGCGCCCTGGTGCTGCTGCTGGCGGATATCGCCGCGCGTACCCTGGTCGCGCCCCAGGAGCTGGCAACCGGCGCGATGACCGCGCTGGTGGGGGCGCCGGTATTTATTTTTATCGCCGCGAGGTTTTTTAAATGAAAAGCGCCGCCCGTCGCGCCGGTTTTCGGCCGCTTGCCTGCGGTGGCCGGCATTTTTTGCTGCGGCCCGCGGCGTTAAAAATCGCTGCCGGCATGCTGCTCCTTATCCTGCTGCTGGCGCTGTTTGGCCTGACCCGCGGCAGTTTCCCGATGCCTTCCGGTACCCTGTTTCGCGCGCTGCTGGGCGCGGAAAACGTCGCCGAACAGCCGCGTTTTATCCTGTTTGATATCCGCCTGCCGAGGCTGTTGATGGCGCTGCTGTGCGGGGCGATGCTCGGCCTGGCCGGCGCGGCGATGCAGAGCATTACCCGCAACGGTCTGGCGGACCCCGGGCTTATCGGGGTGAAGGAGGGGGCCAGCATTGTGGTTCTGGCGCTGGTGCTGTTCTTTCCGGCAGTGGGCGTCATCTGGCGGCCGCTGGCGGGGATGCTCGGCGGCGTGCTGGTGGCGCTGCTGGTTCTGGCGCTGGCCCGCGACTGTTCGCGCCCGCGCTTTATTCTCATCGGCATCGGCGTCTCCTGGACGCTGGCGGCGGCGGTCGGCATTTTTATGACCACCGCCGACGTGCGCGATGTACAGACGGCGATGATCTGGCTGGCGGGCAGCCTGCACGCGGCGACCTGGCCGCTGTTGGCCGTCGCTTTCTGCTGGGCGCTACCCGGGGCGATGATCCTTTTTTTGACCGCCAGGGCCGCCGATGCGGCGCTGCTCGGCGACCGCACGGCCATCGGCCTCGGGGTACGTCTGCAGCAGCTCACCCTGCTGCGCTTTTTCGCGCCGGTGCTGCTCACCTCCGCCAGCGTCTCCTGCGTTGGTAGCCTTGGCTTCGTTGGCCTGATGGCGCCGCATATGGCGCGTTTTCTGCTGCGCGGCGGCCAGGTGGCGCTGCTCTGCGGCAGCGCGTTGATCGGCGCGCTGCTGGTGTTAGCCACCGATACCATTGGCCGACTGGCGTTCGCGCCGCTGCAGATCCCTGCGGGGATCGTGATTGCTCTGGTCGGCTGTCCGTTTTTTATCGTTCTGCTCTGGCGTCGCCGTGACGCCCTGTAAATCAAAAAGGATCGCTATGCGTTGGTTCGTTTCACTGCTGGTGCTGTTGGCGGGCGTCGCCTCGGCCGCCGATACGCAAACCTTCACCGACGACTTAGGTCGCGCGGTGACCGTTCCGCTGCACCCGCAGCGCATTGTGTCGATGCACGATCTGGATATCACCATTCCCCTGATTGAGCTTGGCGTCCCGCCGGTCGCCAGCCACGGGAGGACCCGTCCGGACGGCAGCCACTTTTTACGCTCCAGCGCACAGCTGACCGGGATTGATTTCGATAACAGCGCGATTCAGTTTATCGGCACGGCGGATATCGACCTCGAAGCGGTGGCCGCCGCGAAACCGGACCTGATTATTACCGAACCGAGCCGCCACGTCTCGGTGGAGCAGCTGGAGAAGATTGCGCCAACGGTCAGCATCGACCATTTGCAGGGCAGCGCGCCGCGCATCTACCGCAAGCTGGCGCAGCTCACCGGTACCCAGCCGCGGCTCTTAATCCTCGAACGCCGCTATCAGGCGCAGATAGCCCAGCTAAAGGCGATGGTGGATACGCAAAACATCGTTGTCTCGGTGATTCAGGCCAACAACGGCAAGGTGACCGTGCATCACTCCTATCATGCGCTGGGCCGCGTGCTGCGCGATGCCGGATTCCGCTTCCCGCCGCTGATTGACAACATCCCCGAGGGCCAGCGCATTGACGTCAGCGCCGAGCAGCTACCGGAGCTGGATGCCGATTTTGTGTTTGCCACCTGGCGCTCCGATACCGGCGGTAAGCCGCAGGATGAGCTGCGGGCGATGGAGGGCGTGATGCCGGGCTGGTGCGACTTTATGCGCGCCTGCCGTACCGGGCGCTATATTCTGCTGCCGCGCGAGGAGGTTATCTCTAACTCCTACGCCGCGCTGTCGCTGATGGTCGCCCAGGTGCAGTCGCACATCGCCGGGCGTCCTCTACCCGAGGGGCTGAAATGAAAATGGCGGTTAAGAGAGAGAAGGGGCGGGTTGACCTGTTCGGCGAACGTTTTCGCGCCCGCGCGCATCAGCTTTCGCCGCGTCTGCTGGCGGTGGCGAGCTATATCAACGATAACCGGGAAGCGGTGCTGGAGCGCACGGCCATGGAAATCGCGAGCGCGACCAACAGCTGGGTCGCCACGGTGGTACGCGCCATCCAGGCGCTCGGCTTCGCCGGACTGCGGGAACTGAAGCAGACCATGGAACGCTGGTTTGGCCCATCGGCGACCTCGTCGGAAAAGATGATTTCAACGGTGAGCGCGCTCTCCAGCGATGTCCATTCGAGCATTGATTTTGTCCTTGAGGGGCATCAGCGGGCCTGCGAAGTGCTGTCGCGACCTGACAACCGCGCGGCGGTGGCTCAGGCGGTGGCGCTGCTGACCGGCGCGCGCCAGGTGGGCATTTTCGGGATCGGCGCCTCGGGCATACTGGCGGAATATACCGCCAGGCTACTGAGCCGCATCGGCCTGCCTTCGTACGTGATGAACCGCACCGGCTTTAGCCTCGCCGAGCAGCTGATCGGCCTGCAGCGCGGCGATGTGCTGATTATGATGGGGCAAAAGTCGCCGCACCGGGAGGGGATGACTACCCTGCGCGAGGCCCGGCGCCTGGGGATCCCGACGATCTTGCTGACTCAGGCGCTGGACTCCCGCTTTAGCCAGCAGGCGCAGGTGGTGATTGAGGTGCCGCGCGGCGGCGATAACGGGCGGGTGCCGCTGCACGGGACGGTGCTGGTATGCCTGGAGATGATCGTGCTGTCGGTGGCCTCCACCGCGCCGCAGAAGACGGTGAAATCGATGAAGCGGATCAATGAATTGCATCGGGCCATCGGGAAATCCGGCGGTAAACGAAGCTAAACGGCAGATAATTTACTCTCGGCAAGGTTTCCGGTTGCATGCCATGCTGACTCTGTGTATTTTTATGCAAAATTAATGCATAAAACGGAGTTGTCATGGTTAAGAACTGGATGAAAGCATGCTGCCTGGTCGCGGCGATGATCGGCACCGCCCACGCGGCTCAGCAAACATACGTGGTGGGCTCCGGCGGCACCTATCGCCCGTTTGAGTTTGAGAACAGCCAGAAACAGCTGGAAGGTTTTGATATCGATATCATCAAAGCGATCGCCTAAGCGGAAGGCTTTGATATCAAACTGGTCAATACGCCGTGGGAAGGGATCTTCGCCACCCTGAGCACCGGCGATCGCGACATTATTATCTCCGGGATCACCATCACCGATAAGCGTAAGCAGATGGTGGATTTCTCCGCCCCTTATTTCCCGGCCGAGCAGTCCATCGTCGTGCCGGCGGATTCAAAAGTCACCTCCCTTGAGGCGCTGAAAAGTGAGAAAGTCGGGGTGGTGAACTCCAGCACCGGCGATATCGTGGTCTCCGACGTGCTGGGCAAGAACAGCACCTCGATCAAGCGTTTTGATAATACCCCGCTGATGCTGCAGGAGCTGTTTGAAGACGGCGTCAGCGCGGCGGTTGGCGACGTCGGCGTGGTGAAATACTACATCAAGCAGCACCCGGAGAAGCAGTTCAAGCTGGTGCCGGATGCCAAATTTGAGCGCCAGTATTTCGGTATCGCGGTGGCGAAAGGCAACAGCGAGCTGCAGGCGAAAATCAACGCCGGTTTACAGAAAATCATCGCTGACGGCACCTACGCCAAAATCTATAAAACCTGGTTCGACGACAACGTCCCGACGCTGCCAGCGCAATAATTCGCATATTTGTTTTCATCACGGCTATCGACTCTGGCGATAGCCGTATTTTTTAGGGAAGGGTTATGACGGGATTCCGTTGGGAGATCATTGAGGAGTACGGTCCGCTGTTTATGGACGGTGCCCTGATGACCATTAAATGTACCATTATCTGCGTGATCCTTGGCACCCTGTGGGGGCTGACTCTCGGGCTGGGGCGGATGGCGAAAGCCGAGCACGGGGTATGGAAATACGTTCTGCGTTATCTGGTGCAGTTTCCGGTGCGCTTTTACGTCAGCGCGTTTCGCGGCACGCCGCTGTTCGTGCAAATTATGGTGGTGCACTTCGCGCTGGTGCCGCTGTTTATCAACCCGCGCGACGGTCTGCTGGTGACCAGCGGCATGATGAGCGCCGATTTCGCCCGCGAGCTGCGCTCGAACTATGGCGCGTTTCTCTCCTGTATCGTGGCGATTACGCTGAACGCCGGGGCCTACGTCTCCGAAATATTCCGCGCCGGGATCCAGTCGATCGATAAGGGGCAGATGGAAGCCTCCCGGGCGCTGGGAATGCCGTGGTGGAAAACCATGCGTCAGGTGATTTTGCCGCAGGCGTTTCGCCGCATTCTGCCGCCGCTGGGCAACAACGCCATCGCCATCGTCAAGGACTCCTCGCTGGCGTCGGCCATCGGTCTGGCGGACCTGGCCTACGCCGCGCGCACCGTTTCCGGCGCCTACGCCACCTACTGGGAACCCTACCTGACCATCTCCCTGGTTTACTGGGTCATTACTTTCCTGCTGGCGCAGCTGGTTAACCGTCTGGAAAAGAGGTTTGGCAAAAGTGATTCACATTAACAATCTGCACAAGCGCTTCGGCGATAGCCACGTTCTGCGCGGCATCAGCTGCGATATCAAACCGCAGGAAGTGGTCTGTATTATCGGCCCGTCCGGCTCCGGGAAAAGCACCTTCCTGCGCTGCATGAACGCGCTGGAAACCGTCAGCGAAGGCGAGGTGGAGGTGAACGGCTTTGCCGCCCACGATCGCGCGACCGATCTGAATAAGATGCGGGAAAGCGTCGGCATGGTGTTTCAGCGTTTTAATCTGTTCCCGCACAAAACGGTGCTGGAAAACCTGATTATGGCCCCGATGAACCTGCGCGGCATGGCGCGCGCGGAGGCAGTGCGTCTGGCGGAAGAGCTGCTGGCGAAGGTCGGGCTGAGCGACAAGCGCGACGCCTGGCCCTCCAGCCTCTCCGGCGGGCAGCAGCAGCGGGTGGCCATCGCCCGTGCGCTGGCGATGAAGCCGTCGATTATGCTGTTCGATGAGCCCACCTCGGCGCTCGATCCTGAGCTGGTGGGCGACGTGCTGGAGGTGATGAAAAACCTCGCCAGCGAAGGGATGACCATGGTTATCGTGACCCACGAAATGGGCTTTGCCCGCGAAGTGGCCGACCGTGTTATCTTTATCGACCAGGGCATCATTCAGGAAGAGGGAAAACCGGCGCAGATCTTTAGCGCGCCGACTAACCCGCGCACCGCCGCGTTTTTGAGTAAAGTGCTGTAATCGATAACGACCCCGGCGCGCGGCTGCGCCGCCGGGGAGAAGATCTTGCGCGGGCGATGAGGGTGCTTTCGTTTTGTCGAACCGTGACGGCCCTTAAGCGCTACTGCGCCGCCTCGCTAATATCATCCATCTCTTCTTCGCGCTCGCGTTCGTCCGCCAGCAGCGCTTTTTCGCTTTTACCCAGGCACTGGATCAGCAGGAACAGCGCGCCGCTGACAAACAGCGTCATCAGCAGACCATCATAGCCCGCGACGCTGATTAACAATCCGCTGACTACCGGCCCGGCCACGCTGCCCGCGGACCAAAAGAATCCCAGCAGGGCGTTGATCATAATCAGCTTTTGCCCGGAGAAGGTTTTCCCGGCGCGGACCAGCGACAGGGTATAGAGCGCCCCCGCCGCGGCGCCGAGAAGCAGGCAGCCGACAATCAGCTGGATATGCGACGCCAGCAGAAACGGCAGGGCCAGCAGGGCGAGGCAGAAGACCACCGCACAGGTCAGATGTACGCGGCGGATGCCGAAGCGGTCGGCAATCCAGCCCAGCGGCGCCTGGAATACGGCGTCGCCGGTCAATACCACCGTCACCAGCAGCACCGCCGTGACTTCACTTAGCCCTTTATCCATACCGTACAACGGCAGCAGCGCCAGAATGCTGGCATCAAAAAAGGCAAAACAGAATACGCCGGAAGCCAGTACCGGCAAAAAAGCGCCGAGGCTGCGCCAGCTGGCGCGTTCCGCCAGCCGTTCGCGGCTGCCGGAGGGCAGATGGCGGAGCATCAGCAGGCAGGCGAGGGTCACCAGTCCGACGAGCAGCAGCGTCCATGATTGATACGCTTCTCCGGCGGAGATCAGCAGCGGCCCCGCCAGCTGACAGCCGGTAAAGGCGGAGGCATAAATGCCGGTCAGGGTTGCCCGGTTTTTCCCCGCCGCGCCGCCGGTGATCCAGCTTTCGCCAATGACGATAATCACCCCCGACGCCAGGCCGCTAACCAGCCGCGGCAGCAGCAGATGAACCATATCAAAGCGCCGGCACAGCGCGGGTGAGAGGAAGGAGGAGATCATCATCCCCGCAGGCGGTAGCGCGGCCAGCAGGCCGACGTAAACGGTATCAATCTGCTGCTGCGCCAGCTCCAGACTGATTAAGGGCACCGTGTATCCGGTGATAAATCCCACTAATGAAGCCGCCATGATCATCGCCAGCGTGGGGGCAAGGCGATTCTGCTCTGGGTTGAACATTTTATTTCCGGTTAAGGAGGTATGAAGAGTGAATTATTCGGTAAAACGCCAGTATAGCTGCATAATAATTAATCGCACGCCTTATGTCACCGTTGATATCACTACAAAAAAGGACGGCGCTGGCGAGGGAGCCGCGTAAAGGCGCGCCGGCGCAGGGTTTGGCGGAAGTTGTCAGCGAGCAGGCGAAAGGATATAACCAATAGGCTGGCGGACTACCTGTAGCCCCAATTTATTGAATAACACACTCGTTCAGCGCTGATGCTGTGCAGGAAAGGAGTATGACATGGCAGTATCCTCTTCACTGATCGCCGAGGCCATTCGCTGGCGACGTGATTTTCATGCTTGCCCTGAGCTGGGGTATCAGGAACAGGAAACCTCGCGCCGGGTGGCTGAACTGCTCGCGTCGTTTGGCCTCCAGGTGCATCGCGGGCTGGCGGGTACCGGCGTGGTCGCGACCCTGGAGAACGGCCCCGGTCCGGTGATTGGCCTGCGGGCCGATATGGACGCGCTGCCGATCGCCGAGCAGAGCGATATCGGCTATAAATCGCGCAATCCTGGCGTGATGCACGCCTGCGGCCATGATGGTCATAGCGCGATGCTGCTGGCGACAGCGGCGCATCTGGCGCAGACCCGCCGCTTTCGCGGTACCGTGCACTTTGTTTTCCAGCCCGCCGAGGAGAACCTGGGCGGCGCGCGGAAAATGGTAGAGGAGGGGCTGTTTGAGCGCTTCCCGATGGATGCCATTTACGCGCTGCACAACTGGCCGGGTATGCCGCTGGGCCAGGTGGCGATCGGCAGCGGGGCGATGATGGCCTCTCTCGACGCGTTTGAAATTACCCTGACCGGCAAAAGCTGCCATGCGGCGATGCCGGAGCGCGGAGCGGACCCGATTGTCGCCGCGGCGCAGCTGATTATGGCGCTGCAAACCATTCCTTCGCGCCGCCTGTCGCCGCAGGAGTCGACGGTGGTGAGCATTACCCAGATTGCCGGCGGAGAGGCGATCAACGTGCTGCCGGATAAAGTGGTGCTGCGCGGGACCTTCCGCTGCCTGGACAACCAGGTGCGCGCGCGGGTCAGGGGGCTGATTGAGAGCTATGTCGCCGCCCAGCCGCAGGTGTCAGAGGTGGAAGGCGCAATCGCCTGGTATCCCGGTTATCCGGTGACCACTAACCATCCGGCCGAAGCGCAAAAGGTGCGCGAGGTAGCGACCGAGCTGCTGGGGGAGTCGGCGGTGAGCTGGAACGGGAACCCCTCCATGGCCTCGGAAGATTTTGCCTGCATGCTGGAGGCTTGTCCTGGCGCCTATTTTTGGATTGGCGCCGATGGCGAGACGGCGTCAAAGCCGTTGCATAACGCCGGCTATGATTTTAACGATGATCTGCTCCCTCACGGCGTGGCGCTGTGGACGGCGCTGGTGGAGAAACTGCTGGCGTAAGAGGGCGATCCCGGAGGCGGCGCTGCGCACCTATCCGGGCTATCGGTCCGCAGACGGCACTGAACCTGTAGCCCGGGCAAGGCGCGTTGAGCGCCGCCCCCGGGAACAAAAGTGGCTATGCAGGGAGACGCGCGCATCTCCCTGCGTTGTTTTACACGTTCACCGCCGCTTTCAGACGGGCTTTCATCTCGCTATAGCTTGTCCAGGCATACTGTTCGGCCCAGCGCTGATCCGCGATAGCCTCCACCTTCACCGCGCAGTATTTGGTTTCCGGCGTTTTCGAGATTGGGTCGAGATTATCCTGCGTCAGCTCATTACAGGCGCCGACCCACCACTGATAGGTCATGTACACCGCGCCTTCATTAATGCGATCGCTGATGTCGGCGCGGGTAATCACCTTGCCGCGCCGTGAGCTGACCCACACCAGCTGCTGGTCGGCGATCCCGAGGCGCTGCGCGTCGGCGCGGTTGATTTGCACCCGTCCTGGCTCATCGGCAAGCGACTGCAGAGCCGCGCAGTTGCCGGTCATCGAACGACACGAGTAGTGGCCGACTTCGCGCACGGTACACAGCACCAGCGGATACGCTTCATCCGGCGTCTCGGCAGGCGCCCGCCACGGGGCGGCGAACAGCTGACCTTTACCGGTCGGCGTATCGAAGAGGTTATCTTTATACAGCCACGGAGTACCGGGATGATCCAGCGTCGGGCACGGCCACTGGACGTGGTTCATATCGCCCATTTTCTCGTAAGTGACGCCGTAGAACAGCGGGCAGAGTTCGCGCATTTCGTCCCAGATCTGCTGGTTATTCTCGTAATCAAACGAAAACCCAATTACGATGGCCACCAGCAGAATCTTTACCAAGACCCCCTAAACTTAACCGATGCCATAAAACACAACCGGTGGCGATAATCGCCTGCTCAAAGCGCTGGAAGCCGCGGTCGGCGCAGGTAAAGACGCCGCCGTGTTCCCCCCAGGAGGTGGCGGGCAGCAGCACATCGGCGATTTCGGCGGTTTTGGTCATAAAGATATCCTGCACCACCACAAAATCGAGCGCCTCAATCCCTTTACGCACCAGACCCAAATCGGCTTCGGTTTGCAGCGGATCTTCACCCATGATGTAGTAGGCTTTGATCTCGCCGGTCAGCGCTTTGTGCGGCACTTCGGTGATCCGGGTACCGACCTGGTCGTCCATGCTCGCCGGATCAATCCCCCAGGCGTTGGCGAATTTGGCGCGAACGCTGGCGTCGGTGACGTCCTGGTAGCCGGGGAACATATTCGGCAGGACGCCCATATCACAGGCGCCCTGGACGTTGTTTTGCCCGCGTACCGGCCCCACGCCGACGTTGGCGCGCCCGAGGTTGCCGGTTAACAGCGCGAGGCTCGCCAGCCCTCTGACAACGTCCACCGCCTGGCCGAACTGGGTGACGCCCATGCCCCACATAATGGTGGCGGAAGGCGCGGCGGCAAACATGCGCATCGCCTGGCGAATTTCAGCGGCCGGGACGCCGACGATGCCTTCGACGGCTTCAGGGGAATAGTCTTTCACCATCTCACGATAGGCATCCAGCCCCTCGGTAAAGCGGTCGACGTAGTCGTGGTTATACAGATCTTCTTCCAGCAGGACGTGAGCGAAGGCGTTGACCAGCGCCATGTTGCTGCCGTTATTGAGCTGCAGATGACGATCGGCGATGCGCGCGG
>ENA-UOYY01000216-UOYY01000216.1-food-metagenome-genome-assembly--contig:-NODE-216-length-21805-cov-6.004644_pt1 | contig 21805 bp, 23 predicted proteins | sample MGYA00249878_ERZ772714 | MGnify/ENA primary metagenome ERZ772714 (study PRJEB29005, sample SAMN08379454) | food metagenome | isolation source: cheese spiked with Escherichia coli O103 | study: EMG produced... | reverse complement strand
AAAGCGCCCTTTGTGATATAATTGAGTTTATAAAATGGCTCTTCAGCGATGGAGGGCGTTATGGAGGTTATTGAATGACTGATAAGAAAAAACGCTTTACTTTTCCGAGCGCCTACACAGTAATTCTACTTGTTTTACTGGCAGTGATGATCTTGACGTACTTTATGCCAGCCGGAAAATATGCGAGTTTACAATATAACACGACCCAGGAAAACTTCACTGTGGTCGCACCCAATGGGCATGAATCGACAGCACCTGGGACACAAGCAACACTGAAGAAATACCACGTTAATACGGATTTAGCGAAGTTTAAGGATGGGTCGGTGTATAAACCAGTTGCGATTCCAAATACATATCAAAAACTCAATCAGCATAAACCAAACTTATTTGGCGCGATTAAACAATTTCTGAATGCGCCCATTCAAGGGTTATCTGAAACAATCGATATTATCACATTTGTCTTAATTCTAGGTGGGATTGTGGGCGTTGTGAATAAGACCGGTGCATTTGCGGCCGGAATGGCGGCGCTATCGAAACGTTTGAAAGGTAAAGAAGCCTGGTTAATCGTGATTGTAACGAGCTTGATTGCCCTAGGCGGGACCACCTTTGGCTTGGCTGAAGAAACAATTGCTTTCTATCCAATTCTAGTGCCAATCTTTATGGCAGCTGGCTACGATGCGCTAGTCGCAATTGCGGCGATTTATCTAGGCAGTTCAATCGGGACAATGGCTTCAACGGTGAACCCATTTTCCGTCGTGATTGCTTCTAATACGGCTGGCATTAGCTTTACAGATGGTATGGGACTAAGGCTTGTAATGCTGATTCTAGGCACATTAATCTGTATTTTCTACACGATTCGGTATGCTGAAAAAGTAAAACACGATCCAAGCCAATCGCTCATTTATAATCAAAAAGCAGAATTGGAAAAACATTTCCTGGGAAATAGTGATGTCAATGAAGTACCACGGTTTGATTTCCGGAAGAAATTGATGTTAATTATTTTTGCGGCCGGTTTTGTCATCATGGTCTTCGGCGTGAAGGAATGGGGTTGGCTATTTAATGAAATTTCCTCGTTATTCTTAGCGATTACGTTTATTTTGGCGTTTATTTCCGGATTATCGGAAAAAGATTTTGTTAGTGAATTCGTTGCAGGGGCTTCCAACCTGTTAGGTGTAGCCCTTGTGATTGCTTTAGCACGCGGCGTGACGATTATTATGGAACAGGCACAAATTAGTGATACGCTATTGTACTGGTTAAGTAGTGGCGTTTCCCATATGAGTGGTGTTATCTTCTCAACGGTGATGTTCTTCGTTTTCATTCTACTAGGATTCTTCATTCCGTCGAGTTCCGGTCTAGCGGTGCTATCAATGCCCGTCATGGCACCGTTGGCTGATGTAGTCGGTGTTAATCGTGACGTTATTATTAGTGCTTATAACTGGGGACAAGGCATTATGTCGTTTATCACACCAACTGGTTTGGTCTTGGCCTCGCTGGCAATGGTCCATGTAACGTTTGATAAGTGGTTAAAATTCGTTTGGCCATTAATGGCGATTATTGGTCTATTAGCAATTATTTTACTCGGTGTTAGTGTCTATCTTTAAAAAAACGGTCAAAAAAGGTCCGCCACAATCGTGGCGGACCTTTTTTCGTGATTAGTAAACTTTAAATTTCGTTACTGGCCAGTAGCGGAGTTTGACAACGCCTTGAATCCCGTTGAAGGCTTTAGAATCATCACTGACAAAGCCTACTTCTTCATACCGACTATCTTTTGAAACAGTCCGGTTATCACCCATGACGAAGTAGTGGTGGGCAGGGACTGTGGAACGACCAAGCACGTCCTTTAAATCAAAGTTTGGCTTATTAGTCTTTGGGTTGAGTGTGAAGTAGTTTGACCCGGCTAGGAAGGTTGTTGGATCTTTTTTATAGTCATTTAAATAAGGCTCACTGACTTTTTTATCATTAATATAGAGTTGATCCTTGTTGAAGCGAACAGTTTCACCGGGCATGCCGACAATTCGTTTAATGTAGAATTCACCTGGTGAATCAGGGGCCTTGACGATAACGACGTCGCCGCGTTTCAGTTTCGTATGGCGTAGTGCAATGACCCGATCATACTGTGTAAAGTTGGGTTGCATTGATGGCCCGAAAATTTGTTCATTGGCAATGACGAATTTGAGCAGTAATTGCGCAATGCCGACCATCACGGCCGCTAATAAAATGATTTGTATAGTGGATTTCCAAAATTCTTTTGCTTTAGCTGACATATCGCACATCCTTAGAATTCAATAGATTCATTGTACTACAATTAATTGGTAGATGACAACGAAACTGTACAGTTCCTTAACTATTTAAATGATCTTTTAAATTAGGGAAATGACGCGTTATTTATCACGGGAAACGGTTCGTGGTATACTGAAAGGGATTATTTTAAACAACAGGAAAAGTGAGTTTAACGCATGGCGAATTTAGTAATTGTACGACATGGCGAGAGTTTAGCCAATCAATTAAATACTTACACTGGTTGGTCTGATGTGCCATTAACGGCTGCTGGGCGCAAACAAGCACAGCATGTGGGTCGACAAATTCAAGCAACCGGAATTCAATTCAGTCATGTGCATACTTCGTTATTGAAGCGTGCAATTTTGACGAGTTACATTATTCTGGATGAAATAGACCAATTGGCCATTCCAATGACGAAGAGTTGGCGATTAAATGAGCGCCATTATGGGGCATTGCGCGGGTTAAATAAGGAAAAGACGCGGGCTATTTTTGGTGCGCATCAAGTTGCCCGCTGGCGGCGTAGTTACACGGCGGTCCCACCTTTATTGACGACTTTTTCGCAGGCCCGTCGTTATCGACTAGTTCCACCGATGAGTCGGCCACGCGGGGAGAGTCTTGCCCAGGCAACGCAACGGCTATTACCTTATTGGCAAGATCAAGTAGTGCCAGGATTACTTGCAGGCCAGGACCAATTGATTGTAGCGCATGGTTCTACTTTGCGTGCGCTCATTAAGGTGATCGAACAGATTTCAGATCGCGATATTGATGGTGTGGAAGTTGAAAATGGTGAAGCACTGTATTATCGATTCGATGCTCAAATGGTAGTCATTGAGAAGGGACGATTAGCGGACTAAGCGGATGGACAACAAATTGAAAAGAGGACTGCTGTTGGTAGGACTCATCCTACTAATTATTGGCGGCACGATTTATCATGAACGGCAAAAATATGCCGTCCAAACCCAACAAAAAATGAAACAACTTCAGCAACAATTACAGGCAACAAAACTTGAATTAGCCATTCAAAAGGCAAAAAGTCATGAAGCCGGGATTGATGATCGAACCATCAATCATTTGAGTGCGAAGGAACAACAATTTGTACAGCAGTTGCTATATGATAACAGTTTTAGCGGGACCATTTTAATTGTGCGGCGGAATCGTGTGTTATTTCAAGGTGGCCGGGGCTATGCAAATTTTGCGACTAAGCAACTGAATTCTCCACAGACGACGTATCAGATTGCATCGATTCAAAAGTCATTAACGGCTGCGTTATTGATGAAACAGGTGCAAGCCGGGAACATCGATTTAGCGACACCGTTGAGTCGATATTACCCGCAGATTAAAGAGGCGGATCAAATTACGCTGAAGATGATGGTTGATATGCATTCTGGACTGACTGAATTATCTGCACCAGAAAAAGAATTATCAGATCAAGCGCGGATTCAATATGCGCTTGATCATTTGGCTGTTAAAGATATTGGTCAGCATAATTATTCGCCAGTTAATTACCTTCTTTTGGCCGGGATTTTAGAGCAAGTCACCCATAAGAGTTATCGAGAGTTAGTTGGAAATCAGTTGATAATACCGCTTAAATTAACATCGTTTAATTTTATGCCAAATGAAACGACCGGCCAACAAGCGACTGCTTATGGCTATCAACAAGGCGGCTATGGCACGCCAGTTAGTGAACCAAGTTACGTATATATGCGTGAGTTAGGGACCGGAAATATGTATGCCACAACGAGTAGCCTCTTTCGAACTGAACAGGCGATTGTTCAAGGAAAAGTTTTTAAAAAATCGTTATTAAAAACGCTCCGCTCATCGACTACTGGTGAATATACGGGTGGTGTTTATAATTACAAAGATTATTTTACAAGCCATGGGGTCGAATCTGGATTCGAATCTAGCTTGCAGATGAGTCATGATGGGCGTTCAGGAGTTGTCTTATTATCGAATCAATATAAGGCCAATCCTTCAATTGGACTTCTAACGAATCAACTTTATAAGCAGTTAATTACGCTTAATCGTTAAAAAAGCAGCTTGGCTTAATGCCTAGCTGCTTTTTGTTTGGACTGTAAAATGATGTTGTGCAAGTGTCCAAAGGCCAAACCCAATTAAACAGCCAATCCAGTTTAAGAGGATGTCACTGAGTGCGAAAGTCCCTAGATAAAAGGCGAATTGGAGAATCTCAATGCCTAGAATCGTTAAGGGCGCTATGATGTTTGTTTCAACAAATGAGGCTTTCAAATGGTATAAACCGCCTAATGGGATGAAATAAACGACATTCAGTGCGGCTTCGAGCAGTGTTTTGTGATCCTTTTGAATGAAATCGAACGGGTTCAAGCTAACTGCATGATAGACGTTTGCTTTGGTGAATAAGACAATGAATAACAAGAGCAGATAGACACTGTAGACGAGATAGCCATAGATTGGCGATAGTTGTCGGCGGTCCCATTGCACCCAGCCCAACCAAAATGTAAGGGTTAAAAATAGAATCAGAAAAAGCGTCGTTGCTGGAAAACGGGCCATAACCCGGGTTAAGCGTGGATAACTGTTGAGTGTTGGTAAGACAATGTGCCACACGAAGTAGCGACTTATGAGGTAGGCGACCACACTGGCTAAACCATATTCAAGTATCTTGCGCATTACGGTTCCTCCAGTGATTATAGTTTGGTTTGGGCGAGGCGTTTAGTGAATTCAGCCATAAAGTCAAAATGTTGTGTGTCGGCTAACGTATCTTCTAATTTATTTAGAAGTTCGTTGAGCGCTTGTTGTTCGTCGGGGGTTAGGCTACCGAATAAAGTCTCCGTAAATTCATTGCGACCATCGAGGGCTTCTTTTAAAACCGCTCGACCGGCCGCTGTAATGAAGACGTGGGTGATTCGCCGATCATGATGATCGGGCCGCCGATTAATGTAGTGTTTAGACTCTAATTTGTGCAAGCATTCGGTTAGGGATGAAGGCCGAATATCGAGACTTTCGGCGAGGGCTCCCTGCATTTGTCCGTTTTCGATATTAAGGCGTTTTAGAATGCGAATTTGGCTGACTGAGCGATGATCGGATGAAAATTGCATGCCATAATAATGGCGATAATGATGAATTACCTTATTGAAAGTTTGGAAAAGCTCGTTAGATAGCTCGGTCATGGGGACTCCTTAATAAAGTTTAATTTGAGATGCTAATACGGGTATAATACGTCATTTCATAAGGGGGAGCAATATTGCTCAGATTTTATCAAGGGTGTTGTGAATGATTTTACATAATAACCGCAAAAAAAAACGATGGTTAAACTGAGTCAGTTCTAACCATCGTTTTGGGGTTGTTATTGAGCTGTTTTTAAGAAATTTAATGCAGCTGCATAATCTGGTTCGTCTGTTTGTTCGATAATTAATTCGGTGTAGCTAATTGTACCATCTGCTTCCAAAATAAAGATTGAGCGTTGAAGCGTGTTGTTGCTTGGAACGTAGAGTTGCATTGCTTTCCCGAAACTGAGTGCCTCATCAGAAAGGAGTTGCATGTTCTTAACGCCTTCTGCAGCGCACCAGTTATTTTGCTGTTCGATGGTGTTTGTTGAAATTGTGTAGAAATGGACGTCTTCGAATTGATCGACGGCTTGGTTAAAATGCTTTGTTTGAATGCTGCAAACACGGGTGTCAATGTCTGGCACGACACTAATTAAAGTCCGTTTACCGAGCAATTGCGCAGAAGTCACCGTTTCGCCAGCGGCATTTTTAAGGTCAAATTGGGGTAACTGTGTGCCGACGGCTGGTGGTGTGCCGATTGTATCGAGTGGTTGATCATGTCTTGTGATTTGCATTTGCATAAACCTCATTTCATAATAAAAGATGCTTTTATTCTAAGCTGATTGTGCTGAGAACACAATTAATCACGCTCGAGGAGTATAGAAAATGTTACGTAAAAAAATTCAGGCACTATACGCTAAAAAGATGCTGAACCAAATTATCAAAGAGGTCAATGTCAAACCGCTCATTTATGAAATTGTCGATGCAAGTGGGACTGAAACCGCGGTTTTGCTAAGTCATGAGCAATGGGTTAAAATCCAAGCCGCGTTAACCGCTAACAAGTAGCGTGAATTCCCGATTTAGACTTAATACGGTAACTAAGCTGTAACATTTCTGTAATAGTTGAATGTTACACTTGTTCTTGGTTGGAAAACCATACATAAGTTAAGTATTTTTAAAAATGATAAAGGGGAATCATTCAGTGAAAAAAATCAGTCGATTAATGTTCAGTGCACTAGCATTCTTAACAATTGGGTCAACAATGGCGGTTAGCATTGGCGCAGTCAGTGCCGATGAAGTTGCTGATACAAAAGCATCAATGACAAACCTTAGTGCTGAAAACTCAGCTTTATTAGCTAAGTTAAGTGCTGCACAAGATAAGGTTGCTTCAATCGATAGCCAAGTGTCAAATAAGACCGTTGCAATTGATGATGCACAAAAGAACATTGCATCAACGGACAAAGAAATTACTGAAGTGGCTCAAAAAATCGTTAAAGTTCAAGCTGAAGTCCAATCTAGAAAAGCTGTTTTAAAAGAACAAGTAATTGCGCTTCAAAAACGTGCTGGGGATAGTGTTTCTGGAAATGTTTACGTTGACTTCATCGTCAATAGTGATAGTTTCTCAGATATGGTCAGTCGTGCTTCAGTTGTTGGCAAGTTAAACCAAGCTAACAAGGAAGCAATGGACGCCGTAGCGAACTCAGAAAGTAAATTAGCTACTTTAAAACAAGAACAAGTGACTAAAAAAGCAAACTTAGTTAACACAAAAGCACAGTTAGAAAAAGATCAAGCACAGTTAACATCACTTAAAGCAGATGCAGAAAATGAACAAGCAAGTTTCCAACAAGAAGTGGATGGACATAAGACACAGCTTGCTAGCTTACAAAGTCAATTAGATGCTCAAACAGCAGCCGCTGTTGAAGCTGCTAAAAAAGAAACTGAAAAAGCAACAATCGCACCAACGGTTGCACCTAAAACAGGTTCAGACAATACACCAGCACCAACGCCTGCAAAAACAACGACAGTTGCGCCATCTGGTGCAAACACTGGTTCATTAGTTGGCAATGCCTTACAATTCATTGGCACACCATATGTATGGGGTGGCGCACAACCTGGTGGTTTTGATTGTTCTGGTTTAGTTTGGTACGCTGCTAAGATGGCCGGCATTAGCTTACCACGGACATCACAAGAACAAAGCACGGTTGGGACAAAAGTGTCATTATCAGAATTACAACCTGGTGACCTTGTTTTCTGGGGTGGCGTTGGTTCAGCACATCACGTTGGGATCTATATCGGTGGTGGCTCATACGTTCACGCACCAACAGAAGGCCAAAATGTAACAACGATGTCAATGCAATATTACAAACCTGACTTTGGTCGTCGTTTATAAGATTAAATAAAAGAATAAAAAAGTTTGGCGTCTGCTTAAATTAAGCCGCCAAACTTTTTTATTTATTTAAATCCTGAATAGAAGAGTGTGAATGAATAGTGACAAAACAACTATTAGTCATTACGGGCGCCACGGGTAGTGGCAAAACAACGGTGAGCCATTATTTAAAAGAGGCCTTTCAAATTCCACAAGTGGTTACCCATACCACGCGGCCTAGACGGCATAATGAAGTCGACGGGGTGGATTATTATTTTGAAACACCAGACACCTTGGCACAAAAGCACCTCGTTGAATCGGTGAGCTATTCTGGCTATCAATATGGCTCTTCACATGAAGCGTTAGATTTGGCGTGGCAAAAAGCACAGCTGATTAGCCTAGTTGTTGATACCAAAGGGGCACAGACTTATTTAGAGACGTTCCCCGAAGAAGCATCGGTCTTGTTCTTAACGGTTTCTGAAACAGATGCGTTGATTACGCGCCTTGAAAAACGGAAGGATAGTCCTGAAGCAATTCAAAAACGGATTCAAAGTGCTGAATTTAAGCGGGATCTGATGTTACCGAGTCATTTAAATCAACGGGCAACTGTGTTGGTTAACGATGACTGGGAAACAACTAAGCAAGCCTTAGCAACATTAATCGCAACCCTAAAAAATTGATCATTGAAAATAAAAAGGAAGCCTGTCGAACGCGTTCGACAGGCTTCCTTTTAACGTATGGTTAACCCTTATGCAAATAAGTGTTGGTTAACCGAATTGGTTTGTTTCACTTTATAACTGAGTTTTTGTACGGCTTGTTCAATTGTAATACCACTTGCGCTGATTTTTTCATTGTTCGTTGCAGTTGCGATAAATTTTTGAGTTTGCGTATCAAGTGAAACATGATACCAATTATTAGTTTGACTAGTAAATTCCATCGTAAAATCTCCCTTCAAATGACTATAAATACTGATAGAAGGCTAATGAAGACGATTTCTTAAAAATCATCTGAATTACATCATAACGCGCATCCTGAGATAATGCAACTATTTTGTATTCGGATTCATTAAAATTTGGTGAAATTTAGTTGTGCTTAGCTAACGGTTATGGGATTAAGGGTATAATGGTAAATAGTGTGGGGTAACAACTAAATTGAAGTTGGTAGTAACAAGCGCCAGCGCCTGACAACCTAGAAAGCATGTGCTAGAATGGCGTATCGATTAATCGAGAGGAGCGGATGTATTAAATGAGCGAAATAACCACTGCCATTGCCGTATTACGCGCAAATGGGTACAAAATTACCAAGCAACGCCGAGAGATGCTACAGTATTTATCGGGATATGAAAATCGCTACATTCCCGTGACTCAAATCGACGAGCATATGCGCGCCATTTTTCCGGGAATGAGTCACAATACGATTTATCGCAACATTAAAGATTTTGAACAACTTGGCTTAGTAGAACAACAAACAGAGGGTGAACAGGCCCACGTTAAATATCAATGCGATTTTGAACATCGCCACCATCATCACTTTATTTGCCGCCAGTGTGGCAAAGTGATTGAATTGAAAATGTGTCCGTTAGATTTTTTTAGTCAGCAAATTCCAAATTGTCAAATTGAAGGTCATCAGTTCGAACTCTATGGCCTCTGTGAAGACTGCCAAGCATAATAGAAAGGGAGCGTTAAAATGGCATATCACACACCACCCATTATTCCACCAGCCGCCATTATTTCGTTAATTATCGCAATGAGTGCGACCAACATTGTGGCAAATACGGTTAAACCTGTTGAAAACACCAAGACAGAGCAGTCGTCATTTGTTTCAAGTAGTAGTGCAACCACAGGTTCAACCAGCAGCATGAATACATCAGAACCAGAATCTGAGTCTGAATCGGAATCCTCATCGACCTCTGAATCAACCGTTAATTCCTCTTCTAAGGCTGTTTCAAGTCAGGATCGGACGGATACGGATGCCAACTCACAATCATCTGATGATGAGCAGACAACAACACCACAAAATGATGAGTCAGCTAACACGACCACGGCAAGCAGTAGCTCTGCTAACACAAGTAGTAGCGCTAAAGTGGTTTCAAGTAGTAGCAGTGCCACTGCTACGCAGTAATAATTTGTTTTACGCGCAATAAGGGGGACATTTATCGTGTTAACTTTTTTAGACATTATTAACCATTATTTCGGTTACTTAAATATTAATGGTCGCGTTAAAAATCGCCTTTTTTCAGTTATTTGTTTAATTGGTGATTTTTATCTTCTATATAAGAGTGTGACCTACTTTAAAGCTCAAGCGGTTGGACGAGGTGTGATTAACCTCCTCGTCTTTTTGGTGTTATTCTATTTTGCAGTGATGAACCTGTATTTCTATTATCGGGGCAAAAATGCGGTCATCGATATTTCACCGTATGTTGAAAAAGCGCTGGGTGGTGATCCAAACGCGCCACATCCACTAAATGGGGTAACCGCCAAAACGCAAGTGATCTCACAAATTCAACCGGCCACTGGCTTATTTGAAGAACAAAATCTCTTGCCCGCGCAACTGACAATGGACGCGGAACAAACCCAACGTTTAGGATCCTTGATTAACGAACTGATTGAATCTGGCTATCTTAGCTTGAATTACGCAGGCTTAAGTGATAATGATATATATGAACAAGCGCAACAATTGCAGCGACCAATTTATGCGATTGGGAATCAAGTTGCTTTACCGTTTTATGAAATGAAACAAGAAGCAGATCGTTGGGTGCTCTATGGGGGGATTAACGCCATTGCCAAACAACCGTTAGCGCAGATTACGACGGTTGGCTTAACCCCAATCCAAGACCTAGCCCAAGATTATCAACTTGGAGTCGCCCATACTTGGATTACGGGTGGCCCGAACAAGATGGCCGGGCGTAGTGGCGTGGTTGAAGGCAATGATCCCTATCAATTAGTGGTTCAGATTGCGTACCAAGAACGAACAAAGTAGTCAGTGGAGGAAAATAGGTGGAGATTCATAACGAATTCTTAGATGTCAATTATTGTTACCAATACTACCTACTAGAATTAGTAGCGGATAACGGCAATTATTACTTAACAGTACCAAGAGCCATGAAATTATTGGGGATTTCTAAATTTGAAATAACGCAGTATGTCGAAGGGATTAATGCTGATTTAGCAGTGTTTAGCCCTACAAGTCATTTGAAGGTCAATGCCGACGGAGTATTTGAAAGCCAAAACATCGACGAGGGGGTTGTCCGGAAGGTTCGTTTAGACTATCTAAAGCAATCAAACCTCTTTAAGATGTTAGAGTTTAGCTTGCTGCACCCTGAAAAAAATGAAACAGCCGACTTTTGCGATGCGCTCTTTATCGGGACCACGAAATTCTATGAACTTAAAAAAGAAATGACGGCAATCGTTGAACAATTCGATTTAAAATTTAAGAAGAACCGACTTGTGGGATCAGAAATCATGATTCGCCAGTTTATTTTTAAAATTTATTATAGTTATTTTAATGGGATTGAAAAACCACTTCAAACGGTCCAAACCGTTGCAGATCAGGCAATTGATCGCTTGAGTGCCGACTTGGGTATTTCACGCTTACCAACAACGGATAAGAAGTTAGAGATTTACATCAAAATTCAATACATTCGGATGCACGGGAAAGACTATCTAACAGACCACGTATTGACTGCTGGTTTTAAAGAAGCTCAAGCAAACCTTTGGCACTCAGTCACCCAGATGATGGCTAATGATTATCGACTGAATGTTTCTGGCGAATTCGAAATTGAAGCATTGCTCACCTTCTTATTTGCAGAAGGGTTCACTCAGTTTGAAGTCAACTGGTTAGCGAGTGATTTACAGTCAAAGGTCACCCAGTTAACGCAACGCTTTATCGAACAAGTCAATGTTGTTCTAGCAGCCGATGCAGGCCAGACACCACAATTTCAAATGGCCATTCAACAATTAACGCAGGATTTGAATTAGATTCATACTAAACAACTAACGTTTTACACGGAACCAACAACGTTCATCGATGAAAATCAGCTAACTTATTTTGCGGAATCTAATCCCTTATTCCACACCATTATTCAAAAAGTTGTGGATAAAAGTAAGCGTAAATTAGAGTGGCGTGAGCAAGCTAGCATTTATTACGATTACATGTTTGCATGTATCCAAAATATCCCACTTGAGATATTAAAGGATAGAGTGCATGTTTGCGTGGATTTTTCTCAAGGAAAGCTATATAAGCAGTATATGCAAAAAATGGTGAACTACTTTAACAATTTGAACATCGAAGTCCAGTCAACCATTGATGAAAACACGGACTTGTACTTATCGGACTTTTATTCGGGTGAATTGACCTGTGCGCAATTAATCTGGAAGAACCCGCCGACGGTTTTAAATTGGCAACAATTCGGAGATTTGGTAGTTTCCATTAAGAAGGAGAAGCTATGAAAACGGGTAAGACATTACTTTCATTAACAGTACTCAGTTTGAGTGTCTATCGTTTTTCACAAACTTTTCTCGTACAACAGGTACAGCGGGTAGAAGCAGCAACCGTTGAAATGGATAAAAAAGCAGCAGACGAACCAATCGCGGGCGGCGAAATTAACATCACGGTTAAGAATTATCCAACGAAGACTGTCACTCCGGATCCAGATGTAAAGCCGGATCCTGGACCGAATACCGATACGGGAAAGCCAGAGATAAACGAAGAACAACCAACTAAGCAAGAACAACCAACGGCCAATAAAACGGTTGGACCCAACATTCGGCCCGACCAGACGCCGATTTTTAGCGTACCATTAGCTGATCTATTACAAAGCGAACAAGTTGCATCAAAACAAGAGACACCAACATTGGCGGCGGCAACGAATCAGACTGATAGTTTGCCAGATACGGTGCGGGCGAGCAAACACAGCGCTAAACAATCTGTAACGAATCAATCGGATGATAGTGATGAAACTACGTCTACCGACTCAAAAGATAAACACCGCAAACACCATGCACAAGTCGAAAAAGACATTGTTGCGTTCCAAAATAATTCAGGCACACCAGCGCCTGGTGGTAGTGGGGCAACAACTCAAGTCGGTGTTGTTTTCGGTGAATTAGCAGGCCGCAGTTTATTTGCCGTTCGGTAAATCAGACGTTCAGTTATTAATAAGGAATGGGGTGGTAAGACATGCAAAATACAAAGCACTTTTTCTATCGATTGATATTGTTAGTCACGATGATTGGTTTAATCATGGGGAATTTGAATACAGCGGTCTTAGCCGCAACAACTGCTAAGCGAGAGACGACTCCAACTTCTAATATTATAATCAAAGGCTTAGAAAGTAGTGATCATTCAAAAGCCGTCCCAAATGCTAAAATTAATCTAACCTCAACGACCGACACCAAAAAGTCATACCTATTGACCTCAAATGATGAAGGTCTTTTTAATACCATCATTGATAATCAAAGCGGGTTAAAGGTCAATCGAGTTGATGTTGGAGAATATGTCATTAGTTCAGTTGAAAATCCGATTGGCTATCGGTTAGTCGGCGAAGAATTAGGACTCAAGGTTCAAGTGAATGAGACACAGTCTCAGATTGCCATTTATTATGCAGAAGTGGCTGAAGGAACGATTACGCTTAACGCTAAAGCGGCGGATGAAACACCAATTCCGGGTGTTGTGTTTACTGCTACTGAGAAAGCTAATGGGGTTGTTCACCAGTTTTCGCCAACAGACACTAATGGTATGACTAAACTTAAATTGACTGCTGATAGTTATACGATTGGGTTACAATCAGCACCAGATGGCTATACTGTTTCAGATGAGTTACCATTTTATAGTTTGGGTAGCAAATATGAATATTGATGAAGATATTCATTTTAATTATCAGCAACAAGCGGGAAATATCGAAGTCAACGTGATGGATTCGGATACACAAGCGAAGTTAGCAGGTGTTAAAATGGCAATCGCGTCTGTTAAAACACCTAGTCAGAAACGAACGACGACGACGGATGCAGATGGCGTTGCGCACTGGTCTGATTTGGCAGTTGGTCAATATAAGCTAACGGTTGAAGAAATGTTACCCAATTACGTGGTAAATGGTCCAAGTGAACAACTTATGAACGTTAATAATGGCGAAACCGCACAGCTTATGCTGACGGCTAGACGACAAACAGGCGCTTTCCAAATTCATAGTACCTCTGAATCTGGTCGGATGATCCCAAACGTCAGCTATCAAGTAGATGCTTTAGACGGTAGTCCGCAACGAACGGTGCAAACCAACGAAGCCGGCGTGGCTGCCTTGACCGGGTTAAATGAAGGGCTGTATACGGTTAAAGAAACGAAAGTCCCAACCGGCTATCAACTTGCTCAAGCAGAACAAACCGTGATTGTCCGCAATGGTCAAAATCCAGACGTCACGTTTGTGCATCAAATCGCCCGCACCGATGCGGATCATGATTTGGTTATCAAAACGGCTGATCATTTAGGCAACGCCGTTGGGATGTCCAGTTCCAGATCAAACAAATTGATACAGATGAACCTTATAGTCAAACGGTAACGGTCGATGCTGACGGGCAGGCGCGCTTGCGTCATATTCCAATTGGGAAATACGAAGTGCTGCGAGAAACAACGCCAGCGGGGTGTCAAGCGGGACAGAAACAACAAACACTCATTGTCAGCAATCAACAACCAAATCAGGTTGATTGGACGTTTGATCGCGAAGTCAGTGCAATTCGTTTAACGGTTACGAATGTGAGTAGCACCCCAATTAAGGGTGCTTCCTTTATCATTAAGACGACCAATCCAGATGATCAAGGACAACGCACGTTCTTCTCTGCTCAAACGGATGATCAGGGGCAAGTTGAGTTACAGAATTTGCCAACCGGTTCTTTTACGTACCAACAAGTAACCACTGCGCCAGGTTATGAAATGGATGCTACTGTTCATACGGGTGTGATCCAAAATACGGGAGTCAGTGGCAACCAATTTGCCATTACCAATCAAATGAGTCAACCAGCTGCGAAGAGTCGGGTGACCGTGCATAAGCTCAGCGCGCAAGGGCAACCGTTAACGGGAGCACAATTTAAGCTTACCAAAGCTGATGGCAGTGAAACACAGAGGAGAACAACTGAAAATGGGCAACTATTTTTTGAGGATTTGACGACTGGTCGTTATTTAGTCACTGAAACTAAGGCGCCAGCGGGCTACATTTTGGATCAAACACCACAAACGCTTGAAGTAAACGATAAGGCACGAGTTAACCAAGTGGCAGTCTTTGTCGATCAACGGGAAACTGTAGCGCCAACCAATCCACTTACGATCAGTGCGCTAGATCCGAATGGTAATGGGATTGCCGGGGCAGTCTTTAGGTTATTTATCGATTTACCAGATGACCAAGGTCAGACGACCTGGTATTTGACGACCGATAAAAATGGGTTAGCCATTCTGCCTAAAGCTGTTACGGGTCAATATCACATTCAGATGGTTAAGGCGCCAAATGGTTATCAGTTGAACATTGCGGTTTATACGATGGCGGTGGATCAATATGGGCCTAACCATCTGAACATTGTCAGTGAAACCATATTAGACGAATTACAAACATTACAAATTCGAAAAACCGACACGCAAGGCCAGCCATTGGCGGGCGCCGTTTTTGGTGTCGTTTCAATGGCAACGGGGAAAGTGGTCCAAGTTGAATCGAATGAAGAAGGACTGGCAGAGCTGAATAATCTTAGTGCCGGTGATTATGAAGTAACGGAAGTCAAAGCACCAACTGGCTATCGTCTAGATGCTCAAGGACATCGAGTGACACTAGAAAAGGGTCAACCGATTACCGCTATGACGATTCAAAATATAGCGCAAAACGGCCAATTAACGATTAATAAAACGGCTGAATCGGGCCAAACATTAGCGGGTGCATTCTTTGATGTTCGTAACCAGCAAGGTGACTTGGTCGGGAACTATCAAACAGATGCTAATGGGCAGATTAAACTGACCGATTTAACAATTGGGGACTATACAGTGCAAGAAACAAAAGCACCAGATGGTTACCAAATTAATGCAAAAACGTTTAAAGCAACCATTTCTGACCAGCACACGTCGACTGTCAACGTCGTCGATCAGAAAGTAACGCCAGAAGTGGCGCCGGGGACATTGGTGATTCACAATGTTGATCAGAGGAAACAAACACCACTAGTTGGAGCAACGTTCAGGTTGGAAACTGCAGCTGGTAAGGTGGTCCGCCAACAGATTGTGATTGGCGCGGCTGGGCAAGTCGGTGTTGATAATTTAAAAGCGGGTGATTATCAGTTGATTCAAACAACCGCAGCAACGGCTTATCGCGTTACACCAACACCAATTGCCGTTAAGATTCAAGGTAACCACGAAATAACGCCAATTACGGTCGGTAATTTCCAAATTGCAGGCTCTGATATTGTTAATCAAGTGGACGGCAATACCAACAAACCATTGGTCGGTGCGAAGTACCAAGTGCAATCACCAACGGGAAAAGTACTAGTCGATAATTTGAAGAGTGATGAACGAGGCCATGTGATTATTCGGCAATTACCACCGGCAACGTATCGGTTAGTAGAAGTTAGTGCACCAATTGGTTATGACACAATTAAAACGCCAATCATCTTTATAATTACAGAGAATGGCGTAACAAAGGTAATTCAGTAGAGTTGATTAAGTTTTTTTGAATGATAAATATAAAATTTTTAATTTATCTTTCGCCGGATTTTTAAACTATTTAAAATATACGCATTTTATTCATCCACAAATGTTATAGAATTAAGGCAATCAAGTAAGTGTTTTAATCCTAATAAAAATAGTGGGTACAATAAAATGACGATTTATTATTTAAAACCAGAAAAAACAGTCGATGAAATTATCAATACATTGCACGCTAGTGTTGCTAGCATGCAATATTTTGAAACGCTAGATATGATTTGCGAAAAAGTTGGGTTTAATCTTGATGAAGCCGCGCTATTACAACGAATTAAGCAACTAGCCGATGATCAACGTGCAGATTTGGAAACCCTTCATTCAATCGGGGTTTCAGAAAATGACATCGCCCGTTTAAAAGCTGCAGGTTTATTATTATTCGTTCAGGATAATGAGATTCCACAAAGCTATGTGACGCTCAGTCGGAAAGCATTAGTTGGTTTGCAAGAGATTGCAGCGGCTTATGCTCAAGAGTTTACACAGCTAACAATGAATATTGATTCAAAAGAAATTCAAAGCTTAAAAGCAGCTTCAGATAAGGTTTTCAGAAAGTATCAATAAGAAATTGAAAAAAGCCCATCGACATTTATGTCGATGGGCTTTTTTGTTTGCCGCAAAGTAGCGCTTGGCTATGCTTGAACGAACTTTTTAACGGGTCCTAATAGGTCTGGGTTGATTTGTGCACGAATCAACGTGCCATCTTCTTCATAGCTTTGTTTAGTGATATTGGCACGATCACTGAGGTACGAAACAGCTTGCCCTTCTGTGTATGGGACTAAGAAGTTGAGCGTTGGGTATTGTTCAAAGAGTTGTTTGTTAATTAAGGCAATCAATGCATCGATTGCTACTTCGTCGCGAGCTGAATAAACGATTTGGTTTCCGTCTACTTCAGGATAGCGCGTATCTGGTTTCAAATCAGCTTTATTGTAAGCCTCGATGACTGGGATATCTTTAATGTTGAGTGATTCAAGGGTTTCTTGTGTCGTTTCCATCATGTCCAAGTAGTTTGGATCTGAGTAATCAACCACGTGGATTAAAAGATCAGCACTCGCTGCTTCAGCTAAGGTTGATTTAAAGGCTTGAATTAAGTGATGAGGAAGTTTTGTGACGAAACCAACCGTATCACTCAACAGGAATTTCTGTTGGTTGGGGAGGACGATTTCGCGGACACTCGTGTCTAAGGTGGCAAAGAGCATATCCTTTTCAAAAACTTGTTTTTCAGGTGTATCGGGGTTCAACCGTTGTAAAATTCGATTCATAGTCGTTGATTTACCTGCATTGGTGTACCCGACGAGTGCGACAACTGGAATCGCATTTTTCGTCCGTTGACGGCGTTGTACGAGTTGTTGTTGATCGATTTTAGCAAGTTCGGCTTTGAGCTTCGTAATCCGTTTTTCGATGAGTCGGCGATCCAATTCAAGTTGGGTTTCACCCGCCCCACGGTTCGCAGTACCCCCGCCACCTTGTTGATCCAACTTGTTTTCAGAAGGATGGAGGCGTGGTAATTGGTATTTCGCTTCGGCGATGGCCACTTGGAGTTGCGCTTCTTTTGTTTTGGCACGGCTAGCAAAGATTTCAAGAATTAATTGCGTCCGATCAAGAATGCTTATTCCGAGTTCTTTTTCTAAATTCCGAATCTGTGAAGGTGAAAGTTCATCGTTAATCAAGATAATGTCCGCATCTTCAGCGACGGCGCGTTCTTTAATTTCTTGAACCTTCCCTTTACCAAAATAAGTGGCGTGATTAGCTTGGTCGATATTTTGGCGAACGTCACCAACGACTTCTAAGTTATCGGCACGGGCTAGTTCGCCCAGTTCGCGCATTGTATAGTCAAAATTAACTTGGCGTTGACTAACACCAGTGATTAAAACCTTTTTAGGTTGCATATAAGTTTCTTCCATGAGATCTCCTTTTTGTGAGAGTGCGTCTTCAAATGGTCAGCCGTTGAGGATTAGCAATATCTCGTAAATGAGCGGCAACGCCGATTGTTTACGAGATGGCGCTAAACGCAGACGGCTATTTGAAGAAAGCACGTTTAAGATAAGAGTGCGGCACCGGCGGTTATCTGCTGAGGATTAGCATAGGCAGACGAAAAACCGATTTGTTGGTTATTTGGCTGACGTAGCTAACCGAGAGCAGATGCCTGGTGGAGCACGTTTCAATTGAAAAAAAGGGCCATGGCAAAAATATTCTTTTGTCACAGCCCTCAGTTAATTAAATTTAAAAAGCGAATGCCAACAGAAATAGCCGCAAAATGGCCACATGATTATTCAATTGTGATTGCGATTAAACAAACGTTAGTTGACATGTTGTTGACGCTCCTTTGATGTGAAATGGGTGGTTACCCACCTTATCCGTTAAGTGTACCATGAAAGCCATTAAAAACCAAAGTTCGCCTTTAGCGTGTACGCCAATAATTAACACTGTTGTGGGTGCCCAGCGTAATTTTATGGTAGAATGTAAGCGGTTATCAAAATACATAAGAGAATCGATTGGGGGATTGACGAATGAAAAATTTAGCATTACTTGATGTTGGTGGCACTACGATTAAATATGGTTTATGGGATGGTGCGGCGCAACAATTGACCAAACAAGGGGCTGTTGCCACACCAAAGTCGTTGAATGCGTATTATGATGTGCTGACGCAGATTGTGGCGGAGTTTAAGGCTAGTGACCAAGTTGTTGGGGTCGCAATGAGTACGCCGGGTGCAGTGAACAAGGCGACGGGTATTATTGAAGGGGCCAGTGCGCTCCCTTATATTCATCATTTTGAAATTCAAGATGAACTTGAAACGCGCTTTGACTTACCAGTCGTAATGGAAAATGATGCGAATTGCGCGGCTTTAGCCGAAGTCGGTAGTGGGGCTGCTAAAGGGCTAAAAAATGTGTTGTTCATGGTAATTGGCACTGGCGTTGGTGGTTCAGTGATTGTCAACGGACAAGTCCAACATGGTCGCCATTTATTCGGTGGTGAGTTTGGCTACATGATGATGAATGATGGTCGGATTTTAAGTGAAGTCGGGACCGCCGTTCACATGGCTGACCGTTATAATCAAGAGGCACATACTAACTACTCAGGGCGTGAAGTTTTTGAATTGGCTGATCAAGGCGATTTACTCGCGCAAAAAGAGGCACAGGTGCTCTATGATAATCTCGCACAAGCCATCTATAATTTACAATATAGTTTTGATTCAGAAGCGGTTATTTTAGGTGGTGGGGTGTCGCAGGCCGATTTCTTGGTGCCAAATATTGAAAAAGCATTACAGGAAATACTCAAGCAAGTCGATATTGCGCCTTTCATGCCAACTATTCGGACGTGTCAGTATCATAATGATGCGAACTTGATTGGTGCAATGGAAGATTTCCGCCGCACATATCCGAATTTAGTTGCAAATTAGACTAGTAAAGACCGCTTTCAATATGTCATAATAAATATTATAAATGATATTAGGAGACGGTTAAGATGCCCACGGAAAAACAAGCATTAAATCAAACGATTGGATTTACCGCGGCATTAGCCACTGTGATGGGAACGGTCATCGGTGCTGGTGTGTTCTTTAAAGCGGATCCTGTGACGTATGCGACCGGCTCCACCGGGCTGACAATGCTTGCATGGCTTGTCGGCGGCTTAATCACAATTTGTGCCGGATTGACAGCTGCTGAATTAGCAGCTGCGATTCCAGAAACTGGCGGGATGATGCGGTACATCGACCATACTTATGGTAGTTTAGCGGCATTTTTATTAGGTTGGGCCGAAACAACAGTCTACTTTCCAGCGAACATTGCGGCGTTGTCGATTGTTTTTGCAACGCAATGCATTAACTTATTCAGTTGGTCAGCTCACTGGCAGATTCCAATTGCAATCATCGTCGGACTCAGCTTAACAATCTTGAATTTCTTTGGTTCCCGGGTTGGGGGACTATTCCAATCCTTCACAACCGTCTTTAAATTAATCCCGCTTGCGATTATTATTATATTCGGGTTAATTCATCCAGGCAGCAATGCCGTTCATGTGTCACTATTTGACGTGACCCGGTCAAATGGATCGGGGAGTTTCCTGTCAGCGCTGGGCAGTGGTGTTCTAGCAACCCTCTTTGCGTATGATGGCTGGATTCACGTTGGGAATATTGCGGGTGAATTGAAGCATCCAGAACGCGATTTGCCGCGGTCGATTTTAATTGGTTTAACAGGAACCATGGTTGTCTACCTCTTAGTGAGCGCCGTCTTCGTTCTTGTGTTGCCAATCAATCAGATTGCCGGCAATCCGAATGCGGCTTCAGAAGTGGCTCGAGTGCTATTTGGTGGTGTGGGTGGTAAAATCATCACTATTGGGATTTTAATTTCCGTCTATGGCGGGATTAACGGCTACACGATGACTGGGATGCGGATTCCTTATGCGATGGCGCTCGAGAATCGGTTACCATTCAGTCGACAACTGCGCTCCCTTTCTAAAACAGGCGCGCCGGTTGTCAGTGGTTTAGTTCAAATTAGTATCGCCATCGTTATGATGTTCATGGGTGGCTTCAATACATTGACTGATATGTTGGTTGTTGTCATCTGGATTTTCTATATTCTAACGTTTATCGCTGTGTTCATTCTGCGCAAACGTGAACCAGAATTAAACCGTCCGTATCGCACACTTGGTTATCCAGTGATTCCAGTCATCGCCATTCTTGGTGGGATTTTCATCGTGGTGAATACATTATTCACACAGACGATGTTAACTTTAATCGGAATCGGAATTACATTACTCGGATTGCCCTTTTATTACTATTTAAAAAATAAATATCCAGTCGTTTAACACAAAAAACGAAGTTCGTGATTTTACTGAAGTTCGTTTTTTTTGTGGCCAAAAACCAATTGTAGCAACGGATAGACGAAAAATAAAATAGTTGCGCAAATGAATTATCGGCATTAATTGTTGATTTTTATAAAAATAAACTAGGTCATAACTCATGAGTTGTGACCCCTTCGCATCAAAGGTTCTTATTGGCGTTTTCAGAAAATTCGTAAATTTATCTACAAATTAAAATAATCCGAAAAACATCGCTCAAACATTGGTTTTAAAAAGTTTTTAATGAACGATTGGCAATTATCATTGCGTGAAATATACTTGCACATAACCAAACAATGATATAAACTAACCTTAACTGCTGCTTAATCAAGTTGAAATGAGTCGCTAGTTTGTTTTAAATAAATGATTGTCGGCTTTTGACTAGCCGGTGGTCATTTATTGTACATAAGTTAAAACTATATTGAATGAACGGTGGAGGGTTGCAGATGCCAGATAATAAAAGAATATTAACAATTAGTGAGTGGTATCTGGAGTGTCAGAACATCACGACTCAATTGAATAAAATGAGCGAAAAACATGGCTTAAGTTATGATCAATTTCTCGTGTTGGAACAGATTGTGGAACTAGGAC
>ENA-UOYY01000204-UOYY01000204.1-food-metagenome-genome-assembly--contig:-NODE-204-length-22631-cov-5.387535_pt1 | contig 22631 bp, 26 predicted proteins | sample MGYA00249878_ERZ772714 | MGnify/ENA primary metagenome ERZ772714 (study PRJEB29005, sample SAMN08379454) | food metagenome | isolation source: cheese spiked with Escherichia coli O103 | study: EMG produced... | reverse complement strand
TTGGTGATTTGACAGACGTAGCTAGACGGAAGAAGTTGCCACAAAAAGCACGTTTTAGCGGGTCGTTATTATCCAGAGATGGAAAGTAGCGACCCGTTTTTTGCGTTCAGACGTGCATTTAAGCGGAAGGTCGGCTAGAATGAAATTATTAAAACATGTTTAGAGGGTTAACACATGAATGTCAAAAAACAATCTATAATGATGCGCTTAGCGCAACATTTTAACCGATTCCAATCCGCGGCGGTCTATCAGATTATGCAGCGAAGTTTAACGTTGTTATTTCCATTTGTCTTGATTGGGAGTATCAGCCAACTCATCCAGCTAGCACTTTTTAACCGGAATAGTTTTGTTGTGAATGTATTTCATCTTTCGAATTGGTTGAGTAAACGGAATATCTTTCAGATGATGTTTGACAGCATTACGAGTTTGACGTTAGGAATCGTTGCGGCATTAGCAGCGATGTGTGCGGCACGCTATACAGCCAAACGCTATAAGCGTGATGAACAATTAGCCAGCATTACGGGGCTCATTGCCTATTTAATCTTAGCGTTACGGTTGACGCCAAATGAGGGCTTATCTTTCAACAGCGAGATGTTGGGAATGGGGGGCTTATTTTTTGGCCTATTAGTCGGCTATCTGACTGGATTAGCCTTCAAAAAATTAGGACGACCTCATCGGCGTGATTTACCGCTGAATGGGTCAGCAGTAGGACGTTCATTGGATTCTATGTGGGCGATTTTATTGGTGCTCGGCGTCATTTTAGGGCTGAGTGTCCTGCTAAATTGGTTGGCGATTTCAATCTTGCCAGATCAAGTCATCTTACGATTACAATCACTAAAAGCAAATCAAACGGGTCTGCTTTTCACGTTGGGGACTGGTTTAGCGGCCACTAGCTTAACTTTTTTTGGATTAACGAGTATGCCAACATTGGTCCAATTTGGGCGTGAGGGAATCGCATCTTCGGCCAACTTAAACTATGCGTTTAGTCATCACACGGCTTGGCACGTTCCATATCCGTTCACGTTAGGGACTTTGTATGAACCCTTTGGTGCGATTGGCGGGACGGGTGGGACATTAGCCTTAGTGATTGCCGTTTTCATCTTCAGCAAACAAAGGGATTATCATTTGATTGGTCGATGGTCGCTGTTGCCCGTTTTATTTAACTTTAATAGCGCGGTCCTTGTGGGAATGCCTGTCATTGGAAATGGCTTGTATGTGATTCCATTCTTATTGGTACCACTGGTAAATATGGGGATTGCATCGGCAGCAGTTGCATTGAATCTCATGCCATCGGTAGTCTTCACGGTTCCACTTGGGACCCCCGGCTTATTGCAAGCGTTCATGGGCACCAACGGTAATTTAGTCGCGCTGGCGGTGACGGTATTAAACGTTGTCGTCGGCGTGATGATCTACAAGCCGTTTGTCCAATTGGCAGATCAATTAGCACTTGTAAAGGAGGCGGCATAAATTGGCCAAATTAAGAAAAAAAAGCCTCTGGTTGTTAGTCATTAGTTTGGCCTTGATCGGCGGATTAATGTGGCCAGCTGCTCAATGGAGTCGCCAGAGCGTGATGACCTTAGCTAAGCGCCATGATTCACGAATGTCACCGGTAATTTTTATTCCAGGGAGTAGTGCAACCCAAAATCGGTTTGATGAATTAGTGGCTAAATTGAACGCTAACCGCGGGAATCGGCACAGCTTGTTAAAACTAACTGTGCATGAAAATAATCAGATTAGCTATTCAGGGGAAATTAAACCGCGGGATAATGAACCGTTTATCGTGGTTGGTTTTGAAAATAATAAGGACGGTTACAGTAATATTCAAAAGCAAGCTAAATGGTTTTCGCTCGCGTTTACCGCGTTGACTAAGAAGTATCAATTTAATAACTTTAAAGCGGTTGGCCATTCCAATGGTGGCTTAATTTATACAGCTTTTTTAGAAGATTATTTTAATCGCGATGATATTACAGTGAAGAAGTTGATGACGATTGGTTCGCCGTATAACTTTTCCGAAACGTCGATTACGCATAAGTCACAGATGCTGACGGATTTCATTAAGAAACGTAAAAATATTCCGACGAACTTATCGATGTATTCAATTGCGGGAACGGAAAACTTTGAAAATGATGGGATTGTACCCGCGCGTAGTGTAGAGGCGGGAAAGTACATTTATCAAGGACAAGTCAAGCACTACACCGAAATTACGGTGACAGGTGACCAAGCACAACACTCTGATCTACCACAGAATCAACAGATTGTGGCCTTGTTGGAACAGTACATTCTCAGCAAAAAGAACACCCGCAATGCACAACCAACACCTAAGGATTCAACACCTTCAGAAGACCAATAAAAAAAGCCCCAGAATAGCAGTAAGGTTGTTATTCTGGGGCCTTTTTTATTGGCACTCATTAATTAGAATGCTTGGTACTTTCTTTTTGAACCAGAGCACCAATTGCTGGCAAATTACCCAAGCTATCGATTGACTTATTTGGCAAGACAATGGTGTTATTTTGACCGTCTGCGATGTGTTCCATCGCTTCAATATTCTTATATTGAAGATAGAGTTCGCCGTTATTGACTAAGCTGGCGTTGATCAAATTAATTTGATCTTTAACAGCTTCGGCAATTGTTCGTTCACTTTGAGCTTTCCCTTCAGCTTCCAAAATTTGTGTTTGTTTATTGGCTTCGGCTTCTAGAATATTCGCTTCTTTTAACCCTTCAGCTTTACGGATTGCGGCGGCTTTGAGCCCTTCGGCTTCCATAATGTTGGCTTCTTTTTCACGCGAAGCACGGAGCAATTTATTCATTGATTCTTGGATGTCGTGGGCCACTTGAATTGAATCGATATTGACCCGATCAACGTTTAAGCCGTAGCCGGCTGTTACTTCGCTAAGTTGTTCAAAAAGGGTTTGGTTAATTTTTTCGGTGCCATTTAAAACATCGTTCAAGTCCATGTTCCCAATAATCCCACGTAATTGTGCACGGGTGTCTTGGACCATACTTAGGACGGAATCTTTATTTTTATAAACGTACGCATTGACGTCAGTGATGTGATATTTAATCGTTTCCGAAATCATAACAACCACGTTGTCTTTGGTAATGACTTCTTGTTCAGCGACTTTTAAGGGGATTTGTTTCATATTAACGATTTCTGTGATGTGATAAATGAATGGAATGACCAAATGGAAACCAGGATCAAGCGTTTTAACGTAGACCCCTAAGCGTTCCAAAATCCCAACTTCCCCGGTATGAATCAAGGCAAATGATGAAAAGAGGGTGACTGCAACAATAACTAAAACAAGAATGACTAAAATACTGATGAAAATACCCATAATAAAAACTCCCTTTTGTCTGGTTTAATACGCCAGAATATTGTGGTGCGCTGTCACGATTAAAGCTAAAGGTGTGACGGCCGTTACCATGACGAGTAAGCCAGCGCTAGCTGGTCCTTCGACACGGTAATGATATAAGATGCCAAAAAAATTAACGGTGCCGGTTGATTTAGCATCCTGTAAAGTAAACGTTAACCCCACTAAGCGTTCATCTAACATATTCCGCCTCCCTTTGTTCACATTGTATCTGATTACCAATAAAAGGCAACTCTAAGTGACAGTAACGAACAAAATTGTTAGGTGGCTTGTCTCGAATGCATGAAGATAGTAAACTAAGCGTACTAAGGCTGGAAATGGAGGAACCGTGGATGAGACGAAAAGTGACACCGATTTTTCAAGACAGTTTCCAAAAGCGCTATTGGCGACAAATAATTATCGGCATTATCGCGGTAGCTCTGTGTCTTGGTGGTGCTATCTGGTGGTTGAAACACCGTTCGGATCGACCAAGCGCGACGCAATATCCGATTCTAGGGATGCAATTAAGTCAGTCAGATGGTTACCAAGATTTTGACGGGTTAAAAAAGGACGGTATTCAGTTTGTTTATTTAAAAGCAACTGAAGGGGCCAGTTACAAGGATGATAATTTCGACACCAATTACAGTCGAGCAAGTGGCACTGGCTTACGCGTGGGCATCTTTCATTTTTTTAGTTTTGATAGTTCGCCTGAACGCCAAGCTGACCAACTTTTTAAAGCAGTTGGCAGCCAGACGGGTGATTTACCAATTATGATCTATTTGGATTATTATAACGACTATGCACAACAACCGCCCGCACAAAAGAAAACGCAAATGGCACTGGCGCAGCTAGTGACCTTGATTAATCAACATTATCATCAAAATTGTCTCATTGGTGGTGCACCCAGCTTATTAAAACGGTATGTGCCACACAAAGGAGACTATCCATTGTGGCAAACTACGCGGGAACAGCCAACATTGGCGACTAAGAACGGGTTCTGGCAATACACAATGGCTAGTCAGATTCCAAACAGTGATAATCAGACGAACTATCAGTTAGCAGTTTTTACTGGCACCAAGCAACAATGGCAGACTATTAAATAGAAACGGAGAGAAAATAATGATTAAACACAAAGGCTGGTTATTATTAATCGCAATCGTGGTGGTTTTCATCGGTGGTAGTTGGGGAATTCATAGCTATTATTACGGTGGGGAAGCCTACTATACACAGATTGTTTCAAACGGAACACGAATGGAAGAAAAGGATTCAGCAGGGGAAACGGTTATCGATTATAACTATCAACAAGCAGCCTACAATGAAGATGGTGTTACCAAAAAAGTTGATTTTAATGGTAACAAATCAACGCCGCTTAAACGAAATGCGTACCTCAAATTAATCGTCAATAAAAATAAGGGTGTGGTTTCATGGGAAAAGGTTGCCAAAAACGAAGTCCCAGATAAAGCTCAAAAAATGTTGAACAAATAAAGAATAACTAAAAAGGCCCATAACGCTAAGCGTTATGGGCCTTTTTTAATAGCTATTCGATTGGATAATCCATATCTTCGGCTTCATCGTAAATTGAAACGGGCCGTTGATTTTCACAAGTAATTTTTAATTGATAGCCGTAGTGATCGAGAAAGACCAATTCGTTTTCCGTGAGGGAAATGACTTGACCACTCAATGGCTTATGATCGATTTGCACCAACAAGTTCGGTGTAATTTCTAATGTGTGTTTTTTTCGGGTTTGGTTGTCATTAAAAGACCAGTGTCCAGCATAAAAAGTCGCTACTTTACTCGCTTGAGTCGTCCGAACTTTTTGCTGATACTGGTGAATGGTTTGATTTAAAATTGCTTGTGGTTTTTGAAATTTAAAAAATCGCATAAGTCACACCCCAACTTACTATTATTCTACCACGAAATAGTTAGTTTGCGGACAATTAATTATCGGACTTACGACTGGTTTTTTAAGGAATGGGTAAAGAAGTGAATAGTGGCGGAATTCTTATCAGTAGAAAAACTTTTCGATAGGCTTTTAGATCTAAATCCCGTATACTGGCAGTATTAAATAAGGGAGCTGATTATAATGCAAACACTTGGGATTATTGGGACTAACTGGATTACGGGACAATTTGTTGATGCGGCCCGGGAATCTGAATCATTTAAGTTAACAGCTGTTTATTCACGGACGGCAGATAAAGCCGACCAATTTAAAACGAAGTATCACGCACCAGAAGCCACAAGTTACACTGACTTAGACGGGTTTATGAATGCCAATGAATTTGAAACCGTCTACATTGCATCACCTAATAGTCTGCACTTTGAACAAGCGAAGCAAGCAATTTTAGCGGGTAAAAATGTCATCGTGGAAAAACCTGCCTTCAGTAATCCGGCTGAAATGGCAGCCATGCAAACATTATTAAAGCAACATCCAGACCAATTCTTATTCGAAGCAGCACGTCATATTCATGAGGCCAACTTTAAGATTGTACAACAAGCCATCAACGCATTACCGGCGATCAATGGCGCGACCTTGAGCTATATGAAATATTCATCACGCTATGACGCTGTTTTAGCGGGTGAAGAACCGAATATTTTCTCACCACATTTTTCTGGAGGAGCTTTACAAGATCTCGGCGTGTATGTCGTCTATGATGCCGTCAGCTGGTTTGGTGTGCCCGATTCAGTCGATTATCAAGCTGAATTGTTACCAACTGGAGTGGATGGTAAAGGGGTCGCAACACTGCGTTATCCAACCTTTAACGTCACGTTGATTTTTGGCAAAACCGTTGATTCCTATCTAACGTCTGAAATTTATGGTGGCCAAACGACGATTGTCCTCGATAATGCCGGCACAATCGGCAGTGTTGACCGCTACAGCGAAGGTGGGCAAAAGATTGAGTCACTAGGGGAACAATCACTTGCTAATCCAATGGTTGCTGAGGCAGAAAATTTCGCGGCGATGATTGCTAATCGTGACACAAAACGGTATCATGAATTATTACAGCTAAGTGAATCGGTCAACCAAGTTTTATATCAATTAAGACAGTCGGCCGGAATAACATTTGATGCAGATTAACATGACGGAGGCAATACATGAGCGTTTCACCACTATTTCAAGCACTATGGGATGAACAAGGATTTACAGAAATGTCACCCATCCAAGAGGCAGTTTATCAACCACTGAAAAAAGACCAATCAATTCTAGGACTGGCACCCACGGGTTCTGGGAAAACCCTCGCGTTTTCATTGCCGTTATTAGAAAAAATTATGCCGGGCGAAGGGCTACAAGTCTTAATTTTGGCCCCTTCACAGGAATTGGTGATCCAAACACGGGACGTCATTCAACCTTATGCCAAGGCAATCGACTGTAATGTCCAAGCGATTACGGGGAAGGCGAATGTTAAACGCCAAATCGAACGGCTTAAGGCCAAACCAGAGATTATCGTGGCAACGACTGGTCGGTTATTAGAATTGAGCGAACAACGGAAAGTGAAATTCCATACACTCCAAGCGATTATTATGGACGAAGCCGACGAATTATTGACGGATAGCGGGCTTTCAGAAACCCGCCATATCGTGCAAGAATCACCTGCCGATGTGCAACTTGGCTTCTTTTCAGCGACATCAACCGATATCTTATTAGAGTTGGAAACATGGTTCGGCGTGCCAATCGAAACAATCGACGTGCGTGGGATTGATAAGACGGGTGGGGAAGTGTTGCATGCATTTATCCCAACTGGTAACGCTCAAAAAGTGAACGTCTTACGCCATTTAGCACATCAAAAGAATTTTAGAGGATTGGTCATTTTTAACCAATCCGCGCAACTCTTACAAGCTGCACAAACGTTAAAACATCAAAAAGTAACGTATGCCGCACTCTCAGGGCAAGGTCGCCAAACAGAACGCCAAAAAGCGCTCAAAGATTTCCGTGAAGGTAAGATTCAACTCTTACTAGCAACGGACGTGGCTGGCCGTGGCTTGGATATCACTGACTTACCTTATGTGATTAATTTTGATGTACCAAACGCAAAAATCACTTACATTCATCGTGCTGGTCGGACTGGTCGGATGGGACGCACCGGGACTGTTTTGACGTTGGGCAATCAACACGATGGGCGGAATTTGCGTAAGTTATTGGCGCCTGAATATGATCTTGTGACCCGTTATTTGGTCGGTGATCATTTGGAAGCCGAAAAACCAGTGACGCCTAAAGTAGCACCAGTTGCTGCAACGAAAGCAACATCTGCTGTACCAACCACTGGTGAAGCAACAGAAGGACAAGTACAAAAGGCTACGCCGACGACAAGCGCGCGCAAAGCCAAAGTAGTACCAGTTCGCCAACAGCCAGCTGCACCATTAAAACCAAAACATAAGAAAAACCGTAAACGAAATCAAAAGAATAAGGGTTACCATAAGAAAAATAATGACTAGTGGTCTAATCCAGATTGAGCGAGAAACCTTAACAACCTGTTAAGGTTTCTTTTTTTTGGACTAGTCCGTTTGTGAAAAGGTTATCAGTAATTAATTGACAAATCTCAGGAAGCGATTACAATATAAGTAAGGGTTTTCTTTCGCTTCGCAAAATGTGATAGTGGCGAACTCTCATAATCAGGAACTAACTTTTGAAAGCCTTTTAATGGATTGGTTAGTCATTCTCGAAGAAATATCTAGACCAATTAATGAAGGGTTACGAAAGTGGTTCACGATGAGATGATCATAGGAGGTGCCATACTATGGCAGAAGAACAGAACTTAGAAGCAATCATGGGATTAATTATCAACGGTGGGAACGCCAAGAGTAGCTCAATGGAAGCAATCATGGCCGCTAAGAAAGGTGACTTCGAAACAGCAGCTGCCAAACTTGCAGAAGCGGATGCCGCTTTATCAGAAGCCCATAATTCACAAACAGATATGTTAACCAAAGAAGCAAGTGGCGATCACATGCAAGTGACATTATTGACGGTTCACTCACAAGATCACTTGATGAACGCAATTACTTTCCGCGATTTAGCAGACGAAGTCGTTGACGTTTACAAGAAGATGGCCGGTGTACCAGTCGATTAAAGTTTGGCTAATGAACAAAAGGGCTAAGACAAAATGACTTTTGTTCGAGCCCTTTTTAGTTAAAAGCAACAAATGGCACATTGAAGAGAAGAGTGGGAACGGGATGGAAATTAAATTAAATTTAAAAATGCCAGCTAGTTATTTTTATCAGAAGATTCTGGAATCAGTGTTGTTTGATATTAAGCAACAAACTGGGGATAAACTAACTGAAGCGCAGTTGCCTAATTATTCGTACGACAAGCAATTTGGCAAGAATCGGGCGACATTGAAGATTACGCAACTGATTAAAGATCAGAGTTATCACTACGAAACGACTTCTACCCGGGGGAGCTATCAATCAAGTTACGATATTTTCGCGAATGGACCGCAGTCTATTGAAGTTATCTATCGCGAAAATGCCAAAGCAAATGGTAAATTACAACAAACCAATGATATGTTGATGGCCTTTGTCATGGGTTTCATGCGTAAACGCGGCTTTAAGAAAATGTTGAAACAAATCGAAAAAGCATATCAAGCAGAATAATAAGCAATGACTTTGAGAGAAAGTAGGATGACCAGTAATGGAATACCATCAATTAGCACCATTTCCTAAAGATTTTTTGTGGGGTTCAGCTTCTGCGGCCTATCAAATTGAAGGGGCCTACCAAGAAGATGGTAAGGGCCGTTCTGTGTGGGATGAATTTGTCCGCATTCCAGGCAAAACGTTCAAAGCCACGAATGGTGATGTAGCGGTGGATCACTATCACCGTTTCGAAGAAGACGTGGCGCTAATGGCACGCGCTGGGCTCAAAGCCTATCGTTTTTCGATTTCATGGCCACGGGTCTTACCAAATGGTAAAGGCGCTGTGAATGAGGCGGGCTTAGCCTTTTATGATCGTTTAATTAATACATTAATTGCCAATGATATTGAACCAATCGTGACGATTTATCATTGGGACTTACCGCAAGCGTTGCAAGCCGAATATGGCGGTTGGGAATCGCGTCAAATTATTGAAGATTTTACCAACTACGCAGGCTTATTGTTCGAACGCTTCGGCGATCGTGTGCAACATTGGGTTACCTTGAACGAACAAAATGTCTTCATCACTCACGGCTATTTAACAGCGGAGCATCCGCCAGCAGTGACTGATGCTAAGCGAACTTATCAAGCTAATCATATGGCAAACCTTGCCAATGCTAGTGCGATTAAATTATTCCATGAAAAAGGCTATCAAGGGGGGATCGGACCTAGTTTTGCCTACAGCCCAACTTATGCGCTGAATGCGGACCCAGAAAATCAAATTGCGGCTGATAATGCCGAACAAATTAACGCTGATTTGTGGATGGACGTTTATGCTTGGGGCCGTTATCCGAAATTAGTGATGACTTATCTCGAACGAAACGGGATTGCACCCGAAATTACTGAAGCGGACCAAGCTTTATTAGCCGATCCACTCGCACATCCCGATTTTATGGGGTTGAATTACTATCAGACGATGACAGTTACGACTAACCCACTAGAAGGTGGCGTTGGTTTGACCAAGCAAAATACTTCCGGTAAAAAGGGCACTAGCCAAGCAAGTGGGTTGCCAGGCGTCTACAAGACCGCTGATAACCCCTATATGCAACAAACTGACTGGGATTGGAATATTGACCCAGAAGGACTCCGAATCGCACTCAGACGTATTGAGAGCCGTTATGGACTGCCGGTCTTAATTACTGAGAACGGTTTAGGGGCTTATGACACCTTGAAAGAAGGCGGGCAAGTGCACGACGACTACCGGATTGCCTTTTTAAAGGCGCACGTTCAAGCCATTCACGAAGCTATTACCGATGGTGTTTCGGTCATCGGTTACACGACATGGAGCTTCACAGATTTATTAAGTTGGACAAACGGCTATCAAAAACGCTATGGCTTCGTCTACGTGGATCGCGACGAAACAGAAGAAAGAGAACTAAACCGCTATCCAAAAGACAGTTTCTACTGGTACCAAAAAGTCATTAAAAGCAACGGGGAAATACTATAGAGTGCGCAGTCGAACGGGTTGGCTTTGAGGATTAACAGAAAAATACATATTATGGCGGGTTTAAGCCATAATATGTATTTTTAGGTTATCCGGAAAAACGAGTTCGTTTCAACCCTCCACTTTCTTTTTGCCTTTAGAACGCTTAGAATATAGCGTAAGAAATCAAGACGAGGTGGCAATATGACAACGCAAGAACGACGTACAGCAATTCTGAATGCAATTCAAAAGAGTGCGCAACCCATCAGTGCCAAAGTATTAGCGCAACAATATAAAGTTAGCCGGCAGACAATTGTTGGGGATATCGCCTTACTTCGCGCACAAGGGGCCCAAATTATTGCGACAGTTAGCGGTTATTACGACCAAACGCAGACGCAACAAACAATGCCATATCAGGCACAAGTTGCCTGTCAGCATAATCAGGGGCAGACTGAACTCGAAATGACAACGATTGTTGAAAATGGGGGGCGCGTGATCGACGTGACCGTTGATCATCCATTGTATGGTGAACTGACCGGTCAACTGCGAAACGGCACCTTGACAGATGTCAAAGGCTTTAAGCAAAAAATGCCCACAATCCCCCATCAGAAGATACAATCAACATTAACCGACGGAATTCATTTACACACGATTTAATCATATTCAGAACAACTATTTAAGCAATTTGTCGCAGCGCTTAAACAGATAAATATTTATTATAATGCATAATTAGGTGTCTTGACATCTGTAAACTCTTTTTGTATGATAGGACCATTCATAACATAAGGGAGTAATGCGGGATGACAAAAGAACATAGGACACTTTTATGGGCTGCAGGTGGTGCATGGTTGTTCGATGCAATGGATGTGGGGATGCTATCGTTTGTGATTGCTGCGCTTGCCAAAGAGTGGCAACTCAGTAGCGCACAAATGGGATTAATTGGGAGTGTCAGTTCAATTGGAATGGTTTTTGGCGCCGTTATTTTCGGCATTTTAGCTGATAAAATTGGTCGAAAAAACAGTTTACTTTGTTCCTTATTAGTATTTTCGATTGGCAATGGGATATCTGCCTTTAGTACATCGTTGAGTCTATTTCTAGTACTCCGGTTATTGGTTGGTGCTGGGTTGGGTGGCGAGCTACCGGTAGCCTCGACATTAATCTCGGAGAATACGCCAACGGCATCGCGCGGTCGGGCTGTCGTATTGTTAGAAAGTTTTTGGGCAGCCGGGTGGTTAGTTGCCAGTTTACTCGCCTATTTTGTCATTCCAGTTTGGGGCTGGCGAGTGGTCTTATTGATCACGTCATTGCCCGCCATCTACACACTTGTGTTACGGAAACATGTTAAACAAGAGCATGAACCGACGACGATTAACCGTAAGGTACCATTCATGCAACGATTGCGTGTTTTATTTGAACCAGCGTATCGCCAAAGAACAATTATGTTATGGCTCGTATGGTTTTTAGTGGTCTTTTCATACTATGGGATGTTTTTATGGCTCCCCAGTGTGATGGTCTTAAAAGGGTTCAGCTTGGTTAAAAGTTTTGAATATGTGCTGATTATGACCTTGGCACAATTACCAGGCTACTTTGTAGCAGCATGGTTGATTGAAAAATGGGGGCGGAAACGTGTTTTAGGTGGCTTTCTAATCGGAACAGCACTCAGTGCATTATTGTTTGGCAATGCAAACTCAGTTGCCATGTTACTCGTGGCCGGTGCGCTGTTATCCTTTTTCAATCTTGGTGCATGGGGGGCGCTATATGCTTATACCCCAGAACAATATCCTGCACTTGTCCGTGGAAGTGGGAGTGGTTTAGCAGCTGGCATCGGGCGAATTGGCGGTGTGGTTGGGCCAGTTTTAGTTGGTGCGCTAATTCAGCAGGGGGTATCAGTAGCCGTGATTTTTACACTTTTTACGGGTGCGATACTATTAGCGGCTGGTGCCGTGTTCTTTTTAGGTCAAGAAACGATGAACGCCGTTTTAACGGATGAATAAAGATTTATTAAAATCAACTTTACAATTAAAACAACAGATGCGACAATATGACTCATAGGCGCTCGTGGCTCAACTGGATAGAGCAATCGCCTCCTAAGCGATAGGTTGCGAGTTCGATTCTCGCCGGGCGCACTTTGAAGCAATTGTCGTAAAAGCACACTAGATTAACTAGTGTGCTTTTTAATTGGTGTAAAATAATCAAGCAGAATGATTACGCTTTCGCTTTCAGAAAGTTACGGATTTATGATTTATATTAGGTGAAAATATGTTAAAATAGATTCGTATTCAAAAATCGCAACGCAAAAGTTGCAATTAATCTGGAGGCTTTTTCATGTCATTAGTTAATGGTACAGAAATCTTTAAAGCTGCTCGTGAAGGTCATTACGCTGTTGGTGCTTTCAACACAAACAACCTTGAATGGACACGTGCTATCTTAGGTGCTGCTCAAGAAACTAACACACCAATCTTGATCCAAACATCAATGGGTGCTGCTAAATATATGGGTGGTTACGAATTATGCAAGAACTTGGTTGAACAAACAATCAAGTCAATGAACATCACAGTTCCTGTTATCATGCATTTAGATCACGGTAACTACGAAGCTGCTAAAGAATGTATCGAAGTTGGTTACAACTCAGTTATGTTCGATGGTCATGATTTACCATTCGAAGAAAACTTAGCAAAGACAAAAGAAATCGTTGCTTTAGCACATGCTAAAGGCATCTCAGTTGAAGCCGAAGTTGGTTCAATTGGTGGCGAAGAAGACGGTATCATCGGTGCTGGCGAATTAGCTGACGTTGAAGAAGCTAAACAATTAGCAGCTGCTGGTCCTGACTACTTAGCAGTTGGTATTGGTAATATTCATGGTGTATACCCTGAAAACTGGCAAGGTTTAAGCTTTGACCGTTTACAAGAATTAGCTGACGCTATTGACTTACCACTTGTATTACATGGTGGTTCAGGTATTCCTAAGGAACAAATCCTTAAAGCAATCGAAATGGGTATCTCAAAAGTTAACGTTAATACAGAACAACAAATCGCATGGTCAAACGCTGTTAAAGAATACTATGCAGAAAACAAAGATCAAGCTGAAAAAGGCTTCGATCCTCGTAAAGTTCTTGCACCAGGTACAAAAGCAATCAAAGACACAGTTGAATCACGTATCGAATGGTTCGGTACACCAGCTGTTAAATAATTATTGTTTTTCAAGAGTCCAACTTCGGTTGGGCTTTTTTTGTGGTTTCATGCTAGAATGAGAGCAAAATAAAGGTGGGGATAAGATGACAGTTATTGAGCAATATAATGCAGGCCTTACAACTGATGCTGATCGAACACTCGCACTGGCAATGCACACCATTCTTCGGGCAGTGTTACCGGACGCAGAGATGAAGCTGGCTTATGGTTTGGTTGGGTATTATCAGCCTAAAGCAGTTTGCTATTTTGGCATTAATAAACGGCACATTGGGTTTTATCCCACTAATCAACCGATGGCCCATTTTGCAAAAGCTGGCGCACCATATCAGTCCGGCAAAGGGACACTACAATTCGAAAAAGATGTAACGGCATTACCAATCGAGTTGATTCAAACTATCGCGAGTTGGCAATTAGAACACGTTAATAAATAAGGCTTACCCAAAATGGGTAAGCCTATTTTTTAATGACCACTCGTCATTTTAATGCCGAGAATTCCGATTACTAATAAAATAACGAATAGCCAGGTTAATAAAGAAATGTGTTCATTGAATAAGATGATGCCGACTAAAATAGCTCCCACTGCGCCAATTCCGGTCCAAACCGGATAAGCAATGCTCAATGGTAATCCCATCGTCGCACGAATTAGAAAACCGAAGCTGACGAGCATGCCAGCAATCGTCAGTAATGTGTAATTGAGCTTAGTGAACCCACCACTCATCTTCATAGTCGTTGCCCACCAAACTTCTGCCAATCCTGCAATCAATAAATCAACCCATGCCACACAATAGAACCTCCTAATAATATCGGCCACAAAAAAAGGACAGCCAATCACTTCTTCTTTGACCTAATGAAGTGATTAACTGCCCCGTGGCGACGATTAAATTAAATATAGCATAGCAAATTTTAGGTTAAAAGTGAAGCTTAGCCGATAGAACCACCAATTAAATAGGTGACGACCATGGTTAAGACGCCGGTTAAGACGTTGCGTAAAACGCCTTTGAGTCGGTTTGCCTTGCCTAACGTTGCACTCGTGTAACCGGTCGCGATAAGGGCAAGAACAATTGAACCGATAGTTCCACTGACTTTGTAAGGGTATGGAATTGCTAGGATGGCGATGATTGGCAGCAATGAGCCTAACATGAATGAGAAAAATGATGAAAAGGCGGCATGCCACGGGTTGAAGTAATGGTGTAATTCAATATTGTATTTTTCGCGGAGTGTGATGTCGAGACTGTCTTTTTGCATGAACGCTGAAGCTACCTGATGTGCAAGTGGAGTGGGTAAGCCTTTTGATTCGTAAGTCCGTTGTAGACTGGCCACTTCAGCAGCGTATTCGTTTTGGATGGCTTCTTTTTGAAGCCGCATCATGGATTTCTGCGTGTCACGTTGCGTGCTGACCGAGACGTATTCACCGCCACCCATTGAAAAGGCGCCAGCAAGCATGCCAGAAATACCAGCAAGAAAAATCGTGTACTGACTTTGGTGGGCGCTCGCGACACCCACTACGATTCCAGCTACAGAGATAATGCCGTCATTTGCACCTAAGACGCCGGCGCGGATAATGTTCAAACGTTCTGATAAATGGAAACGATGTTCAAGTGGTGCACTGGCAGATAATTCTTTCATAATGGCGGACTCCTCTGGTTGATTTAACTTCATTATAGCTAATTGAGAAGGATTATCAATCGTTTTTGAACAATTGTTCACAACAAAAACATTGTATAAAACCTGATATACCAGTACATGCGAATCATAATAACAAACGAAAAAAGAAAAAGAGAACAAAAAGAAACCCAACAGACAACCACAACAAAAAGGGTCGCAACAAAAATTTTGTCGTGACCCTTTCGAATTATAAATGTGTCAGTGCTTGGTAGTAGAAGAATGCCGTGATTGCGGTTAAGACTAAACCGGCAACGCACACAATGATTAGACCACCAATCGCTTGTTTCTGGTAGGCGCTATAGGCGGTTAGTCCAATGAAGAAGGTGGTTAGACAAACGCAGACGCCAAGGAGCATGAGCCATGTAATCATTAGTCAGCCCAGTCACCGTTTCTGAAAATGGGGACAATCTGACCGTCGTGCGTTAAGCCATCGATGTTCATTTGACTAGAACCGACCATGAAGTCAACGTGGGCTTGACTACGGTTTAAACCAGCTGCTTTTAATTCCTCTTCAGACATATCTGTGCCGCCTTCAATTGAAAAGGCGTAAGCAGAGCCGAGTGCCAAATGGTTTGAAGCATTTTCGTCAAATAAGGTATTGTAGAAGGTGATCTTTGATTGTGAAATTGGTGAAGGATCTGGTACAAGTGCGACTTCACCTAAGCTCTTGACCCCAGCATCGGTTTGTAAGAGTTTTTGTAAGACATCGTTGCCTTCTTCAGCGGTGGCTTTGACCACTTTACCGTTTTCAAAAGTAAATTGCATGTTGTTGAGTGTGTTACCAGCGTAACTCAATGGTTTCGTAGAAGAAATGTAGCCATCGATGTTGTTGGCATCAGCTGCTGAGAAAACTTCCTCAGTAGGCATGTTAGCGACGAATGAACGACCATCACTACTACGGCTAGGACCACCCATCCAGATGTGGTTTTCAGGTAACCCAATTGTGAGATCAGTGCCAGGAGCTGTGTAATGGAGTGCTTTGTATTGCGCAGCGTTTAATTCAGCGGCTTTGGCTTGCAGTTTCTTACCATGTTGTTCCCAAGCAAGGATTGGGTCTTCTTTATCTACTCGGGTTGTTTTGAAAATCTCTGTCCATAACTTATCAGTTGCGGCTTGTTCGTCCATATCAGGAAAGACTTTCTTTGCCCAAGCGGGACTAGCTGCGGCAATTACAATCCAACTATTTTTGTTGGCTTGTGTTGCTTGGCGAACTTTAAGCATTGCTTGACCGTTTGCCTTTTGAACAGCAGCGACCCGATCACCATCGAGACCCTTAAGGTTATCAGGATCGCTCGACATCACCGAAATCCGTTTGGCGTTGTTTGCTAACCAGTAATCGTATTCTTGTTTTTGGAAGTCTGGCACGTTAACGAGGCGATCTTCGGCTTTGTGTTGCATATTGATTCGATCGATGTCATCATCTTGCCATTTGATAATCACTTCGGCTGCACCGAGGTCATAACAAGCAGCTGTCATATCACGGGCGAATTCAGCTTGCGTAACAGCGATTTGGAGCACCACTGTATCACCAGGTTGGACGTTAATTCCTGTTTTAGCGACTAAAGCGGCGTATTTTTCAAGATTATGTTGGAAAGTAGTCATCAAAAATTCCTCCTTAAGGGCGATTTAATATGTTTATCATAGCACATGGCGATTTAAAAAACTCGTAAAACAGATAAAAACGTTTTCATGTTATTTAATTTTGTGGTAGAGTGACAGTAGATAATATTGAAAAACGGATTGATCGGTTAAGGAGTGGGAACGATGGCACGGACAAAACGGATTAAAGCGGAGCAAATTCTGGATAAAGCATACGAAATGGTATTAGCGGATGGTTTAAAAGCAATTACAGCGCGCAGCCTTGCCAAGGCACTAGACTGTTCGACACAACCCATCTATTTAGAATTCGGTAATATGGCCAATCTCAAGCAAGCCATTTTGGAACAAGCCAAGGCGCGTTTGGTGTGGTATGTCAGTGAAGAACAACGAACAGATGATGCCTTAGTCAATCTCGGGATTGGCTATATTCATTTTGCTACAATCGAACCAGAACTTTACCGTGCGTTATTTATTGATAACCACTTTGGTAAGGATGAAGCACAACTTTTCATGGGGCAATTGACACAAACTAGATTGCAGGACTATCAACCGTTAAAAACGGTTAGTGAGTCAGAACACGAACGCATTATTAACGAAGCGTGGATCATTATTACGGGTTTGGCGACCTTAACGAATGCGAAGTTGGTACACTATAGTGACGCAGAAATAGACGCGATGCTCAAGCGAATGTTGAAGCAATGTTTTTAAAAAGAGACGCCTAAAAAGGCGTCCTTTTTAATATTCAGACTGTTATTCATTTGACTCAAGGGAATAAGACTGCAATGGATTGGCAAACCCTTATAAAACGTGTAATATAGGAGGTGTTAACTTATTAAATGGTAGGAGGCAAATTTGTGTCTAAAATTAAAGTAATGACTGTTTTTGGGACACGACCAGAAGCAATTAAGATGGCGCCGCTAGTATTAGCATTGAAAGAACGCGCAGATGAATTCGAAGCTGTGACGGTGGTAACTGCCCAACATCGTCAAATGTTAGATCAAGTGCTTGAAATTTTTAAAATTAAACCAGATTACGATTTGGACGTTATGAAACAACGACAAACACTTAGTGAAATTACTAGTAACGTATTAATGAACCTTGATAAAGTGATTGCAACTGAAAAACCGGATATCGTATTGGTTCATGGGGATACAACCACTACTTTCGCAGCAAGCATTAGTGCATTCTACAATCAAACAGCGATTGGCCATGTTGAAGCAGGACTAAGAACTTGGGATAAGTATTCACCATTCCCAGAAGAAATGAATCGCCAATTAACAGATGTACTCAGTGATCTTTATTTTGCACCAACCAGTCAAAGTGAAGCCAACTTATTACAAGAAAATCATCCACAAAAGGCTATTTATATTACAGGGAATACTGCAATTGATGCATTGAAGCAAACGGTTCAAAGCGACTACAATCATTCAATCTTGGATGTTGTTGATGCTGACAAACGAATGATTCTAGTAACAATGCATCGACGTGAAAACCAAGGTGAACCAATGAAACGGGTCTTCAAGGTAATGCGCCAAGTTGTTGAAACCCATGATGATGTTGAAATCGTCTATCCAGTGCATTTGAACCCTGTTGTGCAAGAAGCAGCGCAAGATATCTTAGGCAATCACCCACGGATTCATTTAATCGATCCATTGGATGTTGTTGATTTCCACAACTTAGCTGCACGGAGTTTCTTCATCATGTCTGATTCTGGTGGTGTGCAAGAAGAAGCACCGTCATTAGGCAAACCTGTGTTGGTCTTACGGGATACAACTGAACGCCCTGAAGGGGTTGAAGCAGGCACGTTGAAGTTGGTTGGGACACAACCAGAACAAGTTCATGATGCGATGGTTGAACTGTTAGATGACCAAGCTGTGTATGATGCAATGGCCCATGCCAAGAACCCATATGGGGATGGACAAGCATCTCAACGGATTTTAGATGCAATTGCTTATCATTTTGGTCAATCAAAAGAAAAACCAGAAGCGTTTAAATAATGAGCATTGAAAAAGCCCTCGACCATTATCATTTTGACTGATAATGGCGAGGGCTTTTTTTGATGAGATAAACGTGCGGATTCAAACTGTTTTTTGTCTTAATACTCAGTTGCTAAGTGCAACCAAACGCACTTTATTTCTTTTCTTTCACAATATACACTGGTCTGTTTTTAACTTCTAGGTAGATTTTGCCGATGTATTTGCCGACAATCCCTAGGCATAGGAGTTGTAAACCGCCGACCATTAGGATAACTGAAATGAGTGATGGCCAACCGCTTGTTGGATCGCCAAAAATCAAAGCGCGAATAACGATGAAGATTAATGCAAGCAGGGCAATCGCGAATGAGAAAAAGCCGACGAAGGACGCAATGGCTAATGGTGTTTCTGAGAAAGTTACAATCCCATCCAATGAATATTTGAAGAGTCCCCAGAATGACCAACTGGTTTGACCAGCAACGCGGTCTTGGTTCTTATATTCTAAGTACTTGGTGTCAAAGCCGACCCAACTGAAAATCCCTTTTGAAAAACGGTTGTATTCAGACATCTCTAAGATGGCATTGACCATCTGCCGAGTCATCAAGCGATAATCACGAGCACCATCCACGATTTCAGTTTGTGAAATCCGGTTGATAATCTTGTAAAATTGTTTAGCGAAGAACGAACGAACGGGGGGTTCACCCGCACGTGTTGTCCGGCGAGTGCCGACACAGTCGTAGCCTTCGACTTCAATGCCGTGAATCATTTCGGGTAATAGTTCAGGCGGATCTTGTAAGTCAACATCCATCACTGAAACGTAGTCGCCAGTTGCGGCTTGTAAGCCAGCATACAAGGCAGCCTCTTTACCGAAGTTCCGAGAGAATGAAATGTAGTGAACGTGTTCAGGGTCTTGTGCCTGTAACGCGCGCATTTCCGCCAGGCTTTCATCAGCAGAACCATCGTTAACGAAGATGTATTCGATGCGGTGGTCGGCTAGAGTAGCCGCTACTTTCTCAACTGCTGCGTAGAAAAGCGGAATTGATTCTTGCTCGTTATAACAGGGTACAATAATTGAAATCGTCTTAGTCATCTTAATCCTCCGAAGTATCTTTGAAAATCCATTTGCTAAATACATAGTTCGCTAAAATCACGATAATCTGATCTAGCACTTTAACAAGCATGTTGGGCCATACCAATAAGGAAATCCCAACAAACATAATTGCCGTATCCATTATAAATGATATACCACGGAAGAAAAAGAAACTAGCCATTTCGCGGGAAAAGTCCTTTAAAGTTGTATATTTTGACTGAAAGACCCACGTTTTATTGGTGAAAAAGGCAAATAGCACGGATAAGAACCAGGCAATCGTGTTGCTGACGAGATAATTGATAGTTGTATAGTGGTCTAATCCGAAGAAAACGACCATGTTGACTAGGGTTGTTAAGACACCAAAGACCAAGTACATTAATTGTTCCCAGTATTTTTGAATGAGTTGTTGAATGGCTTTAATCATTGTGACCTCTTTTCAAAATGGCATTGTATCGCCGGAGAATCCGCCCCCGGAGTGCCATTTGTTGTTCTGTTCTTTTGAAAGTGTAGCGGGTGGTGATGTAGTTGACAATGCCGACAATTAACTGATCGATAATCTTGGCGGTCATACTCTGCCACCCTAAGAAGGAGATGGCGACAATCATCAAACCGTTATCCAAGAAAAAGGATACACCACGGAAAAAGAAAAACGAAAGTACTTCACGACACACAGCGCCAAACGTGGTGTATTTGGATTGGAATACAAGCGACTTATTGGTAAAAAAGCCAAATAAATTCGCGACAAACCACGCCATTGTATTGGCGAGTAAATACGGCCAAATAATGGTGTGGCGAAATACCCAGTAAGTAAAAATATTAACCAACGATGCTAAAAAACCAAAAATCGTATAGGTCAAAAAATCGCGGTATTTAAACACTAACCGTTTAATGAAAGCCATAAAGACAGCTCCTAGTTTGATTTATTAAGGTCTAAAAGACCAAAAGAAGGGCCGCGGTAAAAAGGGACGTAACCGCGGCCCAGGGAAGATTGGTTGAAACGTGCTTGTTGAAACATACTTCTGCGCTTAACCAAATTTACCAAATAGGTGATTGCATCACCTATTCGGCAAATCCAGTTAATGCTCAAAGCATAACCGTTTCAAACGCACTCTGTTTTGAAACGTGCTTGTTGAAACATACTTCTGCGCTTAACCAAATTTACCAAATAGGTGATTGCATCACCTATTCGGCAAATCCAGTTAGTGCTCGGATACTGACCGAGCTTATAACGCACTCTGTTTTGCAACAATCTCTGATACGAATTTTTCAAGATGTTCGATATCTTCTGCTTCTGCTGATAGATCGACTTTGACAACGTCTGAACCCTTTGTTGCGCCGGTTTGTTCGAAGACGGCTGCAAAATCATCAACCACTTTACAGAAGTCATCGTAGAACGTATCACCGGAGCCACAGACACCGTAGACTTTACCAGTTAAATCAATATCCTTGAGATCTTCGTAGAAATCAACGGCTTCATCGGGGAGATCGCCATCATCGCCATAGGTGTAGCTGCAGACGATACAGATATCGCTGTCTTCAAAATCGGCAGGATCTGCTTGAGAGATTTCAGTGGTTTCAACGTCGACGTTCAAACTTTCGAGGGCTTCTTCAACGATTTCGGCAATTTCCTCGTTATTGCCGGTCATACTTGCATAGACTACTTTAGCAGTTGCCATTATTGGGACATCCTTTCACGTACGCGGCGCTCAGTGGCCGCAATTAACGAATTATACTATAAGGCATTATAGCAAAAGCCCCTTATTAAGAAAAGGTGCAACGGCTCTTTCACGGTTAATTGAACTAAAAAGCGACGATTCGTCCATTTTAATGGCAGATAGCGTATAATATAGAAATAGATACAATTAAAGGCTACAATGGTAACAATATTGGAGGTTTCATTTTGATTACATTAAAATCTGAACGAGAAATTAAAGGGATGGCTGCTTCTGGCGCCATCATTGCCGGCGTTCATCGCGGTTTGCGCGACATCATCAAACCAGGTATTTCGAGCTGGGCAATTGAAGAATTCGCAAACGACTACATCGAACAACACGGTGCCAAAGCATCTGAAAAAGGCTTTGAAGGCTACAAGTACGCAACTTGTGTCTGCGTGAATGAGGAAGTGGCACATGCCATTCCACGGAAGAACTTAATTCTAAAAGAAGGCGACATTGTCAGTGTCGACATGACCGTTAACTTGGACGGTTATGAAAGTGATTCTTGCTGGACTTATGCGGTTGGCGAAATCGCACCAGAATTACAAAAATTAATGGACGATACGCGCAAAGCACTTTACTTAGGCATTGATCAAGCCGTTGTCGGCAATCGCCTAGGTGATATCGGCCACGCCATCCAACAATATACCGAAGTTGAAAACAGCTACGGTGACGTCCGTGAATTGATTGGACATGGTATTCAACCAACGATGCACGAACAACCAAACGTGCCTTCATACGGTGAAGCGGGCAAGGGCTTGCGCCTTAAAGAAGGGATGACCATCACAATTGAACCAATGGTCATCTTAGGTGGCACATGGCACATCAAGTCAAAAGAAGTCCCTGGCGAAGACTGGGAATATTACGTCTCAGCAGATGGCACACCATGTGCGCAATATGAACACACAATTGCGATTACCAAAGATGGTCCTAAGATTCAAACAACACAAAAAACAAAAAACAAAAAAAAAAAAATACAATAAAAAAACAAAACAAATAAAAAAAAAAA
>ENA-UOYY01000161-UOYY01000161.1-food-metagenome-genome-assembly--contig:-NODE-161-length-26285-cov-35.956081_pt1 | contig 26285 bp, 43 predicted proteins | sample MGYA00249878_ERZ772714 | MGnify/ENA primary metagenome ERZ772714 (study PRJEB29005, sample SAMN08379454) | food metagenome | isolation source: cheese spiked with Escherichia coli O103 | study: EMG produced... | reverse complement strand
TTACCGACTTTGGCGTTGCCGCCAGCATTTCAGATGTGCTGTTGGTCGCGCTGCTTAGCTGGATTATCCCTTTCTGTGCTGTCGTTGCATCCTGTGCGGTGTATTTCCCGTTATCCCAGCAGACGCGGGAAATGGAAATTTCAGTGCCATCTGCATGACGGTATTTTTTCCGGATCACGGCATCAACGCGTTTAAGGGTGTCCTCATCTTCCGGTCTCCCCATGATGATCTGCTTGTCAATCAGAAAAGCTTCTTCGCCAGGAGCCCAGCCCCAGACATAAATCTCATAACGGTTTTTCTGAGAGTCGATCCCTGCGGTCAGGTAAACCACCCGCAGGGGAACCTGCGCATCATAGTGGCAGACTTTTTCCAGCAATAACTCAAAGCTCAGTTTTTCTGCCACAGCCTCTTCATAAGGCTCCCCCAGCGTGGTGTTAATGAACGTCTTGACGCCATTCGGATCCTTCAGTGCATCAAGCCAGTCATAAACAATCTGTACCCAGGTGGTGAACGGGCTGTATGCCGTCCAGATGTGGTACGAGATTGAGCGCGGTGGCGGGATTTCCTCATCACCGGCGCTGTAAAATGTCAGACCGTCACGCGTCCACATCCCGGTATTGTCACAAATCCACCGCCCGTCGGTCTGGTCAAGTTCCGACTGACGGATCGCGCAGCCATTATGTTCACACAGGTAATACACCGTCTCCGGCTTGCCCTTCTCCCATTTCAGGCCAAAGGTTGTCGCATCATCGCCAAACTTCAGATACTGGGCTTCACCACAATGAGGGCATGGCACATAAAACCGCATAAAATGTGCAGATTCGTTCGCGGCTTTTTCAATCTGGCAAAAACCTTTAATTTTGGGCGTTGAGCCGCGTATGGATTTAGGCCATACCGAACCTTCGATACGCTTATCGCCAAGCAGAGTTGGTGAACCTTCTTTTTCCACATCCGGTTCAAACGAGGAGAGTTCGTCATAGCAGACCACATCCACAGATTTTTCACGGTAGTTTTTGGCAGCAGCTCCGCCCAGACACCAGAATCCCACACCGGAGGAGAAACGTTTCAGGGTAAGCGTGTTGTCCCGATGTTTTCTGCCAAACCACGGAGCCAGCTCCAGTAATACAGGAACGTCTCTTATCGTTGGTTCGACATGGGATTTCATAAAATCTTCTGCCGCAGAATCTGTCGGCTGAAAAAGCAGGCTGTTACGGGATTTGTGTTCAATAAAATAAGCCTCCACCCCCAACAGCATTTTGGTGTAACCAACACGCGCCGATTTAATCAGATTAACGGTGCGGATCCGGTCATTCCCCATGCTGTTCATGATGGCAACCTGAAACGGCAGTGTTTCCCATTGCCCGGGAGTATATGAAGACTCTTTTGGCAGATAATAATGCTGATCAGCCCACTGAACTGTCGTCAGTGGTACCGGAATATTGAGAGATACAAGCCCTGTTGCTATCGCACCGGCTGCATTAGCTGCCTTCTGTGCGTCTGAAATCATCAATCCACCCGCCTACGTTCTCACCAGCTTTAGCTGCAACGTTGGAGGCTTTTGCGATTTCAGTTTTCACCACATCAAGGTGTGACGGTGAAATATCCGGATATTTACGCTGTAATGTCAGCGGCACACGTACAAGTATCCCCGAAATCTCCTGTGCCACACGTTGCAGAATGAAGGTAAACAATTCCGTTTCCAGTACCAGCCCTTCTTCGCGGGCATTTTTCAGTTCCTGTGCATCAGCCTGTGCTTTTGTGAGTCGGTAGCGCTCATAGTCAATGGTGCCGGGTTGTAAATCTGATTCCGCAGCCGCACGCAAATCCTCGGTCTCTTTGCGGAGTTTTTCGTTTTCAATATCGGCTTCGCGCTGCGCATACCACTGAATTGCCATGGCGGTATCAAATACAGATTCAACCCCCTTACTACCACCAGAGACACAAGAGAGCCCCTGAGACTGCCAGCGTTCAATCGTTCGTGGATCCACGTTGAAAATTTCCGCGAGCTTCTTTTTATTAACCTTCATAAAACATTTCCATATCAAATGCAGGGTCCGACATGGAAGTGCTCAAAAACGTCTTTTTCGGGCACTTTCATGTCGGACCTTTTACGGATGTGATTGATGAAAAAACAATGAGTTATACACGAGAAGTACCGACACGCTTTTTCCCGAAAAATTTTCATAAATAGCGAAAATCCGCGCCGCTGCCGCCCCGTGGCAGGCCACCCCACCGGAAGGACCCACACAAATGAGAGCATTTATCATTAACATTTACAGATAAGATGACGTACATCATTGAAACGCTATTCAGACATATACCGGCAGCATTCGTAGTTGCACTCCGTAACTCTGCGACTAAGGTTAAAAACATGGCCCTCTTTTGCCACCGGCAAATCTTCAATGGATTTCCCCTGCCGGTTTTTTATTTTCGTCGATGCATAACATTGCATTTACATCAATAGCGGCTATTGTCATTAGTATGTTGCATCAATGCATGGGTGGTATTGGCGGTCTTCGCCGGCCGGTTCTGTGTAGCTGGACCGGTTTTTTATTTCTCACATTACAGCAGCCCCTTAGAGTGAAGGGCTGCTGTAATGCCTGTTACTCACGAATCAGGCGAGCACTCTTACTATTCATTTCAATACGCGAATACTGCGGTTTACCATCAATAATGTCTGTCATTACGAACACCTCACCCGGCTGCAGTTCAACTGCACCTTCCGGTAATTTCATACCGGCAAATACCGGACAGCCCGGATGGCGATCATCTTCTGTTGCTTCCAGCATTGACTCACCAAACCACTGCGTCGTGGCGCGACCATCTGCAGCCTTGTAGTGGATCAAGTACTGGTTTTCGCCATCCGCATACTGCGCGCGGGCTTTAACCTCCCCCCATTCATCACTGATGCGCATCTCCACCAGTTGAGACAACTCAAACTTAAACGGAGCAGCATCAGCACCAATTGCAACAGGTTTGTTTTCTGTTTTTTCCATCATCATCTCCAGATATAAAAAAGCCCCGCATTTGCGGGGCTACAAACAGGCATCACAGCCAGTTAGCTAAGTCCGACAGACATAAAATCATCACTACCTAAACGATGGGAACCATAACGAACTTCATACTCCCCATTCAATTCAGAGCGTTTAGACTTTGCGCCATCCTCCGTTGCATAAATACCGACCAGATGCCAGGGTTTGTCACGTACTACAGCCCAACCCAGAACCCATCCCTGATTATCAGGATCGACCTTCAGGTTATTTTCTACAAACATAGTTTTCTCCTTTTGGGTACCCGGAGACATTCTATGTCATTCATGAAACAGGTAACAACGTGGCGGTTACAATCTCCGCCATATTCGCGTTAAGATCACATTCAACAGAAATTTCTTCATCCGTGGCATCCACTTCATATGTCCGGGAATAACATTCCGTGCATTTACCACTGAAGATATCCTTAACCAGAACACGTCCACGCTGCAAAACCCTGAATGGAATCGTTCCGTTAAAGGGCTTTACGGTTACCAGTAATCTCTTCATATCCCCTCCGGATAAAAATGCCCCTTGCCGCCCGGGCAGTTGCTTGATTCGGCAAGATTTAGAATGAATAAGATAAAATTGGCACACGCAGCAGAATTTCATGCTTTCCGGACGCTGGCACATCCTTCATTTTTCAGCAAAATATTCTGCTCTTACAGGCGATCAGTTCTGCATACACTGCCGAACACCGTCGACAATTTCACAGACCTGAGAAGCTGTATCGAAAAGCTGGCGCGCCTTATCCAGGCTGACGCATCCCACCAGGAAAAAAGGCACCAGTATCGCTACCAGTGCCCATTTCGCCGCCGTTCGCGGCATTCTGTGTGTCCAGTGTTTTCGCTTCATCTCACTATCCACCAATCAATCCGGATAAGCTCAATACTCGCCAGGCGGTGGAAATGAAAATAGCAACCAACATTGCTGAAAATGAAAGGCCAACAACCACACAGAGAATTCGCGCCAGTTTTATAATGCTATCTGACATATTTACCCCTGCCCCACTTACGATTTCACAGCAATGATCAATTTTGCCATCCCATACAGCATCGGAGACACAGCGATACCGACAGCCACCCACTTAATGGCAAAAGCCACCGCTCTGCTGATGTCATCAGTTACAGGCGCTTTCAATTCAAGGCCGTTTTTCATAGTCAACCTAAACAGAATTCGTTTATACTTCTCCATGTTCTCCCTTGCTTACTCAAGGTCAGAAACAGAAAACCCCGAACTGTTCCCGCAGCCGGGGTTTTTGCTTTTTATTTATCTGTATGGGCGCGACATCTTGCTATTTCATTCCGGGCTTCACTGTCGCCACGACAGATACAACGCGCCGTGTCACCGTTCAGTGTGATGATGTAGGCTTCATCCTCTTTTTCTACAGGAATGCACGGAATATTCCCGTCCCGGCAATACTCAATCTTCGCTGCAAGATGAGTGTTACGCGGATAGAACTCCAGGCGGTACATATCCCCCAGGACATGCACTTCCTCAACATGACGACCGTCTTCTGTTACCGTGATTTTCTTGAGTGCGTACATACGTACCTCCGTTCTTTCGTTTTTGAGTAATAAAAAAGGCCGCCGAAGCGACCTTTGTCAGAATTATTCACACCTTATGTCAGGATGTATGGCAATCTCTGCAGCACCAGTAACATCCATTCACCCTCGTGTAACCCAGATTTTTTGCGGCCTTCACTGCCGGCTCACATGAGCTAAACTCTCCAAGCTCTTTACGATTGTTTGCATCAGGAAGTCGAAAACATGTTTCTGTATGAACCTCATGATCGTTCTGATTATCTGTAAGAGTGTGAACATAGTACTTCATACGTATTTCTCCTTTTGGTTGCGTACGCCCAGGAGAAATTAAACGCAAAATACACTTAACTCATTGATAATGATCATTTTTAAATGCTATCACACAGCCACGCGCTCTTTCATCCAGCCGTAGACAAACGACTCGTTGGCCTCACGTTTTTCTGCCAGTTCCAGATAGCGGTCGCCCTGCGTGCAGTTCAGCGCTTTCACCAGTACCAATTCGCCGTCTTTGCCTCGTTTTTGCAGATATGCGCGTAGTGCATTAATAGTGCGTGGACCGATACGCCCGTCTGTGTCCATATCCGGGTACAACTTGCCTTGTTGATTGAACACGTTCAGCCAGCGTTGAAGCATTCTGGACGCCACGGTTGGTCCCATGTTCACGCCCGTATCGCACAGTTCTGCGGCAATATCCGGCGACAGAGTTGCCACCTGGTCAAAACGTGGTCCGAACCAGTAATCCGCCTCGAGTATTTCCAGCGCCTGCCCGCGCGTCAGGTCACGCATATCGCCGCGATATCCGTGAGCGCGGGCGACTTTTTCTGTAATACCCCATTTTGTCGGCCCACCTTTATCGTCCGGATGATTGACGTAGCCACCCTCTTTTCCGAGGATTTCATCAAAAATGACGTCCTTTGATTTCATCTCAGTGCCTCAACAATGGAAAGATTCTTGTGACATTCCCGCGCGCACGTATCACCAGCACGCAAAACAGCAGGTTAAAAAACACTTCCAGCCAGCCCGTTGCTAACGGGCGACCACACAGATAGCTGAGGGGCGCAAAGGCATACAGCAGCATCAGCAGCCACGCCAGCCATGACATCAGCGGTTTATGTCTGGAATCACGGCGACGATAAAAAAAGAGCGTCAGCACGATAACCGTGCATAACACCACATTCAGTAATCCGGGAAGGTTACTTAACATTACCGCCTCCACCCCGCAGACGGGAGAACAGCCCGGATACCAGCGATGCGATATCCTGCTGGTGGATGAATGAGAGAATCTTCACCGACACCACCGATACCAGTACCGCGCAAAGCGCGTCGAGAGATGTGCTGTGGAGATTCAGTTTTTCAACCAGGTAAGACGCCATCACATCCGCCCCCAGCACGCCAACAATGAACGACACCAGAAAATGCGCTGCCACACGCCAGACAGAAATCTTCTGTGGTATCGTGGCCACAAACAGCGCCCCTGCGAATGCACCAAACACAATCCCGAAATCCGTTCCGGTAAACAGCCCGAATACCGTCGCCCCGCCGAGCGCCGCAGCCGTGCCGGAACCGGATAAGGGTTCAGACATACTTTTTCTCCTGTCAATAAAAAGGGCCACCAGCGGCCCGTAAAAAACACTCTGTCAAAGGTACCCGCAGATGCCTTTTGTTTGGTGTTATTCATATTTGTGCAGTAAAGGCCAGAGAACGACCATCACCATCGCCACCAGCACGCCATCAGCCAGCACCGACATCAGCCGTCCGGTAAAATCCACTGCCACTACCAGAAACAGCAGGATGGCAGCCAGCACAAGGCGCGCACTTTTCACAGGTACTGCTCCAGCGGCAACTGCAGCGCCTGCGCAATTTTCTTGAGCTGTGCTTCTTCATCCGGACCAATGCCATCCTGGTCTGCAATATCCAGACACAGGCACAGCACATCAACCGCTTCGGCGGTTCCTGCCACATCAGCCAGTTCTCGCAAAGCCTGAGCATTCGCACTACGAGGCGATGCTTCATAACGGGCGCGGATATTCGCGCTCATCTGGGCAATCTCACCGGAGAACGGCGCAAAGGCAGGAAGTGCTGCAATGGTTTTCTCCAGTACCGCAATTTCTTTCGCGTCACAGGTGTCGTCAGCGTATGCAATGGAATACGCGCCCCAGACGGTCGCCTCCACCGCGTCGCGGTTCTCCATTTTCTTCACTTCAGTAATAGCCTTACGGGTTTTCTTTTTGAAAATACCAAACATCGTGACTTTTCCTTTTAGTGGGTGAGCCTCGCCCCGGGATGAGCAGCCCACAGAGAAAGTCACACTGACCATCCCGTAAGCTCCCCCCTGAAAGGCTCTGTGGTTTTTTGATGTGCGCCGGGCGTGGCGCAGATATGAAAAAGGCCACGCACGTGCGCAGCCTGATAATTTTCTGAATCAGCGGAGTGTCAGCTGGTTTACCCTTTCACTTCTGAAAGGGATTTTTTGCCAAACGTCACTTCATTCATTGACATAAGTATGCTGTCTTTAATGTATTCGCACACTTCATTAATTTTTGCGTTGGTATCCACATGCGAAAATGTCCTGGCCTGATAACCATCAACCGAAATCGTCATGTTGTCGCCATCAAGTAACAGAATACTCACTGTAATATTCACACTTACAGACTGGCGGGGATCATCATCAACAACCGTATATAAATTAAAAGTAACCCCATCCTGAAAATCTACCTGCAAATCCTCCGGTTTCTCACAACAACTATCATGAGAAAGATAAACATAGGGATGGGAGTTACCGTCAATATCCAGCCATCGTGGTTTCGGCAATGCCAGTGAGTCTTCATAGGTCTTGACCAGCCTTTTGGCCATATCCCGCAGTCGCTGGATGTACTCCTGTCTGGCCTCCTGAATTTCAGCCTGCTTTTCCCGAATGTCTGCATATGTGATCACAGTCTCAATTCTCCTGTATACAGAAAAATAAACCATAATAATAGCCAACCGGGAAAAGATGAAAAATGCCATAACAGAACAGGCATTGCGCACGGATAAAAAAATGCCCGTCATGAGACGGGCCCAAAGCATTCATCGTATAAGAATTAGACAGCGTTTAATTGTATGGTTACTACCAGAATGATTCGTCAGCCTGCAACGTAATTCTGACGAATCACAGACCCCGAAACAGGCAGCGACTCATTCTGATAAAAACCATCCGATGATACACAACGTTAACAATGTAAAAAACAGCACCGAAACTGTAATCAGTCAGATATTACAGAATGAAGAACGACAAAGGCGCTTGCAAAACCTGTTCTCCGCGAAACTCGCCAGTGCTGAAACGATATGCCTCATTTGTTTACCAGTGCGGGTAGCAGAAATTACCCTCACACATAAAATGCTGACTTCCGGAATCACACTGCTGACCGGTTATTACTGAATCAACAAACTGATCACCAGGAAGTCAGCACTGACCTTTCCGGTGGTATTAACACCCTGTGAACACAAAACGACCACCTTTAGGTCGTCACAAATACTAACAATGATTGTGTGGGCATCAAAAATATATTTGGTGTTCAGTTTTAAATATGTGTATACATCTGTATCAGAAATATACAACTTATATCATCACTGAATTAAAAATCTTTCGTTATTTCTCTGACCGTCTGATTAAAACGTTCCTCTTCCAGTTCCACGCCAATCGCCCTGCATCCCAGCGACAGTGCCGCTTTTATTGTCGACCCCGACCCCATAAAAAAATCTGCGACCAAATCGCCTGGACGGCTGCTGGCAGTAATTATCTGACGCAACATATCCGCCGGTTTTTCACAGGGATGCTTACCCGGATAAAACTGCACGGGCTTGTGCGTCCAGACATCCGTATAAGGAACGACAGCCGATACGGAAAAATAACGCCGCAGTGATTTGTATTCCTCCAGCAGGCTGGCATATTGCCGGTTCAGTTCGCTGTATGTGCTGACCAGCTGGTGGTGTGGCTGCTCCAGTTCACCGCGCTGGTGTTTTTCTGCCACCACACGTGCAAACAGCGCCTGCAGTTTACTGTAATCGGCCTCATTCGGTAACTGCCACTGACTGGTACCAAACCAGTGCGAAGCCATGTTTTTCTTTCCGGTGGCTTCTGCTATCTGTTTTGACGTTATCCCCAGTGATTCGCGCGCATCACGAAAGTAAGAAATCAGCGGGGCCATGACATGCTGCTTAAGCTCGCGCCCCTTTGCTGCATAACCGTCACTTTTGGGCTGGTATGGCCCCTGATAATGTTCGGCAAACAGAATGCGCTCTGTTGCCGGGAAATACGCCCGCAGGCTTTCCTTGTTGCACCCATTCCAGCGTCCGGACGGCTTCGCCCAGATAATGTGGTTCAGCACATTAAAGCGTTCACGCATCATGATTTCGATATCAGATGCCAGACGATGACCACAGAACAGGTAGAGACTTCCGGCAGGTTTCAGTACCCGCCAGAACTGCGCCAGACACTGAGCCAGCCATTTCAGGTAATCATCGTCCCCCTTCCACTGGTTATCCCAGCCCTCGGGCTTCACTTTAAAGTATGGCGGGTCTGTGACTATCAGATCGACAGAGTTTTCCGGTAAGGTCCGGATAAATTCCAGGCAATCAGCGTTGATTAACTCACAACTGGATATTTTTACAGTATTAGCCATAGATCAATAAGCACTTCTCTGATAGGCTCATACCGCTTTTGCGCAAAGCAGATGGGCCTGAGGTTTGCTTGTGATCCCAACGCATGAGCAGATGGCTGGCAGGTGCCGCTAACACCCACCAGCCGCCCATTACCACAAATTAAAAAGCCTTCACTGAGGAAGGCGTCTGTAACAACCGAACTGATAATCTGCCAGACCCGCCATAACAAGCTGGGTCAGTATTAACTGGCAGCGTTCGCGTGAAAGGTAAGTATTCTGCGCAATTTCCCCGACGGTCGCCGGTTCGGTGACGCTTAATTCATTAAACACCACTCTGGCGGTTTCGGTCATATCCTGCTGTTTTAGCATGTCTTTTTCCCTTTTCCGGTTAACGTGACATACCAATAACTCTTGTCGAAAAAGCCAGCAAGCTGAAAGACCGGTATTCGTAACCACCAGCACGTTTAACGTCCTGTGCCGTTTTTCGGGTACAAAAAACAGCCCGACGGCGGTTTTAAGGAAGGAGTCGAAGCAACCACTCTTAACATCATAATTGAATTTTTACGTACGTAAACCACAAATACGCCACTCAAATGTTAATGCTCTATAACAAAACCAAACATGCGAATAACACATATTACACCAAATGCATCATTGTTATTTTTCAATGAAAAATGAGTAAATAATGTATTTCATTAATTAAATTCCGCATTACACAAAAATATCGACAAATTACACCAACGCGCATAAATGAGATCTTGATCATATTATCAATCACTAAATTAAACTTGCCTCTTGAAATAACCACATTGATTAGATGAATATTTATCGCGCAGTGACATCATTTTTTAAAAATAGTTCAAAAAAAGGGTTCGTGATGAAAAAATTAACGGTGGCAATTTCTGCTGTGGCTGCATCAGTACTGATGGCGATGTCTGCTCAGGCAGCAGAGATTTATAATAAAGACAGCAACAAGTTGGATCTGTACGGAAAAGTTAATGCTAAGCACTACTTCTCCTCTAACGATGCAAATGATGGCGACACAACTTATGCTCGTCTGGGTTTCAAAGGCGAAACTCAGATCAACGATCAACTGACTGGTTTCGGTCAGTGGGAATATGAATTCAAAGGAAACCGTACTGAAGAACAGGGAGCAGCCAAAGATAAAACCCGTCTTGCATTTGCAGGGCTTAAATTCGGTGACTACGGCTCCGTCGATTACGGTCGTAACTACGGTGTAGCATACGATATCGGTGCATGGACTGACGTTCTGCCAGAATTCGGTGGAGATACCTGGACCCAAACAGATGTATTCATGACTGGTCGCACCACTGGTGTTGCAACTTATCGTAACAACGACTTCTTTGGTCTGGTTGATGGTCTGAATTTTGCTGCACAGTACCAGGGTAAGAATAATCATGATCGTAGTAGCTTAGATAACTACACCAAAGGCAATGGCGATGGTTTTGGTTTCTCTGCGACCTATGAATACGAAGGTTTCGGCATTGGTGCAACGTATGCGAAATCTGATCGTACCGACACTCAAGCCAAATTGGGTAAACTTCTCCCAGGAGTATTTGCTTCCGGCGAAAATGCAGAAGTCTGGGCTGCAGGTCTGAAATACGACGCAAACAACGTTTATCTGGCAACAACCTATTCAGAAACCCAGAATATGACTAAATTCGCAGATTACTTTGTGGCTAATAAAGCACAAAACTTCGAAGCTGTTGCACAATATCAGTTCGATTTCGGTCTGCGTCCGTCTGTTGCTTATCTGCAATCAAAAGGTAAAGATCTTGGCATTTTTGGTGACCAAGATTTAGTCAAATATGTTGATGTTGGCGCAACTTATTATTTCAACAAAAATATGTCTACCTTCGTTGATTACAAAATCAACCTGCTTGACAAAAATGACTTTACTAAAGCTCTTGGTGTAAACACTGACGATATCGTTGCTGTAGGTATGGTATACCAGTTCTAATCTGGTTAATAAAGGATATGCTGAGAAGGTTTTATCTTCTCAGCATATAAGTGGCTCCCTCAAGCCACTTCTTTAAGAAGCATTAGAGCCCTGCTTCTTACTATCTAAACTTTCTGTTATATATTACCCTTTATCTTGGGGGTGTTTTTACGCCCCATTTTTTATTAAAAAATAATCGTATTAATTAAGCTTAGTAACATCAATATCCATCTCTAAGCAAATGTCTAATGCCATTAACATACCTTCGATTATTCCCTCTGCTTTCTGTAACCTTTTCCCGATATACCCATCAGAGCAATTATGCTTCCGCGCCAGCATCATAAACGTCATCCCACCAACATAATAATCCACCAGCAAATCATGTAAGCCATTGTTGCTCTTTTTCAGACAGGCCATACATCCACAAATGATCATCGCGTCATCGTCACAGCATTGCGGACGAGATCTTACTTTTGAAGGAATTAATCCCTTAAAACCGGCGGCAATGGACGACCAGGTCACATCTTCATGATTATTAGCCGCCCACGCTCCCCAACGCTCAAGAACCATCTGAATATCACGCATCAGCGCAGTACCTCCTGCACCAGTTTTTCAAACTTTCCAACTTTGGTTTCCAGCTCTGCCACACAATCCACCAGTTCATCCACTGCTTTTTGTGCGCGGTGTTTCGCCTGCATCAGTTCCCTGAGCGCTGGCACCATATCCCGACGAATGGCATCTTTTGTTACACCTGTTTTTTCCAGTTGTTCCGCCTGTCGCAACATTTCCTGTGCCTGTTTACGTAATTGTTCAGGGGTAAAAGTCATTATCTGGTTGTTCAAAAGAAACGCTCCATCTTACTGCTGTCAGTTCGTTTGTTACTGTATCTGCGCGGTCTGGACGGCTGCATTGATGTGGAAAGAACCTGCGCGCTTTCCTGGTCTACAGGCAGAAAATGTCCGTTATAAAAACGTCGGTAAATCGTCCCCAGAGAACCATTACGTTGCTTCGTGATATTAATTTCTGCGATGCCTCTGGCCTGCGTATCCGGGTTGTACACTTCATCCCTGTAAAGCATCAGAATGATGTCAGCATCCGCCTCTATTTCTCCGGAATTTTTCAGGTCTGAGTTCATGGGACGTTTATTTGGTCTGGACTCCACACCGCGGGAGAGCTGACTCAGCGCAATCAACGGAAAACCACCGGATTTTGCCAGGCCTTTAAGCCCCTTTGAGATTTCACCCACGGCAAGGTCATGACGCCCCGTGGTTCGGGTTTTTATCAGCCCGAGATAATCAACCACCACCAGTGCCGTTTCCGGATGTTTAATCAAATGGTGTTTCGTTGTTACGCATATCTCGTCAATGGTCAGGTTCGCCTGGTCCACCATCCAGATATTGCGTCCGGTCATCAGCTCCACCCCCTTAATGAAACGCGCCCAGTCTTCGTCACCAAAGTGAGAGACAGATTTCAGGCGCGATACAGGCATTCCTCCGGCAGCAGACACCATGCGTTCACCGATCTGAATGTTCGCCATTTCCATTGTGAACAGAAGAACACCGCGCCCCTGTTCAGTCACTTTGTCGATGATATCCAGCGCCAGTTCTGTTTTCCCCATCGAAGGGCGCGCCGCGATGAATATCAGGTCTCCTGGCTCCATGCCGCCTGTTTTTGCGTCCAGTTCATCAATACCGGTCATCAACGTCCTGGATTTCTCCAGCCCCTGATTCCGGCATTCAACACGGTCAACCACCTCCGGAAGCACATCATCAATATGTACCGGCTGAACAATGCCCTTTTCCGTCGACAATGAGGTCATCATGTTTTGCGCATCCTTCAGGGCATCTTCAGCTGCTTCACAGGTATGCGCATCGCGTAATTTCTGCAATGCTTCGGCCAGTGTTTTTTCTGCATCACGCAGTGCGGCATTGCGTCGCAGTGCTGCAACATAGTGTTCCAGAGATGACTTCACCCAGGTTTTACGCCCGGTATCAGTAATCACCGGGGCAAGTTCCGGCATCTCATTGCACAACAGCACAGGATCAATCACGCCGGACACACGGGCCTGTCTGCAGATGCCTGTGTAGATATCCCGGTACGGTCGTACAGAAAAAACGTCCGCCGGTAGTGTGGCCAGAATATCCATCACTTCCGGATCTACCCCACGCAAAAAGAATGCGCCAATAACAGCACCTTCCAGATCATCGTTACGCCAGACCGGGCTTTTCTGGCTGATCATGCTGCCACACCTCCGGCATGTGCACGATAGCTGGGCCAGTTAAAGGACAACAGGTTACGGCCACCATCCGTAACCCTGTCAGCAATACGTGGACTGATGTATGCCCACAACGCCTTCGGTGAAAGATTGCTGATCAGGATGGTTGGCAGAATGCTTTCGTACCGGGCATTGATAATTTCCTGAAGAATGGCCATTTCCGCCGCGCTACCAAACTGGACACCCACTTCGTCGATAATCAGCAGATCCAGTGATGCATAATGCTCAATCACCTCATCCGCAGTTTTTTCGCTGTCATTCCGCCAGCAGTTTTTCACAGCCCGGGTCAGGCGCATCACGTCGGTGATCTCAACACTGGCGAGATAGTTGCGGATGACATATTTTGCCATTGCAACCGCCAGGTGATTTTTCCCGGTGCCACAACTGCCAGTCAGCACGAGATTTGTGCCGTTCTCCAGAACATCCGCCCAGTTTTCGGCATAGCGACGACAGGCAGCAAGATTTCTGGCTGCGTCAGGATTAATCTCCTGATAGTTTTCAAACTCACAGTCGCGAAAACGCAGTGCAATTCCGGCGTTATCAGTCAGTTCCTCCGCCTTCAGGGACGAGAGCTCCATAATCACATCGTTGATTTCAGCACTCAGGCAGTGAGGGCAGTGTGAAATTTTCTCTCTGTCCTCGCCATTACGATCCCCCCACACCAGAATATGCGTGTGATATTCGCCATGTTTTTCGCAATATCCGCGTCCTTCACGCATCCGGCAGGAACGATAAGGCCACGGTTTTTCCCCAGTCTCCGCAAACGCCATCTCAGACCGTAACTCATCCATCCGCGCCTGTAGTCTTGTTTGTTGTTCACGCAGGTTAAACGTCATCATCGCTGTCACCTCAGAATGTTAAGTTGTCACTGGATTTACCGAATTCGTCAGACATGGCACCAAGACCAGACAGGATATCTATCTGTCGCTGTCGCCCACCTCCGGGAGCGGCTGGCTGTTGCCAGAAATCTTCGAAGTGACGATCGGGTCCAAAGAACGTCGCAGCCTGCTTCACGAACTGTGTGCCGGTATTTCCTGTAGCACGTACCCAGGCGGCATAACGTCTCACACCATCAAGCATGGTCTCCGGTTTTATTCCCTCCCTGAGACGGGCTTTCCAGGCTTTGAAGGCTGCCGACTTGGAATTACCACCAGCACGTTTGGGATATTCCTGCCAGGCCTGTTCAAATTCTGGTGAATATTCCTGTCGGGCAGAACGCGCTGGTGCAGACGCGTCAGCGGATGCGCCAATAGTGTTTTTAGTCTCCGTTGTAATCTCTGTAGTAATCTCTGTATTTGTATCAACATTCGGCGTATCCCCTGTTCCGTTATGACGTTGGGTGGTGTTCCGTTTTAACGTAATAGCTGTGTCGCTGACTGTGTTATTGCTGTTGCTTTCTGACGAAACAGAAGAAGGTGTGGTGATGGCAGCAACTGCCTGTGGGTTGATCCCGACAAACAAAATATTGCTGCATTTCACACCATCGAGCATTTCCACCGTGCGTAAATCCAGAGTAATAAACCCGGCATCGCGAAGACGCTTCAGCGCATCTGCGGTTTCCCTTTTCCCAAAACCAAACTGCTCAGCAAACGCCTGATAGCTTCTTTGCAGCTTGTCACCCTGAAAACGCTTGCGATATCCCAGTAAAGCCCCGGTATGCTCATCCCGGACTTCTGTCGGGCGGTACCAATAAACGATCTCTGAGAGCAGGGCGATAGCGGTCGCATCCGGACGACCACTGGGTAGCCGAATATGTTTCCACCAGTTCGCTGGTGTGACATTGCCAGAAATATTGAGTTGGCCAATAGCCATAACTTCCGGTGTAGGAGCGTAACGGCTCACACGGCACCTCCCAGACGCTTAAACATTTTTCCAGACAGAAATACCGCCAGCGGGTAACTGATGGTGTAGCTACGCCCCTGTAGTTCGCACACGACTTTCTGGCTTTCAGCGTTGACTAGGCAAACCCGCAGAACGTGACCGTTGCTGGTGGCGAACCACTGCCCCACACGGGGGCAACGGTTGTATCGGTGATACAGGGAATTAACGATGCGGCGAATCATGGGTGCGCCTCCTTGTCAGAACCATTAAGTCTGGAATCAACAAGTGCAGCGCCAAAAACAGCATCTCCTACACGGTCATACAGCTTGCTCGCCAGCGGAGATTCAACGGCCTTAAGCATGGGGTAAAGCAGGCTTTTCCAGATTTGATGGATTTCACGCAAATGCAGGTATACGCCTCTGGCGTTTCGTGCAACAGCTGACATATCAACCGCGTCAGCACCAGATAAATTCTTCTCCATCTGGTTAAAGGCGTTGATGTATGCCTCTTTGAACCGGGCTGCACGTTTGCCCGTGAAGCCCATTGCCAGGAACGCGAAGCCGTCGCGGGTGATGTGGTAGCAAGGAAGTTTGCGAGTACCGCCGTTGGGCTGGTGTACCAAAATTGATGTCTCCGCAAAATTGCGGGCACAAAACTCTGGAGAACAATCCAAAATGCGGATCTTTTTCAGAACATCGTCATGACGTTTAGAGAAGAAGTCAGCAACAGCCAAAGAAGATGTAACAACCTGACCATCAACGATGGCAATTTCAGGTTGAGTGAGGGTTGGGATCGTAGCCATGATGGCAGCCTCCGTATGCAATGGATAACTTCCACCACCGGAGGTTCCAAGCTCGCTGGTGGCGGACTGAACAGGGTTGGAACTACCGGCGCATACGGAAACCGGCGAGCCTTTCGGCTCCCCTGCCCAGCCCACCATAATTCTGGCGTGCGTGAACGTGGACGATAAAAAAGACGCTGGCGCGTCAAATATCGCCGTATGCAATTCCGGGGTTCCAATCCCGGCCCCCGTTTTATAAGGGGCTTTTTTAGCATAGCCCAGAAAATCTGCATGATCAATAATATCCTTAAGATGAGGGCACAATCCTAACGCACTGTGAAAAGGACAAATTTCAGTATGATTTATGAAATTTTCGTCAAAAGTAGTGACGGGATCACGTACCACCAAGTGACCGTCAAAGATTACAAAGGTAAACTGAAAATAGATTGTTCGTGTATCGCTGCTGACTTCGGAAATATATGCAAGCATAGAGCAGCAATAATCACTGGAAAATATGGAAAGCTCATTGACAAAGATGACGTTGATTATCAAGAAGCCATTAATGCCACAAATCTGATTGCAGAACGAGGTATTCAGGCAAAATACCTTGAGCTTGATAATGAACTTAATGAACTCAAAAAAAGATTCAAAAATGAGGAGAAATCTATCAAAAATAGGATAAAAGAACTGATTAGCTAATTTTTCATCGATAGCAGCCCTCATCTTTGCATAATTTTGCTGAGCAGAAAAATACACCGGAATTGAGGAATCAACACATTGTACAAACATAACCATTTTGTTATGTTTTAACTCATGAACTACACTATCGAATACTACAGTGAAGAGGTCAGGCTGGAGGTCGACCAGCTTCCATTGAGTATGCGTGCCCGATACCAGCATCTTGTTGAACGCATGAAGGTATACGGCAGCAATCTCGGAGAACCTCATACCAGTGCTTTCGGTAACGGGCTTTTCGAGCTTCGGATTAAAGGTAGTGATGGCATCGCACGCGTCTTTTACTGCACCCTGGCAGGAAAACGCATCATCATGCTGCATAGTTTCATCAAGAAGACCCAGAAAACCCCACCAGCCGAACGCCAAAAAGCTGAAACCAGAATGAAGGAGGTAAAGCATGACTGGTAAACGTAATCCGCCAACCATTACACATGATGAAATGGCTGATAAATGGATGGAGGATCCAGCTTTTAAAGCAGAATACGACGCCATCGCCGACGAATTTGCGTTGCTTGATGAAATGCTGGCAGCACGTAAAGAAGCTGGTTTAACCCAGGCTGAGATCGCTGAGCGTATGGGAACCAAAGCAACTGTCATCAGCAGAATGGAAAGTAATCTGGCGTCAGGTGTCAGTGGACCATCATTTTCCACACTGAAAAAATTTGCCCGCGCAACAGGAAAAAAACTCCAGATCCGCTTCGTGTAAGTTTCCACCATTACGCCGTCACTCTGGCGGCGCTTCACACTCCACAAAATCACGACGAAACAACCACAACGGACTGAAGCATTCATGCGAATAACCATCACGCAGGTAAATGACCCGCTGTGTTTCAGACTCCCAGCGTATAACGTGGACGCGACGCCCTCTGCCATCGCGGAACCAGCGATTGAGTACTTGCATGTGTTACCTGTGAGCATAATTACACCTGCCAGCCCAGCGCCTGAAACAGGCCCATTTTCGGGTGATACCAGCGAGTACCTCGTGGTTCTGCTTCACTCATCATGCGATGAAAAGCAAACATGAAGGGTTCTACTGCAACAATCGCGCGACGAGACAATAATCCGTCTGGCGTCATAAATTCATGGGTGTCGGTAGGGATCTGATATGCGTTCACCAGATTGCGGCATTTCGCATCTGACATACCTGTTTTCGCCACCAGCTGACGGTATCCTGCATAACCATCGCGTATGGTGCCTCTTTTGATTTGTTCGACAGTTTCGGCAACGTGGCTAACTTTTTCTTCCATCTTGTCGAGGCGTTTTTGCTGACGAACTGCTTCAAGAGCCATCGCGGCAACCATTTCGATTTCGCTCATTGGTTTGCGCACCTGCTCTTCCAGTTCGCGCCAACGATCTACCAGGCGGGCAGTGAATTCCGGGCAAAGTTGTGCGACGACAATGATGCTGTCGCGTTTGCCTTGTTCGCCTTCGAAAATATATGCGTTTGTGAATTTGTTTTGGCTAAATGATTGTTCGTTCTCAACTTTTTGCATTGCAGGAAGTTGAATCACCCCGCGTTTTGCCAGACGCTCTATTGATATTCTGACATTGCCGTGTTGACTTCCAACCAGCTCTGCGATTTCAACGCTGGTCATGGATACTTTGTCGTTAAAAATTGCGGTGTTCATCATTCAATCTCCTCAGGATGTTTCTCAAACCAGGCGTCAAGGGCGCGCTCGCTGGCCTCTCCTTCTTCAGGAGAAAGCTGCTCAATACTTATAAAACGGATGGATAAAACCGAAGGATTGGCGTTACGTATTGCCATCGCACCATTCACAGCTGCGGAACAGGGGCATTTGGCCTTTCCGATAATTGTCTCGGTATAAGTGCGGGCGTACTCTGAAACCACGTACGTTCTTCTGTACCACTGTTCGACCGGAATTTGTCCAACAGGATCTGAAGGGTTGACTAATTTTTGAGTGCTGCTAATGTTAAGCATGATCAATGTCCTTTAGTCAGATGATTGAGGCCTTTTCCAGTCTGGTGATTAATGCCCTCCGGTTGGCGGTCAGGATCAGTGATTAATCGGGCGTTTATCATGGAACAGCTCCTTGAAGGTTGATTCCAAAGGTAAGTCAGGACAGGCCGGGCTGGCCCACCTTAATCCGGCCCGGCTTTTTCTTTTCCTTTCGCTCAGTAACATTTGTCTGACCAAGTGCCCATTGCCGCGCACGAAACAAGCAATCATTAAACATCGCTCCTTTGCGGCTGGCCTGCGAGCTACGGCGGTAGTAATCCAGTCCCCGGCATGCCCCCCCCCTGGCAACAATTTCAGGGAAGCCCTCCGCCACCAGCTTTTCCGTTATGTGTTTGCAGATAAATTCTTCTGGAGTCATGGTTAGCCTCTTCAATTTGCCTGTCTTTTAACCACTTCAGGCTCGGTGGTATACTGGAGTTCTCACACAACCAGTAAGGAAATTACCTATGACTGATACAACTAAATTCAGCGTTGAAACCAAGCTAGACGGCCTTGAGGCATTACTTGGTTTATTGCTGTCGTCCCTTCCCATCCAAGAGCGAATAAAGCTCGCAGCATCCGGAATGGAGTTAATTAAAAACCTGAAAAGTCAGCCGCAACAGCAGAGGGAGCGAGGACAGGATATGTGTGAATACATCGCTGCCGTTCTGGATAACTCCATCAACCAGGATTAACCGAAAAACCCAAAGCTAAGGCTGTTTTTTCAGCAACAGTCCTTGCCTCCTGAATATCTTCGTCGGTAAGGGCTGATATGGCCTCAAGAATGCATTCGATTCGTTCTTCGTTCATACTTCCTTACCTCCCCTCCCCCGTGTGCGCTAAGCTTGGATTTGATGTTTTGCGTAACGAATCAGGAATTCCATCTTCAGGGTGAGGGTAAAGATCTGGCCTTAAGCCATGAGGCGTAACCTTCCATGCAACCACCTCACATACCCGTAAAACGAAACGAGCAGGAATTGTGCTTTTTGAAAACCACTGATTCACCGCTTGCGGTGTCACACCAAGATTTCGCGCTATGGCATTTTGCGCAATTAATGCACGAAGTTCGTCGTAATCATTTCCTTTCATAACAAATCACCAAGATAAACTTAATGAATCAAGAATACATCAAGTTTAAATTAACATGCAAGTTGCAAAAGGATCGAATACACTAAAATCAAGTAAAGATTTACCCTTGTAAAGAAACCCACGGGACCTGGTCATGAAGAACGTCAAAAACACAGAAAATAGAATAGCCGCAATGCTGAAAGCAAAAGGATGGACTCAGGCTCAGCTGGCCCGTAAGCTGGGGGTGAGTGCGCAATCAGTGCAGTACTGGACCACAGGAAAAACATTTCCACGGAGCGATAAGCTTGCGCAGTTATCAGAGATTAGCGGTTATCCACAATCCTGGTTCTTAGGTGAAGACACCTCACCAACCTTCTCTTCGCAAGAGAAACATCAGGCAAGAACAGATAGCGTCGTGTTTAATGTACTTGACGTTGAATTTAGTTGCGGTAATGGGACCCATGTCCGCGGAGACTTTATAGATGTAGTACGCTCAATAGAACTTGATCCTGAATATGCCCGTCGTCTTGTTGGAAACCGAGCATTTAAAAATATAGAAATAGGCAACGCCAGAGGAGACAGTATGGCTCCCACAATCTCACCTGGCGACCTTCTTTTTCTTGATAAGACAGTAACTTATTTTGATGGCGATGGCATTTATGCATTTTGTTTTGATGGAGAATGCTACGTGAAAAGACTTCAAAAAATTGGAAGCAAAATCATGGTGTTATCTGATAACCCCAATTATCAACCATGGAGCATCGAAAAAGAGGGGTTAGCTCTGCTTTATATCCAGTCTAAAGTGATCTCATCAGTACCATTCAATATAAACAGATTTGGTTAGTCTTTGATTTTAACGGGCTTTGCCCGTTTTTTCCTGCCTAAAATACACGATATCAATTTTTTCTTGACAGCCTATTTCTCAAAGCATAACATCGCACCATCAATTGTATCTTGATTGATTTCAATTTAGAATTGTTGGTGGATATATGAAAACACTAAACGCAACTCCAGAAACAACTAATTTTATCAACTGCGGCTGTGTTACGCTTAAGGGCTTAGAACTTGATTCCTTTGCATTAAATATTGCAAATTTGCTAAGTGCTGTACGCACATTCCATCTTCTCGATTGTGCTCGCTCAAAGGAACTGGGCATTGAGGTAATGGAATTTATCCATGAATATGCTCTATCTGCGGCTTCTCCTGCACAACAAAAACAATCCTTCCCTAAAAGCTGGCTGGTTAACCTTCGCACCCAACGCGAAGCCTGCGGCTTAACAACCGCCGAACTCGCCAGGCTGCTCGATCTCGATGAAGAAATCATCATCCAGTGGGAAAGCGGAGAGTATGAACCAACTATCAGTATGCTTATCCCGCTGGCAAATGTTCTTGGTTGCGACCCGATGTGGCTGTTAACCGGTAAACCAACAGCTGGAGATACTTGCGCATGAAAAAGTTCGAAAACATAACTGTTCTCCATGTTGATGACTTTGATTATGCAAACCAGGAATTTCTCCCGGAGGTTGTAAAGGCAATAGATGTAGCCGATATAGTGATTAGAGGAAAGAGAATTGTCAAAAACAGGCTCGCATGCACTTCAGGAGCAATGACAGAAACAACCTCACAACAAGATGATTATGAAGGCATTTGTCTGGAGCCTGATTCATTTGCGGTAAATGTTTATCATTTATTGCATGCAACACAGGTATTACATATGTCCAGTAATCACGAAACAAAAGTACTTGGCAGCGAAATTCTGAATTTTGCATGTGAATATGCAAAAGCTGCTGCCGAAAAAGAATTAGCGCAATAACAATAAATATTCCCTGAATGTTTATTACGGTTTTATCGCCGGGGATTGTTGCAACATTTATTCGCAGGAGATTATGTTATGACCTTCCTGAAACATAAGGCATCGTATAAAACTGCCTGCCTCATTGCACAACATGGAGATTCTTATCTTCATATAGCCAACCTGTATTTGCGCAAAGCATATGGGAGATAAATAAATGAAAGAAAAACAACAGAACATAACACATAAAAAAGTAAGAGTGTTGCTAACTATTGAAAATGGTGAAGTAATTTACTCAAAACATCTGTTGGATAATGAATTCGTTGGTTGCATGGATACATTTCTGTGGATGGCAAAAAGAGCTGGCTACACGATTATTCCACCAGCAAAGGAGCAAACATTATGAATCATTCAGAGTTCCGACCAGAAGTAACGCCACATGGCATAAAAATTGGTAATAAAACCATTGATTATATTGAGGCCGTACAGCGGCTTAATGATGGCGAATTCGATAATCCATACTGGCACGGTTTAAGAATCATGCAATGTCTTGCCGAAGCTGATGATGCCGGATTGCTGGGAAGATTTTCAGTCGATCTGAAGGTTGCTCAGTGGCGCTGGCTGTATGTGATGAAGTTTATCAGTGAAGAGGAAGACAAGAACGGCACTATTGATATCCCTAACGATAACGGGACGACAGATCGCGCAGTTATTTACAAGGGGAAACATGGTTGCATAAGTATATACCCAGGACCACTTCGCATTGCCCTGCAAAACCATGTCGAATGGGGATTTATTGAAAAATATGGCGAAGCTGAAGGCATGGGGAGAGTTCTGTTTCTCTATCAAAAAATGCTCATCGCAGATCCTGATAATGGTTTCATTCTCTCTGCTATGGGGCGCGAAGGGCTTGAACTCCTTCTGGATGAAATGATTAACGACCTGAATACTCATGGTATGCCAGAAGCGCCAGTGACACATTAAATATTAAGAAGACTATAATTCTTCCATTTTTTACTAACCGTTTATATGAAAAGCAACCGTGAATTAAACAGAGTAAAACTGATTTTAATCCTTGCCACAGTGCTTACACTAACAGAAATCATTATTCTCTTTATTGCGCTGTCAGTCGGTTAAAAATATCGGGATACCACAGACCAATGAGACTGTATTTCACAATAGTAATTTTACTGGCAATTATCGCATGCATTTACGGATTACTTGTTCCGTTCCTTATATCCATGAAGGATACGATAGCAGTTATTTCTGGCTTTGCACTGGCGTTTCTGACCCCGCCCTGCATTTATGCCATTTACAAGGGGCTTTCTTTCACTAAGGATAAAAGATGAAAAAAATTATTTTTGCTTTAGCCATTGTTCTGCCGACAATTGGCCTTGTCGGTTGCGATCGCGTTGAACCAGGTAATGTTGGCATCAAGGTAAATAAACTGGGCGACGACAAAGGCGTCGGTGAGGTGGTCGGTGTTGGTCGCTACTGGACTGGCTGGAATACTGAAGTTTATATCTTCCCCACCTTCAAACAAATGAAGACCTACGATGAACCGTTCAGTTTCCAGATGAGTGACGGTACAACCATCGGCTATCACATCGGTGTGGCCTACAAAGTTGATCCATCCAAAGTTACCACGGTGTTTCAGACCTACCGCAAAGGCGTGGATGACATTACCGACACTGACCTGCGCCAGAAAATTGCCGACGCACTCAATCGGCTGGCCAGCAAAATGACCACTGACAAATTTATCGACGGCGGCAAGTCTGAACTACTGGATGCCGCACTTAAAGACATTCAGGAAGAGATGACACCCATCGGCATTCAGGTAATGAGCCTCTCTTATGTAGGTAAACCGGAATACCCTCCAACCGTTATCGACAGCATTAACGCCAAAGTCACGGCAAACCAGAAAACCCTGCAGCGCGAACAGGAAGTCAAGCAACGTGAAGCGGAGGCCAACATGCTACGTGCGGAAGCTGCCGGACAGGCTGATGCCATTCGAACAAAAGCCCAGGCAGAAGCCGATGCCATTCGTTTACGCGGCGAAGCTCTACGCCAGAACCCAGGCGTCATGGAGCTGGAAGCCATCAACAAGTGGAACGGTACACTGCCGCAATACATGACCAGTGGTGCCAATACACCATTTATCCAGATTAAATAACTTATATGCCCGGCAGGCCGCCGGGCTAAGGGAAATGAAGATGAACACCCAGAATACTCAACCGCAAATAATGAACTATGACCCGAATCTGACGTCATGCGGACGCATGGCAAAAAAAACCGTTCGATTAACTTTCGGACTATGGGAATACCGCGAAACATTCGAAGTTACTGTCGGCGGCAATCTGACCGGACTGGATGTTATCAGTTGCGCTATTGAAAGCCTGTACGCAACGCTGCCTTATGAAGAAGTCGAGGATGAGCGCACAGGGGAAACAGATATCATGGCCACCATTAATATTGGCGAACTGATATGTCAGGATGAAGACCTGTCCGGAGATCTCTGGCTTGCCGGGATGCTTATCTCAGCAGAAATTATCAGTATTGAACCCGCTACAAACATACGGCTCTGAAGTTCTCACTATTCAGAGAGCAGGAGAAAAAATGTTTGCTTTGATTAATCAGGGACAACTGTATACCGACAGTGCCGGTTACCCAGTAAAAATTATTCGCTGCATAAATAACACCGTGTTGTACAGAAGAATGGATGGGCGAACACAATCGGTAAAAATGAACGATTTTAATGAATCGTTTGAACGGATCGATCACCAGGAATACCGACAAATTCTGGCAGAAACAGAGCAGGAAGCTCATCTGAAAAAATTACGAGCCATGAAAAGGAAGTAGCGAATGAATAAAGCGTTTGAGCTATGGGTACGCCAGCGTTACGGCAATCGTTATGACCTGACGCGAGATGTTGACGGTTTCTACTGCCGTGAAGTTGTGAAACGAATGTTTGAGGTGTGGTGCCACTGCCGTGGGCTGAAAGTTTTATGAGGTTGACATGCAGACAATCATCTATCAAATAACACCAAGTAAATGGTGTACAGAAAGCACCCTCATTGCTTCGACAGGGCTAAAACCAGGCACCATTGAGCGAGCCAGGAAAAAATCATGGCTACAGGGGAAAGAATATCGACATTACGCTGTCGATGGAATTCCGAAGAGCAACAGTGAATGCGTATACAACATAGAGGAAATTATGCGCTGGATCGAAAATCAGAAACAACCAGGTGTTAAAAATGCAAGTTCCGGTTAACCTGTTAATGCTCCTGGACGTCTGGGAGGTTTAATGAGTAATACATCATACCCAACAGGCGTTGAAAATCATGGCGGATCACTCCGCATATGGTTTCACTATAACGGCAAACGTGTCAGAGAAAACCTCGGTGTTCCTGACACCGCCAAAAACCGGAAAATCGCAGGTGACCTCCGCACTTCCGTTTGTTTTGCAATCAGAATGGGGAGTTTCGACTATGCAGCACAGTTCCCTGAGTCCCCTAACCTGAAACACTTTGGTCTGGGGAAAAGAGAGATAACCATTAAAGCACTTTCGGAAAGATGGCTTGAACTGAAGAAAATAGAGATTTGTGCAAATGCACTTAACCGTTACCAGTCAGTAATTAAAAACATGTTGCCAATGTTAGGTGAAAAAAGACTGGTTTCATCTGTAACAAAAGAGGATTTGCTTTTCGTAAGGAGAGATCTGTTGACCGGTTATCAAAAGCTTTCTAACGGAAAAATTTCTTCCATAAAAGGACGCTCAGTGGTCACAGTAAACTACTATATGACAACCATAGCTGGAATGTTTCAATTTGCAACAGATAATGGTTATACATCAGGAAATCCATTTAACGGTCTGACACCATTAAAAAAGTCCAAGATAGAACCAGATCCCCTCACCCGTGACGAATTTATTCGTTTTATTGAAGCTTGCCGTCATCAACAAACAAAAAACCTGTGGATTATCGCTGTATACACGGGTATTCGTCACGGGGAGCTGGTATCACTGGCCTGGGAAGATATAGACCTTAAAGCGAGGACTATAACCATCCGCCGGAATTATACAAAACTAGGCGAATTCACTCCACCAAAAACTGATGCTGGTACCGGAAGAACGATTCATCTAGTTCAACCAGCTATTGATGCTCTTAAAAGCCAAGCGGAAATGACCATGCTTGGAAAACAGCATTCTGTAGAGGTAAAGCAGAGGGAATATGGGAGAAGTACTGTGCATAAATGCACTTTTGTTTTTAATCCTCAGGTAATAAAACAGCGGCAGTTTTCCGGACCGCACTATAAGGTTGACTCCATCAGGGAGTCATGGACAAGTATCTTAAAACGCGCAGGTCTGAGACACAGAAAATCGTATCAATCCAGGCATACCTATGCATGCTGGTCACTTGCCGCAGGAGCTAATCCTAGTTTTATCGCAAGCCAGATGGGCCACACAAACGCACAAATGGTATTCAATGTTTACGGAGCATGGATGAAAGACAACAATCACGAACAAATAGAACTTCTTAACAGAAGACTATCTGAAAGTGTCCCATGCATGCCCCATAAGAAAGCGGGGTAAAATAAAAACTTGCAAAATCAATTGGTTTACCTTTAATCCCTGTCACGTTACGCGCGTGGCAGAGGCGTTACGGGTTGCTGAAACCGCAACGG
>ENA-UOYY01000153-UOYY01000153.1-food-metagenome-genome-assembly--contig:-NODE-153-length-27387-cov-111.888629_pt1 | contig 27387 bp, 20 predicted proteins | sample MGYA00249878_ERZ772714 | MGnify/ENA primary metagenome ERZ772714 (study PRJEB29005, sample SAMN08379454) | food metagenome | isolation source: cheese spiked with Escherichia coli O103 | study: EMG... | reverse complement strand
TTCAATGAACCGGAATGCTCACTGGGCAGTAAGGGAAGTAACTTAATCAGGCACAAAAGGGTGATAAGCGCCCCAATACCAATCGCGAAGAAGGTCATTCGCCAACCGAAATACTGGCCCACAATGCGCCCGAGAGGTAAACCTAAGACCATCGCCAGTGCTGTACCGGTGGCAATTAAACTCAATGCCTGTGCTCGCTTCCCGGCCGGAGCCATACGGATCGCCAGAGACGCCGTAATCGACCAGAAAATCGCATGTGCAAAAGCCACACCAATGCGACTGATCACCAGAACGGTAAAGCTCCACGATAAAAACGACAGTACGTGGCTGGCAATAAACACCACAAACAGGCAGATCAGTAATTTGCGCCGTTCAACCTGGCTGGTCATTAACATAAAAGGCAATGACATTAGCGCCACTACCCATGCATAAATGGTCAACATAATGCCGACCTGAGCGGTTTGCATGTGAAAACTTTGCGCAATGTCAGAGAGCAGGCCAACAGGGACAAATTCGGTGGTGTTGAAGATGAAGGCGGCGACTGCCAGCGTAACGACCCGTAGCCACGCCACTTTGCGGGAAACAGTGTTTGTTGTCATAACAGATTATCGGGTGAGTTGCGAAAAAGTGATGAAATGATCTTAAAACGGTTAATGATGTGAATACAATGCATTTGTGATCTGGATCGCGTTTTCCGTTTCTCTGACGCTGATTCTGTTCCGCGTCAGAGAGTCGGTAACATCACGGTTTAATGACGTTCAGGGAGGTCTGGCGTTTTGGCGGTTGCGGGTATAGGTGGTCTGACAGGGGAGCGAGGCCTGTTTTTCACCAGGTCTTCGTGAGTAACTTTTGGCGGCGTTTCATTTTTTACAAACAGTTTGAGGGTCCTGCGCGCCATATGTTTGATAATTTTATCATCACTTAATGATGCTGGCATCAACACGTCATTCAAATCACTTTCATTGGGATTCATAAATTGGTGATAGTGCAATAACATATTGGCGAAAAATAAAAACAAGTCCTGAAAATGAGGAGATTCTTGTTCTGCTAAAAGGGATAAAAAGCAGATGCAGACTTCGGGTAGTACATGTTTGTTAGAACCTAATGAATCCATCAGGCTTTGCAATAAATCCTCTTTTAATTCGCTGTCCGTTATGTCGAGAATGGCGGTGATCAAGTTAGGATCTTTATTGACGAACCATCTGTGAACCTCAGAGTTATTCCATAATCGGGGGAGTATGACAAAATTACCGCGAGAGATAAAATTCAGGACAAGCAAATCAAACTGGCGTAAGTAATCTGCAGCGGTATGGTGATCCGGAGGCAGGGGTTCAATATGTGGTGTATGCGCTCTTTTGATGGGAGCACCAGGGTTGATCATCGGAAATTGTTCAATAAAATCATTCAGAAACAGAAAGGGCACACGCTCGACGCCGGTCTGAAATACGCGCCCCATAGTGACAGGCTTTGGGTTGGGAGCGCAAAAATATTAATTTCTCCATCATGGCGAAAATTATCTAAATAAATAGGGCTTAAATTTATTACTACCTGAAATTCAATATTTTCTTTGTGTCTTCCATTCTTGACGGGATAAGTGAGTTTAAACTGAACCTTTTCATTGTATAGCGTGTCGTTACCCCGAAAAGAAGTCCTCTGAATATATGATAAGTTATCAAGGTTATTAAATATCTTTTTTGTGGCTGAGTTGATGTTTAAAGACGTGCGCCACTCTTCATCACATATTATTGTACTTAGCGCATCAATAAAGTCCTTTAAAACTTCTTTTACCTGTGGTGCAATATTACGAACGGGAAAATCATCAGGAAGAGATATGTAATTGCTGATGCTTACTGGCGTAACCATATTTGCCCCATATAGTCATAAGTCATCGGAACATCACTATATAGAGCATATTAGCCGCAAGAACTATCAAAAATAGCTCATTGATATCCCTGTCTTGCCGAGTCAGGCACATCCAGTAGTTGAATAAATGCCTCGAGCGGACGTGTTTTCGCACCACGACGCCAGACCAGCCAGGTTGTTAACCAACGCCATTGCTCAGCTAACGGCCACGCTTCAACCTGGTGATGCCCCGGCATACTTTCCAGCATAGAGCGTGGAATAAGCGCAATGCCTGCTCCTGCGACCACACAGGCCAACATCCCGTGATACGACTCCATCTCGTGAATAGTTCCCGGAGCGGCACCGTCAGCATGAAACCAGCTCTCGAAGTGGCGACGATACGAACAATTGGCGCGGAAGGCATAAATGTTACTGCCGTTAACCTGACTGGCGCGGATTACTGGCGCATGACCTTGTGGCGTGACGATCATCAGCTCCTCGCGGTATACCGGTATCCCGTCAATGGCAGTATGGTTAATGGGCCCATCAATAAATGCCGCATTCAGTTTTCCCTCCAGCACTCCTTCCAGCATAGTGCCGGAAGGGCCGGTGGAAAGTGAAAACTGAATTTTGGGATAACGATGGTTGAATTCCGCCAGCGTGGCCGGAATGCGCACTGCTGCGGTGCTTTCCAGCGAACCAAGAGAAAATAAACCTTGCGGCTCATCGCCAGCGACAACGCTCCGCGCTTCATCCACTAACGCGAGAATTTGTTGGCTATAGCGTAAAAAGTTATGCCCGGCAGGAGAGAGACGTAAACGCTGATTCTCGCGAATAAACAGATCTACCCCCAGTTCTGTTTCCAGCTGGCGTAGACGGGTAGTGAGATTCGACGGCACGCGATGCACTATTGCTGCTGCCTGGGTTATGCTGCCAGCTTCGGCAACCGCGTTGAACATCTCCAGTTGGGTCAGATCCATAATATTCTCGATTCGTGAATAAGTGGCTTAATATTATTCATTTTAAAGCAAGAGTAAATCTGCGTATCTTCATACCATGACTCATAAAGGAGATACCCCGATGACCATTACTCCGGCAACTCATGCAATTTCAATAAATCCTGCCACGGGTGAACAACTTTCTGTGCTGCCGTGGGCTGGCGCTAACGATATCGAAAACGCACTTCAGCTGGCGGCAGCAGGCTTTCGCGACTGGCGCGAGACAAATATAGATTATCGTGCTGAAAAACTGCGTGGTATCGGTAAGGCTCTGCGCGCCCGTAGCGAAGAAATGGCGCAAATGATCACCCGTGAAATGGGCAAACCAATCAATCAGGCGCGCGCTGAAGTGGCGAAATCGGCGAATTTGTGTGACTGGTATGCAGAACATGGTCCGGCAATGCTGAAGGCGGAACCTACGCTGGTGGAAAATCAGCAGGCAGTTATTGAGTATCGACCGTTGGGGACGATTCTGGCGATTATGCCGTGGAACTTTCCGTTATGGCAGGTGATGCGTGGCGCGGTTCCCATCATTCTTGCAGGTAACGGCTACTTACTTAAACATGCGCCGAATGTGATGGGCTGTGCTCAGCTCATTGCCCAGGTGTTTAAAGATGCGGGAATCCCGCAAGGCGTATATGGCTGGCTGAATGCCGACAACGACGGTGTCAGTCAAATGATTAAAGATTCGCGCATTGCTGCTGTCACGGTGACCGGAAGTGTTCGTGCGGGAGCGGCTATTGGCGCACAGGCTGGAGCGGCACTGAAAAAATGCGTACTGGAACTGGGCGGTTCGGATCCATTTATTGTGCTTAACGATGCCGATCTGGAACTGGCGGTTAAAGCGGCGGTAGCCGGACGTTATCAGAATACCGGACAGGTTTGTGCAGCGGCAAAACGCTTTATTATCGAAGAGGGAATTGCTTCTGCATTTACCGAACGTTTTGTGGCAGCTGCGGCAGCCTTGAAAATGGGCGATCCCCGTGATGAAGAGAACGCTCTCGGACCAATGGCTCGTTTTGATTTACGTGATGAGCTGCATCATCAGGTGGAGAAAACCCTGGCGCAGGGTGCGCGTTTGTTACTGGGCGGGGAAAAGATGGCTGGGGCAGGTAACTACTATCCGCCAACGGTTCTGGCGAATGTTACCCCAGAAATGACCGCGTTTCGGGAAGAAATGTTTGGCCCTGTTGCGGCAATCACCGTTGCGAAAGATGCAGAACATGCGCTGGAACTGGCTAATGATAGTGAGTTCGGCCTTTCAGCGACCATTTTTACCACCGACGAAACACAGGCCAGACAGATGGCGGCACGTCTGGAATGCGGTGGGGTGTTTATCAATGGTTATTGTGCCAGCGACGCGCGAGTGGCCTTTGGTGGCGTGAAAAAGAGTGGCTTTGGTCGTGAGCTTTCCCATTTCGGCTTACACGAATTCTGTAATATCCAGACGGTGTGGAAAGACCGGATCTGACGCGACATATTCAGCTCTGATATACTCGCAGGTCTTTTCAGACCTGCGGTCCAGGAGTAGAAAGTGGCAGTCGCCATGGATAATGCAATTTTAGAAAACATCTTGCGGCAAGTGCGGCCGCTCATTGGTCAGGGTAAAGTCGCGGATTATATTCCGGCGCTGGCTACAGTAGACGGTTCCCGATTGGGCATTGCTATCTGTACCGTTGACGGACAGCTTTTTCAGGCCGGAGACGCGCAAGAACGTTTTTCCATTCAGTCTATTTCCAAAGTGCTGAGTCTCGTTGTCGCCATGCGTCATTACTCCGAAGAGGAAATCTGGCAACGCGTCGGCAAAGATCCGTCTGGATCACCGTTCAATTCTTTAGTGCAACTGGAAATGGAGCAGGGTATTCCGCGTAATCCGTTTATTAATGCTGGTGCGCTGGTGGTTTGCGATATGTTGCAAGGGCGATTAAGCGCACCACGGCAACGTATGCTGGAAGTCGTGCGCGGCTTAAGCGGTGTGTCTGATATTTCATACGATACGGTGGTAGCGCGTTCCGAATTTGAACATTCCGCGCGAAATGCGGCTATCGCCTGGCTGATGAAGTCGTTTGGCAATTTCCATCATGATGTGACAACCGTTCTGCAAAACTACTTTCATTACTGCGCTCTGAAAATGAGCTGTGTAGAGCTGGCCCGGACGTTTGTCTTTCTGGCTAATCAGGGGAAAGCTATTCATATTGATGAACCTGTGGTGACGCCAATGCAGGCGCGGCAAATTAACGCGCTGATGGCGACCAGTGGTATGTACCAGAACGCGGGGGAGTTTGCCTGGCGGGTGGGGCTACCGGCGAAATCTGGCGTTGGTGGCGGTATTGTGGCGATTGTTCCGCATGAAATGGCCATCGCTGTCTGGAGTCCGGAACTGGATGATGCAGGTAACTCGCTTGCGGGTATTGCCGTCCTTGAACAATTGACGAAACAGTTAGGGCGTTCGGTTTATTAATGCAGTCTCTCGATCCACTCTTCGCGCGTTTATCCCGTTCAAAATTTCGCTCTCGCTTTCGTCTGGGCATGAAAGAGCGTCAGTATTGCCTGGAGAAAGGCGCGCCAGTCATCGAACAACATGCGGCGGATTTTGTCGCTAAACGTCTTGCTCCGGCATTACCGGCTAATGACGGTAAGCAAACCCCCATGCGCGGGCATCCGGTGTTTATCGCTCAGCACGCCACCGCGACCTGCTGTCGCGGTTGTCTGGCTAAGTGGCATAACATTCCGCAGGGTGTTTCGTTAAGCGAAGAACAACAACGTTATATCGTGGCGGTAATCTATCACTGGCTGGTTGTACAGATGAATCAGCCATGAGAATTGCGGAAAACGATAAAATAGCATTCCCAGGGTACCTTTATTTGCCGCCGCTGTTAGCGAACATGCTATCCTTTATGAGAATTTACTTATTACGTTGAGATAATTGCCACCCGCAATTGTATGGACAGATAATTAATGCATGTACACCCCATTTCAACTTTCCGTTTGTTCCAGGAAGGTCATCTGCTACGTAATAGCATCGCTATTTTTGCGCTAACCACGCTGTTCTATTTTATTGGTGCAGAGTTACGGCTGGTTCACGAACTTTCTCTTTTCTGGCCGCTGAATGGCGTAATGGCGGGGGTGTTTGCCCGCTATGTCTGGCTTAATCGACTGCATTACTATGCGATCAGTTATGTGGCGATGCTGGTTTATGATGCCATAACCACCGAATGGGGACTGGTTTCACTGGTTATCAATTTCTCCAATATGATGTTTATTGTTACCGTCGCCTTACTGGTCGTGCGGGATAAGCGTCTGGGGAAAAATAAGTATGAGCCAGTAAGTGCCTTACGGCTATTTAATTACTGTCTGATTGCCGCATTATTATGCGCTATTGTCGGGGCGATTGGTTCGGTCAGTATTGATAGTCTGGATTTCTGGCCTTTGCTTGCGGACTGGTTCAGTGAGCAATTCTCAACGGGCGTGTTGATCGTGCCTTGTATGCTGACGTTGGCTATTCCTGGAGTGCTGCCGCGCTTTAAAGCAGAACAGATGATGCCCGCCATCGCGCTTATTGTGTCGGTTATTGCCTCGGTAGTCATTGGCGGAGCGGGGAGTCTGGCGTTCCCGCTGCCTGCATTAATCTGGTGTGCAGTGCGCTATACGCCGCAGGTAACATGTCTGTTGACCTTTGTCACCGGTGCGGTGGAAATCGTACTGGTGGCAAATTCGGTGATTGATATCTCGGTCGGTTCGCCGTTCTCCATTCCGGAAATGTTCTCCGCACGTCTCGGTATTGCCACGATGGCGATATGCCCAATTATGGTTTCTTTTAGCGTGGCAGCGATCAATTCGCTAATGAAGCAAGTTGCGCTGCGAGCCGACTTTGATTTTCTGACTCAGGTTTACTCACGGTCCGGTCTTTATGAGGCGCTGAAAAGTCCATCGCTGAAACAGACACAACATCTGACGGTCATGCTGCTTGATATTGACTATTTCAAAAGCATTAACGATAACTATGGACATGAATGTGGCGATAAAGTGTTAAGCGTGTTTGCCCGGCATATTCAGAAGATTGTCGGTGATAAGGGGCTGGTGGCGCGCATGGGCGGCGAAGAATTTGCTGTTGCAGTGCCGTCGGTGAATCCTGTCGATGGTCTGCTAATGGCGGAAAAAATCCGTAAAGGCGTTGAACTGCAACCATTCACCTGGCAACAAAAAACGCTTTATCTCACGGTAAGTATTGGCGTCGGTAGTGGTCGCGCATCGTACCGAACGCTGACCGATGATTTTAATAAATTGATGGTCGAAGCCGATACGTGTCTGTATCGCTCGAAGAAAGATGGGCGCAACCGTACCAGCACTATGCGTTACGGTGAGGAAGTTGTCTGACATCTTTATTCATTCCGCGCGATTTGAATGCAATGTGTTCTACCACTTTATGATCCAGGAAAAGGCGTATTTCCTCGATTAAACCATGATCCGCGCCACACTTTTCTCATAAAACTGCTCATTAATCATCAGGAGTTGATCAAAACAGGGGTTCGGCGTATTAAAGTTTGCTAACCTGTCGTACCAATTCAAACAGGTTGTATGACTAATCAGAAGGGAACCCATTGTGAAAACACTAAATCGTCGCGATTTTCCCGGTGCACAGTATCCAGAACGTATCATTCAGTTTGGTGAAGGTAACTTCCTGCGCGCCTTTGTTGACTGGCAAATCGATCTCCTGAATGAGCACACCGATCTGAATTCTGGTGTGGTCGTTGTTCGTCCGATTGAAACTTCATTCCCGCCGTCACTGAGCACGCAGGATGGTCTGTACACCACCATTATCCGTGGCCTGAATGAGAAGGGGGAAGCGGTCAGCGACGCGCGTCTGATTCGCTCGGTTAATCGTGAAATCAGCGTCTACAGTGAATACGATGAATTCCTGAAACTGGCGCACAATCCGGAAATGCGCTTTGTTTTCTCTAACACCACCGAAGCGGGTATCAGCTACCATGCGGGCGATAAATTCGATGACGCGCCAGCGGTAAGCTATCCCGCAAAACTGACCCGTCTGCTGTTCGAACGTTTTAGCCATTTCAACGGTGCGCTGGATAAAGGTTGGATCATCATCCCGTGTGAGTTGATCGACTACAATGGCGACGCGTTGCGTGAACTGGTGCTGCGCTATGCGCAAGAGTGGGCACTGCCAGAAGCATTTATTCAATGGCTGGATCAGGCTAACAGCTTCTGTTCTACGCTGGTGGACCGTATCGTTACCGGTTATCCGCGCGATGAAGTGGCTAAACTGGAAGAAGAACTGGGTTATCACGATGGTTTTCTCGACACCGCTGAACACTTTTACCTGTTTGTGATTCAGGGACCGAAATCCTTAGCGACTGAACTGCGTCTGGACAAATATCCGCTCAACGTGCTGATTGTTGACGATATTAAACCGTACAAAGAACGCAAAGTGGCAATCCTCAACGGTGCGCACACCGCGCTGGTGCCGGTGGCGTTCCAGGCAGGGCTGGATACCGTAGGTGAAGCGATGAACGATGCTGAAATTTGCGCATTCGTTGAAAAAGCTATCTACGAAGAAATTATTCCGGTACTGGATTTGCCTCGTGATGAACTGGAATCTTTCGCCAGTGCAGTCACCGGGCGTTTCCGTAACCCGTACATTAAGCATCAGCTGCTGTCTATCGCGCTCAACGGTATGACCAAGTTCCGCACTCGCATCCTGCCGCAGCTGCTGGCAGGGCAGAAGGCAAAAGGCACACTTCCGGCGCGCCTTACTTTCGCATTAGCGGCATTGATTGCCTTCTATCGTGGTGAGCGTAACGGAGAAACATATCCGGTACAGGACGATGCACACTGGCTGGAACGTTATCAGCAACTCTGGAGCCAGCATCGTGACCGTGTTATCGGTACCCAGGAACTGGTAGCGATTGTGTTGGCAGAAAAAGACCACTGGGAGCAGGACCTGACGCAAGTGCCTGGTCTGGTCGAGCAGGTTGCTAATGACCTGGATGCGATTCTTGAAAAAGGGATGCGCGAAGCTGTACGTCCGTTGTGCTAATAACACCGTTACTTCTGAACCCGGTTTCGACCGGGTTTCTTATTTCACTATATTAGTTACAACATCCTATGTGCCTTTATCATTAACAGATGCCACATGCAGCGCCTGTTAATGTTGTAAGCTTGTAGGTAATTTGTAAGTAGCGTCTTGAGAATGTGATCGTAATCACGTTTAATAGGGCGACTTTTTCACGCCTGAAGATAACCATGATTGTTCGTCCACAACAACACTGGCTGCGCCGTATTTTTGTCTGGCACGGCTCAGTATTATCCAAGATATCATCGCGCTTACTACTCAATTTTCTCTTTTCTATCGCTGTTATTTTCATGCTGCCCTGGTACACGCATCTGGGCATCAAATTCACCCTCGCACCGTTCAGCATTCTCGGTGTCGCCATCGCCATTTTTCTTGGTTTTCGTAATAATGCCGGGTACGCCCGTTACGTTGAAGCGCGAAAACTTTGGGGGCAGTTGATGATTGCCTCACGGTCGTTACTGCGCGAGGTAAAAACGACATTGCCGGATTCGGCAAGTGTAAGGGAGTTTGCCCGGTTGCAAATCGCCTTCGCCCACTGTTTACGCATGACATTACGCAAACAGCCACAGGCGGAAGTGCTGGCTCATTATCTCAAGACTGAAGATCTTCAGCCTGTACTGGCTTCGAACTCTCCAGCTAACCGTATCTTGTTAATAATGGGGGAGTGGTTGGCGGTTCAGCGCCGCAATGGGCAGCTTTCAGATATCCTGTTTATTAGCCTCAACGATCGGCTTAATGATATTTCAGCGGTCCTGGCAGGATGCGAGCGCATTGCCTATACGCCAATTCCCTTTGCCTACACCCTGATTTTGCATCGTACCGTTTATCTGTTTTGTATCATGCTGCCGTTCGCGCTGGTCGTGGACCTGCATTACATGACGCCTTTTATCTCTGTGCTGATTTCCTACACTTTTATTTCGCTGGATTGTCTGGCGGAAGAACTGGAAGATCCGTTCGGTACTGAAAACAATGATTTACCGCTGGATGCCATCTGCAACGCTATTGAAATTGACCTGTTACAGATGAACGATGAAGCCGAAATTCCAGCAAAAATTCTTCCCGATCGTCATTACCAGCTGACGTGATATTTACTCCATACGCCGGGCAACAATAAAAAGACGCGGAAATGCCAGCAGTATCTGTCCGTTCTCTTGCAGTGGATACTGCTCTTCCAGCATCTGATGGTAGCGCTTAAGAAAAAGCTGCTGTTCGCTCTCGGTCAGATCCTGTAACCACGGACGTAATCCAGTGGCAGTCACCCAATCGATAATCGCCTGGTGTGACGGCATCTGGTGATAGTAGGTGGTTCGCCAGATATCGACCTCACATCCGGCTTCGCTCAAAATATCGTAGTAAGCATGAACGCCAGCCAACGGCTCACGCCCGCGATCCGGGTAGTTTTGTTCCCAGGCAACTTCGCGCATGAGCACATGGGTCGGCTCCAGCCAGTTATCTGGCATCTGTACTGCCAGCACGCCCTGCGGATTAAGTAAAGAAACCAGATGAGGAAACAATTCGTAGTGGTCGGGCAGCCATTGCAGTGAGGCATTAGCAAAAATCAGATCGAGTGCCTGTTCCGGTTGCCAGTTGCGGATGTCTGCTTCCACGAACTGGCAGTCTGGCAAAGCACTGCGCGCTTCAGCAATCATCGCCGGAGACGAGTCGATGCCTGTTATCCTGGCCGCAGGCCAACGTTGATGCAGCAGGGCGGTGCTGTTACCTGGGCCACAGCCAAGATCGGCAACGTATTTGATATTCTCCAGCGGCACTCTGGCAAGCAGCTCCACCGCCGGACGCGATCGTTCAGCGGCAAAGTGCAGATATAAAGAGGGGTTCCAGTCAGACATATTTTTACTCCCGTCAGCGCGTTACCCCAATTGTAGATAAAAATGATAAATTCGCCTCACGGCATCAACCCATTGAACAGACGTTTTTTACGCGGCCCGGTCATTAAAGATTCCAGTTTCGCGACACAGGTTTTGTAGTGGGGCGTGGTTTTATGGAATGCCACTGCGTCTTCATCTTTATAGGCTTCGTAGATATAAAAGCGCGAATTCACTTCTGGGTCCTGTAAGACATCGAAGCGCAAATTGCCTTCTTCCTGTACAGAGCCCAGGTGGTTCTGGCGAAAAACTTCGATAAACTCGTCAATCTTGTCTTCATGAACGTTAATTTCAACCAGTGTGACGTGCATAATTCTTCTCCTTAAATCCGCAGTTACTGTTTTTCACTCAGATAGAGTTCATATGCCCGATCAGCCGTTTCGTTATGGTGAACCACCGCCTGTACGGCTTTCATCATCGCCACCGGATGGTCAGACTGGAAAATATTACGCCCCATATCCACACCAGAAGCGCCCTGATCGATAGCCTGCCAGCACATTTCCAGCGCCTCGCGCTCCGGTAATTTTTTACCGCCAGCAATAACAATGGGTACCGGACATCCGGCAACAATCCGTTCAAAACCTTTTTCGACATAATAGGTTTTGATAATTTGCGCCCCCATTTCAGCGGCGATTCGAGTCGCGAGCGAGAAATAACGCTGATCGCGCACCATATCTTTGCCCACGCCAGTCACGGCCATGGTCGGCATTCCCACTTTCATTCCGGCATCGACCAGCTGAATAATATTTTTGATCGACTGATGTTCATATTCGCTGCCGATATAAACCTGCGCCGCCACCGCGCAACTGTTCAGGCGCACGGCGTCATCCATCGATAACGCCACGGCTTCATTACTTAATTCCGCCAGAATAGAGTTCGCACCTGACGCCCGCAGTACCACCGGCTTATTGGTCGCTGGGGGAACTACGCTGCGCAAAATGCCGCGCGTACACATTAATACATCGGCATGTTCAAACAGCGGGGCGATATTTATATCAATGCGTTCAAGTCCGGTAGTCGGCCCCTGAAAATAACCATGATCAAAGGCCAGCATCACGGTATTACCCGTTTTCGGATTAAATATCCGCGATAAGCGTGACTGCATTCCCCAATCCAGCGCACCGCAACCTTTCAGGGTAAAAGGGATATTTTGTTGCGGTTGATCGGTACGAAAATCTTTACCATCTTTAATATCGTCTAAATCTGCCATAACTTACTCCGGTTAAGTAATGCACATCAGAAATCGTATTTGCCGATATTCTCTTTGTTGAATATCACGCGCTCCGGTAACAGTACGATGCCATTACCATCCGCTTCGTAGTCATAGCCCTGAACGCTGTTTGGCGAGACTTCAACCTGACCTACGCCCTGGATATCCAGCTTGTCGCCCGTTTTCATTGATCCTTTTTTCAATAATGCATCCGCGACATACACTGAAATTTTGCCTTGCTGAACCACATCCCACAGGCCAAATTCTTTCACCGTGCCGCGTTCCACATATGGACGCATCACGTTTGGCGTACTGAATCCGACAATCGCAACTTTGTCATTTTTCAGGTTTTCTGCGGCTTGTGCGGCAGCGGGCAGGGCGTTGGCGTCGGGGGCGATAATGGCGTCGAGATCGCTATACGCTTTTAATATTCCTTCTGCGGTTTGTAATGATTTAGTGGCATCGTTATAGCCAAACTGCGTAGTGACAATTTCCCAGCCAGGATGCTCTTTGGCGATTTTCGCTTTCGCTTCTTTCACCCACTGGTTTTGGTCCGTAACGGTGGGGCTTGAGTAGAAAAACGCGACTTTGGCTTTGTCTTTATTCACCTGACGCGCCGCCATATCCACCAACATACCTCCCAACTGGGCGGGCGTTCCCTGATTAATGTAGTAAGAGCGGCACTCCGGTTTAGTATCAGAGTCCCAGGTCAGCACTCTCACACCACGTTGCATGGCGCGTTTCAGTGCCGGACACAAGCCATCAGGCGAAACCGCAGAAACGATAATGGCGTTATAACCTTGATTGACGAAGTTATTAATCAACTGTACCTGACCAGAAACACTGGGTTCTGTCGGCCCGTCGTAGGTCACATCAACGCTCAGCTCTTTACCCGCTTGTTGTGCGCCGTTGCCACCGCTGGTAAAAAATCCCACGCCAACCAGTTTGGGAATAAATGCAATACGCTCTGCGGCCTGCACATTCATAGAGATTGCGGCAATGCCAAGAGCGCTAAGTAAGGCGATTTTCTTAAAGCGATGAAGTGTCATGAAGATATCCTTTATGGCAATGGGTTATTGGCCCGACGCGCCAGCCACTCTTTAATTTGCTGGCGATGCAGGCTAACGGAACGACCTACGACAACGACGATAAGTAGCGCACCGGAAAGGGCGCTGGACACCTGATTTGGCACTCCTGCCATTTGCAAACCTTGTTGCAAATATCCCACTAATAAAACCGCAATGGCGGTGCCGATAATGGAACCGGAACCACCATAAATATTGGCCCCGCCAAGCACCACGGCGGTGATGGCGGGCATCAGAAACGACGCACCGAGATCGGAACGTGCTGAACCAAAATACGATACCAGCAGCACAGCGGCGACCGCAGACGCCAGCCCCGTCATGGCATAGAGCGCACATAAGGTGCGGTTAACTGGAATCGCGCTATAAAGCGCCACGCGCGGGCTTTGCCCAATCAAAAACACATTACGTCCGGCATGGGTTTTATGCAGCCAGAGCCAGAAAACGAGGAGACATATCAGGAAGATAATCAGCGGAACGGGGAGTCCCAGCACATCCAGGTTAGCGAAATCTGTAAACGCCATCGGGAATCCACCAATACCTTCGTACCCCGTCGCTCCGGCCATACCGGAAAGCAGCAGAGCGCTTCCGGCAAACAGATACAGCGTGCCAAGCGTAATCACCAGCGGGTTAACTTTGGTATAGATAATTAATCCGGCGTTGATCAGCCCGCACAATGCGCCGAGCAGTAAGGTCAGGAGTATCGCCAGCGGCATCGGCACACCACTTTGAAACAGTACGCCCAATGCAATGGCGCAGAGGCCGATGGTCGAACCAAACGAAATATCGATCCCGCCACTGACAATCACCATCGTCAGCGGTAGGGCGACAATGCCAATGCAGATAAAGTCACTGGTGCTGAACAGCAACATATTGAGATCTAACATTCGCGGGTTAATTGCACCAAATGCGACAATCTCAATAACGAGCAGTGCGGCAAGAGCCAGTTCCCAACCGTAGCGAATACGCATTATGCGGCCTCCCGTTTTTTACCTGACGAAGCGGGTTTAACGGATGGCGGTGGCGTCATAAAGCGGGCATATTTTTGCCGCCGTAGATTACGTTCCAGCGCACAACGCAGGCGTCCATCAAACACCAGCACCGCCAGCAGCACGAGGCCCGCGATAAAATCGTTCCACCATGCCGGAATGCGCAACAGCACCAGTACGCTATCGATCTGCGTCAGGAACCATGCGCCGAGTACCGCACCGATGATCGCACCGGAACCGCCGAGCAAACTAATGCCGCCCAGCACGCAGGCTGCAATTGCTTTCATCTCCAGCCCGGTACCGGTCTGGTTGGGGATAAAACCAATCTGCGAAGCAAACACAATTCCCGCCAGTGCCGCCATGCAGCCGTTCAACGAAAATGCCACAATGCGAATGGCTTCCGTACGAACACCCAGTTGACGAGCGCCCTGTAAATTATCGCCCGTGGCATAAAAACTGCGTCCAAACGCCGTCTTTGCCAGCAGCCAGGCCATAAATGCCACCAGAATTATCGTCAACCAACCAATCGCGGAAACGCCAAACAGCAGCGGTGCGGAGAGCTGTTTCAGTTCGGCGGGTAACCCTTCAATCCATTTACCGCCAGTCCACAGCAACATGATGCCTCTGTACAACCCTAACGTGCCAAGGGTGGCAACAATGGCAGGGATCTTTAGCCACGCGACCAGGACACCGTTGAAAAATCCCGCGAGCAAACCAAGCAGTAAAGTCGCGACACAAGCAACAGGTAGTGAATACCCCGCGTTCAGTAACATCCCCAACAGCACTGCGCACATTCCGGTAATCGAACCCACTGAAACATCAATATTGCGCGTAAGCATTACCAGCGTCGCGCCCATTGCCAGCAGGATCAGGATTTGCGCGCTGCTATAAACCATGGTCAGCGTTTGCACACTTAAATACTGGCGGTCGAGAAAACCGGGTAATGCAAACAGCAGCACCACCGCCAGCAGTGCCGTGATTTCACGGTTGTTCTGAATAAACTTCAGCATGACACCTCCTGACGCTGACTATCGCCGAAGGCAACGCGCATAATAGTCTCGACATTAATATCGCGCCCGGTCAGTGCAGAGTGGGCAATTTCGCCCTGATGCATCACATACACGCGATCTGCCATCAGTTCGATCTCTTCCAGATCGGAGGAGATAAGCAGCACTGCCACATTTTGTGCGGCGATGCTGCGCAACAGCTGGTAGATATCATTACGGGCCGAGACATCCACGCCGCGCGTCGGCTCATCGACAATCAATGCTTGCGGCGAAGCTTCCAGGCATTTGGCAATGAGGATTTTTTGCTGGTTGCCACCGGATAATGTCCGTGCAGCTTGTTCCGGTTGGTTAAATTTAATATTCAGCGCCCGACGATAACGTTCCAGGGTGGCATTATCTTTCGCGGTTTTCGCCCAGAATCCACGAAGGTTATGAGTAAGGGCGCAGACGTTCCAGGCAAGCGAAGCATCGAGATTCAGTCCGGATGACTGGCGATCTTCCGGCAGATAAACCAGACCGCGCAGTAAACGTTCTCCAGTGGATAATTTATTGATCTCTTTACCATTCAGCATAATGCGTCCGCCACGCAAAGTACGCAGACCATAGAGCGTCTCGGCCAGTTCTGTGCGTCCGGCCCCCACCAGCCCAGCCAGGCCCAGAATTTCTCCGGCATTGAGCGTCAGGCTGACATTCCTGAAACCTTCGCCGGTCAGATTTTCCAGTGTCAGCACCGGCGTTCCGGCAGCATGTTGTGGGCGGTTACCAGGTAACTCCAGCCATAATTTTTGGCTGGCAGAGAGCGATTTTTCCCGTACCGCTGGGGTGATGGCCTGAATAATGTCGTCGGTAGACAGTTCGCTGGTTTTGCCGCTTAAGGCGATGGTTCCGTCGCGCATCACGCTAATTCGATCGGCAATCTGGCGAATTTCCGGCAGCTTATGCGAGATAAAAACAATACCCACGCCAGTAGCAAGCAGCTCTTGCAAGCGACTAAACAAGCGTTCGGTTTCCGCAGGGGTAAGCGAGGCGGTAGGTTCATCGAGGATCAGAATCCGCGAGTCGCGCATCAGCCCGCGGAGGATTTCCACCATTTGGCGATCGGCGACATCCAGCGATCCTGCCAGACTATGCAGATCAAACTGGCAGCCCAGCGCCGCCAGCAAGTTCTTCATTTTTTGCATGGAGAGCTGTTTTTTTGCCATCCCAAACAGGATGTTTTCTTTTATCGACAGGCTTGGGAAAAGCAGCGGTTCCTGGGGAACGAGATAAATGCCCAGCTGATGAGCATGAACTGGCGTTAATCTGGCGTAGTTGTTGCCCCCAATCTCCAGCGTACCGCTATCAGCAGGGGTAATACCGGCAATAATCTTCATTAACGTCGATTTACCGGCACCATTGCCGCCGAGCAGGGCGTGGACCTCCCCCTGATGCAACGTAAAATCGATGCCTTTCAGGACATTGACCCCTGAATACTGTTTATAAACCGAGCGGGCGCAAAGTAGCGGTAACGCGCGGGTATCACTCGTTTGCATATTTCCCCCGTTCAGTTTTGCAGGTGAGTTTTGAACAAATGTATTTCTGCTTTTAATTTGTTCATAACCTTAGGTGGACATTGCACATATTTCCGACGAATAGATCACAATTTATGCTATTTTGATTTTCACGGTTGCGTTTGTTCATGCTCGTAGAGTCAAACTGTGGCTGCCATCACAGATATAAATGCGCAAGAACTGAACAATTGCATTAAAGATTTAAATATGTTCAAAGTGAAGAATGAATTATGACAATCAACGATTCGGCAATTTCAGAACAGGGAATGTGTGAAGAAGAACAGGTCGCGCGGATCGCGTGGTTTTACTATCACGACGGGCTGACCCAGAGCGAGATCAGCGATCGTCTCGGCCTGACCCGTTTGAAAGTGTCGCGCTTGCTGGAGAAAGGGCATCAGTCCGGCATTATTCGCGTACAGATTAATTCTCGCTTTGAAGGCTGTCTGGAATATGAAACTCAATTACGTCGTCAGTTTTCGCTGCAACATGTCCGGGTGATCCCTGGGCTTGCGGATGCTGATGTCGGCGGGCGACTGGGGATAGGCGCGGCGCATATGTTGATGAGTTTACTTCAACCACAACAGATGCTGGCGATTGGTTTTGGCGAGGCAACCATGAATACGCTGCAACGCTTAAGTGGTTTTATTTCGTCACAGCAAATTCGCCTGGTCACGCTCTCCGGTGGCGTCGGTTCTTATATGACGGGTATCGGGCAGCTTAACGCGGCGTGCAGTGTGAATATTATTCCGGCTCCGTTGCGGGCATCCTCCGCTGACATTGCCCGTACGCTAAAAAATGAAAATTGCGTCAAAGATGTTCTGTTAGCCGCGCAAGCAGCCGATGTGGCGATTGTCGGCATTGGGGCCGTCAGTCAACAGGACGACGCGACGATCATTCGCTCCGGTTATATCAGCCAGGGCGAACAGTTAATGATTGGTCGAAAAGGGGCGGTTGGCGACATTTTAGGCTACTTTTTTGATGCAAAAGGTGACGTTGTCACGGATATTAAAATACATAACGAACTGATTGGCTTACCTTTAAGCTCGCTGAAGACCATACCCGTCCGGGTTGGCGTGGCAGGGGGAGAAAATAAAGCCGAAGCAATTGCCGCTGCAATGAAAGGCGGTTATATCAACGCACTGGTTACCGATCAGGACACAGCAGCGGCGATTTTACGTAGTTAAATTTGCATGACCTTATTACCGGGAATGATGGAGAACGTATAGAGGAACAGACAGAACGCATAAGCCGAGGATAATCTAATGGCTCGACTCTTTACCCCTTCAGAATCAAAGTATTACCTGATGGCGCTGGATGCAGGTACCGGAAGTATTCGGGCTGTGATATTCGACCTGGAAGGCAATCAAATAGCAGTGGGACAGGCGGAGTGGCGGCACCTGGCAGTACCGGACGTTCCTGGTTCTATGGAATTTGATCTCAACAAAAACTGGCAACTGGCGTGTGAGTGTATGCGCCAGGCGCTGCACAACGCCGGCATAGCCCCGGAGTATATCGCTGCCGTTTCGGCATGTTCGATGCGTGAAGGCATTGTTTTATATAATAATGAAGGAGCCCCGATCTGGGCCTGCGCCAATGTGGATGCCAGAGCGGCACGCGAAGTTAGCGAACTTAAAGAACTGCACAACAATACCTTTGAAAACGAAGTTTATCGCGCGACCGGACAAACACTGGCTTTAAGTGCCATCCCCAGATTACTTTGGCTGGCGCACCATCGTTCCGATATTTACCGTCAGGCATCAACCATCACCATGATCAGCGACTGGCTGGCCTATATGCTCAGCGGCGAACTGGCGGTGGATCCCTCTAACGCTGGCACCACGGGACTTCTTGATCTAACCACCCGTGACTGGAAACCTGCATTGCTGGATATGGCTGGCCTGCGTGCCGATATTCTTTCTCCTGTCAAAGAAACCGGCACATTGCTGGGCGTGGTAAGTTCACAAGCGGCGGAACTCTGCGGTCTGAAGGCGGGCACTCCGGTGGTCGTTGGAGGAGGCGACGTGCAGCTTGGTTGCCTTGGGTTAGGCGTTGTGCGTCCGGCACAAACCGCGGTTCTTGGCGGCACATTCTGGCAGCAAGTTGTAAATTTAGCCGCGCCGGTGACAGACCCAGAAATGAACGTGCGCGTTAATCCTCATGTTATTCCTGGCATGGTACAAGCTGAATCTATAAGCTTTTTTACCGGACTCACCATGCGCTGGTTCCGCGATGCTTTCTGTGCCGAAGAAAAACTGATTGCCGAACGTTTAGGCATCGACACCTATACGCTGCTGGAAGAGATGGCCAGTCGGGTGCCGCCTGGGTCGTGGGGCGTAATGCCGATCTTCTCCGACAGAATGCGCTTTAAAACCTGGTATCACGCTGCGCCTTCCTTTATTAACTTGTCCATTGACCCGGATAAATGTAACAAAGCGACATTGTTCCGTGCGCTGGAAGAAAATGCGGCGATTGTATCAGCGTGTAACTTGCAGCAAATTGCTGATTTCTCGAATATTCATCCTTCATCGTTAGTCTTTGCAGGCGGAGGTTCAAAAGGGAAATTATGGAGTCAAATTCTCGCTGATGTCTCGGGATTACCCGTCAATATTCCGGTGGTCAAAGAAGCCACTGCATTAGGATGTGCCATTGCAGCTGGCGTCGGTGCCGGAATTTTTTCATCAATGGCAGAAACCGGAGAACGCCTGGTTCGCTGGGAACGGACGCACACACCAGACCCGGAAAAGCATGAACTTTATCAGGATTCACGCGATAAGTGGCAGGCAGTTTATCAGGATCAGCTGGGGCTGGTTGATCATGGACTGACGACGTCGTTATGGAAAGCGCCTGGGTTATAGTTTCATTGACAGCCACATCATGATGACCGTGGCTGTTAGTTTTTGAGTATAGTTATTCTTATTTCCCTTCTTTTAGAGCTGGCTTGTTAAAAGCCAGCTTGCAGATTCATCGTTCCATCACCAGTACTATATTCAAGGGAAAATTGCTATTTTTCTTAAAGCATTAAGCACAACCCTTATTTTATAGCGAATATTCCTAAAGACACTAATGGATGCAAAAGGGGTTTAATAAACTTCGATTTTTAGCAATTAGTGCTATTCTTTGTTAAATATGATGATGATAATTTTCCTATTGAAAGAAACAGTTTTCTTATTAATCAACAATAACTCATAGTTCATTTTTAAATAAAATAAGAACTATGCATTTTTTAATCTATCAATTCGAAAGTATTAGCAAATTAGCCAAATTGACACCTTCCCACCTCCAACTAACACTCAATACAGACCTCTGACAATTTAATAAGTTTCATTTTTAATGTCTGACGACTCATCTCTTTCGTGGCTGTATTGTTTGTATATGGAGCGTTTATATGAATAGAATCTATCGCGTGATATGGAATTGCACTCTACAGGTATTTCAGGCCTGCTCGGAATTAACTCGCAGGGCAGGTAAAACATCGACGGTTAATTTGCGTAAATCCTCTGGACTGACAACGAAATTCAGTAGATTGACGCTGGGTGTTTTGCTGGCACTAAGCGGTTCAGCGTCTGGTGCAAGTCTGGAAGTTGATAATGATCAGATTACCAATATTGATACTGATGTTGCTTATGATGCCTACCTGGTTGGCTGGTATGGCACTGGAGTGCTTAATATTTTGGCTGGCGGTAATGCCTCCTTAACCACTATTACTACCAGCGTCATTGGCGCTAATGAGGACTCAGAGGGCACCGTTAATGTTTTGGGTGGCACCTGGCGATTGTATGATAGCGGAAATAATGCAAGGCCTTTAAATGTGGGTCAATCCGGAACGGGGACGCTGAATATTAAACAGAAGGGTCACGTCGATGGAGGCTATTTAAGATTAGGTTCTTCGACAGGAGGCGTCGGGACGGTCAATGTTGAGGGAGAGGACTCTGTTCTGACGACCGAATTATTCGAAATAGGGAGTTACGGTACGGGCTCATTAAATATTACGGATAAGGGTTACGTCACGAGTTCAATCGTCGCCATTTTAGGCTATCAGGCGGGCAGTAATGGCCAGGTTGTCGTTGAAAAGGGTGGCGAGTGGCTAATAAAAAATAACGATTCCTCAATTGAATTTCAAATTGGTAATCAAGGAACTGGGGAAGCGACTATTCGCGAGGGTGGACTGATTACGGCTGAAAATACGATTATCGGTGGCAATGCCACCGGTATCGGAACCCTGAATGTGCAGGATCAAGACTCTGTCATCACGGTACGCAGACTCTATAATGGATATTTCGGTAATGGCACACTCAATATTTCCAATAATGGACTAATTAATAACAAAGAATATTCATTAGTGGGCGTTCAGGACGGTTCCCACGGTGTCGTCAACGTGACCGATAAAGGGCATTGGAATTTCCTCGGAACGGGCGAAGCTTTCCGCTATATCTATATCGGTGATGCTGGCGACGGTGAACTTAATGTCTCGCGTGAAGGTAAAGTAGATTCGGGAATTATCACTGCGGGGATGAAAGAAACAGGCACAGGCAACATTACTGTTAAGGATAAGAACTCCGTTATCACTAATCTCGGAACTAATCTTGGTTATGACGGCCACGGCGAAATGAATATCAGTAATGAAGGGCTTGTTGTCAGCAACGGAGGAAGCTCACTCGGTTATGGAGAAACCGGCGTCGGGAATGTCAGCATCACCACGGGGGGGATGTGGGAGGTCAATAAGAATGTCTATACCACCATTGGTGTTGCGGGCGTCGGAAACCTCAATATTAGCGATGGCGGTAAGTTCGTATCGCAAAATATTACTTTTTTGGGCGATAAAGCAAGCGGTATCGGCACACTGAACCTGATGGATGCGACATCATCGTTCGATACTGTGGGTATCAATGTCGGTAATTTTGGTAGCGGTATCGTAAATGTCAGTAATGGTGCCACCCTTAATTCAACGGGCTATGGATTTATCGGAGGAAATGCCTCCGGTAAGGGGATAGTTAATATTTCAACGGACAGTCTCTGGAATTTAAAGACATCATCTACTAACGCACAATTGCTACAGGTCGGTGTATTAGGCAAGGGTGAACTGAATATTACCACCGGAGGTATAGTTAAAGCGCGTGATACACAGATAGCTCTCAATGACAAAAGTAAGGGCGACGTGAGGGTGGATGGGCAGAACTCTCTTCTTGAAACATTCAATATGTACGTAGGGACATCTGGTACGGGTACGTTAACCCTGACGAATAGCGGCACGCTGAATGTCGAAGGTGGAGAAGTTTACTTAGGTGTTTTTGAACCTGCTGTAGGAACGCTAAACATTGGTGCAGCTCACGGTGAGGCGGCGGCAGATGCCGGGTATATAACCAACGCGACGAAAGTAGAGTTTGGTTCTGGCGAAGGTGTTTTTGTCTTTAATCATACTAATAACAGTGATGCCGGCTACCAGGTCGATATGCTGATTACAGGTGACGATAAAGACGGAAAAGTGATCCATGATGCAGGCCATACGGTGTTCAATGCAGGGAATACTTATAGCGGTAAAACGCTGGTCAATGACGGCCTCCTGACCATTGCGTCTCATACGGCAGATGGGGTAACGGGCATGGGTTCGAGTGAAGTCACCATTGCAAGCCCCGGTACGCTCGACATTCTCGCATCAACGAACAGTGCAGGAGATTACACGCTGACCAATGCGCTCAAAGGCGATGGCTTGATGCGAGTGCAGCTGTCATCCTACGACAAGATGTTTGGCTTTACCCATGCAACAGGGACTGAATTCGCCGGTGTTGCCCAACTGAAAGACAGTACCTTCACTCTGGAACGCGACAACACCGCTGCGCTTACTCACGCGATGTTGCAGTCTGACAGTGAAAATACCACATCGGTAAAAGTGGGAGAGCAATCCATTGGTGGACTGGCCATGAATGGCGGTACGCTCATTTTCGATACGGATATTCCTGCTGCGACGCTTGCAGAGGGATATATCAGCGTCGATACGCTGGTTGTCGGCGCGGGTGACTACACCTGGAAAGGCCGTAACTATCAGGTAAACGGGACGGGCGACGTGCTTATCGACGTGCCTAAACCGTGGAATGATCCCATGGCGAATAACCCTCTGACGACGCTCAATTTGCTGGAACACGACGATAGCCATGTCGGCGTTCAACTGGTGAAGGCGCAAACGGTTATTGGGTCGGGTGGCTCATTAACGTTACGTGATTTACAGGGCGACGAGGTGGAAGCGGACAAAACGTTACACATTGCGCAAAACGGAACGGTGGTCGCCGAGGGTGATTATGGATTCCGCCTCACGACCGCACCAGGTGATGGTTTGTACGTTAACTATGGGCTGAAAGCGCTGAACATCCATGGTGGGCAAAAGCTGACGTTAGCCGAACATGGCGGAGCCTATGGCGCAACGGCCGATATGTCGGCAAAAATCGGTGGTGAAGGGGATCTGGCAATCAATACGGTGCGACAGGTTTCGCTTTCCAACGGTCAGAACGACTATCAGGGGGCAACCTACGTTCAGATGGGGACATTACGTACCGATGCGGATGGTGCACTTGGCAACACCCGGGAACTGAACATCAGCAACGCGGCCATCGTCGATCTTAATGGATCGACGCAGACGGTAGAGACATTCACCGGGCAGATGGGTTCGACTGTTTTGTTCAAAGAGGGGGCGCTGACGGTAAATAAAGGTGGGATCAGTCAGGGTGAACTGACAGGTGGCGGAAACCTGAATGTTACAGGGGGAACGCTGGCTATCGAGGGGCTTAATGCACGCTACAATGCGTTAACCAGCATTAGCCCAAATGCGGAAGTCAGCCTCGATAATACTCAGGGGTTAGGCAGAGGAAATATTGCCAATGACGGTCTGTTAACGCTAAAAAACGTGACTGGCGAACTGCGTAATAGCATAAGCGGGAAGGGTATCGTGAGCGCAACCGCCAGGACAGATGTAGAGCTGGATGGCGATAATAGCCGCTTTGTGGGGCAATTCAACATTGATACAGGCAGCGCGCTCAGCGTCAACGAGCAGAAAAACCTGGGTGATGCTTCCGTTATCAATAATGGCCTGCTCACCATCTCCACTGAGCGTAGCTGGGCGATGACGCACAGTATCAGCGGTAGCGGTGATGTGACAAAACTGGGTACCGGGATCCTGACTCTTAACAACGATTCCGCGGCGTATCAGGGTACGACGGATATCGTGGGGGGGGAAATTGCTTTCGGTTCCGACTCTGCCATTAATATGGCAAGTCAACACATTAATATCCATAACAGCGGTGTGATGTCGGGAAATGTCACCACTGCAGGTGATGTGAACGTTATGCCTGGGGGGACACTGCGTGTCGCTAAAACCACAATCGGCGGCAACCTGGAGAATGGCGGCACGGTTCAAATGAATAGCGAAGGGGGGAAACCGGGGAATGTACTGACCGTTAACGGCAACTATACCGGAAACAATGGCCTGATGACGTTCAACGCGACGCTGGGCGGCGATAATTCGCCCACCGATAAAATGAACGTGAAAGGCGATACCCAAGGGAACACTCGCGTTCGGGTTGATAACATTGGCGGCGTCGGTGCACAAACGGTCAACGGTATTGAACTCATTGAGGTTGGCGGTAATTCTGCAGGTAACTTCGCGCTGACCACCGGAACTGTCGAAGCTGGGGCTTACGTCTACACGCTGGCTAAAGGGAAGGGGAATGACGAGAAAAACTGGTATCTGACCAGTAAATGGGACGGCGTAACGCCAGCGGATACGCCCGACCCCATCAATAATCCCCCTGTTGTGGATCCGGAAGGCCCATCAGTTTATCGCCCGGAGGCCGGAAGCTATATCAGCAACATTGCCGCAGCCAACTCGCTGTTTAGCCATCGTTTACACGACCGTCTGGGTGAGCCGCAGTATACAGATTCACTGCATTCTCAGGGGTCGGCAAGCAGTATGTGGATGCGTCATGTCGGAGGGCACGAACGTTCAAGGGCCGGTGACGGTCAGCTAAATACTCAGGCTAACCGCTATGTATTGCAGCTAGGCGGCGATTTGGCGCAGTGGAGTAGCAACGCGCAGGATCGCTGGCATCTTGGCGTGATGGCAGGTTACGCTAATCAGCACAGTAATACTCAGAGTAATCGTGTGGGTTATAAATCGGATGGGCGCATCAGCGGTTACAGCGCTGGGCTGTACGCGACCTGGTATCAGAACGATGCGAATAAGACCGGCGCTTATGTTGACAGCTGGGCGCTGTATAACTGGTTTGATAACAGCGTCAGTTCCGATAACCGTTCTGCTGACGACTATGATTCTCGCGGTGTGACGGCCTCTGTTGAGGGTGGGTATACCTTTGAAGCGGGAACATTTAGCGGCAGCGAAGGGACGCTGAATACCTGGTACGTCCAGCCACAGGCGCAAATCACCTGGATGGGTGTGAAAGATTCCGACCATACCCGGAAAGACGGAACGCGCATTGAAACGGAAGGCGACGGAAATGTGCAAACGCGACTTGGGGTGAAAACCTACCTGAACAGCCATCACCAGCGTGACGATGGTAAACAGCGTGAGTTCCAGCCTTACATTGAAGCGAATTGGATCAACAACAGCAAAGTCTACGCCGTGAAGATGAATGGTCAAACCGTAGGCCGTGAAGGTGCGCGTAATCTCGGTGAAGTACGTACCGGGGTTGAGGCGAAAGTAAATAACAACCTTAGCCTGTGGGGGAATGTCGGTGTGCAACTAGGTGATAAAGGCTATAGCGATACTCAGGGCATGCTGGGAGTGAAATATAGCTGGTAAACCGTATAAGCCGCATGTCGAGATGGCATGCGGCTTAATATTGCCGACTTCAAAGGCTTTAAAGCCTCCCTTTTATCCGCGATCGCGGATATCGCAGCGTTTATCCCGTACAGCGGATAAGATGTGTTTCCAGATTGACTTTATCCTCACTAAAGGATAAAACTGATAATATCCCCTTAAGCGGATAAATTTGCTGTGGACGTATGACATGATGAGCTTTCAGAAGATCTATAGCCCAACGCAATTGGCGAATGCAATGAAACTGGTTCGCCAGCAAAATGGCTGGACGCAGAGCGAGCTGGCGAAAAAAATTGGCATTAAGCAGGCGACAATTTCCAATTTCGAAAACAACCCTGACAATACCACGCTCACGACATTTTTTAAGATTTTACAGTCGCTTGAACTCTCAATGACACTATGCGACACGAAAAATGCCTCGCCAGAATCAACAGAACAGCAAGATCTGGAGTGGTAATGCCTAAACTTGTCACTTGGATGAACAACCAGCGGGTAGGCGAGTTAACGAAGTTAGCCAACGGCGCGCACACCTTTAAGTATGCACCGGAGTGGTTAGCCAGCCGTTATGCCAGACCGTTGTCACTTTCGCTGCCATTGCAGAGGGGGAATATCACCTCAGATGCCGTATTTAACTTCTTCGATAACCTGTTACCCGATAGCCCGATTGTACGTGACCGGATCGTTAAACGTTATCATGCTAAATCCAGACAACCGTTTGATTTATTGTCAGAAATAGGGCGAGACAGCGTTGGTGCCGTAACGTTATTACCCGAAAATGAAACCATAACGCGCCCGATAATGGCATGGGAAAAGCTTACTGAAGCCAGGCTTGAAGAAGTATTAACGGCTTATAAAGCAGATATCCCTCTGGGCATGATTAGAGAAGAAAATGACTTTCGCATCTCGGTTGCTGGCGCGCAGGAGAAGACAGCGCTGCTTAGAATAGGCAATGACTGGTGCATTCCGAAAGGAATAACGCCGACGACGCACATCATTAAATTACCGATTGGCGAAATCAGGCAGCCCAATGCGACGCTCGATCTCAGCCAAAGCGTTGATAATGAGTATTACTGTCTGCTGCTGGCGAAAGAACTTGGGTTGAATGTTCCGGACGCAGAAATCATTAAAGCGGGAAATGTGCGCGCGTTAGCGGTCGAACGTTTTGACAGGCGTTGGAATGCTGAGCGAACGGTTTTACTTCGCTTGCCACAGGAGGATATGTGTCAGACATTCGGTTTACCTTCATCGGTGAAATATGAATCAGATGGAGGCCCAGGCATCGCGCGGATCATGGCTTTTTTGATGGGGTCCAGCGAGGCGCTGAAAGATCGCTATGATTTTATGAAATTCCAGGTCTTCCAGTGGTTGATTGGCGCAACGGACGGTCATGCAAAAAACTTCTCCGTATTTATTCAGGCTGGCGGCAGTTATCGACTCACGCCATTTTACGACATCATTTCAGCATTTCCGGTCCTTGGCGGTACGGGAATACACATCAGCGATCTCAAACTGGCAATGGGGCTTAACGCATCCAAAGGCAAAAAAACGGCAATCGATAAAATTTATCCGCGACATTTTTTGGCGACAGCAAAGGTGCTGAGATTCCCGGAAGTGCAGATGCATGAAATCCTAAGTGACTTTGCCAGAATGATTCCGGCAGCACTGGATAACGTGAAGACTTCATTACCGACAGATTTTCCGGAGAACGTGGTGACGGCAGTTGAAACCAATGTGTTGAGGTTGCATGGACGGTTAAGCCGAGAATACGGTAGTAAGTGAGATATGGGGTTTGGTCGTTGTTAATGAGCACGACAATCATGACCGCCAACGACTGGATTCTTCCTTGGTTTATACTGGTGCGCATAATGTATATTATGTTAAATCATGTCTGAGTGATGCGAAGTGCTTTTC
>ENA-UOYY01000114-UOYY01000114.1-food-metagenome-genome-assembly--contig:-NODE-114-length-30920-cov-5.263211_pt1 | contig 30920 bp, 33 predicted proteins | sample MGYA00249878_ERZ772714 | MGnify/ENA primary metagenome ERZ772714 (study PRJEB29005, sample SAMN08379454) | food metagenome | isolation source: cheese spiked with Escherichia coli O103 | study: EMG produced... | reverse complement strand
GATTTTGTTTTTGTGTGTCTTATGGCGTGTTCTAGGGGGGTGGGCGCGAATACCATTTCGGCGCGATGTCTTTTAGTGCCCGATTGTATACCCCACTTGGGACGCCAAGACCGGGTGCATTCAGCAGTGCGATTACATTGAATGTTGTTTATAACTGAGCTTAAGTGAGCAGACTAATTTCATGTCAAAATATTTATATTATCTGGTGTTATTGCTGGGGCCAGTCCCACTATTAAGTCATGCAGCCTGTAACCGGGATAACGGCGATGATGTTACCGTTACGACGATCCCATTACCCTCGAAACTGTTGGTCAGTGCGAAAAATTATACCTTTGGCGAAGTGTTATACGATTCTGGATATATCAGCGGGACGGATGGGGATGTCACGATTAAAAACTGTAGCAGGGATTATTACGTAGGATTTCATTATAACCCGACTCATTTAGCGTCGGCGTCGCCGGTGGGAGATAATATCTACCCGACCACGATACCGGGTATCGGCATTAAGACCTACACGCTTAACCAGGCCGGTCCGTATGATTATGAACGTGCGGTTGATAACTCATGGCAGTCCGGCGATGGCGAGAGCAGCCATACGCTGGCGGGCTCGGCCTATCGTGTGCAGTTGATTGCGACGGGGGGTACAATCCCGGGCGGTAATCTGGCCCTCGAGAGCGGCAAACTGGCGACGGTGGAATTTCGTGAAGGGCAAAGCAGTTCGGATAACGGTGATAATGCGTCAGAAGTCTATTTGTCAAATACACAGATAGAAGTCTATGCGATGGGATGCTCAGCATCCGTTTCTTCCCTGCTGTTTAATATGGGCGATGTGGATACCTCTGCGTTTGATAATCTTAAGATGGTGGAAGGACCCGAACAGGATGTTGGTCTGAGCTGTCAGCCAGGCACCAACGTGACCTTGACCATCAACGGGCCGCTTGCCGAGGGCGACAACGATGATGGTTCAGTGATTGCTTTAGACCAGTCTGAATCGGGTACGACGGCGACCGGTGTGGGGGTCGTGATATCAGCCTATCAACCGGCGCTACGCAGTTTTACCTACTGGGCCATTGGTCAGGAGGTACAAGCTTTTAATTCCAGTCGTGTAAAAGCCGCATCACAAGGCAGTGGGCTGGCTGCCGATGGTACCGCGCTTGCTGATATCGGCTCCGCAACCACCTATAGCGATCCGGCAAATACAGGCGGGGCCGGAGAGTCTGAAACCTTACGTTTTAAAGCGTGGTATTACAAAACCAGTGACGTTGTCACGCCAGGGCAAGCAAATGCCACTGGGACAATCACCCTTAAATATAATTGATACCTTTGATCATGACAGGGGGTAGCGCTGCGGTTTATTTTTGTACACCTCTGCGCTACCGTTATGTGTTTCTGTCGTGTACATTTCCTCTGCGACCCTATTTATTCGGTGGAACTGACAATGATTACTAAACGGTCTGAGCCACGCTTTTCATTCATTCTGTTAATTTTTGTGTGTCTTGTAGGATTATATTCTTTTAACGGTCACCTTAAGCCTCACGCCGGACAAAAAGGGGTTGCATGTATTTCTTACAAGCGGATCCTGCGTGAATCACCGTTACTGGCACAGGAAAAAAAGCAGAACGAAATACTTCTCGCATTAGCTAAAAAATCCGCGCTTGAAGTTGAGAAAAAATATTACGCTCTGCCAGAACCCTTGCGCCGTGAAATGAAAGCGATCGATGATATGAGTAAAAACACGCAACTGCGGGCAGAGCAGGGTCGCCTGCGGCATATAAGCCAGCGAGTCATATCTGATACCGTTGAAAAATACAGAATAGATCATCACTATTCGGTCGTTTTCAATAAAGATAGCGCCTCTACAGTGGATTATGGTCACGACATCAGTAATGAAATCATTAATGAATTACAGCATGTAAAAGTGGTGTACGGGCCGCGCCCTAATTTTGAAGATGCGACCCGGGAGCTTTTGCTCGCTCAACCTGTTTCCGCAGGATGAGTGATTTTACGCAGTCGGCTCGCGCTGACGATGACCGCTACCGCAGAAGCCGCCGCAGCGATCCACAGTGCAGCATGAATTGCTCTCTCATTTGTCGCCAGCAGTACGCCCACAGCGGCGGCCCCCAGACACTGCCCGAACGTGCGCATAATGGATAACACACCGGATGCATAGCTCGCATAGTCACGACTAACGTTTGAGAGCATTTCCCGGTTATTGGGACTCTGAAAGCAGCCAAATCCCATCCCGCAAACCAGGCTTCGCAGGCAGATATCCCACATCGAAGGGCTGGCGGGTAACGTTGCCAGCAGAATCAAACCGACGACAAAAATCATCAGCCCCAGGGTTGAAATCACCGGGGCTGAAATCGTGTCCGCCCACCGGCCTGCATGCGGCGCAATCAGCACGATCCCGAGCGGCCACGGCGTAAATAGCAGGGCAGAAATCACCGGACTGTAGCCGTATTCGCTCTGAAACAGGAAGGGCAGCGCAATAAAGGTGATACCCTGGCTGACAAAAGCAATCATCGACGTTAAGGCCGCGAGGGTAAAACGTTCATTTTTGAATATGGCTGGCGGCAGTAAGGGGTTATCCGTGCGGCGGATCTGCCAGATAAAAGCCATGCCGCTCAGCGCAGCGAGAACCGTCCAGCAAAGACTACCTGTGTGATAAGTAGCATCATGGAGGCTGTTCGCCGCCACGATCGTCGAACCCAACAGCAGCGCCGACAATATGGCGCCCAGGGTGTCAAAGGGCGCTTGCTTTCGAACCGCATCCCGCGGCAGCGCTTTGACCGCCAGCAGCAAGGCGAGGGTGCCGGGAAGAACGTTTATCGCAAAAAGCCATTGCCAGCTCAGGGTGTGAAGGATCGTACCGCCCAATACCGGGCCGATAGCGGAGCTGGAGGCGATGAGCAGGGCGTGCAAACCCAGAATGCGGCCAAGCAATCGTCCGGGAAATACGGACCGAAGTATCGCGGGAGCAATACTCAGCGTCGCTGCGCCGCCGATCCCCTGAAGCACACGCATACCGATAAGCACTTCGGGCGTTTTCGCCAGCGCGCAACCCAGCGATGTCAGGGTAAAGGTCGTCAGGCCTGCCAGAAATACGGGGCGATAACCCAGGCGGGCCGCAAGCGCCGCGAATATCGCCAGCGTCATTGCAGCCGCCAGCAGATACCCGTTGGCGAACCAGACGGCATAACTGGCTGGCACCTGCATCTCCTGAGCCATGGAGGGCAGGGCAATATTGATCATGGTGCCATCAAAAACGCCCATTAACGTGGTGGTCATTATCGCGGCCATCACCCGTGCGCGCGTCGGGCCAGGCAGTCCATCGTCCCCGGGTTGGCTGGAAAAAAGCATCATCTTGTTGTCCTTAGAGAAGAGTGTGTGGATGACAAAACTATAAAGATGGCTTTTGCAGGGCGGAAGGCGCACCATTTGCACTTTATCGTTGCATGAAACGCCTTATCTGAATCTACAGGGAGGAAGGAGATGTCCGAACCCGATTTTAATTTGCTGATAGCACTCGACATATTGCTGAGCGAAGCGAGCGTGGCAGGCGCGGCACGTCGTCTGAACCTCAGCACCTCGGCAATGAGCCGGACATTAAGCAGGTTACGCGACGTCACTGGCGATCCGATTCTGGTGCGCGCCGGACGTAACATGGTACTGACCCCGTGGGCCGAAGCGACCCGGGACCATGCCAGGCGTGCAGTGCACGAGGCCAGGGCGGTATTACAGCCCTCAACTGAAACGTTCAGCGCGCGAAGCCTGGCGCGACTTTTTACCATCAGGGCAAACGATGGTTTTGTGGTGGCGTTTGGGCCTGCGCTTATAGCGGCTGTGGCCGACGCCGCGCCGGACGTCTGTATACGCTTTGCGCCTAAGCCGGAAAAAACGTCGCGCTATCTTCGAGAAGGGCTGGTTGATCTGGAGATTGGCGTCCAGAGTAATATGGGGCCTGAAATACGGCTGCAACGACTGTTTGAGGATCGGTTTGTGGGCGTCGTGCGTAAGGGGCATCCGCTGGCTAAGCAGGCAGAAATAGGGGTGAAGGATTATGTCGCCTGGGGCCATGTTGTAGCGTCACCCGAGGGTGCACTGCACGGATCCGTTGACGATGCGCTGGCCGAACTCGGAACAAAACGTAAAATCGCGAGCGTCGTACCGGGATTTCCGACGGCGCTGTCCGTGGCGGTGGCATCGGATCTTATCGCCATGATACCCGCGCTCTATTTACTCAATCAGCAGGTAACGGACCAGGTACACGTTTTCGAGCTGCCGTTCAAAAGCCGTCAAATTACGGTATCACAGATGTGGCACCCAAGAATGGAACGCGATCCCGCGCACCGCTGGCTGAGAGAGCAAATTCTCGCGATATGCAGAGTGAAGAGGTCAGACATGATTAAGGGGCCTGTATAGCGATTGCTATACGCGCCGCTTGTGCTATGCTTGTAAAGCAATTGCTATACAAGAGGTATACCCATGAAATCAGATGTTCAACTCAATCTTAGAGCCAAAGAATCCCAGCGGGCGCTTATCGATGCCGCCGCAGAGATCCTCCATAAATCACGTACTGACTTCATTCTGGAGATGGCCTGTCAGGCAGCCGAAAATGTGATCCTCGATCGGCGTGTATTCAATTTTAACAATGAACAGTATGCAGAGTTCATTGATATGCTCGATGCCCCGGTCGCCGACGATCCTGCCATAGAAAAACTGCTGGCAAGGAAACCTCAGTGGGACGTGTAACCCCCCCAGAGCCCTTATCCAGCGTCCATCAACTGGCGGAGTTCGTCAGTGGAGAGGCCGTACTTGACGAATGGTTAAAACAAAGAGGTCTGAAAAACCAGGCGCTTGGCGCAGCCCGAACGTTTGTCGTTTGTAAAACGGGCACAAAGCAGGTCGCGGGATTTTACTCTCTGGCTACCGGCAGCGTTAACCATACGGAAGCGACAGGTAATTTGCGGCGTAACATGCCGGATCCCATTCCCGTGATTATTCTCGCCCGTCTGGCTGTCGATGTCTCAATACGCGGAAATGGGTTGGGAGCCGATTTACTCCAGGATGCGGTTTTACGCTGTTATCGGGTAGCAGAGAATATTGGGGTGCGGGCGATCATGGTTCATGCACTCACTGAGGACGCCAAAGCGTTTTATATCCACCATGGTTTTAAAGCATCGCAGACTCAGGAACGGACACTGTTTCTCAGGCTTCCGCAGTAGCGGCGGGATTTTATGGAATGGATGTTCAGCCCGTCTGGCTGATAAGCTTGCGCCAGACTCTGTTATGCAAAGTAAATAGCAGCATCTTATAGAAAGCGGTAGAGAGGATACAGCTGCCGCTAAGCCCAAGCATGACAATACTTACCAGTGCCGCGGTCAGGCTGACGCCCGGAGAAGAAGTACCGCTCAGCGCAGCCAGCAGATAGGCTGCCGTTAATACCAGGCTTAGCACCGCCAGCGTAAGATGTAACCGCACGGCGCGCATGCTACCTTTGCCAATCATAAACATCGTCACTCCGTTGATGCCGGCAAAGAGTAGGGCGATAAGCACAACCCACACGAAAACGCGCTCTGCTGGCTGGCCGAGCGCGGTGAGTACGCCATACCCCAGCCACAGTTGCGGAATGGCGAAACTGACAATCACCCCGAGCGTACTAACCGCTGCCGGAATACCCATGGTATGAAGCCCCACGGGCTTAACCATATCATCAGCCAACTGCGTCTTCAGCTGCTGCAACTGTTTCGGGGCGGCATTTTTTATGCTGGCGGACACCTCATTACAATATTGCAGGCGACGGGTTAAAACTTTAACCATTTGAATACTCAGCGTTTATTTTCTATATCCAAACTGCCCCCCAGTACAACAATCCGGAAAGTTTAAAACAAAAGCAGCAAGGAACCGATCTTATAAATAGTGTATTATTTTTTCAGGTTAAAGGAGACGTGAATGACAGTGAAAAACCAGGAACTCATAGCGGCAGGATTCACCAGTAAGGATATCGAGCGAATCAAACGTCACCAGGCGACGGGGGAATCGCAGGAAAAGGTTCTGAAGGATCTGGCCGGTTATTTCCTGTCGGTAGCCTGGATCACCGGCGGGATGGCCATCATCACCTTGTTCACCGCGATCTTTGGCAGCGCCAGCCATGTTATCTCCTGTGTGGTTGCCGTCGTCTTTTTGCTAATTGTTCTGCTTCTGGTGATGCCGGTCAGACTTGGCTATAAATCATGGAAGCTGATGAGAACACAGATCAGCGACTCCGGTCATCACGGGTAAGGAGTTCCAGTACCACCTTCGCGCTCACCCCCCATCCCATAACCTTCATCGTCAGTTTGCCCGGAGACATGGTTTCCACCTTGCGGTAATAGTCTCCGGGAAGATAACGGAAAAGACGCCAGGCATCAGCTTTACCAGTCATACCAAACACCCCATAAACGCTGGCTGCAAGCGTGGTTGCGTTAAAGATCCCCAGGCCAACATCGCGACTGAACCCCATAAATTCCGCTATGGACATAGCGCCGTCCGCTATTATCCCCTCTGAAGCCGGTTCATTCAGGAACTGACGGGCTGCCTCCCGTGATACCGTATTAAGAGCATCACCGACCAGAACGGCACCGGCAAGCATACCAGCAGGCGTCATGGTGGCGATCATAACACCGCCAAACACTGCCTGAACGCCGGCAAGAACGACCTTAATTCCGGATATGAAATACCCGACTATTTTATTCTGCTCTGTTACATACTGAATATCAGCGTAGATCCGGGCATAGCCTGTTTTCAGCATGCGCGACTGTTCAAGCAGGTACTCATTCTCAGCTCTAAGGTTTTTCATGCAGGTAATGCATTCTTCATCGTTCCTTGCTCGCCTCGCCACGTCAAACTGTTGCATTACAACCTGTCTTATTTCATCCACGAATTTCAGTCGGTTCAGTGAATCGCTGAGATGCATGGCCGCGACCATATTTGCGGTATTAACAAGCTTCCGGGCTTCCAGATTGATCATCGTATCAGCCCACTGACGCCGACTTTGTCCGGAAAAAAGCGCGATATCCATTACATGTTCCTTATGTGTCGTCAGGACGAGAAGTCATTAGCCTGCCAGGCTCAAATACTGCAGTTGCGCGCCATGACTTCACGTCTTCAGTTTTCTTGCCATCAACAAAGTGCTGCTTCCCGAGCAGGTAGGTAAAGAAGCCATCAAGCTGCGTGATAAAACAGGAGATATTGTAGCCAGACCGATAGAAATCGTAGTCAAATGTTCGTATGTGCTTCTTATAGTAATAGACGTAAAAGAAACGCAGCGAACACAGAATGTTTTCTTGAATCCCCAGATGTTTCTTGCTCAGTTCATTCATTCCATAAATTGTGGCGAACATAACCGGTAGGGTAGTCACATCATCAACTATGAGATGAGTTCTCTGATTGTTCCTCGATAAATATTAGATGGAATATGCCATGAACTTTGCGGATGCCCCGTAATTTTTGCGTTATGAAGTCATCGTAAGTCCACAACTAAATTTAGGCAACCGACTGATTCATCGGTAAGCTCCTGAAAGAGAGGAACTCATGAACTAAAGAATAAACTCACCGTATTTAACATAATATACATTATGCGCACTTAGATTGAATACGAGTAAATCCAGCCAGTTCAGACCCATCCTTGTTCTGCTCATTCCGCGCAACATGTCCCTCTGTTCTGTGCCATCAACGTTCATAACTGTCGTTACGGTCTTGCGTGATCTCCACGGCAGTCACCTGTACATCCTTAAAGCGCAGCCCATCCACACCAGAAATTTTCCCGAACTCTGACGCGTCAATCAAAATCCCCTCCAGCGTTAACCCGACCACAGGACGCTCCGGATATCCCTCGATGAAAAATGCCCGCGAAAAGCATTTGCTGTCTGATCGACGCGCCGTCATATTTTTAATCGTCAGTCCGCTGACCGCAGTAAGACCGGCTTCGCCCTCAACACCTTCAGCCAGTTTGCGCCAGTGTTCTGGTTTATCAGATAAATTGCTCTGGTCGCCATAGCTATACTGCGGAAACCAGTTCAGCTGGATCAGCACCGGAAAACGCACGTCCGTAAGCCGTAGATTTTGTACGGTGATATCACGGATAAATCCGCCCCGGTTGCGAGCAGATTTAATGCGAAACCCGACACCCGTTCCGTTAAACGCGTTATCTTCTATCAGGACGCGTTCAATGCCACCTGAAGTTTCACTCCCCAGTGTGATCCCGGATCCCTTATTCAGCGTACATCCTCGAATCACTATATCCCGCGCGGCACGAGCTTTTTGCGCCGCTTCGCGTCCTCGTCCTGATTTGATGCAGATATTGTCGTCATTGCAGGACACAATGCAGCGTTCAATCCGCACCTGTTCGCAGGAGTCGACGTCAATCCCGTCGGTGCTCGGCCCCGCAGAATTGCTGATTTGCACGCCCTCAACCGCGATATGGCGCGAATAACAGAGGTGCATGTTCCAGAATCCGGACTCCCGACTGGTAAAATCACGCAGCAGAATACTCTGGCTTTCAAAGACCAGGATATTGCGCGGGCGCTGACAGTCATAATCAACAACCCAGCGCAATCCTCTTGCGCTGTAATCGCCGACCATGCCGCTGCGCTCGTCATCGCCCCAGTAGCGTTGCCACCAAATTGCACCCTGCCCGTCTATCGTGCCTGTACCGGTAATGCTGACGTTTTCACAATCGATGATATTAATAATGCCTGCCGGCCAGCGCATATCAATGCCGGCCACCCGGGTATTTATCAGGGGATAATCAGCCAGATCCTGGCTTCCAACGAGCTGTGCGCCAGCGTCCAGGCGAAGTGAAACACCGCTTTTCAGAAACAACGCTCCGGTCAGAAAACGGCCTTGCGGAATAACGATGACATCGTTCTGTTGAGCACTATTTATGGCCTGCTGAATGGCGGATGTTGCCAGGCGTTGCGCGGTTGGGTCCGCGCCATACGCCAGAATGGAGATCGCTTTCATGGCTTTTCCTTAAACAGATGAAAGCCTTAGTCTAGGAATCCGCGTGATGGATAACCTTTGTCTGTTTGACAGCCACGCAGTCAGGCTGGCAAAAAAGCGGATATTTACTGGCTGGCGATCACCGCAACGCCCTTTTCTTTCATAGCGTTGACCCAGCGTTTATCCGTTGTGTTTTCAACAACGAGCGTATTCACCAGCGACAAATCGCCAATCACAAACGCCGAGGCCGTATTGATCTTTTCCGGTGAGGCCAATACCACCGTTTCCGCCGCTCTGCCGGAAAATGCACGTTTGATGCATGCTTCTTCATAATCTCCGGTGGTCAGCCCGGCCTCAGGATGCACGCCGGTGACACCCATGAAAAACAGATCCGCATGAATATTGTTGATGCCTTCAATAGCGGCCGCGCCGACCGTGACGATGGAGTGTTTATACAAACGACCGCCAATCAGGATCACCTCTATGCACGGATGGTTGACCAGCCCCAATGCAATACCCGGGCTGTGCGTCACCACGGTTACCCGCAAATCTGGCGGCAAGAAGGTAATAAGTTCTGAGGTGGTCGTCCCGCCATCAATGATCACCACCTGCCCCGGTGAAATGAGCTGCGCGCCCCGACGTGCCACGCGTTTTTTTGCATCCATTTTAACGGACTGACGCTCGGCAAAAGGCGCAATCGCTGAAGATGCCGGAAGCGCGCCGCCGTGGACACGCTGCAAACGCCCTTCTGCCGCCAGTTCACGTAGATCCCGGCGGATAGTGTCCTCAGACACCGAGAAAAAGAGGCTGAGCGCAGTTGACTGGACCTGGCCTTCCGCCTCCAGCTTTTCCAGAATCAACTGTTTACGCTGACTTGTGAGCATGAATTATTCCTGATGTTGCACGATAATTATTGTAATTACACGAAAATGCTGTTTATGATGCATACTCTACGAGAGGAGAGCCAAACGTGCAATCAAAACGTGCAGATATACGCATCATCAACAGCGAAACGTTGTCCGACAACTGGTATAACCTGAAAAAATACACTTTTGACCTCCAGCGCAGGGATGGTGACTGGCAGCGGCAAGAGCGTGAAGTGTATGACCGCGGGAATGGCGCGACGATCCTGCTCTATAATCGCGACAGCAAAACAGTCATTCTTACACGTCAGTTTCGTTTCCCTGTGTTTATCAATGGTCACGAAGAGGATCTCATTGAGGCGGCTGCCGGGTTGCTCGATAACCTTGACCCGGAAAGCCGGATTAAGGCCGAAGCGGAAGAGGAAACCGGGTATAAGGTGACGCGCGTAGAGAAAATTTTTGAGGCCTATATGAGCCCGGGCTCCGTTACCGAAAAACTCTACTTCTATCTGGCGGAATATCACCCGCAGGATCGGACCAGCGCGGGCGGCGGCGTTAAAGCAGAGGGGGAAGATATCGACGTGCTGGAAATGACGCTGGACGACGCGCTTCGTGGCATCGAGAATGGCCAGATCGTCGACGGTAAAACCATCATGCTGCTTTATCACGTGGCCCTGAAAGGCATTTTATAATATCACGTTTATCCGGATACCTGCCCCTGCGCAGGTATTTGCCTGTGCTATTCTTGCTGAACACCTCAACATGGAGATGCGAAAATGGCCGACTGGGATCCTTCTCTATATCTACAATACAGCGCAGAACGCACACGTCCCGCCGCTGAGTTACTGGCCCGGGTGCCGCTTGCTGACATAACCTCTGGCGTGGATTTGGGCTGCGGGCCAGGCAACAGCACCGCGCTGCTGAAACAACGCTGGCCTTCAGCGCAGATAGCCGGTGTGGATAACTCCCCGGCGATGCTGGAGGAAGCCCGACAGGCCCTGCCAGACTGCCACTTTGTTGAATCGGATATCCGTCACTACAAACCTGACCAGCCTCTCAGCCTGATCTACGCCAACGCTTCCCTGCAATGGATCCCGGACCATTACCACCTTCTGCCGCATCTGGTTTCACTGCTCCAGTTAAACGGCGTGCTGGCGATACAAATGCCTGACAACTGGCTTGAGCCGACGCACGCCCTGATGCGTGAAGTTGCCTGGGAACAGGGCTACCCCGATCGTGGCCGCGAGCAGCTGCCGGGTATTCATGCCTACTATGATATTCTGACGGACGCGGGATGCGACGTGGATATCTGGCGCACCACCTACTTTCATCAGATGAGTTCTCATCAGGCGATTATTGACTGGGTCAGCGCGACGGGGTTACGGCCGTGGCTACAGGATCTCAACGAGAGCGAGCAGCAAAACTTTCTGAAACGCTACCTCGAGCTGCTGGAAGAGCAGTATCCGCTCCAGGAGAACGGGCAGATACTGCTGGCTTTTCCGCGCCTGTTTATGGTTGCTCAGCGGGTTCCGTAAGCCGAATCAGGAACGCGCTTCCTTGAGCAAATGCTGAATTACAGCCTCCTGCTTGTCGTATTTGCCTTCGCCAAACGAGGTGTAACGCAGTTGCCCTTTCGCATCGAAATAGTAATGTGCTGGCCAGTACTGATTACCGAACGCGCTCCAGATTTTGTAGTTATTATCCGTCACTACGCGGTACGGCAACTGCCATTCGTTGATCGCGTTTTTCACCGATGATAACGGCTTTTCCCAGGGGTATTCAGGGGTGTGGACGCCAATCACCACCAGACCTTGTGACTCATATTTCTTCGCCCAGTCTCGAACATGCGGAAGGGTATGCTGGCAGTTGATACAGTCCCAGGTCCAGAAATCGATAAGCACAACTTTCCCCCGCAAGGCCTTAGACGTGACAGGGTCACCGTTTACCCAGCCCGTACCGCCGCTTAATGTCGGTAGCTGGCTGCTCGGCATTGCGTCAGCGATCGGTCGCAGTTTCACCTGCGTGGAGGTTGGTTGCGCAAGGCTCAAGAGAGCGTTTTCCAGCTGGTCGGTAATACCGCTGGCGCCTTTCAGGACCGACGTCATTCCTGAGGCGTTGAAAGCCACGGCGGCTAACATCATCACCCCTGCGCCCTGACGCAGACGCTCCATCAATGCGGATTTGGCTCTCAGAGGGGTTATCAGCTTACGGCCCCCCGCGACAAGCAGCCCCAGCATCAACGCGCACCCACTGCCGTAAGCGGCTAACAGCGCTCCGGTTGCGATGGCCGAGTGGCCAGTAATGTTAATGCCGAAGATCGCCCCGAGAATCGGTCCTGCACAGGGGGACCACAGAAGTCCAACGGCCAGCCCTGCCAGAAAAGCCGAAACCAGGCCGCGTCGCTGAACGCTGTGGGTGTTGAGAACGTTTCCCGCACTGACCGCCGGACGGGCAATGCGCTGAGCAAACTGCGGGAAGATCAGAGCCAGGGCGGCAATGCTCAGTACCAGCAGCGCAATCCAGCGACCGATAACGGTGGCGTCAGCGATCCACTCGCTGGCAACCGTTACTACCATCGCCACCAACGTGAACATCACAATCATTCCCGCCAGAAGCGCCAGCATGTGTTTGCGCTGCCCCTGAAAGCCGGCGAACAGCAGAGGAATAACGGGAAGCGTGCACGGACTGAGCAGGCTAATCATGCCGCCTAAAAAAGCGATTATCAGAAACATAACGACCTCACGATACAGTTGCTGCGAAGGTGCAGTGAGGTCATTTCACCCTGCGAATGTGTTCAGGCCGTGTGCAAAAAACTGAATTTTGTCTGCCTTCGTATCCGCACGGCGCGCAGATACACAGGCGTACAATTAAACGCGCGGAAGAGTCACGCTTACGGCCAGCCCGCCCTCTGCCCGGTTTGCAAGATGTAATTTCCCGTCAAGCTGGGCGGTGAGCTGCGCGGCAATGGCGAGGCCTAACCCGGTGCCGCCCGTTTCGCGGTTGCGCGACGTTTCAACCCGGTAGAAAGGCTGTAACACCGCCCCCAGTTCTGCCTCCGGGATGCCGGGGCCGTTATCCATAATGCGGATCGCTACCTGCCTTTCATCTTCATCAATCTCTATTACCGCGCTATGGCCAAACTTGAGCGCATTATCCAGCAGATTGGTCATTACCCGGCGCAATGCCTGGGGGCGGGTGACGATCGGCAGACGTGTACTGCGTGCATGAAACTGCACGTTTTTACCAATGTCCTGATAATCACTGGCGATGCTGTTAACCCACGCGTTTAGCTCCAGCTTAAGCGTGGTCTCTTTCAGTGATTCTGATGACCGGGCATAGGCAATACCTTCTCGTACCAGGCGCGACATATTATCCAGGTCGCTCAACAACTTATCGTGGAGTTCGGGCTGATCCGCCATTTCGACCCGCAGCTTCATACGCGTGATGGGCGTCTGAAGATCGTGAGAAATGGACGCCAGAATCTGCGCGCGTTCACGCAGATAAGTTTGTATCCGCGACTGCATCTCATTAAAAGCCTGCGCCGCCTGTCGCACCTCAACCGGACCTTTTTCAGTCATAGGAGAATGGGCCGCAGGATCGAGGGAATCAACCGCGCGCGTGAATTGCAGGAAAGGCCGGACAACCTGGCGCACGGCAATCCAGGAGCAGAGCGCGACAAGTAACAACTGAAGAACCAGCACCACGGGTAACCAGCTGGCGACTGGCGGCATGCGCGGGATCAGATCGATAGTGAGCGGTGCGCCGTCGCGGAGCGTCAGATGGGCCTGAATGTGGGAAACAGGCCCCGGCACTGCCGTAAACTGGAGCGGATATTGAACTGAAAGCGTCTCTTTCAGGGTGCGAATCGCATCCCGCGAGCGCTTGTCCGTTGGCGCAGCGCCTGCCTCGCCGGGACCAAGGATATAACGATAATTACCGCGACCGAGCCGGTCCAGCCACTCTGGCCGCTCTTTGGCCGGAAGCCGGTCGAGAATGGCCACGCTGGTCGCCACGTCATTCTCAAGATTGCCCAGCATAACCGTGCGCGCGCTGTGCATTCGCTCAACCATGACCAGCGTCAGGCTGAGCGCGTTAGCCAGCAAGAGTCCAAGCAGCACAATGATCAGCAGCCGGGCCAGTAAGGTGCGGGGCCACAGCGTCATTCATTGGCCTCGACGATGGTCACCGGCATAGTAAAAACGTAGCCTTCGCTGCGAACGGTTTTAATGTAGGCTGGCGAGCGGGCATCTTCATTCAGGCGCTGTCGCACGCGGCTCACCAGGAGATCAATCGAACGCTCAAACAGCTCGGCATCACGTCCCTGCGTCAGGTTCAGCAGTTGATCGCGGGTCAGCACCCGTTGAGGATGATCGAGAAATACACGCAGAAGGCGATATTCCGCCCCGCTGAGCGCCACAACCATCCCCTCGTTATCAATCAGATGACGCGCCACGGTATCCAGCTGCCATTCACCGAACACCACCAGGCGCCCTGCCTCGGTCACCTGAAGATTAGGCGGCATAGTACGAAAACGGCGCAGGATAGTTTTGATACGCGCCAGCAGTTCGCGGGCCACAAACGGTTTTACCACATAATCGTCGGCGCCCATCTCCAGTCCCAGGATCCGGTCCATGTCCTCGTTGCGCGCGGTGAGCATCAGGATCGGCAGATCCTTATGCCTGCTGCTGCGCAGCTGTCGACACACCGTCAGGCCATCATCCCCGCATCATCACGTCCAGCACCACCAGGTCGATATGCTGTTTGTCGAGCACTACGCGCATCTCTTTCCCGTTCGCCGCGCCAGAGGCGTGGTAGCCGGATTTCACGAGGTAATCGACAATCAGTTCACGAATATCCCTGTCGTCATCGACGACAAGGATGTGATCAATATGCTCCACCGCAGGCTCCTGATTAAGAGGTAACGGATTGAAAATAGCACATATCAGAGCTTATCCGCGTCGACAACGGCTTTAACAAAGTCCTGCGGATCTTCCTGCGGCGGGTTGTGGCCAACCGTTGCGCCGAAAGTACGGTGCTCATATTTTCCGGTGAATTTCCCCGCATAGGCTGCGGGTGCAGGATGTGGTGCTCCGTTGTTACCACCCTCGATGGTGATGGTCGGCACCGTAATATTCGGCAGCGTAGCCAGCTTTTGTTCGTAGGCGTCATATTTCTGCTCACCCTTCTCCAGCCCCAGACGCCAGCGGTAATTACTGAGCGTGACGGCAACGTGGTCTGGGTTATCGAGGGATTTGGCGCTGGCATTGAAGGTGGCATCGCTGAATTTCCAGTCAGGCGAAGCCTGGGACCAAATTAACCGGGCAAAATCGTGCGTATTTTTAGCATAGCCCTCCGCCCCGCGCGGCGTGGCGAAATAGAACTGATACCACCACTGTACCTCTGCCTTCGGCGGTAAAGGCTGTTTGCCAATCGCCTGGCTGCTGATCAGGTAGCCACTTACCGAGACCAGCGATTTCACCCGTTCCGGCCAGAGCGCCGCAACGATATCCGCCGTACGTGCACCCCAGTCATAACCGGCAAACACCGCCTGTTTGATATCCAGGGCGTCCATCAGGTTGACGATGTCTTTCGCCATTGCCGAAGGCTGGCCGTTTCGCGGCGTTTTATCAGAAATAAAGCGCGTGGTGCCGTACCCGCGCAGGGATGGCACAATGACACGATACCCCTTCGCGGCCAGCGCGGGGGCAACTTCCGCGTAGCTGTGAATATCGTACGGCCAGCCATGCAGCAGGATCACTGGTTGCCCGTCTTTCGGCCCGATATCGACATAACCGACGTTCAGATCGCCGGCGTTAATTTGTTTTACCTGGTTAAAAGCCGACGAGTAACCCTTACCCATCGCTTCTGCCTGACAGGACATTAAGGTGCCAAGCGAAACGGTCAATGCGACTGCTGAATATGCGAGTTTGTTAAACATGATGTTATCTCCGGGTGAGTTCAGTTGACGGAGATATAACACCATGGGTTTGTATAGGGGATGTGTGCGGAGGCGGTTTTATTGCATACCTGTGTATGTATCACAGAGGCAGATACAGTGTGATACAAACCCAGGTATTAAACGACTAAAGCGAGATTCGGTACCGGACGTAATCGTCGGCTTCACCATAGTGATCATACAGCTTACGCGCCGGATTGTTCATGCGGGTTACCCAGTAGAGTTTTGACCACCCTTCCCGCTTGCCTTCATCGATCAGGGCGTCGATAAGCGCTTTACCCGCCCCTGCGCCACGTTCGGCAGCGTCAACAAATAGATCTTCCAGATAGGGGTAAGTTTGGATATCGAAAATTATGTACGTTAAGGTTAATTTTTTGCCATCACGTCATTAGTATATTCACAAACAGACTCGCCATTATTGACTGTATGCTGGAGATTCAGCTCCGTTAAGTAGCCGTCTGCCAGATACAAAACCCGGTCTGCAGAGGCTATGGTTTCCGGGCGATGGGCTATCAGCAGAACAGGAAGCCCCAGTTGACGTAAGGTCTGGCTTATCCGGATTTCACTCTCAACATCAAGGTGGCTGGTCGCTTCATCCAGTAACAGGAATCCCGGTTTCTTGTACAACGCCCTTGCCAGCAGAATGCGTTGTTTTTGTCCTCCGGAAAGCCCTCCGCCGGTTTCACCAATCAGCGTCTGATACCCCATCGGCATTGCCATAACATCGCTGTCGATAAGTGCCAGTCTTGCGCACTGGATCATTCGTTCATAATTTCGGTCATCACTGAAAAAAATAATGTTATCTGCTACAGAACCTTTGAAAAGATGGTCATCCTGCAGTACGGTACCGATACGCTGACGAACCTGAAAATAATCCGGATGCGTATGCAATATGCCAAATGCCCTGATCCTGCCCTCATCAGGGATGTGGATCCCAAGGATAAGCTTCACCAGTGTCGTTTTCCCGCATCCGGATTTACCTGTAATGGCAACGACTTCTCCGGGATTGAGTGTCAGCGACACCCCGCCGATTATCGGATTTTCCCCTCCCTTGTGGCTGAAGATGATGTGCTCAAGTACTAGAGGAGCATGAGCATATTCATCCATCTCCCTGCGGGATACAGAAGGAATGTGCGAAGCGTTGTTATGCTCACGAAAAGGCTGTTGCTGAAGGCCTTCTGTCGGGGTCAGTACAATATCAGCCAGTCGTTCGTTGTAAACATCGAGCATACGCCAGGAAAAAAACTTATCAGTCAGGCTACTGATACTGGAAGAAAAACGCGTCTGATAGGATAAATAAGCAACCAGCATGCCGACGGTGAAGGTACCATTCAATACCTCCCCGGCGCCTTTCCACAAAATGATTGCTGATACCACGCTGCCGGTAAGAGTGTGAGCAATGTCATAGCACATCAGCAGACGGCTCTGACGCAACTGCGTATTTCTGCGGGCAACGTTGAGATTCAGCCAGGCGGCCTCACGATGTGCCGTCACACCGTTAATTCTCAGGCTGAGGATCCCGTTGAGTGTTTCAAGAAAATGCCCGGACTCCTTGGCACCTGCATCCCAGGCATCTTCTGCCGACTGTCGAAGGGACGGATACCACAGTGCCCTCAACACACCATAGAAAATGGCTGCAAGTACGGCGATCAATGTCATTTCAGGACTGTACAGCAGCATCATGCAAAGCGCAGTCACCACGAGCAACACATCCAGAATACCTTCCAGCACTTGCGTAGTCAGCGCCTGCTGGATGGTATCTACCGCCTCAAAACGAGCATTAATACTCCCCTTACTGCGTGCATCAAACCAGGCCAGAGGAAGATGGACCAGATGATGGAAAACCCGTGCTGTCCACTGCATGTTAAAATTGACGGACAGTGTAATACTCGCCCACTGGCGGGCCAGTGACAGCAGCATCTGGGTCAGTGACATCAGCAGAAGCGCAATAATAATGACGGTCAACAAACTCTGGTCGGCAGCCACCAGGACTTCATCAATCACCAGCTGGTTGAGAAGCGGGCTTCCCAGTGTCAGGATTTCGAGTGCCACGGCAAAAACGATAATTCGCGACATTGCCGACAACAGACCCGGTGTTTTACCTGTCAGTTGGCGCAGATGGATTTTTTTCCTTTCATCCCGAGCGGTAAAATCACTGGCTGGCATCAGCTCCAGCGCGACGCCGGTGAAATGTTTTCCAGCATCCTGTAGGGAGAGCGTTACTTTTCCCTTTTCCGGATCATGAATAACCAGCCTGCTTCCGCGAACTTTATGTAGCACAACAAAATGATTCATGTTCCAGTGGAGAATACACGGGAGAGAAAGGGATCTTAGGTCCTCAAGCTCCAGCCGAACTGCCCGGCTGGATAATCCGATACCGGCCGCACATTCAGTCAGTCTCTGCAGGGTCATCCCTTGTGAGCTGATACTGAAACGTTCGCGCAGTGTGGGTAAGTCTGTTTGCAGACCATGCCAGCAGGCCATCATGACCAGGCATGCCAGACCACATTCCGCTGACTCTGTCTGTCGGGTGAGAGGAAGCTGTTTTCTCCCGGTCCATTTGAGTGTATCCATCACAGCTTTCCTTTCAGGCTCCAGAGCGGCTCAGTCAGCCACTCCCACAAATTGCGGGTATCCAGGCTGACATCCCCCTCAAGAACCATGCCGGGGCGCAGGGCTTCCTGTTTCCCATAAGCCAGAATAAAAGTATTTTCAGGTTCAACGATGACGCGGTAATGACCTTCATTCTCCTTCCAGGTCACAGGAGATACGGAGAGTAAATCAGAAGATGTCAGCGTTGTATGGCTTATTTCACGGATAGTCCCGTACTGCACACCAAACTTCTGATAGGGGAAGGCAGAGAACCGCAGGGCAACACGCTGCCCCGCCTGAATAAAGCCAGCATTCTGACTGGTAGCATAGAGTTCTATCTGCAAACGGGCATTGTCGGGAATGAGGGTCATGACAGGTTCAGATGCCCTGACAGACTGTCCCTGTCTGACCAGCACGGCAGCAACGGTTCCGGATACCGGTGAAGTCAGCGTGAAATTTTCCTTACCTGCCAGTTCGTCCTGCTGTTGCCTGATAACCTGCAACTGCCTGTCCTTTTCAGCCTTCCGGCTTTCACCCTGAACGATGAGATGGTCAAGGTCGTCTTTAGCAGCCTCCATCGCGGTGTGCAGTTGCAGAAGCCCCTGACGCTGATCCTCAACGTTTTGCTGTGACGTTGAAACGTCAATCTGCTTCTGCTGGTATTCGATATCTGATACGTAATGCGTATCAGCAAGTTTCTTATAGCGCTCCATAACAGACACGGCCAGCGCAGCCTGATGCACGGCAAGTGACAGACGCTTTTCTGCACTTTTAACCTGAGGTTTCAGGGAAACTATTCGCTGTTGTATGGCATGCTGCTGCTGACTGTTGTCACGCAATTCCAGGGTCTGTTGAGAAGTCAGCATTGTAAACTGAGTTTGTAGGGAAAGTCTTATAGCAGCGAGTGTACCTGCCCCCTGTTCGTTGAAATGTTCAAACTTCCTTAAGTAAAAAAATATACAAGAAAAATGCAATTGAAAATTCCGCAATAAACAATAAGAAAAATGACACATCGAGAGTAAGATAGCGGAGGGTTATGGATGGCGATAACGTAATTATTATTGAGATAACAGACGCAATAAAAAGAACAATTACGTTTTTCTTACTATAAATGAATGGATAGACATGCCTAAAGATTATCATGTTCAACCTATTATTAATTCATATTTTATATAAGAATCAACAAATATGGTTATGATATCGTAATCATTTTTTGATATCATGCACTTTAACTTCAGTGAACATTTGTAATGATTCCATTCTGCAACACAACAATTTTTATCGGAGTGTACTTTATTTACTTTTAAACCTATTCATCAAGTTAACGCCCCATCGAGTTACTGCTATTAATACAATCAACGCAATAAGAAACCTTGATATAATCCCTGGCCGTGATACTTCGTCAAACTCAAGAACTTCAGCGTATTTCAAAAGGGTAAATGCGATAATGAAAAAAAATAAGTAAATTAGGAAATTTAAAAATTGTTTCATGCTTAACCCGATACTTGTGATTACATTAACTTTATCAAAAATAATAGCTCGTCATGACTACTTCGAATAATCATTAAATATCGAAACACCTAGAATAACATTCAGTTATAATGAGCTTTTAAATTATTATCACACACAACTCAAATTACTTACCAACGGCATTGTCCGGGGTCGTTGTAATTATTACTTTTATCTTTACTACCACGATCTGAAAAACTATCTTTTGTGCACTGGCCAGCTATAGCTCCACCAATTACCCCAGCGGTCATACCCACTGGCCCCCCAGGAGAGCCGGCGATTAGACCACCGATGATTCCTGCGCCGCATGAGTCAACGCCCTTGTAAATAGAGCCATTGTTTCCTTTTGAATTACCAGATTTAGAGCTGGTGTTACGACTACCGGCACCTTCATAATTACCGCTTCCATTGCCGCCACTTACTAATGCTATCTCATTAAGGCTTAATGCTCTTATATTCGACATAAATCATCTCCATTTAATTTAGTTTTGCATTTTGTGCTAAAAAAATATCTTACATTACTTAATGTAAAGAAAGTGTGTTTATGTAAGCAAATGTAAATAAGCTATTGAACTTCGTAAACCGTAGCTCCATTTGGGAGCAGTTCAGCTCCTGCATGGGCAGGCCTATAACACGAAATCGACCTGGAGGTACGGTAATGTTCAGGCATCTTTTCTGACGTCCAGCGCGCAATCACTTCTGCGTCGTAACAGATTTTACAGCCATGGCGCATCGCTTCGTTACGGACGTGCCAGAGTGTTTCGGCTTCTTCGGGCCTGGCTTTTCTTGGCATTACATACTCCTTTATGGATAAATCTGAATAACAAAAGCACGACCAACTGGAATGTGATATTGATGAAATATCAGAACCCAAACAAATGATAACGCTCAAATATGGAGATCACCGGATGACGATACCCACGCTTACGACAGAACGCTTATTACTTAAACCCCTTGTTGCCGCCGATGCCGTCCAGATCCAGCAACGCTTTCCGCGCTGGGAGATTGTCCGCTATATGGTGGCTTCAGTCCCCTGGCCCTACCCGGAAAACGGTGCAGAAAATTATGTCAACAACGTTGCACTGCCCGACATGGCCAAAGGGATTGCGTGGTTCTGGACGATTCGCAGCCGTGAAGCGCCTGATGAACTGATGGGGTTAATTTGCCTGTACGACGTCGAAGACAACAACCGGGGCTTCTGGCTCGCGCCGGAATTTCAGGGACAGGGATTTATGCGTGAGGCGAGTATCGCGGCAACGGATTACTGGTTCAATACGCTTAACAAAGCGGTGTTACGCGCGCCGAAAGCGGCGGCCAACAGCCGCTCCCGACGTATTTCAGACAGCAGCGGCATGCGACTCATCAGGACAGAGAAGAAAGCCTATGTCAGCGGCCTGCTGGATTCGGAGCTGTGGGAAATCACCCGCGACGAGTGGAATGCCCATCAGGTCAGCTGATAATGCTTATCCGGCATTAGCCTTTCAGGGATGTTCTCTTCATCGTTCATCTGCAACAGATCGCGCTCCATCATGTTGCAGATGGCGTCCAGCGGCAGATCGTTATCTTCCGTCCCAAACGGATCTTCCAGCTCTTCCGCCAGCGTATCAAGCGAGATAAAAGTGTAGGAAATCAGCGCAGAGACAAAGGGCGTCATGTAATGCAGATCAACAACCAGCGCAAACGGCAGCATGATGCAGAACAAATACACCGTCCGGTGCAGGATCAGCGTATAGGCAAACGGGACTGGCGTATTGGCGATACGCTCACAGCCTGCCAGCACGATGGACATATCGTTCAGGCGGTTGTTGAGGCTGTGAAACAGGATGTCTGAAAGGTGCCCGCTGCGCCGCCGCACGGCCAGCCACTCCCCCATGAACAGCAGGATACGGTTCGCCGGCGAGTTGGCATCCATCACTTTGCGTAAATCGTCTGGAGCCAGATAGCGGGACAGCTGATCGGCATTGGTTTCTCTGCGCAGTGTCATACGCAGACAGTTAGCAAACGCGATTTGCAGGCGGACAAACTCTCCAAGATGTTTATCATCCGGCAAGGTATTTTTTACCTCGCGAAACAGCGAGCGCGCCGCTATCATCAACTGCCCCCAAAGCAGACGCGCCTCAACGTAGCGCGAATAACAGGCGTTATTGCGAAATCCCAGGAAGATGGCGATAGCCACGCCCAGAATGCTGAACGGCGCGACGGTAAAGCGGATACCCAGCGAGGTGTACCACGGCAGCATGACAATCACGGTGATGGAAAGCAGGAAGTTAAGCAGCAGTCGTGTATAAATTTTGGGAAGTACCGAACCATGCCAGACAAAAATCAGTTGCAGCCAGTGCTGTTGAGGACGAACAATCATAATCAGCTTCAGAAAAGTAAAGAGCGCGGCTATTAAACGTGATCCTCATCACGGTTGCAAGCATGTTAATAGTTCATTGCATTTTCTGACCTGTTAAGCCCTGATCGCACGGTGCTGCCTGTGCTTTTTAAAAAAAGGACGTATAGTATGTTGTAACTAATAATGGTCTGTAAAAAACCCGGCAAACGCCGGGCATTATGATTAGCAGAGCGGTTTCACCGCCTCGCGCATGCCTTTGCTTAAAATTGCATCCAGATCCTGCGCAACCTGGTCTACCAGTCCGTTCACCAGAGTGAGATCCTGTTCCCAGTGCTCGCTCACGCTTAACACAGACGATACCAGTTCACGGGTAGTGACTTGTTTGTCGTGATGTTGCGTCCACAGCTGCTGGTAACGTTCAAGCCAGTGCGCATCGTCCTGCACCGGATAGCGCTCACCGTTGCGCTCGGCACGGTAAAATGCAATTAGCGCCGCCAGGGCAAAGGTCAGACGTGCTGGCAGTTCACCGGTCGCCTTCTGCCCTGCCAGCAGTTGCGGCAGAATGCGGGTGCGGTACTTGGTCATCCCGTTCAGTGCAATCGACAGCAGCTGATGCTTAATATACGGATTACGGAAACGCCCCGTTACGGCACTGGCGAAGGAGTGCAGCTCATCGCGCGGCAGATCCAGGACCGGAATAATCTCCTCATAAATAGCCTTCTCTACGAACGCGCAAATCTCCCCGTCGTTCATGGCTTCCCCTACCGTATCCAGCCCGGCCTGAAAAGCGACCGGAACCAGCGCCGTGTGTGCGCCGTTGAGGATCGCCACCTTACGCTCTTTATAAGGTTTGATGTCGTCAACAATCAGGACGTTGAGCGGGTATTTATCCAGGCGCAATTCAGCTGAAAGTGATTTTGGCCCCTGAATAACAAACAGGTAGAAATGTTCTGCCGTGTCGAGGAAGCTGTCGTGATAGCCCAGCCCGGCTTCCAGCTCTGCCACCTCATCACGCGGATAGCCGGTAACAATGCGGTCAACCAGCGTCGAGCAGAAGGTGTTAGCGTTATTCAGCCACGCAATGAATGCCGCTGGCAGCGCCCACTCCTGTGCATAGCGCAGCACCAGTTCACGCAGGGCATCGCCGTTATAGTCGATAAGCTCACAAGGAATGATGATCCAGCCTTTATCCGCAGCCCCGTTAAAGTGGGTAAAGCGTTCGAACAGCAGACGCGTCAGTTTGGCCGGATAGCTGACAGCTGGCGCATCGTCAAACTTATCGCCCGCGTGATAGCCGATCCCCGCCTCCGTGGTATTGGAGAAGACAAACCGCATCTCCGGGTTATGGGCGAGTTTCAGGAATTCATCGTACTGGCTATAGACGCTGATTTCACGATTCACGGAACGAATAAGACGCGCATCGCTTACCGCTTCCCCCTCCTCATTCAGACCACGAATAATCGTGGTATACAGACCATCCTGGGTGCTCAGCGACGGCGGAAAATCACTCTGGATCGGCCGTACAATCACCACACCTGCATTGAGATCGGTATGCTCGTTTAAGAGGTCGATTTGCCAGTCAACGAACGCGCGGAGGAAGTTACCTTCGCCAAACTGGATGATACGTTCAGGGTAGCGCGCACCGGGGAAATCACGACGGTTGAGTGTGTTCACAATGGAGGTCCTTTATGATTAGTCATACAGCCTGATAAGATTGGTGTGATAACTTATCAAAACTTCAGGACCAGAACCCCTGTCTGGATCAACTCAGGACGCGATGGTGAAAAATATCAAAGAAATTTATAGAACACCGAGGTCGCCGTCATGTCCCCGTTCGGCATCAGGGCGTAGCGTGGGATCTCCCCCGCCTTTTGCCAGCCCGCTCTCTGATAAAATGTCTCCGCGCCGCTGCCGGTCGAGGTATCAAGCACCAGCACCGTAAGCGCTTTTTCACGCGCAACCGCCTCCAGGGCTTCCATCAGCGCCATTGCCGCACCTTTACGGCGCGCCTTCTCATGAACCAGAAGTTTCGCGACATCTGCGCGGTGCGGCTGGTTTTCCGGCTGGTCGGTGATCAGCTGGACCGTGCCAACCAGCCCCTGCTCCGCGTCAAAACAGCCCAGGACGGTACGCTCGTCGCGCCCGACGCTGTCTGCGACGCCGAGCCAGAAGGTTTGGGCTTTCTCGGGAGAAAAAGGCAGCATAAAGCTGACGGAGGCGCCGCCGTTTACACAGTTGACGAGGATATCGCTCAGGGCATCAATGTGGCTGAGGATGTCCTGTCGGGAGAGAGGTTTAATCAGCATGGGAGAGTTCATTGCGCGTCCTTAGGTTGAATCTCTCCACTTTGCTATTAACATTTTTGTTACGCAATAAGCGATGACATAGGATTTCGTTATGTCATTTTTCGCCGTGATGTTGCCGCTTCATGGCGTACATTTGCGCATCCGCGTGTTTTAACCATGCCTGCATATCGTTGCGGTGATGATCGAACTCGCTCAGCCCCCAGGAGAACTGTAACGACCAGGGATGCAGCTGACGCGCGTTATACTTCTCCGTTTGTTCGACAAGATACTGCATGGCGATCCAGGCGCCAGGCTCATCGGTATCCGCAAACAGCACCGCGAACTCATCTCCCCCGAAACGCACCAGCATGTCGGCCTCGCGGAATGAGGAGCGCATCAGGGCGGCCATCGCTTTCAGGGCCTTGTCGCCCTCCTGATGCCCGAAGCGATCGTTAATGGTTTTGAAATGGTCCAGATCCAGCCAGCCAAGCGTTAACGGTTCTGCCCTACGCTGCGAAACCGACAGTGCAAACTGCGCAAACTGGTTAAACCCGCGTCGGTTAAACAGGCCCGTGAGTTCATCGGTCGTGGCGGCGCTAACGGCTGCAAATTCATCTTCTGCCAGCGCGCTGAGATCGGCCAGTACGGCGGAATCCGCCGCGGTAAACTCACGCGGTGCGTAATCAATGAGACACAACGATCCTACGCACGCCCCGTCACGTAAACGCAGCGGGAAACCGGCATAAAAGCGCACGCCCGGATCTCCCGCCACCTGCGGATTATCCGCAAAGCGTTCGTCCAGCAGCGTGTCAGCCACCACCAGCGGCGCGTCACCCAGGATCGTATGACCACAAAACGAGAGATCGCGAGGCTGGCTGGCGAGTGCCCGGCCGTCGGCAGATTTCGCGATCGCAGCGTGGTCATCCACCAGCGTAATCATCGCCAGCGGCACCCTGAAAAAGCGTGTTGCCAGCCGCGTGAGACGATCAAACGCGGGATAATTGTCGATCTCAAGCAGACCGGACTCGCGCAGCGCATTCATGCGCTCCGTTTCATTCACGGGAATTAGAGGTGCTTTCATGACGTCTCCTGACGCTGAGCATTAGTAAAAGCGTAGCTTAAACAGAGACATTGTCAGTTCAGGAGGCACGATTTACCTCAATGACCAGCCAATGATGGATCACGTTGACGATATACTGTTGCTGCTGCGCACTCAGCGGCACGCCCTGCGGGATAGCATGCCACTTAGCCAGACAGCGCCGACAGCAGGTTGCCGTGGCATGCTGGGCGATAAAAACCGGATGGCCGCGCATCGGCGTCTGCTTACCGTCATTCACCGGGTGTGCAGGCGCCAGCCGCGCGGCGACAAAATCAGCGGCATGCTTATCGATAGTGTCCGCGCCCTTATCCCAGCAGTATTGCCGCTCTTTCATCCCTAAATGAAATCGTGAACGAAACGTGGAGCGAGCCAGGCGCGTGAACAGAGGATCTAACGTGGACATCAGTATACGGACCGTCCAAGGCGTTTGGTCAGCTGTTCCAGCGCCGCGACGCCCGCCAGTGAGTTGCCGGTCTCGTCCAGTTCCGGGCTCCAGGCGGCAATCGCCATCTCGTGCGGAACAATGGCCACAACGCCGCCGCCAACGCCGGATTTAGCCGGCAGCCCCACGCGCCAGGCAAACTCCCCGGCATTCTGATACATTCCGCTGGTTGCCATTAAGGCGTTGATCTGCCGGGCCTGCATCGGGGAGACAACGTCCTCGCCCAGATGCGGGGCATGGCCCTGATGCGCCAGAAACAGAAAAGTCTGCGCCAGTTCAACGCAGTTCATCTTCAGCGCGCAGTAATGAAAATAGTTTTGCAGAACCGTGGCGACATCATTATGAAAGTTGCCGAAGGACTTCATCAGCCAGGCGATGGCGGCGTTACGTGCAGAGTGTTCAAACTCAGAGCGCGCTACCACCGGATCGTAGGCGATGTCCTGCACGCCGGAAAGCTGCCGCACAATCTGGAGCATACGCTGGCGCGGCGCGCTCAGCCGGCTTTGCAGCATATCGCACACCACCAGCGCCCCGGCGTTGATAAACGGGTTGCGCGGCTTACCCTGTTCGATTTCAAGCTGGAGAAGGGAGTTGAAGGGCTGACCGGAGGGATCTTTGCCCACCCGCTGCCAGATCTCCTGCTCGTCATACTGGCGCATGGCGGCAACGAGGCTAAGCACTTTTGAGATCGACTGAATTGAAAAGCGCTCCAGTGCATCTCCCGCCTGAAAACGCTGCCCGTCGACAGTACAAATGGCGATGCCGAGCTTATTACCGCTGATCGAGGCCAGCGCGGGAATGTAATCGGCAACCTTACCCTGCCCCAGTAACGGACGAACCTGCGCCAGAATCTCGTCCAGCATCTCATTATGGATGACCGCAGCCACACTTTGCTCCTTGCCCTCAGGCTAAAACGGGCTGCGAGTATAACAGAGGCTTATACGTCACGTCAGGCAGGGAGACGAAAACGCGAGACGGCCTGCAACAAAAGATCTGACTCCCGATGCAGGCGCTCAGAGGCATTCGACGCTTCGCTAACCAGCACATCTGTCTGACGCGATACCTGATTCAGCGCCTGAAGTTGGCGCGTCATCTGATGAATGCTTTCCCCCTGATTTAGAGTGGCCAGCGAAATATCATTGAGCAGGCTACTCAGATTGGCCACCAGCCCGGTGACCTGCTGGAGATTTTCTTCCAGACGGTTTACCACCTGAGAACCTTCTTCAATGCCCTGTAGCGAGTGGTTAATTAGCGACTGGATAGTTTGCGTAGAGTGACTGCTTTTTCTGGCCAGCAGCCCCACTTCACGGGCGACCACCGCGAACCCGCGCCCCTGTTCTCCCGCATGGGCGGCTTCAATGGCAGCGTTGAGGGCCAGAATATTGGTCTGAAACGCCACGCTGTCGATCATGGCGACGATCCCACGCATCTCTGAGGATCGGTCGACGATCGTCTGCATTGAGCCATTTACCGCTGTCATCATTTGCTCCCCGCCGACGGCAGCCTGTCGGGCTTCATCCGCGCGCGAGCGGGCGAGTTTTGCATAACCCGTGTTCCCCTCAACGTGGGTTTCGAGATCGGCGATATGCGCGGTCACCTCCTCCAGCTCTTTGGCCTGTCGCGTGGACTGCTGATAAAGCTTCTGGTTCCCCTGCGCAAGTGACCCGATATTTTCGACCATAGAGGTAGTGGCCTCGCTGACCTGAGTCACCAGTTGCTGGAGCCCGCGCTGCATGGCGGTAATACTGCCGCTGAGCTGGCTGATTTCACGGTTAAAACGCACAACGTCAGGGGGTATTCCCGACAAATCCCCTGCCGCAAGCTGGTTAATATGGACAATCAGACGGCGTAGCGGGGATATCACCCATTTCGCCATTGCAAACCAGACGGCAATGGCAATAGCCAGCAGCACCAGCGGCGCAAACAGGAACAGCCGTTGCAGGCCTGAGAGTTGTTCCATGAGCGACTGACGCCCCTGTATCGCCTGCTTCTCACTCCGTTGCTGATAACGTGCAAAGTTGTCATTAAAATCGGTCTGAAACGCCTGGGCGGGTACGGCGAAAAAGAGGTCGATGCTGTTGGTTTTCACCAGCCCTTCCGCCTGCTCGCTAATGGCACCGAAGAACAGCTTATAGCTATTAACAAGCCCCTCGTCCTGCGGAGGATTAAGCGCGAGCCAGGCTTGCCATGCCTGCTGAGACGCCGCCAGGGATTTTTGCGCCTCGTCCATCAGGCTATGCCAGCTCCCTTCCGAACCGGTCTCTTTATCCTGCATAAAGTACACCCCGGAGCGGTTGAGCAGATCGCTCGCCGCAAGCAGCGAAATACGCGCCTGATCCAGTCTGCTCTGTTGCTGCCAGGCCAGCTGATTGCGCTGTTCGTTACGCTGGGCTTGATTCAGGGAAGCGGTAAGCAGGAAGGAGGATGAAAGTTGCAGGGCGGAGAAAAGGCCGATAATACAAAAGATGCCGGTCAGCAGGCCAAACTGACGAGGAAAAAAGCGCTGCGCAAGACGACGAAAAATTTGCGTTAGGTTCATAATTTTCTTCTGTAACAATACGTTAGACGCGAGCGAGTCTACGAAACGAAAATGACAGAACCATTGCAAAATAATGACAGGAAACGTGAATTGCCGGGTAGCGGCCTTGCCCTACCCGGCATCAACATTACACGCGATCCTTCCAGACCGTCTGAACGTTACAGAACTCATGCAGACCGAAATGTGAAAGCTCTCGCCCGAAGCCGCTCTTCTTCACTCCGCCAAACGCAACGCGCGCATCGCTTGCGCTGTAGCCATTGATAAAGACTCCGCCGCACTCCAGCTCGCGAGAGAAGGTTTCAGCCAGCGCATCGTTCGCGGTGAAGACCGTCGCTGATAAGCCAAAGTCGCTGTCGTTAGCCAGCTGCAACGCGTGCGACGCATCATTGGCGACGGTAATCGCAGCCACCGGGCCAAACAGCTCCTGACGGAAGGCCGTCATCTGTGGGGTGACGTCGCCGAGTACGGTTGGCGCATAAAAGTTACCGGTCCCGGCAAGCTTCTCGCCGCCGAGCAGCAGGGTCGCCCCTTCCGCCAGCGTAGCCTGTACCTGCTGATGCAGTTCATCGCGAAGATCAAATCGCGCCATCGGGCCAATAGAGTTATCTTCCTCATCCGGTGCGCCCATTTTCAGCGCCTTGACCGCGTCAACAAAGCGTTGGGTAAAGGTGTCCGCCACGCCCGCTTCCACAATAAAGCGTTTCGCCGCCGCGCAAACTTGTCCGGTATTCTGATAACGTCCGGCCACGGCCGCGTTGACAGCCAGATCCAGATCGGCATCATTCAGAACGATAAACGGATCGGAGCCGCCCAGCTCCAGCACGCATTTCTTCAGCGCCGCGCCCGCCTGCGCGCCAATTGCCGCACCAGCCCGAACGCTGCCGGTTACGGTCACCGCCGCGATACGCCGATCGTTAATCGCCTGGCTGACGCCGTCATTTGTCGCGTTCACCCAGCCAAAGATCCCCTCCGGGAAACCGGCATCCGCGAACACCTTCCCGATAAGCTCCGCCGAGCCGAGCACATTTGGCGCATGTTTAAGAAGATAGCTGTTCCCTGCCAGCAGGATGGGCACCGCACCGCGCAGCACCTGCCAGAGCGGGAAGTTCCACGGCATCACCGCCAGAATAGGCCCCAGCGGACGGTACTCAATCACCGCATTGTCGACCTGGGTAGATTCCGGGCGCAGCATTGCCGGGCCGTATTCAGCGTACCAGTCGCAAAGGCTGGCGGACTTAGCCACCTCCGCACGCGCCTGCCCAATGGGCTTGCCCATCTCCCGGGAGATAGTCTGCGCCATCTCTTCCGCACGGCTACGCAGCGCCGCACCCAGATCGCGAAGTTTTTGCGCCCGGTGCGCCACGCTTTCGCGTCGCCACTGACGAAAACCGGTATCCGCCTGCGCAATGGCACGTTCAACGTCACCGGACGTTGCCCACGGGTAAGCAGCCAGCGTTTCGCCGGTAGCCGGGTTGACAGAGTGGGCATGGGTAGCAGATGAATACGTCATGAAGTTCTCCATGTAATAACAGTTGATTGATTGTGGCCCACTCTGCTATTTCTTAAAAATGAATAATACTCACCACCTTGTTCACGAATCGAGAATGTTATGGACTTAACACAGCTTGAGATGTTTAACGCCGTCGCACTGACCGGCAGCATTACCCAGGCGGCGCAGAAGGTACACCGGGTGCCGTCAAACCTCACCACCCGCATCCGACAGCTTGAAGCGGATCTCGGTGTGGAGCTGTTTATTCGAGAGAATCAGCGCCTGCGGCTTTCCCCCGCCGGGCACAATTTTTTGCGCTACAGCAAGCAGATCCTGGCGCTGGTCGACGAAGCGCGAATGGTCGTCGCCGGGGATGAACCGCAGGGATTATTCTCACTCGGCGCGCTGGAAAGTACCGCCGCCGTACGCATTCCGGAAAGTCTGGCGCGGTTTAATCAGCGCTATCCGCGCATTCAGTTTGCGTTATCCACCGGGCCTTCCGGTACGATGATTGACGGCGTGCTTGAGGGGACGCTCAGCGCCGCCTTTGTCGACGGGCCGCTCTCACACCCCGAACTGGAAGGAATGCCGGTTTACCGGGAAGAGATGATGCTGGTCACCCCTGCGGGTCACGCGGAAGTGTCAAAAGACACGCAGGTGAGCGGTAGTGAGGTTTATGCCTTTCGCGCCAACTGTTCCTACCGGCGTCATCTGGAGAGCTGGTTTCATGCTGACCGCGTAACGCCGGGAAGGATCCACGAGATGGAGTCCTACCACGGGATGCTCGCCTGCGTGATTGCCGGGGCAGGCATTGCGCTGATGCCCC
>ENA-UOYY01000100-UOYY01000100.1-food-metagenome-genome-assembly--contig:-NODE-100-length-33249-cov-46.633428_pt1 | contig 33249 bp, 21 predicted proteins | sample MGYA00249878_ERZ772714 | MGnify/ENA primary metagenome ERZ772714 (study PRJEB29005, sample SAMN08379454) | food metagenome | isolation source: cheese spiked with Escherichia coli O103 | study: EMG produced... | reverse complement strand
AAAAATCAATAAAACGCTGGTAATACTCTCGCGCAAGATCCGCATCACAGTATCTTCACCGCTGCGATTCGGGTTAATGCGAATCGCACAATGTTCTAATTGCGGATTCGCCTTGCGAAACGTTCCGGAAAGTCGATAAAAGAGCGGCGGGATTTCATATTTCGACTCTGCACCGACCGGGTAAGGTAACGCGCCGCGCTTTTGCGCCTCTTCAAGCACTCTGGCGGCAATCGGCTGGTGAAACTCCACAATCAACACCTTCGACTGCGCATTGACAATAACGGCACTTTTAACTTCCGGCACCACACCACTGTTCAGTAAAGCCAGTAACCGTTCAGATACCCCCGCCTGCACCGCGTGCATCACTGGCGCGAACACCAGACCTCGCAACACATCTAATGCCTGCGCACCCTGAATCTGGCTACCTCCGGAATAGAGCGTGGCACGAATCCGGTTAATAACATCCGCATCACCTACCACTGCACCAACACCCTCTGGCCCAAACAGCTTGAAGCAGGAGAATGTCGAAACATTCGCCCCGCATTCGCAGCCTATGCGCTCCACCTTCATCACCGCATAGTTGTCATCGGTTAACACAGGAACGCCAGCCGAACGCAATGTTGCCAGCACCTCTGCCAGCACATAGCTGTCTTGCGGCTGCTGGCGCGTATGCTGCACCAGCGCGGCATCAGGTTGTTGCTCTTCAATGACCTGTTTAAGCGCCGACAGGTCATTGAAATCAGCAGTAATAAGCGTCAGTCCCATCTGCTCAATAATGACCTGCGTCGTCGGGTAAACAGGCGCGTTATGCACCAGAAGACGCTGCCCCGGTTTGAGCAAAGCCGCCAGCCCGGCGCGAATCGCTCCAGTACCCGCGCCCTGCACCAGCGCCGCCGCTGGCGCATGAAACGCATCAGCCAGCACCTGCTCCACACGCTGAGTAATGCGCGGTTGATTCAGCCCCGGCGTTAAGCCTAAATCCCCGCGGGTAAGAAACTCGCCACCAGGAAAATAGCGACAAATTGTATCCACTAGCGCAAACTGTTTTCGCTGCGCTGCCATTATACTCAGACTTGGTAATGGATAGACTTCCATGATTGTTACCTATAATTAAATAATCCCGATAAAGTAGAAAAAATTAGCCAGGATTCCTGCAGCAATCGTAGCTACAGGACCTATAGCCATCTCCACCAGTGGCCTACGAGAGGTTCGGTTAAGAAGATAAATTCCAGCAACAAGCAAAAATCCCATACCTGGCAAAATTGCATTAGAAGCAATCATCCCTCCAACCAACAGAGAGACCTCCAGCATTCGAGTGATAGCAGTACGAATATGATCGCCACACTCTTTGACACCTGGATACTTATCCAGCCAGATAGCGATTCTGGCAAGCAGTTTAATTTCCAAAAGCATAATGATGCCACCAGCAATAAACGCTATCAGCGGATTATTAGTAGCTAACCCAGCAACAAATACAAACTTCATTCCTTCCGGACTATAGACTCCTGTAGCAATTGCTGTCATTCCCACCAGTGGGATAAAACTGATAGCTCTCGCCAGCGACACCAGAAGCGCACTTGTTTGCTCACCCTGTGCCATCAGTTGCAGGGAAACCGGCCCCTCAGCCAGTAAACTAAAGGACATCGAAGCAGCAACGGCACATAAACCTCCGCTAAGCACCAGCAACCATTTATTATCCTGGATGCGTTCTATGCGTGACGAAAATAAGCCCACCAGCATCTCATTTGCACCGGGATGCGGTACTCCATCCACATTTTCTGATATCGCAGGTTCTTCTTGTACTGTGAAATAGAACATCGCGATCATTGCAAGCAACAGAGCAACACCATTCGGATCAAGATTTACTGGCTTTTCAATACGTCCTCCAAAGGTTATGCTGCCAAAAGATTGCGCAACCCAATATCCCGCAAGGGTGGCAACCAGCACCCATACTCCTTTTTTATATCCATACTGATAACCAACTGCCAATGCAGGGAAAAGCGAAAAACAAACTACAACGGGATCCCCAACTCGGCTAAGGTTACTCATAAAATCCACGGGCATCATGCTGAACAGATCCACCACAGAACGCAGTCCAACCATCAATGCGACGCCATAAATCGCCCCAATAATCCCGGACAATACGAAGCCACGGCGATTATTTTTACACCATGTCCCTACAACATCCGTTCCCAGCAACAGACTATGTACCAGAATGACTGGTGCGGTAAGTGAAAATGGCAGCCCAAACCCAATAACTAACCCGAAGCTCAACGCAAAACTGGTAGCTGCCAACGTTTTATGATCCATTCTCCCTTCAAGATATTCAGGAATAAGTGGTCGCAGGCCATCATGAAAAACAGCAATTCCCCGGTTGGCCATCATAGCTGACACCCCACCAATGAGTGCGATCAAACTTGCTTTCATCGGATCAATAGCAAACAGACGCATCAGAAAATCATGTTCCATTTTCCCCCCCTATAAACCCAGAATTGCTTTCAGAATAATTGGAACAACAACGTCAATATCCTGCCCTGTAAATCCAAATGCCTTTTTTCCTGCCTTTACCTCAGCTATAATCTCTTCATTTGAAAGAATTTTTCCTGGCATCCCTACGGTAATACATTGACTGGCCCCCAAAATTGCAATAGCCATTGCCAGTGCACCACCACCACCAGTATTACAGGCTCCAAAATAGTAGTCTGCCGCGCCACTTTTTATTGCCATCGCTGCTTCAATGTCTCCCATAACAGTAAGCGAATCCACATGTTCTCCGGCTTCACGACGAACTGTTTCAGCTATTTTTTCTTTCTCAATCTGACCACCAATCACAAATTTCATAGTCTGCTTCCTTATTAGTGTATTTCTGCCATTAATTCGTTATTGAGTATGCCCCTCTACTCCTCAATTAAACATGTGTTCGGAAGAAGAGTGCAGGATTATTAAGTAACATCACATCCACATCAGCCTGACTGAATCCTGACTGGCGCAATTGCGGAATAAAGGTGGTCAATAAAAAGTCATAGCCATAACCACCGTTGGCTTTTAAATGGGAGCGGCGCGTAATATCCATCGACAGCATGACGCGGTTCAGCAACCCACGGTCACGTAGCGCGTGGAGCATCGCAATGCGCTTTTCGTCCGGGTAGTAACTGTTCTTACCAATGGTGTCGAACTGCACGTACGCGCCGAGATCGATCATCTTCAAAATGTTGTCGAGATTGTCTTTCAGATCGCAGTGACCAACGGTGACGCGCGAAAGATCAACTCCGTGGGCTTGCAACAGAGCCAGTTGTTCCAGCCCCATGGTGCTGAACGACGTATGCGTGGAGATCGGGCGTCCGGTCTGGTTATGCGCCAGCGCAGCGGCAATAAATACCTTCTCTTCCAGCGGCGTAATCTTTCCTTCGCTGGAGCCGATCTCCGCGATGATCCCGGCTTTCAGCTCCGTGCCATCGATACCCTGTTCAATTTCATCGACCATCTCCTGCGCCAGTTCCTGCACGCTGCGGGTCGCCACATGTTCCGGGAAAAACGCGTCCTGGTAATAACCGGTGCAGGCCACCACGTTGATCCCCGTCTCGCGCATTACATCGAGCATAAATTGCGCATTGCGCCCCATGTAACGGTTGGTCATCTCAATCACATTACGCACGCCCCGGGTCATCAGGTCGTTCATCTCCTGGCAAATGAACGCATACTGATCAAGGCGGCAGTCCACGTTGTTTTTAAAGCCGGAGAGATCAATATGCAGATGCTCATGGGCCAGGGTGTAACCCGTCGGATCAAAACTCATAGGGTGTCTCCTGCAAACCGGAGGGAGGAAAGAAAAGAGCGACCATTTTGTGGCGGTGGCGCACGGAAAAATTCACACACGGTAGCCCCCACATCAGAAAGCGTGGTGCGTACACCGAGTTGCGTGTGGACCAGCCCTTGCTGATAAACCAGCACTGGCACCACTTCACGGGTATGGTGGCTGTGACCAATGGTCGGATCGTTACCGTGATCCGCCATCACGACCAGGCAATCATCTGGCTGCATCGCCTCAACAAGCCGGGCAAGGTTACGGTCAACGACCTGCAAACGTTCGGCATAACGTGCGACGTCTTCTGCATGACCAGCGAGGTCGGTTTCCTGGATATTGATGCAAATAAACGCCGTCGGATGCGTGTTAAATTCGTCGAGGGTGATATCCATAATCCGCTGGCTATCCACCAGATTTTGCCAGCTCACGCCATAAGGATTGCTGACGATATCTGCCACCTTACCCACCAGCACGGTTGGCACGCCCGCCTCATACAGTTTTTGCGGCACCTGCACTTTTTCATCAACACCGTAGCCCATATGCACGACCTGGAAACCGTTGTCATAAGCGCCAGAACGCGGCGCATTGATACCAATAAAGCGCCCTTCTTTGCTTTCTGCGGCATCGAGAATGCGTTGACTGTCGGTTAACAGGCCACCAAATGTAATGACCCGACCGACCTGTACCTGCTCACGCACGATACGACCAATTTTGATTGCGTCGTCAAAAGAGATCACAGAGAGATTGGCGGTAATGTTATAGACCTGGCCTAAATCCGCCTCGAGATTATCGCCAATCGCAACCGCCTGATTGACCCACAGAAATTGCAGATCATCGCCACGGCGCTCCACCTGCCAACCGGCGGATACTAATGCCTGCTCAACACGGTCAATCACATCGCGAAAAGGCATCCGCAGCGGCGGTAACGGGCGCGTGCCTAAAATTTCCTGATGCCCCATAAAGGTATCGCCACCTTCATGTTGCAGCTCTGCCACGCCCCAGGTTGCGGAATCTGACGGCTGCATATCGCCTGGCGCATAACCCAATGCGTTGATTAGCCCCAGCTTCTCCAGCGTTGGTAGCTGCAAATGCGGCAACTGGCTCAGGATGTGACCACAGGTATTCGCCCCGGCATCTTGCGGACGCACCAGCGTGACATCTTTCATTGCCCCTACGCCAAAGCTATCAATCACTAACACCACAAATCGCGCCATTACGCCCCCAGAGAGTTTCCAAGACTGTCATAACGACCAACGATTTTCGGTTCGCCACGGTGAATACCGGACACCAGCACCACATCGCTACGGGTGACAAAAATCTGCGTGCGGAAACAGAGCACCACTGCACTGCTCACCGGATACTCGCCTGCCAGCGGCAGGGTGTAGTCGATACTGCTGTCATCCACAGTTTTGAGATTGGTTTCAGTAATCTTTTGATTTTCTGGCGTAAACACCAGCGCATGTTGCGCATGACCACGACGGTAGTAACCGCCGCCGTAGCAGTAGCTGTCGCCACGGAAATGATGGGAGATTTCACTTAACCAGAGCATCGCGATACGTTCAGGCTGATCGCCCTGCTGGTTTGCCGGAATAGTGCCCGTCAGCGCATGACCGGGTTCGGCATGAGTCACACCGTATTCCGCCAGCAATGGCAGCGAAGTGCAGCTGGTCGCTGAAGGCGCGTTCAGTTGCTCAAGTGCAATACCAGATTTCGCCAGTTGATCCCGTGCCTGTATCAGCGTGTGAAGATTCGGTGTCGGCAAAACTTTTCCGGCAGCCTCATCCCAAAGCAGGCAAGGGAAATGGGTAAGTCCGGCTAAATGCAGCCCCGGCAGTTTCTTAATTTCAGCAACCACCTCGTGCAGCGAATGCTGTACAAAACCGCTCTCCTGCCCCGGATAAAGAAAATCATCGTCGCTATAAACTTTGAGCAGCACAAACTGCACACGTCCGGCCTTCACCGCTGCCGCAGAAACTTCCCGCGCTTTGTCGAGAGTAAACACGGTGATGACGTCGGTGCCCTGTTCAACGGCGTCAGCAACCTGATGACAAGGGATTTGTACCAGATGCCCCTGATGCGCCACCGACAAACCAGCGCGGCGCATGACTCGCGCCTCTTTGTAATCCACCGCCACAATGCCGCTGTAACCTAATGCCAGCAATTTTTCCGCCAGCCATGGGTTACGGCCAAACTGCTTGGTCATCAGATACAGTTCAATGCCGTAAAGCCGCGCCGTCTCAATCAGTCGCTTACCGTTTTCCAGTACCTGATCCACGTCGATCACCCAGCTGTCCGGGGCGATCTTGCCCTGCTGCCACAAACTTAGTGCGGCGGAAATCAGCGCCGGGTTCTGGCGTTTCAATGCTTCTACAAACATCTTGTTGCCTCGTTTCTGTTCCTTGAATTAAATATTCATTTTTTTGAATATTTAGGTTGTGCGACGTGGATTTGTCGGGAGCTTCAAACCTCTTCGTTAGCAGCCATCCATAATCCATAAAGGTTGGCCAGCAAATAGCCTTCTTCACACGGGTTAACTTCCAGTGCGAATTCCTTCAACAACACCTGATGCAATTGCACAACGGCTTGCCAGTGGCTGGATTGCGCCAGCTCTGCCAGCAATTCGTTATCCAGCGGCTCTATTTCTTCACCACGGCGACTGCGCATCAGTGCACTCGCCATATGTGTCATCGCCATCGTTCCTTGCTCACTGCGCACCGGCAGATGGCACTCTGTTTCCAGTACGTTGACGACCTGCAGCATGCCTTTGCAGATGTCCTTATCAATAACGCCTGCCTCACAAAGCAGGTTGAGTCTGTTTTCCATTTCAGATGCCTTTCGTTTAATAACTGGGTTCCTGTTCCCCACTCACCACTCGTTGTTGATGAGCAAACAGGACGTGTTTATCCACAACTGCGCGCAGCAGTTGTTGCATAAGGTAATCATCAACTCACATCAGGACTGCAGCTTAGGTGCTCTGTAAAACTTACGGAGCGTATGTGGGGGGCGTCACTTCTAATCCCAGCATGGGGCAGTTCGCTCTTCACCACCACGTTCCACATCCCTATCGCCCAAAAGACATCGGTCATGATTTTCTGATCCACCGGACGGTTATCCAGCCCCACACGCTTCACGTTTGCGGACTCGCCTTAACGGCAAATCAACTGGTGCTCGCCAACGCAGGTATGCGGACCCAACTCCAGCGCAAGGCATAACCCTTTTTGCGTGAGATAACTTTCCGCCGCCAGTCGCGAAACCACCGCCATGTCATACACGCCGTTAAGTAAACACTCCACGCGAATATCCGCGCCGCGCATATGCGCATAGTAAAAAGGAATGCCATCAAACTGGGCTTTCAATCCGCTCGCCAGGCCTTCGTACAAACGGGTATAGGGCAAGGGCATCACACATACCACGTTGTTGATATCCACATGAGTCAGCAGCGCTTCGTTATCCATTTCGACCAGATAACTGCCATTGCGCCCACGGCGTTCAATTCGTATCGCACCGCTTGATTCCAGCGTTTTCAACGCGGCCTGCGTCAGGCCAATGGATGAATGGCATTCAGTTGCCAGTTCATCTATGGTTTTCAGTCGATTACCAAATTTTTCACCCAACAAATAAAGGACAAGTGTCGTGATGACAACGCTTTTTTTGCTAAACGTTCGATGCATAGTAAATTTTCATTAAATTGAATATTTATATCATCAAAGATAAGTGGCAACTGTTAGATGTAAGAATTGTAATATACTTCACAATTTTTATGGGTATTATGAAAATGATACGAAAGGGGAATAGAGCAGTATCCACTCGATGGAAAGATAACCTGCAAACAGTTGTACAGAGGACGGTGGTATAAGCGGATGGTCACTGAAATTGGGCAGGTTACTGAGAAGTGGCACTATAACGATTTCCTAGTGTGGCAGTCGTTATAGTGCCTCAGTTTAAAGACCGGTCAACTGCTCTTAATTGAACGGTATTCCCCATGTACAAGAGAACGTTCAGAATTCTGTATCACGTTAAAAATTCTACAGCGTCATCACCTTATTCAGCTACCCTTCAAAATAAATGGCTAACTGTGACAATGTCAAATTCCAGCTCAGGACTGACATTGTCCATTTTCACTGTACGTTCATCCGCCCTAGGTAAAGCAACTTCAACAGGCTGTTTTCATTCGGGAAGGCGCCTTTTGTTTTGGTCAGCTTTCTGAACTGTCGGTGAACTGATTCGATGGCATTGGTCGTGTAAATCACCTTACGGATACCTGCCGGATAACGGAAGTAATGCGACAGATTTTCCCATTTTCGCCGCCAGGACTGAAGCACCACCGGGTACTGCTGGCCCCATTTCGCTTCCAGTTCGTCCAGTGCTGTTTCCGCCGCCTCTTTTGATACCGCCCTGTATACCGGTTTCAGGTCGGCCATGAACGCTCTGTGGTGTTTTGATGCCACATATTTTATTGAGTTACGTATCTGATGAATGACACACAACTGAACTTCCGTGCGCGGATAAATGCTGCTTATCGCTTCCGGGAACCCTGTCAGGCCATCCACACAGGCAATCAGGCTGTCCTCCACGCCACGGTTTTGCAGATCGCTTAACACCGACAGCCAGAAGTTAGCGCTTTCACTTTCAGACAGATACAGGCCCAGAACTTCTTTTTTGCCTTACAGGTTCAGCGCCAGTACGGTGTAAACTGCTTTACTCTGATACCGTCAGCGTCAACGGAGCACCGTATTGACGCTTATTTATTGGTGAGAACTACGTTCCATGGCTGGGGGGCGTCAACTCGGTTGGAGGGCCATTCCGGCAGTACGCTCAGAATATGGCGCAGATACGCTTCCGGATCGATACCGTTCAGACGGCAGGTGCCGATCAGCCCGTACAGCAGTGCACCACGCTAGCCGCCGTGATCGCTGCCGAAGAACATAAAGATGATATGACCTTTATATACTCACTATAGCATTGGTGGGATATTCCAGAGGAGGTCATCATGCATTCGGAAAATATTGCGGCTTACGTCGGGCTGGATGTGCATAAAGAAACGTTGGCGGTTGCTATTGCTGCACCTGAACGGCTTGGTGAAGTTCGTTATTATGGTACGATTAACAACGAAGCTCAGGCTGAACGTCGATTATTTCAGAAATTGCAGGGACTTTACGGAAACATTCTTTCCTGCCATGAGGATGGCCCCTGTGGTTTTGGGCTATATCATCAACTCACAGCGATGAATATAAAATGCCAGGTTATTGCCCCTTCCCGGATACCAAAATCACCGACAGACAGAATCAAAAATGATCATCGGGACGCAATTTCTCTCGCCAGGTTACTGCGGGCTGGAGAACTTACCCCTGTCTGGATCCCTGACCTGACTCATGAAGCTATGCGGGATCTAATCAGAGCCCGTGCAGCAGCTAAACGAGACAGCAGAGTTGCCCGACAGCGAATTCTGAGCATGCTATTGCGAACAGACAAACATTATGCAGGAAAGTACTGGACAGGAAAACATCGAACCTGGTTAGCTAATCAATAATTTAGTCAGCCATCTCAACAGATTGCTTTTCAACACTATTGTCAAAGTCTGGAGCAGATTGAAGATCGCATACTTCAACTCGACCAGGAAATATCTCGCCTGTTACCTGAGTGGTCTCTGTGCAATCTGGTCTGCCAGTTGCAGGCTCTTAAAGGTGTTGGTCAGCTAATTGCAATAATCCTGGTTGCTGAACTGGGTGATTTTTCGCGATTTTCCAATCCCAAACAGCTCATGGCTTTTCTGGGACTGGTGCCAGGTGAATATTCCAGTGGAAACAGTATTCGTCCCAGAGGAATAACAAAAGTTGGAAACGGCGAACTGAGACGTCTGCTTTACGAAGCCGCCTGGTCTTATCGTACACCTGCAAAAGTTGGTGCATGGATTATATATTACCGACCGGATTCTGTAACACAATATTCCAAAGATATTGCATGGAAAGCTCAACAACGATTGTGTTCTCGTTACCGAAGTCTGACAGCAAAAGGGAAAAAATCACAAGTAGCCATTACGGCGGTGGCTCGTGAGTTGACTGGATTTATGTGGGATATTGCACTTGCTGCCCAATCATCATTCAGTCAGCAGAAGCAAAATTAAACCCTGAAGCAGTCAGACACGGAATGAGTGATCCTCGTAAAAGAATTCAGGGAAGCCAGAATGCGCTAATACCTGCACGTAGAAAGAGGCCAGCTCACTGCGTAAATCGTCATGGGGCTAAAATCCCCGAATAAGAGTTTGTAAAATCCAAGATACAGTCTGACTGTTTCAGGTTCTTTAATCCGCGATATAACGAAGCTCCCGGAGCTGCGTAAGGTCTTTTTGGGCTTAATATTTGACAAAGGTCATAAGAATTCTTTTTCCCGAGACAGACGGCACGAAGCGCTCTTTCTGCTGTGTTATTGTCCGCCTCCGCCAGACCGTCATCACTGTAATAACAGAGGGCGTCCCACTGATTCAGTACATAGCTGAACGCTTCGCCCAGTCTGGATTTTTTCGACAGCGCGCCATTCTTCTCCACCATCCATTCATGCAGCGACGTCAGTAATGCTTTACTTCGCTGCTGCCTGATTGCAAGACGCTCTGACTCCTGTAAGCCCCGTATTTCATCCTCGATGGCGTACAGTTCACTGATTCGCTTCAGGGCTTCTTCTGCCGTCGCACTTTTGCTGCTGATGTATACATCGTGGATTTTTCTCCGGGCATGAGCCCAGCACGCAACTTCTGTCAGCGCACCACCTTCACGTTCTGCACTGAACAGCCTGTCGTAACCTGTGAACGCATCCGCCTGCAGGATACCCCGGAAGGGGCGGAGGTGTTGCTCCGGGTGTTTCCCCTGCCGGTTCGGCGAGTACGCGAACCAGACCGCCGGAGGATATGACGAACCCGCATTGCGATCATCCCGGACATACGTCCAGATGCGCCCTGTTTTCGTCTTTTTCAGGCCCGGTGCCAGTACCTTTACCGGTGTGTCGTCAGTGTGAACCTTGCGGGTATTCATCACATAACGGTACAGGGCATCATTCAGAGGCGTCATTAACTGACAGCATGCGTCAACCCAGTTGGAGAGTAACGCACGGCTCAGTTCGACACCCTGACGAGCAAAGATTTCACTCTGACGATACAGCGGCAGGTGTTCGCAGTATTTTCCCGTTAACACGCGGGCAAGTAACCCCTGGCCCGCGATACCACGCTCTATCGGACGGGACGGTGCCGGTGCTTTAACGATGCAGTCACATTTTGTACAGGCTTTTTTTACCCGTTCTGTGCGGATCACTTTCAGGGCGCTGCTCACCAGTTCCAGTTGTTCTGCGCTGACTTCCCCCAGATAATCCAGCTCACCGCCACACTCCGGGCAACAGCTTTCTTCTGGCTCCAGGCGGTGTATTTCACGGGGAAGGTGTGCCGGTAACGGACGACGATGGCGCGACTGTCGCAACTGGCGGGGAACCTGAGGATCGTCTTCCCGCCCACTGTAACGATCGCTGTCCTGTTCACGTTGTTTCAGCAGGGCCTCAGCCAGTTCAACTTCACGACGCAGTTTTTCAGAACGGGTACCGAACAGCATCCGGCGCAGTTTTTCTATCTGAGCCCGCAGATGTTCTATTTCCCGTTCATCTTCTTCGATCTTTTCTTCGGCACGTGTCAGTGCAGAGCGCAGGAAGGCTTCCGTCTCTTCAACCAGACTCAGTTGCTGGTCTTTCTGACGGAGGGCTTCAGCCTGCTCAGAGAGCAACCTTTCCAGCTCTGCGATGCGAATGAGGTATTTCTGACTCATGACCGTTTTTATAATGCGGTCAGGAGTTTTTTACAACATTGTCAGTGAGTTACGGCGGGATGTTTTTGGCTGACGCCAGTCCAGCTTATCGAGGAGCATTGCCAGTTGCGAGCGGGTAATGGATACCTTGCCGTCACGTACCGCAGGCCAGATAAACTGGCCTTCCTCCAGGCGTTTGGTGAACAGGCACAGACCATCAGCATCAGCCCAAAGAATTTTAACGGTGTCACCCCGTCGGCCACGGAAGATAAACAGGTGACCGGAGAAGGGATTATCATTCAGCACATGTTGTACCTGTTCTCCCAGTCCGTTGAAGGATTTACGCATATCGGTAACGCCGGCAACGAGCCAGATACGGGTACCTGATGGGAGTGAGATCATCTTCCCCTCCCGGTCAGTTCACGGATCAACACCGTGAGCAGCTCTGGCGATGGATTTTCCAGCGTCATGTTACCGTGACGGAATTCCACCTTGCAGGAACTGGCACTGACTCTGGTCTGAGTGGAAGTGGATAAAGACGGCGCAATGGCCGCCACAGGTTCTTTCTGCTCATCCGGCGTTATTTCTACAGGTAATAATTCAACGCCAGTGTCAGAAGAGGTCGTTACCGGAAGACGCCGCGAAACACGCCCTTCGTTCTGCCAGAGCCTGAGCCATTTGAAAATAACATTATCATTGACGCCATTTTCTCGTGCAATCTGTGCAACACAAGCTCCAGGTTGTGATGCCAGTTCAACCATACGAAGTTTGAATTCATTCGAATACTTTTTACGAGGTTCTTTTCGCCAGTCCTGTAATTCCATACTTAGATGTCCGTCTGTGTCAGATGGGCGTCTAAGTTACCAATTCTTGTCTAATGGCTACATACGGCGGTCGGTTTACGCTTACTCTAATTCGTCAGATTCTGACCAGACGGTTCAGGCTGTACGCTTACGGTTGTCAGGCCTTTGGCGTACAACGACAGGATCTGGTTATCCATCCCGGTGATCCGGGTCTGGTTTTTCTTCACAAGTTGCGGTTCAAAAGAGCCATCACGATCGCGCGGAGTGCGTAGTTCCAGGGGGCCATCACCGATGATAACGGTCTTTGTGGAATAGCCATTGCGGGAGTTGGCACCCGGTTTAGGCTGGTTTTTATCGTAGCCCAGATGGTGGGACATTTCAGCGTTGAGAGCTGCCTCAACGCTGATTTTCCTCAGCAGGCGATCGAACTGGCTGAGATCTTCAGGGGTTTTGAGATTTTTGGCCAGTTCGTTAGCCAGAGCCTGCAACTGTTTTTCGTCCATAAATTAACCTGCTTTTGATGTTGGATTGAACATATCAAAATCAGGCAATTACACAAATCTATGTACAGGCTCGCATACCATCTCTGATACGACCATCAGGGGAATCACATTGCATCTATATGCTGGTGAGCACATAGATGCCGGGTTATACATCTTTAACAGAGATTTTAATTAGTTAAAAAGGTTGTCACCATTCGGCGTTTTGCTTTGGCCATTTCGGCTCCAGCCACAGGTTTTCAGCGTGACATAAATGATATTCCACTCATAATGCCTTTCATCCACACTTGTCACTTCAAAACATGTTCCGGGCCTGAGGGTGCAGCGGGTTTCCCCTGGTGCATTATCCGCTATATCCGCACCAGCCATTCCATCAATCCGATAATACACTTGGTAGCCGCCCCCCTGACGACTAAATACATTGTTCTGTATGGTAGTCAGGTATACATCCGTATTTCTGTCTTCTGGAGTCTGGAGTATTGTGCCGGTTTTCAGCCATCCTCTGGACCATTTCGATACCGTACTCCGGATATATCCCGGTGTGTGACGTAATAATTCTGGTGTGATCTTCCATTCTCCGTTTCTTACCGCTGCATCCATCAGCCAGTAATCCTGTGTCCGGGCACTGGAAGCTTCTGATACCCGTTGCTGCAATTCCCACATCATATATTCTTCTCTGGAATAGACTCGCCCTGATGAATGCGAGTCATAACTCAACATCTGTTCACCATTGATGAAGGTTGTATCTGAAAAAGATACTATGGGATTGTTTTCATCCGTTCCTCTGTAGTCAATTGTGCGCACCTGCATTGTGGGGCCATTAACCCTGAGGATTGAATGTACAACAGTATTATTGTTCTGAGGGATTTCGGATAAGATGCTTAAATTATATTTTTCCCACTCGTGTCGGTAGTTTGGCAGGGATACAATCATCGCCTGATTCACCATTTTTGTAGCTACCTGATATATTATCTGTAGATCACCTTTTGGTGTCAGGTGATACAAAGTATCTGCTTTTCTTGCCATAGGTACGCTCTTATAACGCCCTGATAAATCATCTGTATACCACGGGTGGAAGGTAGGGAATAGTTCACCTGAATCTGTTGTGACAGTAGTGGTCATAATGGCATCTTCTACCACAGATGGTCCATCTGTTTTTTTTTTCATGGCACCTTGATATTGATACAATATTTTTGATGTTTCTTCCTTTTGAATACGGGCGTATTCCGCAACAATGTCTGCCAGATTCAGAACGCCATCTCCTAACTGGATATTCAGATGATTTTTGTATGCAGCGTTGATAAAGCGGTGTGTATCTCCTATCAGAATTGGTCTCAGCTCTTTCTCCAGAATTTCCCTGTCCGTTGTATCCATCACTTCTGTGAAAAAATCTCTGAACGTCAGACGTAAACTGCCGATACCTGGCTGTTCACGCAGATAGAACAATCTGACCGATAATGATCTGCGGTCGATGCGGACCATACCCTGATGGCACATCAGTTTTAAAGAAAATGTTTTATCCGATGAAATAGTGAAACGACGAAATTCACTGAGTATTAATGAGGGGGCTTCGTTGTCGGGCTTGACAATAATATGTTCCTGCTGTTGCCACTGCCTTTCAGATAACTGCATCTCTCCTGCGGATGTTATTTTCAACGGAGCTGCATGTACTTTACTGCGTAGCAACACATTATTTTTCCCTTCAAAAATCAGATACAGACGTGAATAGGGTGGGATACTTAGATCTGAGATATTTACCGGAACAGTAGGTTCACCTTCGGCTTTCCACGCACCTTTCAGCTTCCCTGACAGTAACTCCCCCTCCACTTTTTTCCTTACGCCACCTAGGTTTTCGAGGCATAATACCTGCTCTGCACTTCCGGATACCCGGGGCAGGAACGTCATTACCTGATTCAGTGCCATCAAATTTTCCAGCCGGTTTACCGTTGGTGTATGACCACTCCGGAAAATCCCCACCCAGTTACCATTATCTGGTAAGATCCGGAGTACGTCACCCAGTAAACGGGTATCCTGAGGCTGAATTGCCACACGGGTTGTCTCGGGCAGCGATTCTTCGATCCCGGATATTGTCAGTTGAAGGGAATACTGAATCGTAGCAATCGTTAATATCACGCTGTTTTTGTCTTTTTTCCCTTCAACCAGAACAGGACTAGCTTCCAGTAAATCAATCGTTTCCGGATGGTCATTATCACCAGCCAGTATGATTTGTGTCGGTAATATCTGTGTTGTAACTGGCTTCATGATAATGTATCGGCTTCCCGGAGTTCCGGTTACAGCCGTGGTATGGTGGCGACTACCGGCCAACTGGAATTCAGAGTAACGCGCCTGAAGCTGGTAAACGAGCTGACGAGTCAGGGGATCATAGCTGACTTGTGTTTCTCCTCCTTGGAACCGGACTTCTGGTGTCAGACTCCAGCCCATATCATGCAGCCTGTCCAGTATGGCATCCGGTCTGTTATTTTCTTCCGGATAAACAGCCTGCCAGCGTTGAACATCACATAATGAAATCGCCAGTTGAATACCATTTTCCCGGGAAACCGCCTCCAGAGTCATGCCATCACGGGTATGCACCCTGAAGTTTCCGGCAAAGTGGTTCAGTTTTGCTTCATCCTCTGGTTGAACATTTATGTTGTTCCCGGCCCAGTAAATCAAACTCAGCTCAAAGGCGACAGGTTTTAATTCAGCTAGGGTTGTTTCTGGCAGAAAGATTTCGTGAGAGACTGAGTTACTGGACAGCGTCAGTGTCAACGGCGTTTTTAAATCCCGGGGGATAATATAGCGGTTATTCCCGCCTCCGGAGATGACTGTACCGCCGCCAGAGCTTGTATGGAAGGTATTGTCCTTATCGTTACCGATTAGTCGGTCTTTACCGGCGGCTGTACCTACCAGGGTGTTTATTCCCTTCTGGGTAATGGTCATTACCGGCACCTCATCGTCTGGTGTTTTCAGCATGACCGACTGTGTTTGTTTTGATAAATCAAAGGTGAGCGGAAACTCTTCCGGTAGCCCGCGAAAAGAGAGCGTATTTTCTTTTGCCACAGGATTTGCATCAATATCATAATATCCCGCGCCACCGACCTGAACAGCCAGCCCACCGCTTCCCCCTCTCAGTATGAATTTATAATCTTTTAACGATATAGCCTGTTCTGTGCATTCCGGTGTCAGATCGCTGAGCACTCTCAGGGGAAGTACTGTGGTTTTACGCTCTCCAGCTATCACAGTACACTGACTATTAAGAACCTCCAGAGGAGGACGTTTGTGGCGGGAAGTACTGTCTGGTACGGCTTCCCGCCATACAATCCAGTTAGACAGATATTCTATTTCCGTATTGGCCTGATACTGGTGACCGTAGCCCAGAATTATGGTGTCATATTCTCCCGAGGGAATTTTCGGTATTGTTCGTGGCCATTTACTGTTGGCGTAACCGTGCGCCAGAGAAGAGTAGGGACTGATACTGTTGGCATACCCCACCTTCTCACGAATTTGCCAGTCCCCCAGATCCGGACGATGACCGATTTTGCGGTCAGCGTTAAAAGAGCTTTCTCCATGCAAGAGAGGAGGAGACTGACGCAGATCCAGCACCATTTTTCCAAAAACTTTGTTTCCGGAGAAATCCAGCAGACCTCTTTCCGGAGAGGCCACAACAATGTGTTTACTGCCATCAGTCAGGAATTTTTTATATTCCAGCCATTGTGTATGCCGTTCTTCTTTCCGTGCCACATTACGTGCAATACTGGAAGCTCCCATACCAATAGCCGCAATGGGGCCAGTGGCAATAATTAGTGGCGGGAAAGCTACCGAAGCGGCAGTTAATCCCAGAGAAATGGAATCAAACGCAATCTGTACCCGGGCAGCCATTGTCTCAGAATAAGATGTAGCTTGCTGGAGCTGAATGACGCTGTTGTACAGGTTCCATGTCCCCAGAACTGTTTCCAGTACAGGCAGTTCAAGAACACGGGCACTGGCAGAAAGGGCTTTCCCCATTGTGCCTCCGGTACGGGTTGCTACTGAGCGCATACCTTCAGCGACGGCGCTTTCCAGTCTGAACCCCTGGATTCCTTCTGTATTGAGAAACTTATTCCCGGCAATCTGAATCATGCTGCCGAGAGTTGCTTCGGAAAGTTGCTTGATATCCATAGCTAGATTTATCTTGGCTAGGGTACTGTCTTCGTGCCCCTGCTGTAGCAGGCGGGCATACTGGACGACTCCGACCACACTCATGCCGAGGTCGAAATCCATGATTCCACTGGCAGGCAGGGCTGAAAGCATGGTAGAAAGTTTCTGAAAACGGGACACAACTTCCGGTACTTCCACAGAAGTGGTATGCAATGTTTCTCCATCTCGAATTTGAAGGTTGAAACGCCCACTTCCGATATCAGCCAGCTCAATATTCTCTACAGAAAGATGACGACCGGATGAACGTGGAATGTTCTGGAAGTGCTGTTGCAGAGTATCAAGTACACCGGCGAGTTGCTGTTTAACCCGTGTTGCTTGCCTTTGCAGACGAGTCTGTGACGAAACTAGGTCATCCTGCGTCCCACGAATCATCTCCGGATCTATGGGACGGGTACCGCTGCGTATTCCCTGAGTGTGCAGTATTTTTCTTATGTTATCAGCCTGTTCTGGAGTCAGAACTGTGCGGGACAGATAATCATTCAGAACATCACCGTTGAGACGCAGAGAAGGGATTTGCTCCGATGTTGGAGGAGAGGTGATGCGCCGACCGTCAAGGGTGGCTCCGATATCATAAAGTGTTTTTACTGGCAGGGAGATACCTGCAACAGCGACTGGTTCAGCCAGATTCGCCAGACGGTCGGTGGTGGTGTGCTGAATTCTGGTGCTCAGTCCAGCATCATTTTCTGGCAGAAGCTTATTCCAGACCATATCTGATTCGGCATAATGTACTTGTATATGTTTATTAATGTCTTTGTTTAATAGGCCATAATATTCCTGAAGTGTTGGAGTTAATTGTATCATAGCCTCAATAAACTTCAGAGCATCTATAGGTGAAAGGAAATCTGCATGCCCAAAATTTGGATCAGTGAGCCGGTAAATATCCTCCAGTTGTTGCAGAACCAGAGTATGATTAGGCGTGCTTATCAGGGCTCGCTTAACTCCTTTTTCATTGAATAATAAAGTTATTCTTTCTTGGTTCCATGCGGTCTTATGTAGTAGCGATTCGTTGGTAATATATTTGTTTCCCTGATACTGTAGCATTTCAATCAGACTATAAGTTCTTGTCATTAAGGAATTATCATCTTTGGACAGTGGCAACTTATCGCGATTACTGGTCTGATGAAGTGCACTCACAGTCATTAGGTTTTCCTGGAGAATGCTATAATGAGCAGTATCTTCAGTCTGTAAATAAAGTAAGGCTAATCCCATACAGCGTCCTTCTTGGGTTACCAATAGAGACTGAGGGTGAAAATCAATATTCTGGCTTCCATATCCTTTAGCCATTTCGAACCATCGCTGTGCATGATGACGATAAAACTCAGGCCATGACAATAAAGTATATTTCGCATGTTCAGCGATAAAATGTAATGAGGAGGCTACAGGTGCAGAGGATATAATGTTATCGTTAAAACCAATACCTTTGAAATTATAAGGGAGTACAAATGTGGAATCCTGAATTGCTGTAACTGGTGGACGCCCATAGTCCTGCTCCCTGCGCAATAGTTTTCCCGTACCAGGTAATCCAACAGAAAGTAATGAAAGGGTTGCATCGGCAATAGTTGGTAATCCTGTGAGATGCTGATGTATTTCTGTTAAAGACTGATAAGGCCTTTTTTCTGCCTCACTAAGTAATTTATTAATACTTTGCTCAGTCAAAAAGCATGAAGAAACAGAGTTTTCCAGAAGCTGACGAAGATTCTGTGAATTTAGTGTACCTTCTCGCATCCTTACATGGATGTTATATAGATCTTCAAGATAGGTATATATAAGTCCAGATATGGGATTATCAAATCCATCAGCTCCACTGACTATTACTTGCTCTGTGATTTTTCCATTATCGGATGAGTAGCCCATGCCCAGAGGATTAACACTCTGGCCAAGAACAGGTGTGAGTAGTTCATGTGGTGGTAACTCTGAAAGTTTGTTCAAAATTTCAACAGGAATAGAGCTTGATTCTTTTTTATTTAAAATGTAATCATATGCTAGTGGTAATTTCGCACTAATTTCATCTTCATTATAATGTTCTTTCAATATATTAATTAAGGACGATGAAGGAGCTGGTAGCAGGTTTTCTTCAGTATGTACACCAGTTATTCCTAGTCCGTGTAGTGTATAACGAGACAAGGTATTGATATCAGAAAATACATATCCTTCATGATAAAGACGATCCAGTGTTTGCCCTTTAAATATAACTTTATCTATATTATGAATGGCTACACGGGAGTATTCCTTGAACTCGTCTTTTATTCTTTGTATTTTATTATGAATATTTTCATTATGTTTTTTAAAAAAAGCATCAAGAAGTCTATCGTAATGAGAGTCCTTCTCTGTATTTCCTGAAATTTCTTTCAATGCTTTAATAAGCTGTAATTTTTGTTCTTTTGTGGACAGATCCTGCCATGTGTTTTGTTCTTTTTTTATTTTTTCAAAATAAAGTTCGTGAGAATTCATTTTGTTTTTTACTGCTTCAATCTTTTCTCTCAAGAAATCATTCTCATAAATAAAAGTAGATATTTCAAGAAACTCATTTGCTTCCTGAGAAGATTGCAAACTAAGATGATCTTTCATTTTTAATTCGAGATATCTTTGTAACATTACCCTCCCTTCCCAGTTTTCAGGAGTCTTATCTTTGCTCATGTTATTGATAATGTCTCTTAACTCATTTTCCATAACTGCGAAGGAGAATAAATCCTTTATAAAAATATTATGCTCAGTCTTATTGCTATAAAGAATATTTATTTTTGTATGTGGATTACTCGCAAGAAAGCCTTTTATGGACATACTCAGATCATTGTCATTTTTTTTATGTAGATCAGGATAGATGTTAATTATATTGTCTACAGGAATGGTCATCCTCCGAATTTTTTCGGCTATTTGAACTTGCAATGAAAACAATGACCTTTTGGCTATATCATCATTCATCTCTAGCATAATCATATGGAGCATTTGATCTATTTCATATAGATTTTTAAAGTCGATAGTCGACGAGTCAATTAGCTCATTATAACGTACAGTAAGGTCTTGTATTTTTTTTTGCAGATCTTTCTTGGTTTTGGTTGACCACTGAGAGAAAAACGTATCAGTATCTATTTTTGTTAAGAATAATTCTGGAAGATTTTCTGTTTTTAGTGTTGAAACATCTTTGAACAGGAAGTCATCAACACACCGGCCTTTTCCTATACACCAGGTACTTTCATCTGCGGGCGTGACATCATTAACGCCGATCGATTCAGGGGTTAACCAGTCATATTTCCCTGTGCCAGTTGTTTTGTAGACACCAATATAAGCTTTATCACTCAGTTTTCTTTCATTAATGAACTCTTCACCTAACACCCCTCTACTCCTGAAAAATTGCAACATCTTTCTTTGAATCAAGTCAGGACCTGATATCTGGAGGGTGCTCAATGCCTCCGGGATAATAGTATCTTGTCTGAATTTTGAAAAAAGACTTCCTGAAAGGTATTTTTTTACCAGAATCCCTCCAATTTTGTCTGTATCTGGAAGTGAGGACAATTCATCAGTTTGTTTGAAGTATATTTCACTATGAATATTATCTCTTATTCTTCTTAGTTCCCTGTAAGCCTGATTCTGGCCTGCGATAACAGCATCAATCACTTCACTACCTTTATGTGATAGCATGAATCCATTGAGCCCACGAATATTCCATCCATCAGGCCATAGGTGATAACGACGAAGGATGGGCATTGTGTCTCGAGGAATCCTTGTATTGATCTTAGTAAAAATACTATCTTCTGGCATTTTAGATATTTCTGTTAATATCTTCTTGATAATGTTTTTATCTGCATCACTGATTTCATTATAGTTAACTTCATCAATATTTTGGTTATTAACATATCTTAATACACCATCAGATATTGCACGACGTAGTTTCAAATCTTCCAAGAAACGATTATCTCCGTTTGTCTGCATCATAATTTTAAAAATTACTTGTTTAGAGTATGCAGGCATCATATCTGTGTCTGTATAAATACCACCATGCTCTTTAAGGATATACATCCTGAGCAGGTCTGAGGCGGCAGGATAGTTCCATCGAAGCAACATTTCAGTTTGATAATTGTGATTATTTTCTGATTTTGAAAGAGAGGTTAAAGAGTTAACATCTTTAATTGAAATGCGGTTTTCACCAAATTGTTTCTGTAAATCAAGAATTAGTTTTTTTACTCTATCTTTATTGTCGTTAATTGTTTTCTGATAATTACCAATGTCATCGTCTGACAGTTTTATTACATTTTTAAGGTAGTTTATTCGTAACTCATCATTAATCTCTGTAACACCTTTGACAATGCAATAGTTGAAGAAATTATCCTGAAGTTTAATCATGTTTTCTAAAAAAAATGAATTAAACATGTGTTTCAGAGGGGTGGATATTTTTTGATAAGTAGCATAAAGCTCTCTGAGTTTGTTTAAGTACTCTTGTTGTCCCGATGGGTTGTTGTTGTATTTCTTCCTTATTTCATTATATAGATTAATAAAATCAATATTTTTTTGTGGAGTATTCTGCTGTATAGTTCTGCATGCTAAATCAAATGCAATTTGTTTTAAGACACTGGTAAATTTCGCGGCTCCAAATGCTTTTTCATCAACCCAAAGATAGTAAGTAAACTCTTTGTAGGTTTTGAGAAAAGTCTTAATATAGTCCGAGATGCTTTCAGGTGGGGAACCCGCAACCCATATGGCATGAATATTTTTCTCAATATCAACTGTATGCGAATAGTACTCCCTTTTTATATCTGCTATAGCCATCTCTATGTTTTTAAAGGTATTTTCTGTAACAGAGGTATCCTCCATGATTATTTTTAGTAAATCAGCTTGCTTCTGTAGAAGTTTTAGACCATTACGACTGTTTTTATCCGGTAAAAGATTGTATTCTCCCATTATTCTTTTTATCTCTATAATTTCATTTGCATATTTTGTTTTAAGCTCATCACTAAGTGAAATTTTCTGAACAAAATTTTCTGGTGTTAACGAGTTTTGAACTTTATCTTCAGCTACAGGAGATCGTTTTTTCCTTTTCAGGAACTTATCTGACAGGGGGATTTGATGGTCGCTTTGGGATTCCTTTTTTATTTCCATCAACAGCTCGTTATTGTTACCAGCTATCTTTCCTGCTTTTAGCAATTTATTACTTTCATTGTCGTTGTCATATGGTATTGTTGCATGTTCAGGATGTTTTATTCCTTCCTCAAAATTATCTCTGGGAGTTCTTGTTTTTGTCAATGAGTTATCTCTAAAAGAGTTAGTACTTTTTATACCATCTCTGTTGAAAGTGTTAGGGTATTCTGTTTCCCGTAAGCCATTATAAACATTTGCCAGACCAAGGAGCGCGTTGTGTAACAATGATGATTTCCAGTTACCTGTATGATGAACTGGTGAAAATGTTCTTTGTTTATGCCCATAAATTTCCTTCTGAATCATTTCACCTAAAGAAACAACATCTTCCAGAGAGTTTTCTTTCGAAACCATTTTATCAAAGAAGCGTAGTCGGGCTTCTGATGCTGTTTTGATTGGCCTGATATTGCGTTGATAATTTTCCTGAAATCCGGTAATGCTCTTCGGTTTTTTTTGTTTTTCCTGCCCTGACAGGCCACTAGTGACAGGAGGAAAAAGAACTTTCTCTGGCAGTCTCATAATTACATTTCCGCTTAAAAAATTATTTATGTTTTAATAAGTGAGAGAATATTATTATTAACACCCTTAACCAAGGTGCTAATGTGATAAAAAAAATATTTATCTCGATGCTACCCAACATACGACTCATTTATTTTTCTCGGTTTCTCCTTGTATATATATGTTGCTTTATAATTTTACTACGCACGTCAGGCGTATCTGTAACATAGCTCCGCATTATGCAATGCGACTTTGCATACAAATAGGAATAAATCTAATAGCTGTAGATTTGCTCCTGTATTTCCTGAACCAAGCGAGCCAGTACATGATGCATATGTCTGGAAAATAATTCAGAGTAAGGATAAGTCCAGCTTTGTTGAATAAATCAGGTTTGGAATAAGCCCCCTCAGTTGGTAGCTACTGTCAGGTAATACGCACGTATTATGACATTCGTGCCCTCGTCATTTTGTTTAGTACACGCACTGTAGTGGCACAGAACTTCTGCGACCTGACCATCCTAAATAGCTGCGCCGAATACCGCTACACTTTTAACAGCCCATATTTACCACCGGGGAATGGGCTCACGGTTTCCATAAAATAATGAACATTTTTAAGCAGTTACCACATTGAACGGCACTGATGATTGCGCGTTATCGTATCGTGAAGCGCCTGCTATAACCGCTCAACATGATTCACCCACGGCGAGTAAACTGGCTGATAAATCACTCTGAACTTCGGATTTTCTTTCAGCCAGCGCTGTGTTTCCCGACTTTTATGGATGATGTAGTTGTCCACTATGAGCGTGATAGGTTTATCCCGTCGGTATGTCAATTTCAGATGTTTCAACAGACTGATAAATAAGGCTGAGCTTTTGCTGTTGCCACCCACATAGCTGACTTTGCCCGTTCCACTATGTAAAGCACCAGCCAGATAGTATTTTTCATTCTGCCCCGGTGTTACCACATGTTTTTGCTGTCTGCGAAGTTGCCAGTCCGCACCGGTTTTGGGATTAAGATAGATATACACTTCATCTTCATAAAAGACCGGATGCTCCGCACTACATTCGTCCAGTGCTTTGTGAATTGCTGCTTTATGCGGGTTACGGGTACGCAGGGTTGGCGCAGCCCTGCGCCACACAAGCCCGACTAATGGCAACCAGCGGCGAACGGTTCCGGCATGTAACTGGCACTCGGTTATCTCGTTGATTTTTATTGCCAGCAGTTCTGTACTCCAGCGTGAACGCTGATAGCCAAAATATCCGGGAGAGTGTTTTATCAGTTCACGAAACAATGTGCAGATATGCTCAAACGGCCAGCGGCGGGAACGTCCTGCGGGTAATGATTTCAGACCTTCAACACTCGACAGCGTGAACCAGTTAATCCAGCGCCTGACGGAGGAACGGGCGCAGCAGAGCGTTCTGGCAACGTCACTGACGCGAGCGCTCCGGTGCAGCATCAGCATGGCGGTCAGCCTGCGGGCATAATTTTTATCGTGAGTTTTATAGATTGCTTTTTGCATCAGGCGTCATTCGTCGCGGGGAATTGGTGCTATGAGCGGCATCGCTCAGTCCGGTTAGGGGGGGATTTTTGGCGATTGATCAGATCGCACAATCCGGGCTGAGTTCCCTTTCATTGAGCTACTATTCGGCGCAGCTATTTAGTTGGTGATTTTGAACTTCTGCTTTGCTACTAAGCAGCCTGCGTTTTCAGGAAAATACGTGATGTGATCCTGCAACTCAGCAACAGTTCGGTTGATTCAACAAAGCGTTTTTTAACAATAATTCTTCATTGTAAAAAGCATCTTCAGTTGTGATCAAATATTATTATTCTTATTGGTGTTCTCATATAATGAAATAGAATTAATTTTAGCCCCCCTACACAAGTGGCTGAGCTTCTCTACTCAATTTTAGAAAGTTTATTATTTATGTATTTCATATAACTGTCTATTTCCCCAGGCATGTAGCTAAAGATTTCTCCCATTTCACGTGCGATAATCATTTCAGATTTTACTGCCTTTAACTCTGGTAACTCATAATTTAATTCCTGCATGATATCTCTTTTTATATTATATAATTCTATAAATCTATTTGCCCGTTGTTCTCCTAGAGGGCTGTCATTTCTGTACACAACAACTATGTATAAAAAATCATTATTTTCTTTAGGGAAGATCTTACAACAAATGTCCGGAAGCTCACATAATGCATGTAAATCAGGATTGTATAAACTATCTACAGAAAACTGCCCCATTGGGCGTTTTCCGGATATAACTGTTAGCCAGCTTCCTTCCGGTGTACTGGCTTCATTTCTGGAAATAGGTTCAAACGCTTCTGGACATACAGAATACATAGTCTTCATATAAGAAAACCGTCTGGCTTTCTCGTTAACAAATTCTTCCTGTTTTAGTTCAGCTACTCCTCTGGTTATACCGGATATATACTTCTTATCATATATATTGGGTGATTCATTAAAGTAATCATGTTTAATTTCCGGGTAAATATTTTTCACCACATGTTCAGCATATTTAGTATTTATAGGGGACACGCCCTGAGTATTAGTAACAGGATTAATCATCTGAATCTATACCTAAAGAACGATATTTTTCAACCACAACCGGAAGACTTACCATGAACTGCTGGTATACATACTGGTATTCGGTATAATATTTTCATGCTTAAATTCAATAAAATCACAAAAAGCATTATAATCGTGTAACGATGAATAGTTAAAATGCCGCTTGATACCCTTTCCTAGACCATCATAATATGGATGAGCGTCAACTTTACTCTTCATAATATCGAGGCCTGCAAGTAATGCTGGATGATTACTACGATTGACAACTATCGCACCATTTTCAAGACTTTTTATCTCATCATTACAATCTACATGCACAGCGATACCATCAGGAGCATACAGGACTCCTAATTTATCGGTAATAATCATGTCGGCATCAAGATATATACATCCGCTACAGGACGATATGTTATGGCATCCAGTTTTTCCCGTCTCTGTAAACAAACTTCCAGCCTTCAACATGGCCAAATTCCTGAAAAAATCAAACCAAGTATGTTCTCTTTTTTCTGCATATGACTCAATCAAAGAGTCCTTACCTTCTGGGATATTTTTTAACTCTTCTCTTAATAAGCCTAACAGATAATTATCCCTCTCACTGGCAGGGTATGATTCTTGTTTATGGATATTTTCAAGGTAAATATCAGATAGTTTTTTATCATACATGCTGAAATCCACATCTGCTCGGTAGATTATTTTTATATTTTGATATTCATTTTCAAGACTGAGAAATTCCTTTTTTTGTTCATAAGTAAAATTTCCATCTACCAGCACACCGATTATACGCTCATTTTCTATTTTTGCAGCATTTATAATATTGCTCAAATACGGATGTTCTTTGGTATTCAATATTGGTACTTCTCCTTTTTCGTATCGCTCTGGCCTTGCTTCAAACCACTGAAAAAGAATAGGGGTTTTTTCATCAATAGGTTCCAGAGGATATTCTTTTCCAGCAAAAGAAACTTTCTGGAGAAGTGTACTATTTGATAAAGCTGTCTTTCCTCTGAAGCTGGATTGAAGGACATTTAATGAAGATAACATAAAATTCCTCTTGTTCTAATCATGTTAATATCGCGCCGTCATTTAGACGGAACACTACGTCAGCTTAATTGTTTTTCTAAAATAAATTCATAGCATTGTTGACATTAACAAAAAGTCTCATTAACGATGACATCCTTTCCCCTCCCTGTTCTATTGTATAGAATCGTAACCCTGAATACAGGTTAGATTTTAACAATCAGCAGAGTAATGTTGTCAATAAGAAAAAGGTGATGGCAATAATTAATAGAATATATGTTTTTTGATAAAAGTACCGATGACTTTTTTATTACGTACTACAGTGCGTGAGAAATAGATGATTCTGCGGGCCAGACGTTTAATCCGGGTTCTCTGAGTCAGATTGTTTCGCCCAATGAGCTTTTGCAGGAAAATGAGTGATCTGATCCTTAAACTCAGCAAAAGCTCGATTTATTCAACAAAGCCTGTCTGCGTTTCTCCGGCCCAAAAATATCAATCATCTGTTCTAAAAAACAGCATTAAGATTATCACTTATTTAAGTAATATTGGTTGTCTGTAGACTCAGGGGGCTAAAATACATGTGCCTGTGATACTCAACTGAGAGTGCCGTGATAGATACTTTATATTTTTTTCAATTGGAATAATAATTATATACATCGAGGAAATGTTTTCCGCTGAACTCGCTTAGGTATTCTGCTACCTTTTCTGGGCATATATTGAATTCTTTTAAAATTTCTACATATTCCTTTACTGCCTTATTTGACTTGTACTCACTATCAATAATTATGTTTGCATTATTTCTCTCGCAATCAATTGCTAATGCTAGGATAATTGACATTTTATATGGACTGGTATCAAGTTTTTTAAATAACTTTCCGTATAATTTGACAACATGATCATGTCTATGACTGATCGCTAATGATAACCCCGTAAAATCATAATGTTTTGCAGTCAATAACTCTTCGATAAAATCCTTTGATATATCTAACATTATTAGTGAGTCAAAAAAAGACTGAATCGTATTAATATCTCCATTTTGATACGCAAGAAGTAATCCTGGTGCACCATCATAATTTCTCGCCTCAAGCATCCTGATTATCTCACCTCTTGTCAAATTACTATTGCCAAGTACGTCACAATATGCTTTTATTGCGTCTGCATGACCATTTTTAAATGCAGAAAATAATCCAGGAGTATATTTATTAGAGCTATGCGCCTCATATTTAAATGCTGAAAGCAAATACTCTAAATCTATATTTTTATCAATAGTATCCAGAACTAAGTTACCATAACTCTTAATAGCTTGAGCATGTCCATTTTGAAGGGCCTGATATAAACCAGGTATGGTTCCATCCAAAGTTCTTGCAGATAATATATGTATTAATTCTTCTTTATTAAGATTTGACTTTTTAATTAAAGTACCATATTCATCAATTACATTATCATGTCCATTTTGTAGAGCTAAAAGCAACCCAGGAACATTATTAACATTTTTTGATTCACACAAGATTTTCATCTGAGATTTTGTAAGATCTGTAAATCGAGTATCGTTATATACCTTTTTTATTATCTCTCTTAGTCCTGCTCCCATAGCAAAATTAATAACAACACCTTGGAGAATATTATCAGGTAATTTTTTTATAAACACATTATTGTTGTCATTCGATTTTGTTTTATCCACAAAAAGTGACAGTGTGTCTTCTTTTAGCCCATAACATTTCAGACATTGCTCACTAAGAAAATCATATGCTGTCAGGTTTATTATATCACAAATGTTATTAGTGCAAAAAAATACTCGTTTATGCGTCGCGGTCTGATTGGGATCATAGAAATTAATAACAAACTTATTTTCCTTGTCGTTTTTTATTTTAATGCCCAGAGCCATTGCATGTCCGGGAGAATGAACTTCTAATGATGTGTGAGATTTATTCTCTTTCTCAAGTTGAAGAAAAAGGTTATATATAACGCTTCCCCAAGATTCATTTTCAACAAAATACACATCACCCTTAATATTATTTGTCCCCTTGTTTTCCTGAATTACAATAGCTTTGCTTAATAATTGAGGGGATGAAAATGTTTCGTAGTCTATCTTTCCTGAATTACTACAAAAAAACTCACTCCAATATGATGCTATATGTCGACACCATATGATTTCCCCATTGCAATCACTAACCTTTCCATTTAGATTTATACTGGCATCTCTCTTTTTTGATAAATAAGGGGGATTGTTTTTTGAAATATATTCAACATAATTTGATGCCGATTTGTTTATTATTGGCATATGTTTGTATCCTTTCTATAAATTTTCCGCCTGACAGTGGAAATAATATATTCTACTGATTTTTGTAGTTTAAACGATTTATGAAGAATTTTACTGTTGTACAGTACCAGATACTCAGCCAGTTTCAGATTGAACATATTCAGCTATTCAAAGAGCAATTCTTCATTAAACTCAATAAATTGTTCCCTCAGTGTTCGGTTAAAATGCTCACTTATGGCATTTATTTTCGGCGTATAGAGATAAGTCCATACGAACCCGACGGTGGCTTCCTGTAGCGTTTTGTCGAATTTTCCCGAGAACTCTTTGCCCATCATCAGTGATGATCTGGTTGATACCAACAAGGAACAACTGGGCTACACAGCAGAAGAAATGCCTGATGATATCACTTTTAAGCGATAGTACGGCCAGAGAGTAGTTGCTGTGTTCGTCGAGCATGGTAATGAAATAACGGTACAGCTCGCCATTCTGAGCTCAATAGTATCCATGCCACTGAGCTTACAGGTCTTTATCGGGCGATAGTGCTTTATTCTTCGGGGCTTTGTGGATGATTTTTCGAAATGTTCATGATAGTTAGGTAAAGCTACCGCATATCATTTGCAAAATGACAGATAGATATACTTCAATTTGAATCTTAACAATTAGTATGGGAATGCTGTCAATCCTCTGTATGCGTCCACCACATATTGAAATTTTTGTTCTCTAATATATTCCACGGGCGTCAAGAGTGTGAGGCCTGTGCTGTTATACAGCACCAGACGTTGTCCCCCATCTTTGACCTGTCTCTTGAGCAGATCTCCTGATCAAGAGACTTCATCACCAGGTAACCCTCAGCCATATCCTGATGTCTGAACCAGCCATCCCACATAACTACCCAACCGGGGCTGCTTGTGCGTTTGCTGTCATGCCATCGCCCCAGTTTAGCCAGTTTCAAACAGGCCCATTTCAGGGTCGGTGTTTGCGCCGGAAGCTGCTTTCCTTCCAGCTTAACCCACAGTAGTTTCCACTCTGTCGGCGTCAGTATTTTCTCACAGCTGTCATTTTGTGTTTCTTCACTGATACCTCCCTGCCGCAGGCCCAGCACCCGCACCGCGATAACCACCATGCGCTCAAGGTTATCCCGGGTCTGCATTCGCAGCGATTCCACACATGTACCACCACTTTTCCACGCTTTGTGGTATTCCTCTATCAGCCAGCGTTGCTCGTAATGGCTGACGATACGTCGCGCATCGGCGGCACTCGCCACTTTTTCTGATGTCAGCGGATACCAGCAGGCTCCGTCCTCTCCTGCTCCCCGCAACAGACATACGTGAGCGAGAGCGCCTGGCCGCTGTTGTCGGGATTTTTTATGCTGACTTCGCTGTAACTGATGAGCATCCGGGCCTGGCGGGCTGCCCGCCCGCCTTTTTGCATCACATTCAGCGTGTGGCTTCCCGCGGCTGACTTTATAATGCAGGTAATGCCAGATATCCGCTTCCCGGTCACAGACAGTGATTACCTGTTTCTGTATCTCCCCCAGCCGTTCGGCCATGCGCTCCGAAGCCTGCTGCCAGCGGTAACTTTCTTTTTCTTCACAGGGACGTTCTTTTCGCTGGTGCTTAACACCGTAGGTGTCCGTGGCACGACTCCAGCACTGCTGTTCGATAAGATCGACTGGCAGGGCGCTGTCGGGGGCGTACATCAGGACAGAGTGAGCCAGCAGCCCGTGCGTCTTCGGGTTAGTGGTGGTATTCCCCAGGTCATCAAATGCCGTACTGTGACCGAAGTTAATGGTGGTGGTATCTTCCAGCGCGAGGAGCAGCGGATGTGCCTCACATGCCCTTGCAGTGGCAGTAAATCCGGCTTCGGCAATGGCTTACGGGGACACCGACGGGTTACGTATCAGGCGGTACGCACCTTCAACCTGAGCAGTGAAGTGGGATGATTTCACAATAGAAAGACCTGCATGCTGAGCGAGAGAAGAGGTCAGTGACACAAGGCGTCGTGTACGACGCGGATCACCGAGACGGGCATGTCCAGACTGCTCGTTAGCCAGTGAATAACAATCAGAAAGTACCATAACAGACCCGAAGAAAATGAAATATAAGAGAAGATCAACGGGTGAAGAAAAAGTTCAAAAAATCGCTGCCGGGGAGGAAGGAAACTACCGGATGGAAAGAGTCCCCCTAAAGCAGACTGACAGACATCACAAATCCCCGGGTGGGGATTTGTGTATAAGAGACAGGTTACAGGTGTGGTGAATAAGACTGCAAATGTGGCAGCCCATGCCGTGGTGAATGCTGCACTGGCGGTGGTACAGGGAAATAACGCCCGTGCCAGTGCCGCAGGTGCTGCCACTGGAGACGTGGTGGGGATGATAGCCACAGAGATGTGCGGAATATCCCCTGGCACTGTTACATGTAAAAGATAAATAACGAAGCTACATCCTTCTCTTTATGAACGGCTTTATATTAGTTTTGCTGACAAGATTGAGCTAAATCCGGCCAATGAAGAAGAGCAGGTTATTCTTTAAAGGTTTGATAACATGTAACACATTTTGAATATTCAGTCAGTAAGCCTTAAAAATTTACCTGGTTATGGGCTGACTGATATAACAAAGTAAATATTCGATGGGGAATGCCGGATGCAATGAACAATGCATTAACGTATCGAAATAATGATGCAGGAGCAAACTCAGTCTGGTGAGTATACATTATGCCATTGATGCAGAGTTTAAAGGAACAGGGCTGGTTCGTTATGGAACAACATTTGTGCCTGAGGAAAGGGGGGGAGTATCTGAGGCAACAGAAGTTTGTGGGGAGTTCGGTTTATTACCATGCTTGGTTTTTTGTCAGTGTGTTCAAATCGTCAGGTGATATATTTATAGTTTTTTGATGATGATTTCAAATAATGTTTTTGAGATGTGTGGTCCTTTTTGATTTTCAGAAATCATTTATTAATGAAGGAGGGTTAAATGAAAAAAACTCGTTATAATTTCAGTAATGATATTATCTGTTATGAGTGGTTCAAGACTGGCTGATAATCATACGCTATCGGCTGGTTATGCTCAGAGTAAGGTACAGGACTTTAAGAATATTAAAGGAGTGAATCTGCAATATCGATATGAGTGGGATTCTCCGGTCAGTGTCGTCGGGAGTTTTTCGTATATGAAAGGTGATTGGGCGGACAGTCATCGCGATGAAGCTGACGATTTTTACAGACATCAGGCTGATATTAAATATTATTCATTTCTCGCAGGCCCAGCTTATCGTCTGAATGACTATATCAGTTTTTATGGTTTGGTGGGGATATCTCATACTAAAGCGAAGGGAGATTATGAGTGGAGAAACAGTGTGGGTGCTGATGAGTCTGATGGATATTTAAGTGAGTCTGTATCAAAAAAAATCCACTGATTTTGCTTATGCAGCTGGTGTTATTATTAATCCGTGGGGCAATATGTCTGTAAATGTTGGGTATGAGGGAACTAAAGCAGATATATATGGAAAACATTCGGTCAATGGATTTACTGTTGGAGTTGGTTATCGTTTTTAATCATTAGACGGGACTGGATAATTGCACTTGCGTAGTGAAGTTTACTGAATGTTTGTATTTTAATGAAGTATTCGACATATTCCCTTCAGACGGAATATGTCGACGGTTATGGTTTTACTGGAGCATGAGTATGTTATGGCGAAACTGATAAATATATCAGGTCCACTGAGGAGAGAATGACGCCAGGGGAGAGGAGGGTGGCTTCACGACTGGAGAGCTTTCTGAATGATGATTGCTTTGTCTGGTACGATATCCCGGTGGGACGGAAAAACCGACATCCGGATTTTGTCATTATTGACCCGGATAACGGGCTGGTATTTCTGGAGGTCAAGGACTGGACTGTATCCACATTACGTAAAGCAAATCAGGAGCAGGTTACACTGGAAACCGACGGTCTTCTGAAATCAGAAATAAATCCACTGGTACAGGTTCGTCGTTATGCCTGTGATACGGTTAATGCCTTACCTGCTGACCCGTGCTTACGGCAGAATGACGGTCAGTATAAGGGGCGGCTGAACCTGGCCTGGGCGTATGGTGTGGTGTTTACCCGCATTACCCGTCAGCAACTGAAGGCACTGACAGGGAATAATGAGAATGCGGTGGAAAAGATTTTTCCTTCAGCACAGACAATCTGTCAGGATGAAATGACGCAGTCTGTTTTACCTGAGGTATTCCGGCAAAAAATTGCCGGGATGTTTACCACGGGGTTCAGAACCCGGGTAACACCCCGGATGAGGGATATTCTGCGCGCCCATCTGTTTCCTGAAGTGACCGTGAAACAGAACTCACAAATCAAAATTATGGATATTCAGCAGGAGATTCTGGCCAGAAATATTGGTGACGGGCATCGTGTCATTCATGGTGTGGCCGGTTCCGGAAAAACCATGATTCTTTTGTTCCGTTGCCTTTATCTGGCAGAAACCACGTCCGGTAGTTACGCCGCCCCAGTGCAACTACCCGGAGGGCGTTTTCACACAGGTTATTGTCGATCTCCACCCAGCCATTGCGGCAGTATTCGTTCAGAGCGTCCCATTGCTTCAGCAGATAGGTGAACGCTTTCGCTGTATCCGAGTGGCGCGACAGCGTGTTCATCTGCCCCTGGAGCCACTCATACAACGACTGCATTAGCGGTACCGTTCTGG
>ENA-UOYY01000083-UOYY01000083.1-food-metagenome-genome-assembly--contig:-NODE-83-length-35634-cov-5.850783_pt1 | contig 35634 bp, 45 predicted proteins | sample MGYA00249878_ERZ772714 | MGnify/ENA primary metagenome ERZ772714 (study PRJEB29005, sample SAMN08379454) | food metagenome | isolation source: cheese spiked with Escherichia coli O103 | study: EMG produced... | reverse complement strand
CAATAAACCAGGTCATATATCCCCCGTACTGCATTTGCCAACTTGCAGCGTCCGTAAGTGCCGGACATTTTGTTGGCCCGGTAAGCGCGTTACCGGGCACTTGTTTTAAGACGATTTACGCACGCGCAGATACCATTCACAAAGCAGGCGGACCTGTTTGCGCGTATAGCCTTTTTCCATCATACGGTCGACAAAATCGTCGTGCTTTTTCTGCTCGTCGGTTGACGTTTTGGCGTTAAACGAGATAACCGGCAACAGCTCTTCCGTGTTAGAGAACATTTTCTTCTCTATAACCGTGCGCAGTTTTTCGTAGCTGGTCCAGTTTGGATTGCGGCCGTTGTTATGCGCTCTGGCGCGCAGCACGAAGTTCACAATCTCGTTTCGGAAGTCTTTCGGGTTGCTGATCCCGGCCGGTTTCTCAATTTTTTCCAGCTCTGCGTTCAGGGATTCACGGTCAAACAGCTGGCCGGTATCCGGGTCGCGGTACTCCTGATCCTGGATCCAGAAGTCAGCGTAGGTGACGTACCGATCGAAAATGTTCTGGCCGTATTCGGAATAGGATTCCAGGTAGGCGGTCTGGATCTCTTTGCCGATAAACTCGGCGTATTTCGGGATCAGGTAGCCTTTCAGGAACTCCAGGTAGCGTTCAGCCTGCTCCTGTGGGAACTGTTCACGTTCAATTTGCTGTTCCAGCACGTAGAAAAGATGTACCGGGTTGGCGGCCACCTCCGCGTGGTCGAAGTTAAAGACGCGGGAGAGGATCTTAAACGCGAAACGCGTCGACAAACCGTTCATCCCTTCGTCGACCCCGGCGTAATCGCGGTATTCCTGGTACGATTTGGCTTTCGGGTCGGTATCCTTCAGGCTTTCGCCGTCATACACGCGCATTTTGGAGTAAATGCTGGAGTTTTCCGGCTCTTTCAGGCGCGACAGAATCGAGAAGCGTGACAGCGTTTCCAGCGTTCCCGGTGCGCAAGGGGCATGGACCAGCTCACTGTGGTTGAGCAATTTTTCGTAAATCTTGATCTCCTCGGAGATCCGCAGGCAATAAGGCACTTTGACGATGTACACGCGGTCAAGGAACGCCTCATTGTTTTTGTTGTTACGGAAGGTCACCCATTCAGATTCGTTCGAGTGGGCGAGGATAATCCCGTTAAACGGCAGGGCGGAAATACCTTCCGTCCCGTTGTAGTTCCCCTCCTGGGTGGCGGTCAGCAGCGGATGCAGCACTTTGATCGGTGCTTTAAACATCTCGACGAATTCCATAATCCCCTGGTTGGCGCGGCACAGCGCACCGGAATAGCCGTAGGCATCCGGGTCGTTTTGCGCGTGATGTTCCAGCTTACGGATATCGACTTTACCCACCAGCGCCGAGATGTCCTGGTTGTTCTCGTCACCGGGTTCAGTTTTAGCAATGGCGATCTGCTCGAGGATAGACGGCCACACTTTCACGACGCGGAATTTGGTGATGTCCCCACCAAACTCGTGCAGGCGTTTTGCCGCCCACGGCGACATGATCGTACCGAGATAGCGATGCGGAATGCCAAACTCTTTTTCCAGAATTTGCGCATCCTCTTGCGGATTAAACAGGCACAGCGGATGGTCATTGACCGGGCTGCGCTCGCCGTTGGCGCTCAGCACATAGATCGGCACGCGCTGCATCAGCGCTTTCAGCCGTTCAGCCAGGGAGGATTTACCCCCGCCGACGGGACCCAGCAGGTAAAGGATCTGTTTCTTCTCTTCCAGCCCCTGAGCGGCATGCTTCAGGTAGGAGACAATCTGCTCAATGGCATCTTCCATACCATAGAACTCTTCAAACGCCGGGTATCGGGCGACTACCCGATTCGAAAAAAGACGGGAAAGCCGTGGCTCCAGGGCAGTATCAACCATGTTTGGCTCACCGATAGCCATCAATAGCCGTTCTGCCGCATTGGCATAGGCACTGCGATCTTGCCGACAAATGGTAAGAAACTCCTGCAGTGTGAACTCTTCGTCCTTGGCAGCTTCGTAGCGCTGGCGATAGTGATCGAATATATTCATGGCATGCCGTCCTTTCGTTTTTTAGCACAGGATAAGAGCCGTTCGTATGAGTAGTGGAGGCTCCCGGAAGAGAATCTTTCGCACCTCACTGCCAGAGCAGCAACCTGTGTGCCAGGTCGAAGGCTATGAACCGCAGGGTGTTCAGCAAAACCTCTTCTTAAATTAAAGCGTAGATGGCAATTGCAAAACTTGCATACGGATAAAATCTACTTTCAATGACATATCAATAACTCATCCAAAAATTTCCACTGCGGTTATAAGCGAAAAGGGGGTTTTTCATTTATCGGTCATATAAATGAAAGCGGGATGTCATCTGAAAAATGAAAAATAACGGGTTAATCAAATGGATTCGCGCGCAAAAAATTTTGGGATGTACGGGAATGGCGGTTACACTTCACCCGCTGATTATTTGACTACAGGAAAGAATGGATTGTGACCAAACTCAAACTTCTGGCATTGGGCATCCTTGCCGCTACCGCAGCGAGCACCGTACAGGCTGAGAGCCAGTGGACTGTTGGCGCGGGTGCTGGCGTGATCAACAGCCCGTACAAGCAGTATGACCGCGACGTTTATCCTGTCCCCGTTGTCACCTATGAAGGCGATAACTTCTGGTTCCGTGGATTGGGCGGCGGCTACTATCTGTGGAACGATACGGCCGATAAGCTCTCCATCATGGCCTATTACGACCCAACGTACTTTAAACCAGGCGACAGCGACAGCAATGCGCTTCGTCAGCTGGACAAGCGCAGAAGCTCGCTGATGGCGGGGCTTTCATATGTGCATAACACCCAGTATGGCTTCCTGCGCACGGCGCTGGCGGGCGATACCCTGGACAACAGCAATGGCTTCATCTGGGATCTGGCGTGGCTTTATCGCTATACCAACGGCGCGGTGACCCTGACGCCGGGTATCGGTGTGCAGTACAGCAGCGAGAATTACAATGACTACTACTATGGCGTGTCTAAGGCTGAGTCTCGCCGCAGTGGTCTGAAGAGCTACAGCGCTGATGATGGCTGGGATCCGTACCTGGAACTCACCGCCTCGTATAACTTCCTCGGTGACTGGAACGTGTACGGTACTGGCCGTTATACCCGTCTGAGCGACGAAGTGAAGGACAGCCCGATGGTCGACAAGTCCTGGTCCGGCATCTTCTCCGTGGGTGTGACCTACAAGTTCTGACCAGAACGTGATGTATTAAAACGGGGCGCTTGCGCCCCTTTTTAACATCTGTAAAAACAATAACTTATATTCAAATCAAGCAGTTACCACTTCAACGAAACCAACCAAAACCCCTCTAAATCAATCCTGTGTGGTCAAAATGTGGATCACTGATTTTTCTATTGTGGTCACTTTGGGGCAGGGATCAGTCGAGGTTAACCAGCGGGTTTAACGTCACTGCATCAGCCAGGTGATCGGGTGAGAAATGCGCGTAAACCATAGTCTGGTTAATGCTGGAATGGCCCAGAATGCGCTGTAAAACGAGGATGTTGCCGCCGTTCGCCATAAAGTGGCTGGCAAAGGTGTGACGAAATACATGTGTGGCCTGACCTGCGGGGATTTCAGGGGCAACGCGTTTAAGTGTCTTACGTGCCAGATCGTAATCGATGTTTGGGAAAAGCAACCGGCCTTCACCCTCAGTGATCTCCTTCGCCAGTTCGGCGGTAATGGGTACAGTTCGGTGCTGCCCGTTTTTGGTTTCAGTGTAAGTGACTCGATCACTGTAGACGCGATCGCGTGTGAGCCTTGCCGCTTCATTCCAGCGGGCACCGGTTGAAAGGCATAGCTTTGCAGCTTTAAGGTTGTCGCCTTCGAAAGCAGTGAGAACGCGGCGGATCGCGTCTTTGGTCAGGAAGCCTAATTCTGTTTGGGGTAATTTCAGTTCGCTGAGTTCGGTTAATGGGTTTTGATCGTGGAATAAACCCAACTCCCGCAGCTTGTTGAACATAGCTTTTAGATCGCGATGTTCATTGTTCACGGTCTTACGGGCGATGCCATCAGTGATGCGCTGCGCGCGGTACTGGGCAAAAGCTTCGGGCGTAACGTCGATTGCGCGCGGGAAGCCTAATCGGCGATCGGTGGCCTTTAGTTTTACGTGGCGGTTCTCGCCATCCTTCAATGTACTGCCGCAGCGATCCCACCAGAGTGTAATCAGGTCGGTTAACGAGCTTCGATCCCTCGGTTTATCAACCCATTCTTTATTGTGATGTGTGGCGATAGCCCAGCGCTCATATTGCTGGGCCTCTGCTTTGGTAGGGAATTTTTTACGGATGCGTTTGCCTGCGCGCCCCTGAGGGCGCACATCAACCATCCAGCCATCAGCGCCTAATGATTTGATAGTCATAACGAATCACTGTTGATCTAATATTTCGATGATCTGGCCGGTTTTTATGTCCACGTCAGCGGCAATTGTCTGTTTCACTACTGCACCGTAAACATTCGTACCACAGAAAGTAGTTGTAACAATTGCGTGTGGGGTTCCCTTCTTCAAAATGCGGTAAGTAGTTTTGACGTGCTTATATGAATCTTCATCGTTCATACTTTCTTTGATGGCGGTTTCAAGTGGTCTGTAGGAGCCATCCCAGCCGCTGAAGTTAGAATTGAACGTGTCAAAGTTGATCCGGTCATCAAGAGAGTGGGGATCTTTTTTGTAGTCGTCCTTACACCATCCCATCACCAGCCCAAGTTGTAGACCCTCTGATTTAGTCGCTGTGTATTCACTCAGGCAGTTATAAAAAACAGTGGAGGCAGAAGCCTGCAAATCTTCCGATACAAGATACCCGACTACGATATCTTCACGCTCTTTCTGTGGTTTTCTCTGATACTCGCTTAATGTCGTGGTCTGATATTTAAAGGCTTTAGCCGCCTGAGCTTGCTGCTCTGATTTTTCTTTAGCGGCTGCAACCTCTTCCGGCGTCTGCTGCTTTGGGTGCATGAAGCTGTTTAAGCCAGCGGTAAGAACGCAAATCAAAAGGTATACCCCTGATGATTTCTTCCTGTCTGGCATCCCAACCCATTTAGGCTTGATTAGGCCCACCCAAAAAGCTAATGCCGCGACTGAAGATACAACCGTTAAAAAACCTTCCATAACAAATCCTTTTTATAATTAACCTGTTGATTTAATTTAGTTATTGCTGCTATAGCTCATATTCATTACTGACTTGTACATAGTAATAAGTATGCTGTATCTATTTGATTCAGTTTAAGAATCATAAAATCTTATTTTCTCACTACAAATTCCGCCATTACCCCATCTCACATAGATTTTATAGAGAGTCAGCCAACCTTCTTTCCGCTTTGGTGGTTCGTTATGCTGTTTTGCCCATCAGGGGAGAGAGCCGGGGATATTTGCCCGGATTCAGGTGCAATCTGATCAGTCATCAGCCAAAGGGCATATTTGGTAAATCTAGGGTGCTGAGTAATCATTATGAGAAATTCGCTCCCAATACTCTTTGTTCTCCCTGTCTCATAACGCTTTGTATTACCTGCCGGAACGCCGGTGATTTGTTCGAATTCATCACGGGTTAACCCCTCAGCTTCACGAATGAGCCGCAATTTTTCGCCTACGTCGCTTGACATGGTACGTATTTGTCCCCTAATCTTTGCTCAAGGGTACTTATTTGTACCCAAAAGAAACCAATCTAAACCGATCGTAAAGGATAGCCCATGACGACAACGCGGAAAAGCACCACTGAAAAGGCTGCGTCTTCAAAGGTGCGTAAAATCACAGATTTGCCCGTTTGCGGTTCAAAAGAACGTGAAGCTATGACGCTGGCCCTTGCTCATTTAACTGAGAAAGGTATCAAGCCACGCATGACGCTGAAAGAGTTTGCAGAGTTCTACGATATGGACTTGCGCCAGGTGCAAAGTGATGCCGAACGTAGGTATCTGCCGCTGGTACCACGTTCAACTCCAGGACGTAGAGAGCTGCTACAGGTCAACATGGTGGCGTATTACGCCCGCATGTATCTAGACAGCTTCAATCACCTGGATAAAGCCGCCACTTTTTAAGAGGTGTTTATGGAAAGCAGCAACAAAGAATCAAATGAACATGTCAAGGAATGTAACGCCATTCTGGACACCCATTTAAAAGATATGCAAACGGGCTTCATGATTCGCACCAATAGCGGCGAATTCATGATCAGGGATAAAAAGCTGATTAAGAAAATAACCAAAGACGTGGCCCGCCATGTTGATGGTGAATTGCTTAAGCTGGGAATGTGAGGGCGATATGTTTAACCCACTGAATGAAAGCTACACGGCAGTTATCAACCCTTTTTCTGATAACAATACCTATGATGTGCCGACATATATAAAGCCGGGCACTAAAGTAACGGTTGCCATTGATTCGCGTGAGCAGGAAATATCTATTCTTGCTGCTTACGATTACGGCATTCACGCACTGAACGAAGAAGGGCGCGCGCAATTAAACCGTTTAATTGCTGATCTTAAAGTGGCTATCACAGGACGCTGATATGAGCCAGTTAGTGCAATTAAGCCGCCACTCTTATTTATATCGTGGCTTCACGATTCAAAAGTGTCCGCGTAATCCATTTACGTTTAAGCACTCTTATCGTATTTCCAGCAATGGCGATTATTACGGGCGTGACTTTGCTTTAGCGGAAGCCATGCACACGGTTGATCAGATGTATAAGCAAGGGGGCAGTAATGCACGATGATGGCCCATCACTGGCAAGCCTGCTTAAGCACGGGTGCCAGGTCACACACTTCAAGAACTCACGCGGCTGGCTGGAAACACCAGACGGGCAATTCTTTAAACCTGAGCCTAGCAAGGTTCAATTTATTAAGGGAATGAGTAAGCCCTTTGTTTATACGAAGAAGATAAACAAAGGATTGCTTTTTAACCTTGTTAATTCGTTTAGAAATTTAATCGGCTAACAACGCCAGTTAGATAGTAATTAAAAACAGTCTTCACTGTCGTCACTTAATTAAGTGATGGCGCTTTCACTCATCCTAAAAAGGATAAATAGCATGTTTAATAAACTGTTTGGAAAAAAAGTAGCAGCGGCAAAAGTTGAACTTAAGAAAGTGGAAAATCGCGATCTTATGGAAGCTATTGTCGGCGGTTGTCTTTTGGTATCTGCCGCCGATGGCGAGATCGAAAAAGAAGAAACCAGCAAGCTGGATCAGCTTATCCGCTCTAACCCGCGCCTTGCGCATTTCGGCAATGAAATCACATCCACCATCAACCGCTATACGGAACAGCTTGAAGCTGGCTTCCGCGTTGGCCGCATGAACATTTTGCGCGAAATCGACGACATCAAAAACGATCCGAAAGAAGCCGAAGAAGTCTTCGTCAACATGCTGACTATCGCCGAAGCGGACGGCCAGATCGAACCGGAAGAACAGAAGGTGCTGGAAGAGGTCGGGCGCCGTCTGGGGCTGCGTGTTGAGGATTATCTCTGATGCTGCGCGTGCTGGATTCACTACGTCCGGCGCTGGCCCTGCTGTTGGCCTTCATGGTCGTAGCAGTGGATTTCACCAGCTACCTGCTTTCGGTGATTGGCGACGCCTTCTTCGTTGGCGCTCTTCTTCTCCTTGTCTGGCCTGCCCTCAAGTCAGCTAACCAATCAGCGGATCACCAGTAACAGATTGCCGGGGAAACCCGGCAATCTCTGAGGCTTCGAATCATGACTAAACGCGATCAATATAACTTCATCCTGCACGTTCTCTTACCTGCTGTTGAGCGTGAAGGGCTGACGATTAAAACCCGCCGCGATGGTGAGTTAACCCTTTCTTCTGACGATCCCTCTGTTTCCTGCTTTATCGACGACATGCGCCAGCGCCTTACCACGGCGTTGCAGCGTCCGGCTGTCCCATCTTCCCCTTACGGAGTTCTGTAAAATGATCCGCCCGTTCATCAAATGGGCAGGGGGTAAAACCCGTGTCCTTCCTGACCTGCTGCCGCACCTTCCTAAAGCCGACTGCCTGATCGAACCGTTCGTAGGCGGCGCATCGGTATTTCTGGCGACTGAGTACCGCCGCTATGTGCTGGCTGATATCAACCCGGATCTTATTAACCTGTATCGGGAAGTCACCCGTTACCCGGACTTAGTGATCGATGCGGTCCGCGAACTGTTCAACAGTAAGAACAGCCCGCAGGGGTACAACGAAGTCCGCGCCGCGTTCAATAAGCAGGTGGGTACGGTAAAAAGCGGTGGGTTGCGTTATGGCGCTGAAATGGCGTGCATCATGCGTGCTGCTCAATTCCTGTATCTGAACCGCCACGGTTATAACGGCTTATGCCGTTACAGCCGTAAGACCGGCTTTAATGTGCCGTTTGGCAAGTATAAGAGCGTCTACTTTCCTGAAAATGAAATCCGCCTGTTTGCCGAAAAGGCCAACGATACAAAGGCAATATTTCTTTGCGCGCCGTTCCAGCGTTCTCTTCAGGTAGTCACGGGTGGCGATGTTCTCGTTTACTGCGATCCGCCTTACCTGCCTGAAAGCAAAACAGCCGATTTTACCCAATACCACACCGAACCATTCACGGAAGACAACCACCGCCAGTTAGTCCAGGCACTGCTGGAAGTTAACCGTAAGCATGGCGTGAAGGTCGTCATTTCCAACAGCGACACCGAAGCCACACGCGCGATTTATCAGCCCTTCAAGATGCACGAAATCAGCGTGCAACGTTCCGTCAGCACCGACAAAGACAACCGGCAGAAGGCCAAAGAAGTGATCGGCGTGCTGCCTGTCTGCGACTGCTGCGGGCGTTACGGCGGCGGTTGCCCTGATTGTGGCGCCGTGATGGGTGATGCGACTTACAACGCGATGGTTGCGGCGGGCACGTTTGACGATCTGGAGGCTTTTTAATGGCAAAAATCTATATCGCTGGCCCGATGAGCGGTTTGCCTGGATTCAATCGGCAGGCTTTTAACCGTGCAGCCGGGCACGTAGTGCGACGCGGAAACGTTGCCCTTAATCCGGCGATTTTGCCGGATGGATTAGAGCAGGCGGAATACATGGATATTTGCTTCGCCATGTTGCGTTGTGCTGACGGGATCTTCTTGCTGGATGGCTGGCAGCAGTCTGCCGGGGCTAAAGCAGAGCACGCGCTTGCTGAAAAGTTGGGTTTAGAAATTCAGTACCAAGTGATCGATCGGTGTAGCCGAAAGGCGGAGGGGCAGCAGTGACCGCCTACTACAACGAAATCGACCCCTTCGCCGCGCAATGGCTGCGCAACCTGATCGACGCTGGACACATCGCCCCGGGCGTCGTTGACACACGCTCAATTGAGGAAGTAACCGCAAATGACCTTAAAGGATTCACGCAATGCCACTTCTTTGCCGGGATCGGCGTCTGGTCTTACGCCCTGCGCCGCGCAGGATGGCCCGATGATCGCCCCGTCTGGACAGGTTCATGCCCATGCCAACCTTTCAGCGCCTGCGGAAAGCGACAGGGATTTGACGATCCCCGCCATCATTGGCCCTCATGGGGTCACCTTATTAAGGAGTGCGCGCCTCACGTTGTCTTTGGGGAACAGGTTGCAAGCAAAGACGGCCTCGCATGGCTCAACGATGTACAGGCTGATATGGAAAACGCGGGTTATGCCTTCGCAGGTTTCGATCTCTGCGCTGCGGGCTTCGGTGCCCCGCACATCCGCCAGCGCCTCTTCTGGGTGGCCGACGCCGACAGCGAATTCATGGAAGCATCCATCGAATGCGGGCCGGGAGGGAGGATTGAACTTGCAGACAGCGGCAGTCTTATCGGGGTGGACTACGCCAAGTGCGAGCGACGGAACGCGGGGCGGAACCGGGATTACTCCGGGTATGTCCGGCAGCAGTCTGGCGCAATTAGTGAAGCTGGCCGGTTGGCCGACACCAACAGCGACGGACGGGAAGGGTGGTTATCAGGGCGGGAGAGTTCGCAACGGGAAGTTATCAACGGATCGGCTGGATGTAACGGCGCAGCTTGCGGAACCAATGCGGTTAACGGCTTCTGGGGATCTGCTGACTGGCTTTTCTGCCGCGATGGAAAATGGAGGCCAGTTAAACCCGGAATTAGCCCTTTGGTTGATGGGGTTGCCGGACGAGTGGGCCAGCTGCGCGCCTACGGCAATGCCATCGTTGCGCCGGTCGCGGAAGCGTTCATAGCTGCATATCTGGATTGTGCGCAATGACCACGGCAACCCGTGGGCGTCGCGCCCCTTTCCGTCCCAAAGTAATACGGTGTAAGCCAGAAGATTCTGAGTGGTACAGATCTGAATGGTTTAAGCCGCGCCATGCTATTGGTCGTGATACGCAGCCTTCTGCTAATGGTTTTGAATATCTGACGCCGGAAGGTTCCCGAAAACATATTGATGTTGCTGAGTTGTTCGAAGAGAACGAAAAGCCGGAGCGCAGCAAGCTGCTGCGTCGCCGTCTGGCTTCTCTTCCGCAGTATATCCGCCGCCACTTTGCCGCGAAGCTGGATGCACTGGACGCGAAAGACCGCAAGGCGGCAGATCACTGGCTGATTAATACCTTTGAGCGCCACGTATTAACGCGTATTGATAGCGTGAACAGTGTTTACCAGCCTGACACTGTGATGCCCGGCATTCTGCTGCCAATCCGCGATCAGCTTTTCCGTATGCTCTGGGCAGGGAAGAAAGAGTTAAAAAGACTGGCTTATGCGCTTGCCGATATCTTTACGAGCGAGTTTATACGCGAGTCCGATCACCAGTTGGCGCGCACCAGCGATCCTGAGTTCGCGGCGCTTTCTGGCTATGGCCGTATTGCGTCGCTGGCGGTGCATCTGAAAACGCCGATCCCCGGCTGGACAGCGTATTGCAATGAAGAGCTTGAAGCGGAGGACGCGTTACGCGCGGTTCTTCGTCTTGAGTCACCGCATTGGTGGTTAAACCGCCTGCGCCGTATCCATGCCCGGTGGCGTGAACATTTGATGATCGCAGCGGGTTACGTCCAGAAAAAATCTTCCCCATACAGTAGCGCCCCGTGCCTTACGGAATGGCTGGCCCAGAAAAAGGCTAACCGTGAATACCTTAAGGCTATGGAACTGGAAGACCAGGACACGGGCGAACGCATTTCACTGATCGATAAAGTCGCCGGCAGTGTTGCCAATCCGGCCAACCGTCGCCGCGAACTCATGACGAGAATGCGCGGATTTGAAGATCTGGCGAAGCTGGAAGGGCTGGCTGGTGACTTCTACACGCTGACAGCACCTTCCCGTTACCACTCCATGCAGCATAACGGGTGCCGCAATAATAAATACTGTGGCGCGTCGCCGCGCGAGACGCAGCAATATTTTTGCAAAGTCTGGGCGAGAACCCGTGCAGCGTGGAAGAGAAAAGGGATCCGCGTCTTTGGTTTCCGCGTGGTCGAACCGCACCACGATGCAACGCCACACTGGCATTTGCTTCTTTTTATGCGCCCGGAATGCGTCGAGCAGGCGCGCGAAATCTTCCGTAAATATGCCCTGAAAGAAGATGGCAACGAACCGGGAGCGCAGGAAAACCGCTTTCAGGTTGTGCCGATCGACGATGCCCACGGCAGCGCAACCGGCTACATAGCGAAGTACATTTCGAAGAATATCGACGGCTTCGCGCTGGATGGTGAGAAGGACGACGAAACCGGGGAAGACCTGAAAGAAATGTCACTCCGCGTTAGTGCGTGGGCATCGCGCTGGGCTATTCGCCAGTTTCAGCAGATCGGCGGTGCGCCGGTCACGGTATATCGGGAACTTCGCCGCCTGGGCGATCGCGAACTGGTGTTACACCCTGAACTGGAAACCGCCCGGCAGGCCGCTAACGGTGGCGAATGGGATAACTACGTATTAGCCCAGGGTGGCCCGTTGGTTGAGCGCGATAAGCTGCGCATCCGTCTGAACTATGAAACCACTGAAAACGGCAACGCCTACGGCGATAACGTCCAGCGAATCACTGGTATTTACTGCCCGATTACGGGCAATGACTCTTTGATCTTCACCCGCACCACTCAATACAAAATCGTGCCGAAGCGCCAGAGCGCTGACGGTGTGGCCGTTGACGTTGGTTTTTCAGGCGGCAACGCCGCCCCTCGGAGTTCTGTCAATAACTGTACGCGGGATCCCGCGGCAGGTGCTGACGGTGTTGAACATGCCGCCAGCGAAGCTACAGGCCAGTCGGAAATGACTGTGCCAGCTGAGGGCGTGACGGTGAATTTTGATGCGCTTTCACGGCAGGAAAAGCGGGAACTGGCGCAGCGGCTTAGTGACGATGTGCGAAGTAAGCGTAAAAAACGGCCACCGGAACGGGAAGAGAGGGCCGGGCTATCCGTGAAAGAGCAGCAGATCAGTGAACTGCTGGCGCTGCGTGGGATTGATGCCAGCGCCGGAATGGTCAGATCGATGATGGCCGGTGCGTCAGTGGCGTGCGGTGATCTTGTTATGACCGTGCAGGACGGGCGGTTGGTATCGCGCAACCGCGCGGCGTCCGGGCTGGATAAGCTGCCGTCGCAGGTGATGGCGGCGAAGAAAAAGACAAGCGACCTCGTGAACAGAATGAAGGCTGCGTTTTCGGGGCGGAAGTAGGGCGCCGATCGGCATGGTCGGCTTTGACAGTGTGGTACCGGATTCCGGCAAATACCGCCATTTCCGGCAGTGTTGGCCATACATCGAGAACCGTCATTTTTAACAGTGCTGCAGGTTGTTCGAAATGACGGTGCCAGCTGAGGACGAAAGAGAATGAGCTATCTGGGAAGCAAAGCGGCGAGCGGGGTTTATCAGAAGATTATTGCTGAAATGCCACCGCATGATACCTACATTGAAACCCATCTCGGGGGTGGGGCGGTCATGCTGCGTAAACCGCCAGCTATGCACAATATCGGGATTGATATTGATCCTCAGACGCTGGAAGACTTTTCGCGGGTCGCACCAGCATTCTGTGAGTTGGTGAAAGGTGATGCGGTTGATTGTCTGGAAGGTTTCAATTTTGCTGATCTTCCAGTGACCAGCCGTGTGTTGCTGTACGTTGATCCGCCGTATTTGCATGAAACCCGCACCGGAAACGCGCGCTATCGCTATGAATATTCGGTTGCAGATCATGAGCGCCTGTTAGCCTGTCTGGTCAGCCTGCCGGATAACGTTTCCGTTATTCTTTCCGGCTACCCATCGCAGCTTTATGACGAACGGTTAACAGGCTGGCGCAGCAAAGAATTTCAGGCCATGACGCGCGGCGGCGTGCGAACAGAAAAAATTTGGATGAATTACCCGGAAGGGCGCGCGTATACCCACACGTTTGCCGGGAAAGACTACAACGATCGGCACCGTATTAAGCGCAAAGTTGAGCGCTGGCGCGCAAAATATGCGGCCCTTCCTCCTGCTGAAAGGCTGGCGATCATGGTGGCGCTTAACGAGGTTGACGCAGGCCAGTGAATGGCTTTGCGAGGGGGCCGAAAATCAGTGCAAAATTTCGCGCAAAACCGCACAAATTTTATGATGGTGATTTTTCAGGAGCAGACCAGACGGGGCGGGCCTTCCGGTGGTCTGCACATTTGCACAAAAAAGCGGGGTTTCTGCGTGCGGGCGAGGCGGGGGAATGAGCGCGCGCTGAGGGGTGGGATAGGGTCGGTATTATCTGCGCCGATTTTCGCGCCGCTGCGCCTCGCTGCTGCGTCGTTTTCGGTTCGCTGTGGTGGTTTGAAGCAAAAGAAAAGCCCCTGCCAGCGGGCTGCTGAGGGGCTTACGTGCGGTGTGGTCAGTTGCGGCCGTGCTGGCCGTTCCACGGTGGTGGTGGGTGTGTCCGGGCTGGCGTCAGATTGCTGCCTGCAACAGTGCGTAAGGGTTGAAGCGCACCACGTCGATCCCCAGCCAGTCATTTAACTCTTTCAGGCTTTCTTGTATCGGGGCCAGTTCGTTGATGGAAAACACTTTCGCCGCTTTCTCTACGTCGCCGAAGCCACCGGAGTTATTCGGCATTACCCCCATCAGAACGGGCGGCACGCGGTGCGCGGCTAACAGGTCGTCGCGGGTGGCGTCTTTGATGCCGGTAAACTCATCCTTCGCCGCCACCTGGCTGAACGGCATAATTTGCAGGCCGTCTTTTTTCCCGCCTGCCGCGTAGACAAACAGGTTTTTAAAAGCACCGTTGCCACGTGCATCTTTCAGCGACTTCTTAAGCTTTTCCACATCGTTATTATTTGCCACCGGGTCAGTGAGGTAGACGATCACACCCGCATGACTGCCGTTAATGTAGTAGTTGCGGCGGAACACCGTTGCTTCACCGTTCAGCATGGCGCTTTGTAGCGCGGCCAGATATTCCGGCGCGCCGTAGATCTCCTGGTGCGGGCTGGGGTTCTTGATCTGGCAGACGCTGCCCGGTTCGAACGCGTGATCGTCAACGTAGCGCGGAACAAACCAGAATTGAGCCGGGTCTATGCCGCGCCGCGTATATTTCGCCTGGCTGTGCCGCAGCTCGATCGGCTGGCCTAGTCGGTTGCGGCGGCACTCCATGTAACAGTTACCGAAAATTAAATAATCCTGCACCCAGGCGGTGAACTCCTGCCGGGTCAACAGCGGGTGCGGTATGTAGCAACTGGCGATAACATTGCGTTTAAATATCAGCGGTGACTGGTGATAGGCGGCAACGTCGAACATGCGCGCCAGCCCGTAGGGGCTGATCGGTGGTTCATACCAGCGGCCATTGTTATGGCATTCGAGGCACTCCATAAGAGACGCGCGATCGTTGACTGCGATCGGGTCGCCAAAGCTGAAAGATTCCACGCTTTCCAGCGGGGTGGCTGCGTTGCTGGCCGTGCTGGCTGGCGCAGCAGTTGGCGCCCTGAATTTTTTTTTGCCGCTCAATTAAAACTCCTCCACAAAACTGCCGTTATCGCCGGTCACTTCCGCGCCGATCGGTTCGTTGTAAATGCCCTGCATAGTTGCCCATGCCAGATCGCCGTGATTGCTGCCACGGGCCCGATCGGACTGGTAGGTAATAACGCCGCCTGCGGTGACTTTACGCACGGTCATAAACGACTGTGCGAGATCCATCATTCCGGCGTCGAACTCAAAGCGCCCGGCACGAATGACCATCAACATTTTGAGCACCATCGACCGCTTAAGAACCGGTGAATAGTTGTATTTAACCGCCTGCGGGAAGAACTTGATCACCAGTTGATAAACCGCATCGCCGATCCCTGTGCCGTCGATAGCAATGTGCTGCACGTTGTAGCGGGTGGTGATCTCTTTAATAAATTTGGCCTGTTCTTCGTACTCCATGCCGCGTAACTGGTGGCGTTCTACCGCGCGGAACTTACCACCCGGCACGGCTGGCGGGGCCAGCACAATCAGCCCGGCGCTGTCGCCTTTGCCGCTGCTGCCGTTGGGGTCATAGCTAACCCAGACAGGGCGATTACCCAGCGGACGGGGTGCAAATGGGTTCCAGTCCGGCCACGCGTCCGGCATGTAGCCATCAACGCCGCAGCCCAGAATTGCGTTGTAGTCGAAGGCGCGTTCCCCTGCTTTAACGAAGGTACATCCGTACAGGTTGGCGTATTCATCAAGGGAGTTTTCGCTACGGATTTCATCAATATCAACCAGATCGAAACCAAGCTTCATGGCGTCTTCCAGCGTGACTATCTGGCGCCAGATGTTATCCCCGCATAGCTTGCCGTTTTTCAGTGCCTTATAACTGGTGTCGATATCCACCCGATCGGATGGGCGGCGGCTTTCATTGAACTGATCGCCAGTCCAGAAGGGGTAGGCTTCATGTTCTTCACTAGAAGGCGTCGAAAAGTAGGTGCGGCGTAGTCCTTTTTGTGTCGCCATGCCTGCGGCCACCGAGCGCAGTTTGATGAAATTACTGATCCAGAAAGCTTCATCAAGGTACAGATCGCCGGTGTAGCTCTGTGCCGTCGCAGCGGAGGTGCCGAGAAAATACAGGATCGCACCGTTGCTTAACTCAATGGCATCACCGCCTTTAAGTTCTACGCCGATTTCCCTTGCCAGCTTCTGAATGAACCGCTTGAACTGGAACGCCTGGGCGCGGCTGGCTGACAGGAATATCTGGTTATTTCCGGTTTCCAGCGCACGCAACAGCGCTTCGCGGGCAAAGTACCAGGTGGCACCAATCTGGCGCGATTTGAGGATAAAGCGGTTACGCCGGTTCCACTGTTTGAACCAGCGTTTTTGATGCTCGTATAGCGAATCAAAGACCAGGGCGCGAAGCTGGGTTATCTGTTCTTCGGTGAAATGGTTTTTCGGGGTCTTTGCCTTCTTCTCTTTCTCCTGGTCGCGTCGCTCATGCCGTTCAAAGCGGTCAAGCTGGCGCGCCAGCAGGTCAATTTCTTTGAAGTCCTTCGGTGTTTTGTCGTCCTTTTCCACCAGGCGCAGGTAACGAACGTGCGTGCGATCCTGCACCCGCTGCATGGGTGTGGCTTTATCCCACTCATAGCGGCGGCGCCAACTGTAGATCGTGTTAATGCTCACCCCGATTTCCTTAGAAATCTGAGTGATGCTAAACGCCTGCCAGTAGAGGCTTTTGGCTTTTGTGCTGAGGTCTTCGGCTGTATCCATGGCAACAGGCTATCGCGCTCGCGCGCGCAACAATATCGCCGCTGGTTGTCGCCTGAGTCCGACAAAGTGAAGGCTTTGCGCCTTCCGGCTGCAAAGGGAATGATTAGGGCACTGGTTAATATCAATCGCTTACCAACCCGGAGCTTTGTCACCATGCCAAAGACAAATTTTTTCCGCGTCGCAGTAGAGGGCGCAACCTGTGACGGCCGAGTACTGGAACGTCAGCACATCACCGAAATGGCCGAACAGTACGATCCCCAGGTCTATGGTGCCCGCGTCAATCTGGAGCACATTTTAGGCTGGTCGCCGACAAGCGATTTCCGCGCGTATGGTGATGTGGTCGAGACTAAAACCGAAGAGATTGCCGAAGGCCCGTTAAAGGGCAAGTTGGCGCTTCTGGTGAAGGTGGACGCCACGGATGAACTGGTCGAACTGAAGAAGAAACGCCAGAAAATCTACCATAGCATTGAGGTGCATCCGTCCTTTGCCGACACCGGCAAAGCCTACCTTATGGGGCTGGCCTGTACCGATAACCCGGCAAGCCTGGGCACCGAAATGATGAAGTTTTGCACCCAGAACGCCAGCGCCAACCCACTGGCCGCGCGTCACTACGCACCTGAATGCTTCTTCACTGAAACCCTGGAATCATCCCTCGAATTTGCGCAGGAAGAGCCGCCAGCGTCCGACACCGGGAAGAATTTCTTTTCCCGTATCAAGGAAATGCTGACCGGAACCCGCCAGCACTTCGATCGTGAAAATGGCGATATTCGCCAGGCGGTTGAACTGGTAGCAGAAAGCCAGGGTGAATTGCTGGACAAGGTGGAAAAACTGAGCGCAGGGCAGCTTAAGAATAAGCAGACCGCCGAAGCGGTGGAGAAGTTGCGCTCTGAGTTCGACGAGATGAAAGCGCAGCTTTCTACCCAGGACGCCAGCAAATACCGCCGTCCGGAAGCGACCGGCGCAACTGAAAAATCTAACGCCAAGCTTGCTGATTGCTGATCGCCGTCAGTAACGAAGGAACAGTACAGGAAAAATAACTATGCGTAATTCTACCCGTGAATTGTTTGATGCGTATCTTGAGCGACAGGCCGAACTCAACCACATCAACAAATCCCACGTAACAAAGGCGTTCAGCATTGATCCGAGCGTTGAGCAGACGCTTGAAGACAAGGTGCAGCAGTCTTCCGAAATGTTGAAGAAGATTAATATCTACGGCGTTAACGATCAGTCCGGTGAAAAAATCGGTCTGGGTGTGAGCGGGCCGATCTCCAGCACCAACAATTCCACTACCGATCGCCGCCAGCCTGTTTCCGTCACGGCGCTGGATTCGAACAAGTACACCTGTAATAAGGTGAACGCGGATACTTTCGCCTCTTATGCGCAGCTTGATGCCTGGGCTAAATTCCCGGATTTCCAGCAGCGACTGAGCAATCAGATCATTCAGCGTATTGCGCTTGATCGCATCATGATCGGCTTTAACGGAACCAGCTACGCGGATAAGTCCGACCGCAACGCTAACCCGCTTTTGCAGGATTGTGGTATCGGCTGGCTGCAACAGTACCGCGCAAACGCGCCGCAACGTGTCATGAAAGATATCACCGTGACCAGCCGCGACGATTCCAACCAGGTGATTGCTAAAGGTGATTACGGTAACTACGACTCGCTGGTTTATGACGCGGTTAACTCACTGATGGACGAATGGTACAAAGATTCGCCCAATCTGGTGGTGATCACCGGTCGTAATCTGACGGTTAGCCGTTCGTTCCCGATCATCAACGCCGTCAGCACCAATAACCCGAACTCCGAAGCACTGGCCGGTCAGTTGATCGCATCGCGTAAGACGATCGGCAACCTACCTTCGTTTATCGCGCCTTTCTTCCCTGATGGCAGCATGTTTATCACTTCGTGGGAAAACCTGTCGATTTACTGGCAGGAAGGTGCGCACCGCCGCCGCATTGTGGAAGAGCCGGAATACAACCGCGTCTCTACCTACAGTTCGTCAAATGATGCCTATGTTGTTGAAGATTACGGCTTCGGCTGTCTGATCGAAGGCATTACCGCCGCCGAACCAGCACCGGCACCATAAATCAGCGCAGGCCAGCTAACTGCTGGCCGCTTTGGGGGCATCATGTTGACACCTGCTCAACAACATTTTAATCGCGTGATGGCTGAACGCCGCCACGCCAGCCGTGAGCCGTCGCAGCTTGAAATGACGGCATACGAAACCATGCTTCACCGCCTGCGACTGGATAAAGCCCGTTTGAGCCGTGTCCAGTCCCAGAAGGCTAAAGCGGATTTAAAACGCGAACTGCTGCCGGACTATCAGCCGTGGATTGAAGGCGTACTTACGGCAGATTCCGGCCAGTCTGACGACGTGTTAACCACCGTCATGATCTGGTGTTGTGACTGCGGAAACATCGCCGAAGCTCTGCGCATTGGTCAGTACGTATTGCGCCATAAGTTACCGATGCCGGATCAGTATCGCCGCACCACCGCCACCGTACTGGTGGAAGAAATTTGCGATCCCGTCCTGGCTGCATTCAAAGCTAACCCGGCTGTTGCGCCGGTCGCCGCTGACCTGCTGGAAGCGTTACGGGGCTTAACCCTGAACGAAGATATGCCGGATGAGGTGCGCTCAAAGCTGCTTAAGGCGCTGGGGTATACGCTGCGCCTGACGGACAACGTTGAATCGCTGACCGCTGCGGTTGAATACCTGCGCCAGGCGGCAGTATTGAACCCGAAAAAAGCAGGCGTAACCCGTGATATTGAGCTTCTGCAACGTGCGCTTAAGAAGTCCGGACAACCTGCTGACGGTGACGGCGAAGACGGCAAGCCAGAAGCAAACAGCACAGAAACCCAGACGGCAAAGCCGCCAGCCCAGCCAAAAGCGAAGCGGGAAACCAAAAAGCCTGCGGCTAAAAGCAAACCGGCAGCGAAGAAAAGAACCACGACAGCCCGCCAGAAGGCGGCGTCATAACCGAACGTGCCCCCGCGCACCCAGGCGGCACGGCAGGCGAAAACAGGCAACACCGCGTCTTCGTCCTGCCGTCCACCGCCTGACTTATACGGAGTAGAGATCATGAGTCTGGTAGCCACTGAGCCAGTACGGCCACCATCCGATCCGGTGCCTGATGATGGCGGCGCGAAGGTTGAAAGCCTGCCATTCTGGCCGGTCATTTCGCTGGCTGAACTACGCCGCGCGATGCGTCTTGATGGGCAGGTGACAACCGATCGCCTGATGTCGCGAACGGTGGAAGCGGTGGCCCATGTTAATGATCAGCTTTTCCTGTGGCGTCAGGTGCAGATTGATGCGGGCTATGAGTCATTGGCAGAAATTCCGGCCAGTCCGGTGAATGGCACTTCCGTGAAGGTATGGCGATATAAAAACGCCGTGTATTCACTCACTAAGGCGCTGTTGATTGAAGGCTATCGCGATATTGACACCACCAGTAAAGGCGAAGACCACGCGGCGGCATTGAGCACGCAGATCGATACGCTGTGGCGGGATGTGCGCTGGTCAATCCGTGATATCCAGGACGAAAGCCGGGGTCTGGCGGAGTTGGTGTAATGAACGTTCAGGCGCAGCAAAACGACACGATCGACCTGCTTTGCTGGCGCTATTACGGCAGAACAGCAGGCGTTACCGAGGCGGTGATCGATGCCAATAAGGGCATTTCCGCCGCCACTGAGTTGCAGGCCGGGCAGATTGTCTACCTGCCAGAGATCCAGCCGCCAGCCCAGCGGGAAACCGTGCAGCTATGGGATTAAGGGGGAGGGTATGCACGACACACCACCGGGATTACTCGAACAAACAATGAAATGGATCGCTACTTATCTGCCGGCACTGTTTGCGGCTGGTGCGGCGCTGAGTATTTCGGCGCTAATGAGCCTTTACGATGGGCAGTCTTTGCTTAAAACCGCCACCGGATCGCTGGTATGTGGGATTGTCACGCTTGCTGTGGCCGGTTCGCTGGAATATCTGGGGCTTCCGTCCAACGCAGTAACATTCGTGGGCGCCTCCATCGGATTTATGGGCGCGGATAAAGTCCGCAACAAAGTTACCGGGTTTATCGAAAACCGAATCGGAGGGATGAAAGGTGGAGATGAGCAATAACGGCATCAACATGCTGAAAGGTTTTGAAGGGTGCAGGCTGGCCGCTTATCAGGATTCTGTAGGCGTCTGGACGATCGGTTATGGATGGACTCAACCCGTCAACGGAGTGCTGGTTGGCAAGGGAATGACCATTACGCAGGAAACTGCCGATAGCCTGTTGCGTAGCGGTCTGGTGCAGTATGAAAAAGGCGTTACGGGGCTGGTTAAAGTCACCATCAATCAAAATCAGTTCGATGCACTGGTTGATTTTGCCTACAACCTGGGCGTAAAGGCGCTGGAAGGTTCCACACTGCTGAAAAAGCTGAATGCTGGCGATTACGCCGGGGCTGCGGCTGAGTTTCCGAAATGGAATAAAGCAGGCGGCAAGGTGCTGCCGGGGCTGGTTAAGCGTCGGGAAGCTGAGCGTACGTTATTTCTGGCCTGATCATTTTTAACTGTGCTGGCCGTGAGTATCGAGCGCGGTCATTTTTGACAGTGCTCCAGCACGTCCGGTAATGACAGTGCGAGCTGGCGAGAGGTTTAGTGATGGGGTTGTCACGCTGGAAAGTGATCGTTTGTCTTGTGCTGGCCGCTGCTGTATGGGGTTTTAGCCACTGGCGTTATAGCGCCGGTTACGGTGATGCCGATCAGCACTGGCGTGAAGAGTGGGCGCAACGTGATGCACGCGATGCCACCGCGCTGGCGAAAAGGCAGGCTGAGGCAAGGGTAGAAGAACAACGCCGACAAGGTGAAATTGATGCGATCAGAAAACAAGCCAGCCAGCAGCTTGCTGGCGTGCAGGCTGATGCCGATCGTGCCCGTGCTGCTTCTCGTGGGCTGCACGACAGGGCCGACAAACTCGCCAGGCAACTGGCAGACCGTGAACGCGCCTGCGGTGCCGGAACTCCCGGCAGAAGCGAGGCAGAAACCAGCGGCGCCGTACTGCTCGCCGACTTGTTCCGCCGCGCTGACGATCGAGCGGGGCAACTGGCAAAAGATGCTGATGAAGCAAGAGCCAGAGGATTAGCCTGTGAGGCTGCGTATGATGCGGTTAAGTCCGGGAGGGATAAGTAATGCTTAAACCAGATTTGCTGCGCCAGATGATAAGCCAGCATGTGCCCTGGCTGCGTGAGAATCCCGATAATCTGGCGGTTTACCTGCGTAAAGGCCGTATGGTCAGCACCGGCCAGCGTGCTGCTGCGTTTGAGTATCGCTATACGCTGGAAGTGCTGGTGATGGATTACCCTGAATCTCTGGATACTATCAGCGTGCCGGTGCTGGCATGGGCGCGCTTATATCAGCCTGATCTGTTGTTTAACCCGGACAGGCAGCAGAACGGCATAACATTCGAAGCCGATATCCTGAGTAACAGCACGATGGACGTGCTGATCCAGATTCAGGCTGATGAAGCGGTGATCGTCACCCGTGAAGATGGCGAGATCGTCACCCGTCACCGTGCTGAACCTGCACCGGGGCCAGAAATTGGCGCGTGGTCACTGGTATTTGTTGATGAGGTCAGCGGCGAAACATGGCAGGACAACAAACCGATCCCCTCTTCCAGCAGTTAGACGACTGGCTAGCCAGCGTGGCCGCGCAGCTTTCGCCCGGGCACCGTCGCAAGCTGACGCGCAACGTTGCGATCGGGCTGCGTAAGCGCCAGCAAAAGCGTATCGCCAGCCAGAAGAACCCCAGCGGTGAAAGCTATCAGGCCCGCCGCTGCAAAATCCTGCGAACCCAGGGAGGGATAAAGTTCATATGGAATGATGAGGCCAGGGAGTTACGCAACTGGCGAACCACGGGCAGGGGTGAGCACCGCGCAATCACCGGCTATGACGTGGATCGCGGTGCCCTGCGCACGTTCTATAAGCGCGATATCCAGCGCTATATTGAAATCAATCTCAACCAGTCAAAGCAAAACCGCACCAGAAAGGATCCGATGTTCCGCAAGCTGCGCACCGCACGCTTTCTTAAGGCTTACGGTACGGGCGGCATGGCTGTGGTTGGCTTTCAGGGGCATACCGCCGAAATTGCCAGCGTTCACCAGTACGGTGAAGTCGATAACGTGGTGCCGGGTGCCAGTGCTCGCTACCCGGTGCGTGAACTCCTGGGCATGACCGAGGGGGATTTAGACTGGCTGGCCGATACTATTGTCGCCTTCATGCAAGAGATTTGATTGTCACCAACCCGCCACAATGGCGCCGCGTTGTTTGCGCGCGCGCGACTCCTGATACTGACTGCATAACCCAAAAGCCGAAACGGTCGTAAATCCTGCTACCGGGTGGAAGCGACGCCGGACAGCGTAACCGGCACCACGGGGAACAGTCAGCACTATGAATTTAAACGAACTTTACCGCCTTATCTGCAATCTCGCCCGTATTGGCACCGTGCTGGAAGTGGACACGGAAAAATACCTTGCGCGCGTCGAAACCGGCGAGAACACAACAGACTGGATCCGCTGGGCGGTGCCGCGCGCCGGTGAAGCCGTGACGTGGTGGGCTCCGACAGTGGGCGAACAGGTTTATATTTTGTGCCCCTGCGGTGAGATGGAAACGGCATTCATTGCCGGAAGCCTTTACAGCGAAGACGCACCGCCGCCAGATGCTGGCGCTACCACCTGCGTGATCCTGCACCCGGATGGCGCCCGTATCTCATATGACCCGGAGGCCAGCGCGCTGGTTGTCAGCGGGGTGAAAACGGCAAGCGTAACCGCGTCGGAATCCATTACCGCCACTGTGCCGGTGGTAACGGTCAAGGCAGACACGCGCGTTACTCTGGACACGCCGGAAGTGGTCTGTACCAACAAGCTAATCACCGCCACGCTGGAAGTGCAAAAGGGCGGGGAAATGAAGGGCGATATTACCCATTCAGGCGGATCGCTTTCGTCTAATGGTGTCGTTGTCCATTCGCACAAACATAGCGGTGTTCAGTCCGGTGGCAGTAATACAGGTGGCCCGGTATGAGTACAGTCCGTTACAGCGGCATGAATGCCGGTTCAGGCCATGCCATCACCGACAACGAACATATAGCGCAGTCTATAGGCGATATTCTGTTAACGCCGATCGGTTCCCGTGTAATGCGCCGCGCTTACGGTTCGCAGCTTTTCAACCTGATAGATCAGCCGGTCGATAATGCCATAACGAAGCTGCGCGTTATGTCTGCCATCTACAGCGCCCTGTATTTATGGGAACCGCGGATCTCTCTGACCAGTATCACCCTGAGCGCGCCGGGTGCCGGTCGGCTGGTTGCCACTATCCAGGCCAATCGCACCGACAATCAGACGCCTTTTAACGCCGATATCACATTGAGGGGCCAGGCATGAGCGGCACGATCGATTTATCGCAGCTACCGCCGCCCGTGGTGGTTGAACCACTGGACTTCGAAACGCTTTTCGCGCAGCGCAAGGCCGCATTTATTGCGATGTACCCGGAAGACGAACAGGAAGAGATCGCCCGCACGCTTGAGCTTGAATCCGAGCCGATCACCATGCTGCTGGAAGAGAATTGCTATCGCGAATTGCTGTTGCGCCAGCGGGTGAATGAAGCGGCCCGCGCGGTGATGCTGGCTTATTCCACGGATAGCGATCTGGATAATCTGGCGGTCAATTTCAACGTTGAACGTCTGACGATTCAGGAAGAAGACGACAGCGTTACCCCGCCAGTTGAAGCCGTGATGGAGTCCGACGCGGATTTACGCACACGTACCCAGCAGGCTTTTGAAGGTCTGAGCGTGGCCGGGCCAACGGCGGCGTATGAGTTTTGGGGGCGTTCGGCAGACGGGCGCGTAGCTGATATTTCGGCGGTCAGTCCTGCGCCTGCCTGCGTCACCATTTCGGTGTTGTCGCGCGAGGGTGACGGAACGGCCAGCGATGATCTGCTTTCCGTTGTCGCTGCCGCCCTTAACGATGAAGAGGTGCGCCCGGTGGCAGACAGGGTAACGGTACAGTCTGCGGAGATCGTGCCGTATCAGATCGATGCAACGCTTTACATCTATCCGGGGCCGGAGGCCGAACCCGTCCGGCAGGCATCGGAGCAACAGTTACAGGCGTATATTGCTGCGCAGAATCGCTTAGGGCGCGATATCCGTCTTTCAGCTATCTACGCCGCTCTGCACGTCGAAGGTGTCCAGCGCGTTGAACTGGCGCAGCCTGTTGCGGATATCGTGCTGAGTGACTACCAGGCGTCACACTGCACCGAATACACCATAACGGTGGGTGGTTACGATGAGTAATGACCTGTTACCACCCAGCGCCAGCCGAATGGAGAGAGTCGCCGCGCGCGTCTGTGCGTCGTTAGGTGAAGTGCCCGTGCCGCTGCGTCAGTTGTGGAACCCGTGGACGTGTCGGGCTGATCTGTTGCCCTATCTGGCGTGGGCCTTCTCCGTTGATCGCTGGGATGAGGCCTGGCCGATCAGCACGAAGCGTAAGGCGGTGGCCGATGCGTTCTACCTGCATAAGTACAAGGGTACAACGGGCGCCATGCGCCGGGTTGTGGAGCCGTTCGGCTTCTTCATCCGGGTTAACGAGTGGTGGAACATCGACACCGCACCGGGCACCTTCACGCTGGATATTGGGGTGGAGGACCAGGGCATTAGTGAAGAAACCTATCAGGAGCTTGAACGCCTGATCGCCGATGTGAAGCCGTGCAGCCGTCATATGCTGGGAATGTCTCTTCACCTGCAAACAACTGGCGATCTGTATATCGGCGCGGGCAGTTATTCCGGCGATACGCTGACCGTATACCCGTATTTCCCTGAAACCATAGCCGTGGGCGGTGATGATTACACCGGGGCGGCAATCCATTTAATTGACACCGTGGAGATCGCAAGTGGCGACTAAATATTATGCCGTGCTAACCAATGTGGGCGCGGCGAAACTGGCAAATGCCACTGCTTTGGGTGCGCAGGTTGAGATCACCCAGATGGCTGTAGGCGATGGTAACGGCGCATTGCCGACGCCGAACCAGGCACAAACGGCGCTGATTCATGAGCTGCGACGCGCACCACTCAATAGCCTGAGTATTGATCCGAACAACGCCAACCAGATTATTGCCGAACAGGTGATCCCCGAAGACGTGGGGGGGTGGTGGATCCGTGAAATCGGCTTATTCGATAAAGACGGCGATATGATTGCCGTAGCCAACTGCGCGGAAACCTATAAGCCGCAGTTGCAGGAGGGAAGCGGGCGCGTTCAGATTGTCCGCATGATTTTGATCGTCAGCAGCACCGCCGCCGTAACGCTGAAAATTGACCCTTCGGTAGTGCTGGCAACGCGCCAGTATGTTGATGATCAGATAATCCAGGTGAAAGCCTATGTTGATCAGCAACTGGCGGCGCATGTGGCTGCGGATGATCCTCACACGCAATATTTGCTTGAGTCGGATATTGATAAATATATCCCTGTGGGTTTCCCGCTTCCGTGGCCGCAGGCAACGCCACCAGGCGGTTGGCTTAAGTGCAATGGTGCAACGTTCGATAAAGCAAAATATCCGAAACTGGCGGCGGCTTTTCCTGGGGGAACTTTACCTGACCTGCGCGGCGAGTTTTTGCGTGGCTGGGATGATGGGCGTGGTGTGGATACCGGAAGGGGGTTAATGAGTGCCCAGGGGGATGCTATTAGAAATATTACAGGCGGAATGAATGATATTTATTGCGGCGCATCGGGCGGTGTTGACGCAAATACAGCATTTTCAAAATCAAATATACAAGACGCGACTGTATATTGGGTAACTGCTGGGGCAACTCAAGCCAATCGTCGTGCGAGCAGGCTTGTACTGGATGCGTCAAGCATGGTTCCTACAGCAAGCGAAAACAGACCGCGTAACGTCGCATTTAACTACATCGTAAGGGCTGCATAATGGGAAAGGCAAAATTAAACAGCGAACTTATTGCCACGGTGGCCGGTGATATCACCGTGTTTAACTATGACGGTGAAACGCGCGAATATCTTTCATCAACCGTTGAATATCTTGCTGTTGGCGTTGGCCTGCCTGCTAATTCCTGCACTGACGCGCCCGGAGAAAGCAAAGATAATTTTGCCATTTGCCGGACAGTAGACTTTACCGCCTGGGAATACGTCGCCGATCATCGTGGTGAAACGGTATACAGCATTGAAACAGGCGATGCGATGATGGTTTCTTTGCCTGGCGATTACCCCGAGGGCACCACCACGCTGGCACCTTCGACGCCTTATGATACGTGGAACGGTAGCGAGTGGGTGACAGATACGGAAGCGCAGCAAGCTGCGGACGTGGAAGCGGCCGAGCAACAGAAAGCTACGTTACTGCTTGAGGCGCAGGCAACGATCAGTCTCTGGCAGACGGAGTTACAGTTAGGCATTATCAGCGATGAAGATAAAGCCAGCCTGATCGCCTGGATGAGCTATATCAAAGCAGTGCAGACGGTTGACACGTCGAAAGCGCCGGATATCACCTGGCCGGATAAGCCGGAATAAGTTTTCATTCCGGCACGCATGGCCGGTTATAACCGTGCTGGCCGTGCGTATCGAGTACAGTCATTTTTAACGGTGCTGTAGCACAGTCAGTTATGGCGGTGCCGCCAGGAGGGGAAGCGGGCAAAGGCCCGCTTTTCTTATATCGAAAGGTTGGTTTTCACCAGAGAGAAGAGATCGTCGGTAGTCGTTTCGGCCAGCTTTTCCCGTATGTCCTCGCTTACCCGTTTCAGGTTGAGCGTAAAATCAATTTTCTTTGCCTTCCCGTCCTTAAAAAACTCCGTCCGGTTTTGCGTGATCTGCTCAATTACATACATGCCGTAGATCCTGCCCGTGCCTTCTATCAGGGGCCACGGGCGCCCGGAAAATGCCATAGTTTCCAGCATGACAAGCGACACATCACCGCCGCTTATTTCGGGGTACAGCGTACCGCTGAGTACGAAAGGTTCTTCGTCTGCGCCGATGAACTGATAGCGCGGGGATTTCCCCACGCGATCGTTTTTGACGTGCCGCCAGGAGTTAGTTTTATTCGCACTCTGGTAAGGCGTGGTTTGCAGTGAAAAGGGGAACATCCCCAGAATCATCATCATGATATTGCCCTTAGACGTGATCGGTCAGTTGGGAACGCTTGCGCCGGTCGGCCTGCTGCTTCGCTAACGCAAGTTCTTCGCGCACGCGCCTGATAATGGTTTCTTCATCCAGTTTCTGGCCGCTAAAGTCGAAGTTAAGGTTATATACATCGCCACCCGGCGCAGGCATGAGCGCAGCGACGGAAGCCGCAGACGGCGACGCCGAAACGGGCACCCGTGCGGCGGGCTTCTCAACCTGCCACGGCGTAACGGAAGCGATCAGCGATCCGGCCTGCTGCGTCACCCAATCGGTAAGTGATGGTAGCTGGCGCTGCGCCTGCTTAAGCGGTTCCGAATATCCGCCACGGATTGGGATATAGGGCTGCTTATTCTTGAAGACGATTTCGCCGGGGCCGTCTTTCTTCTCCGTGGTATTGGTGGCGATTTTGTCCAGGCTGCTGCTCATCTTCGGCACGATGTTGGCCGGGCCCTTGAGCGAGTTAATTAAGCTTTCCTGCTTTTTCTGCTGGTCAATGGCCTGCTGTTGCTTCTGGTTGGTTTTCTTCTGCTGATCGTCCTTTGGCGACCAGTTCCAACCCTTTTTAACCATTTTCTTTTGCTGCGGATCCCACTCCCAGACAACAGGGTCTTTGTGCATACTTTCCGCAGCTTGCTGCGCTGCTTTTGTTGCGTCGGGGATGGCGCCGAGTTTCTCAAGTATCCATCCAATCCCGTTAGCGACTGCTTGAATAGGTAGTGTCAGCGCGCTAATTGCGGCCCCTACAACCTTGCCGAACGTTTCTCCGGCACTGGTGCAGGATGTCAGCGCTTCACTGGAAAACTGGATCGGTTGCAGCAGTTTGGTAAACCACTCCCAGACGCCGCTGATCGCGTTGCCGATACTGTCAAAAATCGGGGCCAGTGGTGCAAATACGGCATTAAAAGCCTGCGTGATGGGTTGAAGTCCAGCCATCAGGCCGGTAAAGAACCCGCTGAAAAATGCCTTGATCGGTTGCCAGAATTTAATGACGGCCACCGCTACCGCAGCAAAGAGCGCAATCAGCCCCCAGACGGGCGCAGAAATGCCAGCCAGTAGAGTGATTAGCGGGCCGAATACCATGCGACCGACGCTTAACAATGCCTGCATAGGCGAGCCCGCAAGCCACTGGAACGCACCACCCAGGCGCATTACTCCGCCAGTCAGCCGCGCTATTCCTCCTTCCCCGGCCAGCGTGGTGAAGCTGAGGCGAACAAGCGCCATCGGGCCAAGCACTGCGCCGATAGACAGCATCAGACCACCCACGACAACCAGCAACGCGCCGATGGCTGCGGTGACTTTCATGATTGAGCCAACCAACGCCGGGTTTGCCTCAACCCAGCGGCGGACACTGCCAATCACCTTACTGACGGTAAGCATAATATCCATCAGCGGTTCGCGGAGCGTTTCCCCTGCTGAACTGAATGCGTTAACCGCGCCGGTTTTGGTCAATTGCCACTGAGCGGAAAGGGAAGCTTTATTGATATCAGATTCCCGATTCATGGAACCTTTAGCGGCTGCGCCCTGCGTCAGTTCTATCTGGCGGCGTAGTTCGGGCAGGTTGTTCGCAAGTTTCTGTGCATCATCCCCGAACTCTTTACCGAAAATCTGGGTAAGGTTGGCTACCTGCTTATCTGGTGCAAGTTTTTTGGACGCTTCCAGCACTGAAATGATCGTGCCCATCGCGTCCACTGACATGCTTTTCTGGACTTTTTCAGCATTGACGCCGATTTCATCCAGCGCACCCAAAAATTTATCGCTTTGCACTGTGGCGATCGACAGTTCACGCACCATAGCATTGGTGGCGCTGGCGGCAACTTCGGCAGGTGATCCAAGTGTCAGAAAGGTGGAACCCAACGCGGCGGCTTGCTTGTAATCCAGTTGGCTGGCAAGCCCGCCAACGCGCTGGAGCACGTCGATAATATCGGAGCCTTTCGACTTCGCGTTATCGTCTAGGTAGTTTATGGCGTCGCCCAACTGTTCAATATTTTGGGTAGGGATTTTATACAGCCCGGCAATTTTACCCAGGCTTTCAGAAAGCTGATCGGCGGGCAGTTCAAAAGCTACCGAAGCTTTTGCCGCCATGCTGGCAAAAGACAGCAGATCGGTTTTTTGCTTTTGCCACGGATCATCACTGTTTGCGACGCCCATACGCGCGCCGCCTTCGACCAGGGCGGCATAGTCAACAGCACCGTTAGCCATTGGCAGCTTTTCGCTGGCATCCATGATCGCCCGCTGCATTTCTTCATACTGCGGGGTGCGGTTGCCGCTGTCGTCACGTAAGCCGTTTACCTGTTTGGCTACGCCCTTCATCGCGTCTTCAAGGCTGCTGTAGGATTTCACCGCAGCGGCGACAGGTGCGAGGGTTGCCGCCCCTACTGCGGCGGTTTTCATCCCCCCGCTCATCATCTTTTCGCCGGTTTCTTTGGCGCGGCTGTAACGGGCCTGCGCATGGTTAACAGCGTCAAGCCGTCGCTGCTGTTCGGCAAGCTGGCGGTTGTATTGCGCGGTGCGCTGGTTGATCTGTTCCGTAGCCCGGCTGGCGCTGCTGATCGCAATGCCTTCGCTGTAGAAGCTGGCGCGCAACTGGTTAAGCTGCGTCTGTTCGCCTTTCTGCTGCTGGGTTAACTGGCGAATGGCTGCACGTTGCTGATTGAGGGCGGCAACCTGTTCGGCGCTGCGCTGGCGTAACGGGCCGTAAGCCGCCGCCATTTGCCGGGCCTGTTCTTTCGCCTGGGCCAGTTGTTCGGTGGTTTTTTTATTGGCTGCGGTGAGGCGGTCAAAGCTGGTTGCCTGACGCTCAAGCCCTTTAATACTGGTTTTGGTCTGATTGATCTGAGACGCCAACGCGGCGGCACTCTGGCGCGCCGCGTTGACAGGGCGGGACATATTATTCAGGGCGCTGAATGCCACCCTGATATTTAAATTGCGGTCTGCCATTTAGTGATCTCCACCACTGCGCGCAGCCGCCTGATCACGCCATAACAGTATTTCCTGTACCGTCATGGCGTCCATCTCTACCGGCCGCCAGTGGAATATGACGGCGATATCTGCCATCAGGTCTTCTATGCGTTCGCAGGGGCATCGGATGATTCGTTGCCCGTATCCGTCGCGGTCAGATCCGAAGAGGGTTGCAAAAAATCAACCACCGCGTTGGCTAGCTGGCAAAAATCCCAGGTATCCATACGGGCAATCTCATCGGCGGTTAGTGCCGGAGCGGTAACGCGGGGCAGCAGAATAACCAGCGCGTCATAGTTGGACGTCAGCACGTCATAGGCTTTTAAGCCGCGCAGTGATCCAGCCTGTTTAAGCACGGAAGTGATCGCCACTTCGGTGATTTTGGTCTTACCGCGAACAATCGGGGCGGTGAGAATAACGGTGTTTTCTTTGGTCTTGCTCATGGTGCCGGGTTTCCTTATAGGCCGATGTTAGCGCGGTGTTTTTCCAGCACATCCACACCGGCAACTTTGTAGATCATATTGAGCACATCAATTTCGATAATCTCTTCGCTATTGATGGTCAGCTTGTAATAGGTGTTTTTCAGGGTGTACTTATGCGAAGTATCATCCCCAACTTTTGCTGAACCGGGATCCAGTTCAGTGAAGCGGCCACGCGTCTGGATTTCGCACGGTATGGCGTCCCCGGTCGCGTCGTCCTGATAGGAGCCAGCAAAGCGCACCTGCATTCCGTCCGCAGTGGTAACACCCCATTTTTTCATTAGCCCGGCATCCATACCGCCCAGCGTGATATCCATATCAAGGGCACCTGCGTCGAAGCCAAGATCCACCGCAACCGAACCCGGCATACCGCCCGCCTGGTAGTCTTCGGTCTTTTTGGTGAGTTTGGCGGGGGTAATTTCCGGCACCATGCCGAAGTAGTTATCCCCGTCAAAGAACATATTGAAATATTTGAGTTTCTTAGGCAGTGCCATAAGCGCCCCCGGTTAGTTATTCACTGCGCTGGAAAACGTAGCGAAATATTCGTCGGTGAACTCCTGTACCAGGCTGAGATTTTCCAGTGGTGGAACAGGGGTGTAGTTGTACTTAATGGTCAGTTGACCATTGCGCAGGGTTTCCGAGGTATTCGGTTCCGGGTCATACCAGCAGCGGGCGCCCAGCAGCTTGCCAGCCGTCACGTATGAGGTCAGCTTCTTATTGATACCGTCCACAATGTCCTTTACCAGCGACGGGGTAAGCGGTTTATCAACATAGGCGAAATGGGCTTCGGCGACGGTATCCGCAACGATCTGCGCGGTTCGGGTATAGCTTTCGAAGATATACGTTTCCGCGTCGCAGGTACGCGATCCCCAGATGCGGTAGCCGTCCTGCTTGATCAGCGTGGTAACGCCTGCTGCGTTCAGTTCGTCGGCGTCGGTATCGGTGCCCTGCAACGTGAAATAGATATCCCGATCCATCCCCAGCACGTTATTTACGGGCACGTTGGAAATGGTTTTATGCCAGCCCTGAGTTGCGTCGATTTTGGCGCGCATCCCAACCGCATGGGCACCCACGGGCACGGTGGCATTGGCCCCGGCGTTGGTGTCGTAGCAGATGAAATTAGGCCAGATAACCATCATTTCACGCTGGGAAAACTGCTCGCGGTATTCCTTCACTTCGGCGATTGTGTTGCAGCCGTTCGCAGCCACGTAAGCAAATGCGCGCAGCTTTTCGGCAATGACGCCGAGTTGTGCGGCTACCGCCTCCGTATCAAGCCCGGGAACGGCCAGTACACGCGGGCGCACGCCTACGCGCATTTCGGCAGACAGCAGCGCGTACATGCCGGTAAAGCGCCCGTTTGCATCGGTGCCGCCGATAACCAGTTGATCCTGTGTCTGTGCGGTGCCGCCTTCTGGCGGTTCGATATTTGCAGCATCAGCAACGCGGATCACAATGGTTTGCGGGCTGGTCTGGTCTGAAATAGCTTTCAGGGTGGTAAACAGGGTGCCGGTTTTACCTGCCTTGCCCAGCATGTTAGCCACGCGGGTGATCAGTACAGGGGTATCCAGCGGGAACGCTGTTTCGTCCGCATCATCAGCGGTGCAGACAACGCCGATCACCGCCGAATCAATGTCGGTGATCATCGTGCTAAGGTCGGTGGTTTCCGTGACGGTTACACCGTGATGGTAGTTAGTGGCCATGTATTTGCCTCGCCAGTTTAATGACTGCGAATATCATTGCGGCAATGGCAGGCCGATGCGATGAATAAGGGTTGTCAGCAACCTGCAACAATGACGGGGCGTTGTTCATGCGCGCGCGCGTGGCGACGATGTACCCCATCATGATGAAGGGGTTGATATGGACACGACAGAAAACCGATATTCGCCGCGCCCGGCGTTCAGTATTGAAATTGAAGGTAATCAGCTTACGGCGCTGGATAACCGGCTGATCTCTCTTTCCCTGACAGATAACCGGGGCTTTGAAGCGGACACGCTGGATCTGACTCTGGATGATGCAGACGGGCAGGTAGCATTACCACCACGCGGCGCAAAGATATCGGTGGCGCTGGGCTGGGATAATGATCCACTGGTTTTTAAGGGCGTCTATACGGTTGACGAGATTGGACACGCTGGCCCGCCAGACCAGCTAACGATCAGTGCCAGAAGCGCAGATTTCCGCGATACCTTCAACGTGAAGAGGGAATATAGCTGGCACGATATTACCGTGGGGGATGTGGTCGCCAGCATTGCCAGCCGCTACGATCTGCGTGCGGGCGTCAGCGAAGAACTGGCGAAGATTGAGATAGACCACGCCGATCAGACGAGTGAATCAGATATCAGTTTCTTAACGCGCATGGCCGAAATGCTGGGCGCGGTGGCAACCATTAAAAACGGTATGCTTCTGTTTATCACGCCAGGTAAGGGAGTGACGCAGAGCGGCAAGCCGCTGCCGGCGATCGAGATAGTCCGGTCAAGCGGTGATAAACATCGCTTTAACGTAGCTGACCGCGACGCGTACACGGGCGTAACTGCATACTGGCTTGATCTCAACTTTGGTAAAAAACCATCCACTACCGTGAAGAAAACCACCCGCAGGCGACGAACCAGCCAGGCCAAAAAGAAAGAACCCGCATCAAGCAAAAAAGAAGGGGATTATCTGGCCGGGGCCGAAGGCAACGTTTTTGTTATCCGTAAAACCTTCAAGACGGAAAAGGCGGCAAAGCGTGCCGCAGCGGCTAAGTGGCGGGAGTTGCAGCGCGGGGCGGCGACGTTCAGCATCACCCTGGCGCGTGGCCGCGCAGATTTGTACCCGGAACAGCCCGCCAGCGTCTACGGCTTTAAGTCCACGATCGACAGTGGGAACTGGACGATAACGCGGTGCGTTCACGATATTGGCGGGGGAGGGTTTACCACGTCGCTGGAACTGGAAGTAAAAATCGACGACTGGACAGCGGAGAGTGACGATTCAACGTCTTAAGCGTTATACTTGCGTTGATATTAACCATTCCTGAAAGGAGGCCCGCGTATGGCAATGCGCTGTCCTCGCTGCCGTGCAATAGCAAAAACCAGAACCAGCGTTGAGCTGAGTTTGCTTGTACGGCGCAGCTATCACCAGTGTCAAAATATGTTGTGCGGGTACTGTTTCACCAGCATGACGGAAATAGACGGTTCACTAAATCAGACCCAGCCAGCGCCCGGCGCGATGGTTCCGCAAGATGTTTTTCCCCGAAGCCATCATGGAGAGGATCAGCTAAGTTTGGTTTTATAGCAACCGCAGATAAGCCCCAGAACGTTGGGGCTTTTTTTATGTGTAGTCAATTTGTGGTCGGTTAATATTGATTTTTGATAAATATCAACCAGTTAAAATTCATATAATGGGGCGCTTGCGCCCCGTTTGTTTTTTATGATGCCTGATAAATATTAGCGCTTCACAATCTTGATCGTCTGGCCTAAGCGGGACGGTTTTTCTTCGCTGGTTTTCTGCGGGGCGGTCACGCACGCGGTTTCCACACACACGAAGGTCTTGTAACCGTCATCCGGGATATCTGCCATGCTGACGGAAAGGGCAGGGCCCGGGTTCCAGCCCACCACGTTGCTATGGTGGTGGTGAACCACGTCAATGCCGCGGTTCAACGCGCTGTCGTGGATGACGCTACAGGCTTCCGGGTGCAGATACACGCGGTCGGTACGGTCCGGGAAGCTCTGAACGCCGTCGTCCAGCCTGCCTTCTTTCGCGTTGTCCACTTTGTCGATAAAGGTATCGCCAAGTCCGCTCACCTTAACGGCCTGAATGTCGCCTACGTTGAAATAGATGTGCAGGGCGGACGTTGTTTCGAATTCGCCGTGCGCTTCCAGTTCAATCTCGCAGGTTTTACCCAGCTTGAAGCGGGCATAGAGGGTGAATTCATGTGGCCACAGGGCGCGCGTTTCATCATTTGCCTGAAGTTCAAAGGTCAACACCGCGCCGTTATCATCTTCGTTGTGGGCTTTCAGCGTCCACTGCTGGTTACGGGCGAAACCGTGAGACGGCATTCCCTGCTGCGCTGACGGACCAAACCATGGCCAGCAGATCGGTACGCCGCCACGGATCGCCGCCCCTTTTTTGAACGAGGTGGCCTCGCTCAGCCACAGGCCTTCTTCTTCGCCTTCTGGTTTCCAGGAGAGCAGGTGGGCGCCATTGAGCGCTACGGAGGCTTTAACGCGCGGATGATCGACGACGATGATATCGGCGCCGTCAATCTGACGGCGGGAGAGCACAGGGGTAAGTTGTTCGACTACCGGAAGTGCAAAAATTTTATTAATCATTAAGCAATCCTCTGTCTAAAAACAATAAAAAAGGCGACCGAAGTCGCCTTTTAGGATCAAGCACTCATCTCAACTTATTTGGAGATGTGAGCGATCAGGTCCAGTACTTTGTTAGAGTAGCCAGTTTCGTTGTCGTACCAGGAAACCAGTTTCACGAAGTTGTCGTTCAGAGCGATACCAGCTTTAGCATCGAACACG
>ENA-UOYY01000068-UOYY01000068.1-food-metagenome-genome-assembly--contig:-NODE-68-length-38110-cov-2189.123505_pt1 | contig 38110 bp, 56 predicted proteins | sample MGYA00249878_ERZ772714 | MGnify/ENA primary metagenome ERZ772714 (study PRJEB29005, sample SAMN08379454) | food metagenome | isolation source: cheese spiked with Escherichia coli O103 | study: EMG... | reverse complement strand
GATGCAGAGCTTTGTTTAGCCAATGATTCTTCAATCGCTGCAATTATCTCTGAGTTCAGCGACCTGTTATTCATCTTTGCACGTTGCTTAATTTTCGCGTGGAGTTCATGCGGAAGTCTCAAGTGAAACTGCGCCTCGTCGTATTTGCTGTACATCATTGATGCCTCACCAGTTGGGTGGAATGGCATCGTAACCTACTGGATAAATACTCAATAGTACCATTTCGGTATGCAATCACATCATGGTTGCATCATATCATTCGTCTGGAGCAATGAAATGTCAGATATCACCGCAAATGTTGTGGTAAGCATGCCTTCGCAACTCTTCACTATGGCGCGTTCTTTTAAAGCCGTAGCCAATGGTAAAATTTATATCGGTAAAATTGACACTGACCCGGTAAACCCTGAAAACCAGATTCAGGTTTATGTGGAGAACGAAGACGGCTCTCACGTTCCTGTTTCGCAACCAATCATCATTAACGCTGCTGGTTATCCGGTATATAACGGACAGATTGCCAAATTCGTTACCGTGCAAGGCCATTCTATGGCTGTATATGATGCGTACGGGGCGCAGCAGTTTTATTTTCCTAACGTGCTGAAGTATGACCCAGACCAACTAAGACAAGAACTATCTGCTAATGATGGGGCCGCGCTTGTTGGTTATGAGACTGAATTTAACAACAACGAAATCAATGTTAAAGAAGCATTGAATGCAAAGCTACCTAACGTCATTGGCGCAGTTCAGTCTCCACTAAACGGATTCAAGTTTTTATCATCTAAAAATTATTCAGGTGATCACGACTTTCTATTTATAAATGGAGGTCAAGAAACAAAGGCCACGAATAAATTTAAAAAAATAGGTAATGGAACAGTAACGCTGTCTCCTGTTATTGGAACGACACCAACACTTACAGTAGACACTGTTGCATATATAGATCCTACATCTCCAGATACATCAGGAACTCCTGCGTACCCTCAAGGCACAACACTTCATCAATTAACATTTGAAGGAGATGACTCAGGAGGAGAGTGCGGCCTTGCTATTTTGCAAGGTCAAAATTTTAAATTTGACCGTATTTCATTCAGAAAAACAAAAATAGCTATCTGGATGAAAGATGTATGGATGACATCTATTTCATCAACATCAGCATGGGGTCAAATAAGACACGAAGGAGGAACGTCAGTAACTTATCAAAATTGCTTTGCTAAAGTTACAGACCCATCTGTAAGTCATGGTGCATATAGATTAAGTAATCTTACATATTCAAACTTAATAAGTTGTGCATCTGATGGAACGTTATCTACCGCTTATTGGTTTGACAATTGTGACGCATTAAATGTAATTGGATGTGGATGTGAACTTCCATCATCACCAGGCGGTGGATATGGCTCATCTATGACATTCGCAACATCTAATGAAATTTTGATTGATGGCTTTAGATGCATACCAAAAAACGGCGAAACAAACCCATTGATTGCTGTATTTAGCGATAACAGGATAGTATTTAACAACCTGATTCACTTGAGCTCAAATACATATAGTCAGGATATGTTTGTTCATGGCCCTGGAAATACAATTATTTTTAATGGCGGAAGATTCAATTCTGGAGAGCTCCCAAAAATTGGCACATCAATAAATGCTTCCGGAAGCAAGATAATTGTAAATACAAACAGTAATAAATTTATTCACATTGTAAATTCAGACAGTAGCCAGGTTGTGTTTGAACCATTTTCAGATTATGGAAATATAGACTCGGTAACTGCTTTAACTTTTGGGGCAAATATAACTCAACCGTCATCAGTTACGAAAGATGTGAAGTATAGGAAAGAAGGCGGGATTGTAAGTGTTGAGTTTTATATAGAATTTAATGGATCTCCAGGTCAGTCTGGACCGATGACACTAAGAAATCTTCCTTTTATTTCAAAAGATATTTCATCAGGAACTGTTTCAGTTACTCAAAACATAGCACCTGGAAGGAATCAGTTCTCTGTAACTATAGACAGGGGATCAAATTCATTACGATTCTTTAAATTTGATAACCCGACATGCACTGAAGTTAACGAAACAGATATATCATCAACCACAATAATTAGAGGAAGCATAACATATAACATAAATTCACTTTTTCTTTAGTTTTAATATATTTCTACATTGAGATAAAAACGGGACACACAAAGCTTTGCATCGGTTTGCAAGGCTTTGTGCTGCTCTCCTATGATGCCTTCTCATCAAGCCAGTCCGCCCACCACTGCATCATTTCTCTGCGTTTATCGAGATACTGAGCATGGTTGTAAATACCTCGCACAGATCCGCCGTTGGCATGTGCAAGTTGCACTTCAATGGCGTCGGCAGGCCATTCGTGCTCGTTCATAATCGTGCTGAATTCATGCCTGAATCCGTGACCGCTTTCCAGACCTTCATAGCCGATTTGTTTGATCACAAGCAATACCGCGTTCTCGCAGATTGGCTTCTTCTTATCGTTGCGCCCGGCAAAAACAAACTCTGATACTGGTTTGGTGATTGAGCTTAGCGTAGTGAGAAGTTCAACCACCTGGTCTGACATCGGTACTACATGAATCTTGCGTCCCTTCATCACACTGGCGTCGATAGTGATAATCCTGTTTTCAAAATCGACGTTCTTCCATTGCATGGAACGAAGCTCTTTCGTTCTTAGGGCTGTGTAGCGTAAAACTTTGGTCGCAATGAGCGATACGATACTTCCTGAAAATGTTGCCAGTGCTTTGTTGAATTCCGGGATCTGGTCTGCAGGAAGGAACGGGAAGTTCTTCTTACGGTATCCCTTCATGGCGTCAGCAAGGTCAGGTGCCGGGTTATATTTAGCCCTTCCGGTGACAATAGCGTAACGGAAAACCTCGCCGCATCTTCTGCGTGCTTTGTTGGCTCGCTCCATTGCACCGCGATCTTCAAATCTGCGGATTACTTCCAACAGTTGCATCGGCTCAATATCCTGAATCTCAAGACCGCCGATGATGGGTAAAATGTCGTCATCAAACATTTTGGCAAGTTCGTTTGCATAGCCTACTGACCAGACTTGCTTCTTGTGCTCGTACCATTCCTTGTAAATCGCACTAAAGGAATTGTTGTTAGACGAAGCCTTTTTCGCCTTTACCGGATCGATGCCAACCGAGATGTCTTTCCTCGCAGTCCATGCCTTATCCCTTGCTTCCTGCAAAGTCATAAGCGGATATTTTCCGACAGTCAGGATTTTCTCCTTACCGTCAATCTTGTAGCGAAGCTGCCATACCTTTTTCCCTGATACAGGGACATAAAGGTACAGGCCATTACCATCGAGAAGGCGGTATGGTTTTTCTTTCGGCTTTGCTGCTTCAATCTGCTTAACGGTGAGCATGGGTAAAAATCCGGTGGGTAAAATTATTTTATCCACTTTTTACCCGTCATGGAGTGCGGCTGTCAACGATCTGACGCGAACCATGACGAACCGTGAATCTACGGAAGGCTTGATATTCAGGGGATTTTGCGGACTGGTACGGATGGGGGCGAACTGATAAATGGTGTCCCCTGCAGAGACATCTACTTGAAGCGGCAGGGGATTGATTGGAATGGTGTTTTTTAGATGTGAAAAAAATTTTACCCGCTATTTTACCCATTGGCGCGGCTTAAGAGCTTATTTTTGAATTCACAATGGTCACGATATAACCATCTTGCTCGCCCGTGGATAACTTTGGCTTTAGGCAGGTCCCCGGACTTAATCCGGTCATAGATGAAGGTTTTACCGAAGCCAGTATCGGCCATGATGAATTTCAAATCAACCAGTGAATCAGGCTGTAGTTCGTGTTGCATGAGTGCTATCTCCGAATAGGGAATCGAACCTGCAAATCAGGCAATAAAAAACCGCCATCAGGCGTCTTGGTGTTCTTTCAGTTCTTCAATTCGAATATTGGTTACGTCTGCATGCACTATCTGCGCCAATATCATCCAGTGGTCATAGCAGTCATTGATGTTCTCTGCTTCGATAACTCTGTTGAATGGTTCTCCATTCCATTCACCTGTGACTCGGAAGTGCATTTATCATCTCCATAAAACAAAACTCGCCGTAGCGAGTTCATATAAAAGAAATCCCCGCTAGTGCGAGGATTGTTATTCATTGCCGATATTCACCTTTATCGCGAACACCTTTACCGGTTTATCGCCGAAGTGGGGATGTGTGATTGTCTTGATTTCATATCCGTCATACGGAACATCAATTCTACGGCTGGAATCGTCGCGCTTCGTATATCCCTTTGTGATAATAAGGCGGTCATACTCCCGGAACATAATTCGCTTATTCCAGTAGTCATTACACAGGCGATACTCTTCCGTTTTCTCCCCGCGAATCATAGCATCGAAGTATTCACCTTTAACGGCAAGTTGCAGGTTAGCCACGGTTAACCTCCTGCTGCGGTGCTGCTGGCATTTCACGCCAGTGCGTAACCGAGTGCGGATCCGGATATTCGGTGCCATCATCCCAGCGATTGCCATTCCACATTGCAGACCACATATCACCGTCTTCATACATGACAATTACCGGAATTAACTTATCCGGCATTCGCTCACTACAGCTTATCCAACCATCCGGAATGACCGGAGAGTTGCCATTTACATCGAAGTTTGGCTCTGCGTCCTGAACCAGGAGGATGTAACCATTCTTGGCAGTATCAAGTTCTAACGCCTCGGTGACGGTGCCGAAATAGCGATTACCTAAATCAGCATCACAAGTGCTTACATCAATGGAAACTTCCATGCCTTCGATTAATTCTGGCAAGTTGTAAGCTTGGCTTACAGGCTCTGCTTCCAGCGATGCCAGTGCAATTCGTGCCAGTTCCATTTGTTCGCCACGAGTAATTCCGTTTTCAAGCGGGGATTTAATGAACAATTCGATACGTTCTTTAGTGATAGTGGTCATATCACTCTCCTTTGATGCGAATGCCAGCGGCGCGCTCGGCTTCACTTTGTTCCCAAAACCACTTGTGAAGCTCCATAAGCTTTTCGTCAATCGGTGCATATTTGCGATTAAAGTAGGCCTGAGCATCTTTCTCAGATTCGTCCGGCAATTCGCCTGGGCCAAACAGTGTGTTATAAATCCATGCCAGTCCGCTTTTAGCGTCGCCAGTTGCCTGCCATTCGATAATCGCAGCCTGCATGACCAGAATGTTTTTCCCGATTAACAGGTCCAGCTCTTTGAACCGGTTGCGGATGTATGCATTCTCGCTTTGTAATTTTGCGTTGCGCTTCTCTGCGGCTTCCAGCTCAACACGCAGCTTCCCTACAGTTAGCGCAATTTCCTCGTTCTCCTGATCGCGGCGTTTTATGTATTGCTGGTTTCTTTCCCGTTCATCCAGCAGCGCCAGTACGGTAGCCGGATTGGCTGCGGCGATGAATTCAGCATTGGCCTGCTGTTCCATTTGGAAATCTTCATCGAAACCGCTTTCTGGATGCGCTCCTTCAATTCTGCAAATGGGAATATATCCAGCAGCCTCGCGATGAATTAGCGCATCATCACCATCAAATCGGCCCTCTCCATATTCGAGCGACCACTCGCCACACGTTGCTTTTTCTGCCTTAGCACGCAGTGCCTGATAATCAATCTGGCTCACTGGTTGCCTCCTGCTTTTCTGCCTTCAACACCATGCGAGAACCATCATCCAGCTCCCACGCGATCTCACCACCTTCAGCCATGACCAGTCGCCACACCAATTGAGCAGCCTCATTGGTAACATCACGACCTGGATCATTGCCAACGCGCATACGTCCACCTTCAACATCGCGCATTTTTGCCAGCATGATAGTTTTTGATAGCGGTGAAAAACCAAGCTGTAGTCGTGCTGAATTACTCACTGGTTGCCTCCTTTGCGCCACATCGCATTCAGATATTTGTTGTCATTAACAGAACCGAAACTCTTTCTCTTAAGCAATTCCTCTCTCGATGGCATTGGCTTTACGCTTTGGCGAATAATCATTTCTGCCGGAAGAATGCCGGGATTGTATGCAAGTCCTCTCATGGTAAATTCCTCAGTCATTACTGATAGCGCCATAGCGTGAGCGGTAATTACGCAGGCGCGGGTCGATATATTCAGGGAAGTGGGTATATGTGGCTTTGCGGAATGGTCGGATTGATGTCTGGTAAATTCGCTCGTGTTCTTCTTTCTCTGCAAGCCATATACAGTGGCGAAATTCCTTTTCCTCTTTCGTTTCCTGCGGTAGCGACATTATCCGATCGTAGTTTTTTCTGAATTTATCCAGCACCTCCGATATGGAATTGCCGGAACAGCGGCGCGGGTCATCCGCACCATACAGAGGCGCTGGCATGTTTTTCTCCTGTTGATTATTTAGCTAATTTTTTCCAGATTGCTGAAACGTATTTGGCTTGGTGGATGGCATCATCAAGCGCGTTGTGGCGAGTTCCTTTGAATGGCATATCTCGCTTAGGGTCAAATCCTATTACCTTTCCAAGCTCGACGATTGTTCTTACGTCGCGGTCATTCCACCACTGCCACGGAACTGGCTGCCCTGTCAGCGAATAACTGTTGCGGAGAATAACGCAGTCAAATGATGCTCCATTCCCCCAAACCTGAACGAATTTGTGGTTAGCGTTCTTTATGATGAATTCAGATAACCATGAAAGAGCCGTTGAAAGCTCCTGAGTGTTGCTGGTTAGCGATTTTCTGGCTTCTTCACTCTGTTCCATCCACCATAAAATCGTTGAAGCGTCAGGACGCGCCCGATATCGCATTGATGACTCAAGCGAGATATTTACCGAGAACTCTTCTCCTGTTTCTCCGGTATTCGGGTCAAAGAACACCGCCCCAATAGAAATAACTGGCGCGTATGGCCCGTTGCCCATTGTTTCAAGGTCAACCATCAAGTGATTCATGTAAGTCCTTAAATTGCGTGAATAGCGTGACGAGGGAAGGGGAGAGTTACTGGTGCAAAGGGGATATCGTCGTCAAAATCCATAGGTGGTTCGCTGTGATTTCCCTGCTGCTGAGGTTGCTGTCTTTGTTGCTGACCATTATTTCGCTGAGGTGAAGACTGTTCATTGCCTCCTTGCTTGCCACCAAGCATTTGCATGGTTCCACCAACGCCCACGATGACTTCGGTAGTGAACCGATCCTGTCCGCTTTGATCCTGCCATTTTCTTGTCCGCAATTTGCCTTCAAGATAAACCTCAGAGCCTTTTCGCAGATATTCGCTGGCAATTTCTGCCAGTTTCCCGCTCATTACCACGCGGTGCCACTCCGTCTGCTCCTTTTGCTCTCCAGTTTGCTTATCACGCCATTGTTCTGACGTAGCAACGGTAAGGTTTGCAAATGCCGTTCCTGATGGTGAATATCTGATTTCTGGATCATGCCCAAGGCGACCAATAATGATCACCTTATTTACGCCTCTGCTTGCCATTTATGCCGCCTGTTTTAGCTCGTTAACTCTGATGTTCATTACCTGAACGCATTTAGCCTGCGCCTCCTCGTTTCCAGCCATTAATTGCCAGTCACGCTGATAACGCTCGATGAGTTTTTTCTTGTCAGTTTCTGTTGACGCATAATCGCTGAAGTCTTTCAGGATTTGTTCGCAGTCAACCGATGGAGATTTCTGGTTGGTATTTTCTGGTGATGGTTTGTTATCTGATGCTGGGATTGCCCATACCGGCAGCGATGGAGGGAGCCAGTAAAATCCTGTTCCATCCTTCAGTTTTGCCCTGTGCCACCCATGCTTTTTATCAAGAGATGTTTGTGCGAAACCTTCCTCAAGGTTATACAGATACCGACCGATTCCCCACTGAACGGCAGCACGCTTCATTGCACCTGAACGACCACCTTTGACGGCTTCTACCTGCGTGTTTTCAGCAGCATCCCATTTGGTTACCCATTCGGAATCAATCCTGATTGATATGCCGCATTCAACGCCGCCGTTGTTGGGAATATCGCGGTATTCATTGCGCCATCCTGCTTTGCCGCAAACATCGTCCAGGCGTTTCATGATTGCCCGGTTCGTGACATAAGCCAGCACCATAGCCCACACCTTGCCATCGCGTGTTTTACCGCTTTGCTGTATTCGCCATTCGATATCTTCAGGGCTGAATGGCTCATCGAATTTGTTCAAATCCATAATTCACCTCAGAATGGTAATTCGGATGGGGAGGAAAGAAATTCGCGCTCATTCATGCGCTCTCTTTGTGCTTGCCATAAACAAAGTTGTTTCTTTGATTTATCTCCCGCTTTACGCCAGTAACGAGCCTCAGCAATGTGATATTCTCTTTTTAATCGACTTAACTCTGGAGTTTTCGCCAGCTCTACCGGAATCATTTAGACCTCCATTTTCTGTAGGCTTCGACGGCCTCACGAAACATCTTTTCATCGCCAATAAAAGTGGCGATAGTGAATTTAGTCTGAATAGCCATAAGTGTTTTATCCATTTTTTGGAACTCCTGGCTGATTAAGTACGTCGATGAGTCGTTTCCATCCGTCACGTAATTTACGGGTGATTCGTTCAAGTAAAGATTCATTTAATTGGAAGGCACCCATGCGAGCGCCTCCCGCGATTGCGTAAATCATGGGTGGTTCCTTATGTTGGTTTTATTAGTAGGTTATTTTTGTTGCGAATACTTCGCCTTTTACGATGGCTGTTATGATATTTTTAGCAACATCTTCTGATGCGCCAACCTTGATAAGGTCAGCAAGTATTTTGTTATTTACTTCTTTCCGGTGAGTTTTATCCTTTGCTCTACGCTCTTCTTCGTCCTTGATTCTTTTTTCTTCTGCTATTCTGGCTTGCTCTTTTGCTTCAGCCTCGCGCCGGATTCGTTCAGCCTCCTCCTGTGCTTTTCGGCGTTCTGCTTCAATTGCCGCTTGCTTTTCTCTTTCAGCTCGTTCTGCTGCCTCTTTTGCTTCGCGCTGTGCTCGTTGCTCGGCTTCAATGCGTTCACGCTCTGCACGTTCCGCTGCGGCCTTAGCCTCTGCTTCTCGTCTTGCTGCTGCTTCAATTTCGGCTTTTGCCTTTGCTTCGGCTTCAGCTCTGGCTTTCTCTTCAGCTTCTCTTTTTAAGCGTTCTTCATGCTCTCGCTTTTCCTGCTCCGCTTTGAGTCTTGCCTCTTCTCTTTGGCGGTCAAATTCGCGATCCATCAAAATCGCTATTTCATGGTCAGACTCAATTTGCTTTGCGAGAGCTTCAGCTGCTGCCTTAGCTTCTTCTTCGGCTTTAATCCGTGCCTGTTCCTCCTCATAATCAGTAAGAGGCTGGCGCGCCTTGGCTTTCAGTTCATCAAGGCGATCGCGCACTGTCTTGCGGTTGGCATCAATTAGCTTTGGAATTTCCTTCAGTTCAGCAACAAGGTCTTTGCCAAGACCATCGAGATATGTTTTCGTCTGCGCAACTTTATACGCCAGAGAAGCGATCTCCTTTCTGCCCTTTGCCGTTGTGATATCAGGCACAAAGGACATAACTTCACGTTCAACCTTTTGGAGAATTTCTTCAATCTGGTCGGCAGACTGAAATACAGTCATTGCATTTGCTTTTTCAATAACAACTAAATCTGTTACTTCACTCATATATCCTCCATCAAAAAAAATTGCCCTCACATTGGAGGGCAAAGAAGATTTCCAATAATCAGAACAAGTCGGCTCCTGTTTAGTTACGAGCGACATTGCTCCGTGTATTCACTCGTTGGAATGAATACACAGTGCAGTGTTTATTCTGTTATTTATGCCAAAAATAAAGTCCGACTATGCGGCATGAAATTACTTAACCAATGATGCGTCATATTCGATAAGGTAAAGTTTTGGAGCAAGCCAAATTTTCAGCCAGTCGAAATAATTGAAGAAAACAACAATAGAAGTAATCGCTATTCCTGATGTGACAAGTAGTGATAAAAGAACAATATCTGCATCATCTCCTTTATTCCATGCAAAAATCATCAGATAAACACACGCTATAATCACCAATACACAGATAGCCTGAATTCCAGCTGATGATACGGCGTGCCACATCAAAAGCTGATGGATGACATCAGGAATCTGTGCCTGGCTAAATGAAACAGCCGCGTCTATTCCATTACTGGCTTTTTGCAGTAGTTCTACGAGAATCTTGTTTGCTTGTTCTTCCATATCTCATCTCAAATAAGTGGTTTGCTTGCAATAAAAAACCCGTCTTGGACGGGTTGATTACCATTTCTTTTTGGGGTTTCGTTGATGGGCGTGATTGACAACTTTAAACATTGCATCTCCACCAGAATTATTGTCAATCTCTGTCTTTTCGTGAGCTACTGCTAATTCAGCTGCTTTTTCACCCCTCACGGCAGCCAATCCTCCTTTTTCCAAAATCTCTGCCTTTCTCTCCTCCCGGCTCTTGTTTTCCTTCTCTGCTCTTTCTGCCTTCCTGGCCTCTCTGCAGCGGTTCCTGCTATTATCTCTCGCTGGCTTGATTGTTATGCTAGGCTTCATTTTTACCTCGCTGTAATTAGTTTTTGCCTTCTGTAACCAGCAGCATACAGTGCAACTTCAGGCAAACAAACGCTTCCGCTATTCGCATCTGTATTTGATTTGCTAATGATGCCGAGTGATATTGCTTTTTCAGAAATGCTTAAACGCTTTCTCGGGGCTTCCTGAACAGGTTCCTCACTGTCTGTGCCGAAGATCGAATCGATGATGTTGCATATAGCATCACGCTCGATAGCCAGCTTTCTGCGCCGCTCATGACGGCGAGTTTTGGCATTTCCTGCAAATGTTGATTTTCCGTACACGATTACCGTCATGATATTTTCCTCATGTGAAATGGCTTTGGTGGTGATGCGCCAGGTGCTGATCTTCTGGTTGCTGTCGTTGCAGCTGCAATTCACATCACCGCCAAACCCATCTCGTTTGGTATCTGTTTGCGCTTTGTCAGCGCCCCATCGAAGTTAAAGAGCCTGCCAATCTGTTCCGTTTGGCTTCCAGCTTCCTGCTGATGGCTAAATAGTACGATGTGTACTTTATTTAGTCAATACAAAATGTTCTAAATGTGGTTGGTTTTTTATAACACTTTGTATTTTATTGATTTATATTTTGGAAAAAGAAAACCCGACGCTAAGGTCGGGTTATTGTTGTGTGTTTTAGAGTGGTGAGGCTGTTAACTAAATGTCTCTTCAGGCCACTGGCTGGCGATAACTTTCCCTACTACGGAACAGCTATCATTGCATGGGATCATTGGATATTGCGGGTTTAGTGGTTGTAGGAACACCTGACCGCTATCCCTGATCAGTTTCTTGAAGGTAAACTCGTCACCGCCAAGTCTGGCTATGCAGAAATCTCCTGGCTCAACAGCCTGCTCAGGGTCAACGAGAATTAACATTCCGTCAGGAAAGCTTGGCTTGGATCCTGTTGGTGCGGTCATGGAATTACCTTCAACTTCAAGCCAAAACGCACAATCACTGGCTTTTTTGGTTGTGCTGACCCATCTCTCCGCATCACCTTTGGTAAAGGTTCTAAGCTCAGGCGAGAACATCCCGGCCTGAACATGAGAAAAAACAGGGTACTCATATTGTTTTTTAACGGGGGCAGATGAGTATTCGCCAGCAGGTGAAAATGTACCGTCGTGGTTGAATGAGACGTTATCAATACCAAGGTATTTAAACACCACACCAATCTCGTCAAGAGATGGATGACGAGATCCGCGCAACCAGTGACCAATTCCACCCTGCGTCATACCAAGCTCTTCAGCTAACTTCTCTTGAGTTATGCCGAGCTCTTTCATTCTGGATCTAGCCAGTTCATACCATTTCATTTTCATATCCTTATTATTACGCTATGTACTAAAACCATCCATGCACAAGATGTATTTTTTGTTTGCATTCCAAAAGTACATATCGTATTATTGTTTCATGGTTACTATGGAGGGCATATGAGCAACCTACGAAAATATCGAGAGTCACTGAATATCTCTCAAACAACACTTGCTAAGGCGGTTGGATGCACACAGGGAGCTATCGGACATTGGGAATCTGGTCGTCGCTTCCCAGACCTTAAAACATGCCGTGCTCTTGTTGCGTGCCTAAACAAGTTAGGCGCAAAAGTCAGTCTTGATGACGTGTTCCCGCCGGAACACAAAGCCGCTTAATAAGCGGATCCGCTCTTTATCAATCTGCACCGCCGACAACGCGGTAACTAATTAATCGCTCATCGAAAGATGAGTATTAGTGATTATTTACCTATGGAAATAGTAAGAAATGGAACAAACAAGTTACAGCAAACTATCACAGCGCGATGTTGATCGCGCAGAAACCGATTTACTCATCAACCTGTCAACACTTACCCAGCGCGGTCTGGCAAAGATGATTGGCTGTCATGAATCGAAGATAAGCAGAACGGACTGGAGATTTATTGCCTCGGTCTTGTGTGCTTTCGGAATGGCATCAGATATCAGTCCGATTAGCAGGGCTTTTAAGTATGCGCTTGATGGACTCACCAATAAAAAACGCCCGGCGGCAACCGAGCGTTCTGATCAAATACAAATGGAATTTTAACAACATCAAACGAGGTAATTATATGCGAAACAAAGGCTTTAATCCACCTGATACACACAAAGAAGCTAAGCGTTTGCGCTTCCTTCGTTCCATTGATGAAAGAACTCAAATCTCTTTTGTGAAAGTTGCCAGAACTGAGCTTCTGAAGGCTGAGGCGAGGGCGTTGCTCCCGTCTCTACCAAAAGAGGAGGGATATACGTTCATTCCAAACGCATTTCTGGAAAAGCTGCTCAAAGAAGACATATCCGTAAGTCAGTTTAACGATGTTCTTAAGGTCTTTCGTCAAGGCAGGTAGTTATGAGCAATACAGCAAAAATCTACGATTTCAGCGCCGCACACGAGCGCAGGAGCAACAGGATGGAGAACCAGAAAACTGGTTACATTCCGTTGTACCGGAGCATTCTGAAACAGTCATGGGCGAAAGATGTTTATCTTCGCACCCTGTGGGAAAACCTTCTCCTGAATGCCGCCAGAAAGCCATACAAAGCGAATTTCAAAGGTCATGAATGGCATCTGCAACCCGGTCAAATGGTTGTGACAGCAGCTGATTTAGGTCTTCAGTTATGCGACAGGCATGGCAAGCCAGCAAGCCGTGATCAGGTTGAGCGGATGCTTCAGGTTTTTGTGAAAGAGGGGATGATTTCCATTGATGGAGAGAAGCAAAAAGGGCGTGTGATCACCATCACAAATTACCATGAATACGCTCAAAAAATGGACAATTCACCCGCACATGAAGCCGCACAAACAACCGCACATGATGCCGCACATGATGAAGCCAGTAATGGCGCGGCTTTCAGCGTACATGCCACACATGAAAGCGCACATGAAGCCGCACAAACAACCGCACATCATGAACAAGAAGGTATTAACAAGAATATAAATAATACCCCCCTACCCCCCAATGGGGGAGGCGATGGGCAGGTTAAACCTGAACGTCGCAAGGCAGAACGAATCGACTACGAATCCTTCCTGAACGCCTACAACACCGAAGTCGGTGACAGACTGCCACACGCTGTTGCGGTCAACGAGAAACGCAAACGCCGCCTGAAGAAAATCATCCCGCAACTGAAAACGCCAAATGTGGACGGTTTCAGAGCGTATGTAAGGGCGTTTGTGCATCAGGCCAAGCCGTTTTACTTCGGAGACAACGACACGGGCTGGACGGCTGATTTTGATTACCTGCTGAGGGAAGACTCGTTAACGGGAGTTCGGGAAGGGAAGTTTGCAGACAGGGGGATTGCATGAGACAGGATATCGAAGCGAGCGTTATCGGTGGCCTGCTGATTGGTGGATTAACACCAACCGCCAGTGACGTTCTGGCAACGCTTGAGCCGGAAGCGTTTTCAATTCCGCTCTACCGGAAAGCCTTCGAGGTTATCCGCAAGCAGGCGAGAAACAGAAACCTAATCGACGCGCTGATGGTTGCCGAGGCGTGCGGAGAGGAGCATTTCACGTCAATCCTGATGACCAGCAAAAACTGCCCGAGTGCCGCAAACCTGAAGGGATATGCCGGAATGGTCGCGGATAACTATCACCGCCGTCTGGTGCTGGAAATCATGGATGAAATGCGTGAACCAATTCAGAGCGGAACCATCGATACATCGAGTCAGGCGATGGATGAGCTTGTAAAGCGTCTCTCAGCCATCAGAAAGCCCCGTGACGAGGTTAAACCGGTACGGTTAGGGGAAATCATAACTGACTACACTGACACGCTTGACAGGCGTCTGAGGAACGGAGAAGAGTCAGATACCCTGAAGACCGGAATCGAAGAACTTGACGCTATCACCGGAGGGATGAACGCGGAAGACCTTGTGATAATCGCCGCTCGTCCTGGTATGGGGAAAACCGAACTGGCTCTGAAGATTGCCGAAGGCGTGGCAAGCCGCGTTATTCCTGGTTCTGACGTCCGGCGCGGAGTATTGATTTTCTCAATGGAAATGAGCGCATTGCAGATTGCAGAGCGGAGCATTGCCAACGCCGGGAGGATGTCGGTTAGCGTACTGCGAAATCCTGCATCGATGGATGACGAAGGCTGGGCGCGTGTTGCTAACGGCATGAGTCAGCTTGCGGATTTGGATGTATGGGTAGTCGATGCCTCGCGGTTATCGGTCGAAGAAATTCGCTCAATCGCAGAACGGCACAAACAGGAAAATCCAAACCTGTCACTCATCATGGCGGATTATCTTGGCCTGATTGAGAAGCCGAAAGCAGATCGCAACGACCTCGCAATTGCTCACATCTCCGGAAGCCTGAAGGCGATGGCGAAAGACCTGAAAACGCCTGTTATCTCCCTGAGTCAGCTTTCACGCGATGTTGAGAAGCGACCAAACAAACGCCCGACAAACGCAGATTTGCGTGATTCAGGAAGCATTGAACAGGACGCAGACTCAATCATCATGCTCTATCGGGAAGCGGTATATGACGAGAACAGTAGCGCCGCGCCATTTGCTGAAATCATCGTGACGAAAAACCGTTTTGGCTCGCTTGGTACGGTTTACCAACGGTTCTGTAACGGACACTTTGTTGCATGTGACCAGGATGAAGCCAGACAGATTTGCACAGCATCAAATGCACCTGCTGCGCGTGGCAGACGATATGCACAAGGGGCTGACGTATGACCATCTACATCACTGAGCTAATAACAGGCCTGCTGGTAATCGCAGGCCTTTTTATTTGTGGGAGAGGGAAGTGTGGCTGACTGGCAAATTCCAATCATCATTCTTTCCGGAGCTTCGCTGGTTGCTGGCTTTATCCTGCTGAAAAAGAATAAAGACCGTGATCAAAAAGTCGAAGTTCTCTATGGGTATCCAGCGAACAGCACAACATGGCTGACCATTTACCACTACCGAAAATCAGGCCGCTGGGTATTCGAATGGGATGATCTGTTCGCTGAAAAGCGACCAAAGTCATGGGGAGACATCAGCGAATGCATGATGTTTGAAGAAAGAAAATCCGGCGCAACCCGAGAAGAGTTTAACGAAGCGTGGGCGCGATTAAGTGAGAGAGGGTATTTGTGAGCAAGTACGAAAAATTAGATCAAAACATTCTTTCAATGCTGAGTGAAAGACCAACACCTGTTTTTGATATCTGGCTTAAATGGCGGAGCAATGGAATGTATATCGAAACCATCGATCGCCGTATGCAATACCTGAGAAAGAAAGGGCTTGTTGCAAATGTGCGTGGGAAGGGTTGGGTGAAAATTAACCTGTCATAACGGGGATTGATATGGACGAATCAAGAAAGCAGTTTTTGGAGTGGTTTGGTGAAGAGTTCGAGTCTATTAACAACAGCGAAGAACTTCACGTTCAGGCCATCAAGATGATTGCTTGGCAGTCATGGGTTAAGTCTCGCGCAGCTATCGAAATTAAATGGCCATCTCATGGAATAGACGCTTCTGGCGGGACTTACCACCGCAGAGATGACATGAGAAAAGAGCTAAGCGCCGCTGGAGTCAAAGTGAAGGAGTAACGATGAAGCAAATATACATGCTTCGCAACGAAGAAATCAGAAACAACGCCATAGACGCAATACTCTCACTTCCCATCGACGACAAATCACCCCACGAAGTCCACGTTAAAGAACCCAAGCGGAGTAATCCTCAAAACCGCCTTATGTGGGCGTTATTGCAGGACGTATCACGTCAGGTGCTTTGGCATGGAAAGAGACTTGCGCCGGAGGACTGGAAAGATCTGTTCACTGCCCTGTGGCTTAAGACAAAAAAACTGGAGCAAAGAAGTGCGCCTGGTATCGACGGTGGCGTTGTCATGCTTGGCGTGCGTACCAGCAAAATGCGAAAGGCCAACATGACTGAGCTTATCGAAATCATGTTCTGGTTCGGCTCAGAGCGCAACGTGCGGTGGAGTGATGACTCCCGGCGAGAGTATGAATGGTCACAACGAAAAGGGAAGGCTGCATGACTATCAAATCAAATACGCCAGCACACGACAAGGACTGCTGGCAAACGCCGCTTTGGCTTTTTGATGCACTGGATATTGAGTTTGGATTCTGGCTGGATTCGGCAGCGAGCGACAAAAATGCTCTGTGTGCTCACTGGCTAACTGAGGCCGACGACGCGCTCAATTCTGAGTGGGTAAGCCACGGTGCAATCTGGAATAACCCACCGTACAGCAATATCAGGCCGTGGGTGGAAAAAGCCGCTGAGCAGTGCATACAACAGCGACAGACGGTAGTTATGCTTGTGCCAGAGGATATGTCAGTCGGATGGTTCAGCAAGGCTCTGGAGAGTGTCGACGAAGTTCGCATTATCACTGATGGACGGATTAATTTTATCGAACCATCGACAGGGCTGGAGAAGAAGGGAAACAGCAAAGGCTCCATGCTGCTGATTTGGCGACCGTTCATCAGTCCTCGACGGATGTTTACTACCGTATCCAAAGCGGCATTGATGGCGATCGGGCAGGGCGTCAGGAGGGCGGCATGAGGCGACAGCGACGAAGTTTCACCGACATCATCTGCGAAAACTGCAAATACCTTCCAACGAAACGCTCCAGAAATAAACGCAAGCCAATCCCAAAAGAATCTGACGTAAAAACCTTCAACTACACGGATCACCTGTGGGATATCCGGTGGCTAAGACATCGTGCGAGGAAATGACAATGGATTATTCACAGTTAAGTGATTTTGAAATTAACAAGCGAGTATTTAAAGCGATAGTAGGGGCAAAACCATTAGGTTATCCGCACAACGCAGATGGACGGTCTGTCGGCAATGAATCAAATGGTAATTATCGATGGTACGACTACTGCAATAACCCAGCAGACGCATGGCCTGTAATCGCAAAACATCAGATCAGCATATGTGCATACGAAAGAAATAATCCTGGAATGAAGAATGAACATTGGTGGGAGGCGGATAGATTTTGTGAATTTATTACCATAGACAATAACCCACTCCGCGCTGCCATGATTGTCTTTCTCATGATGCAGGACGCCAATAATGCTTAGCCCATCCCAATCCATTCAATACCAGAAAGAAAGCGTCGAGCGAGCTTTAACGTGCGCTAACTGCGGTCAGAAGCTGCATGTGCTGGAAGTTCACGTGTGTGAGCACTGCTGCGCAGAACTGATGAGCGATCCGAATAGCTCGATGCACGAGGAAGAAGACGATGGCTAAACCAGCGCGAAGACGATGTAAAAACGATGAATGTCGGGAATGGTTTCACCCTGCATTCGCCAATCAGTGGTGGTGCTCTCCAGAGTGTGGAACCAAGATAGCACTCGAACGACGAAGCAAAGAACGCGAAAAAGCGGAAAAGGCAGCAGAGAAGAAACGACGACGAGAGGAGCAGAAACAGAAAGATAAACTTAAGATTCGAAAACTCGCCTTAAAGCCCCGCAGTTACTGGATTAAACAAGCCCAACAAGCCGTAAACGCCTTCATCAGAGAAAGAGACCGCGACTTACCATGTATCTCGTGCGGAACGCTCACGTCTGCTCAGTGGGATGCCGGGCATTACCGGACAACTGCTGCGGCGCCTCAACTCCGATTTGATGAACGCAATATTCACAAGCAATGCGTGGTGTGCAACCAGCACAAAAGCGGAAATCTCGTTCCGTATCGCGTCGAACTGATTAACCGCATCGGGCAGGAAGCAGTAGACGAAATCGAATCAAACCATAACCGCCATCGCTGGACTGTCGAAGAGTGCAGGGCCATCAAGGCGGAGTATCAACAGAAACTTAAAAAACTGCGAAACAGCAGAAGTGAGGCTGCATGAATATCTACGAAAGAATTGATGGCAGCAAATACCGAAATATTTGGGTAGTTGGCGATCTGCACGGATGCTACACGAACCTGATGAACAAACTGGATACGATTGGATTCGACAACAAAAAAGACCTGCTTATCTCGGTGGGCGATTTGGTTGATCGTGGTGCAGAGAACGTTGAATGCCTGGAATTAATCACATTCCCCTGGTTCAGAGCTGTACGTGGAAACCATGAGCAAATGATGATTGATGGCTTATCAGAGCGTGGAAACGTTAATCACTGGCTGCTTAATGGCGGTGGCTGGTTCTTTAATCTCGATTACGACAAAGAAATTCTGGCTAAAGCTCTTGCCCATAAAGCAGAAGAACTTCCGTTAATCATCGAACTGGTGAGCAAAGGTAAAAAATATGTCATCTGCCACGCCGATTATCCTTGTGACGAATACGAATTTGGAAAGCCAGTTGATCATCAGCAGGTAATCTGGAACCGCGAACGAATCAGCAACTCACAAGACGGGATCGTTAAAGAAATTAAAGGCGCGGACACGTTTATCTTTGGTCATACGCCAGCAGTGAAACCACTCAAATTTGCCAACCAGATGTATATCGATACTGGGGCAGTATTCTGCGGAAATCTCACATTGATTCAGGTACAGGGAGAAGGCGCGTGGGCATAAGAGAACTAAACCTCACCAAAGAACAGCATGAGTGGCTGAATGGCTGGCTTGAACTGTGGGGCGCATGGGTTTATTCAGGTCGTCTGGAAAAGCGCATGAGCAGCGTAATAGCGAAGTTCATGGAGAGCGTAGAGCCGGGAAGAGTTATGACAAGGCCAATGTGTAATGATGATGATGGAATGTTGATTTCTCAGGTCGTCGATTCCGTCATGTACATTGACAAGAAAGCCTTTGGAATCCTCCTCAGCTACTACGCTCATGGCTCTTCCAAGCACGCCATTGCATCTTACTATCATCGCGTCGCAAGACCTCGCAAGATGTTATGCCGTGGCGGCGGGCGCATTCAAAAACCATCGCTCGCAACCTGTCGACGGGAAGTTGACGAAATCCTTAATGCCTCGTTGTTTATGATTTACCCGGTTCTGGATAGTGCGTTTAAAAATCGGAAACGTGTAGAGAAAATTAAACATGTAGCATAGAACGTGTTGACATCATTGAGCAAATGAGCAACACTATTGGCATAAGCTGCCGTTAGTGACTCTTAAGTTGCAACGGTGGCTTTTTTTATTTGGGTCAGTCGTATAAAGGTCATTACGGAAGGCTGTTAACCTTCTTATCGTGGTTCGAGTCCACGCTGTCCCGCCAAATATGCTGGTTTAGCTCCAATGGTAGAGCAGTCGCCTTGTAAGCGAATGGGTAGCGGTTCAAGTCCGTTAACCAGCACCATAACTGAGCCGTAGCCACTGGCTATCCTGAATTCATCAGTGATAGTTACGCTGCGGCATTCTACGCATGACCTTCGTGAAAGCGGGTGGCAAGAGGCTGCGCTAACAACCTCCTGCCGTTTTGCCCGTGCATATCGGTCACGAACAAATCTGATTACTAAACACAGTAGCCTGGATTTGTTCTATCAGTAATCGACATTATTCCTAATTAAATAGAGCAAATCCCCTTATTGTGGGTAAGACATGAAGATGCCAGAAAAACATGACCTGTTAGCCGCCATTCTCGCGGCAAAGGAACAAGGCATCGGGGCAATCCTTGCGTTTGCAATGGCGTACCTTCGCGGCAGATATAATGGCGGTGCGTTTACAAAAACAGTAATCGACGCAACGATGTGCGCCATTATCGCCTGGTTCATTCGTGACCTTCTCGACTTCGCCGGACTAAGTAGCAATCTCGCTTATATAACGAGCGTGTTCATCGGCTACATCGGTACTGACTCGATTGGTTCGCTTATCAAACGCTTCGCTGCTAAAAAAGCCGGAGTAGAAGATGGTGGAAATCAATAATCAACGTAAGGCGTTCCTCGATATGCTGGCGTGGTCGGAGGGAACTGATAACGGACGGCAGAAAACCAGAAATCATGGTTATGACGTCATTGTAGGCGGAGAGCTATTCACTGATTACTCTGATCACCCTCGCAAACTTGTCACGCTAAACCTCAAACTCAAATCAACAGCAGCCGGTCGCTACCAGCTTCTTTCACGCTGGTGGGATGCCTACCGCAAGCAACTTGGCCTGAAAGATTTTTCTCCAGAAAGCCAGGATGCTGTAGCGCTGCAGCAGATTAAAGAGCGTGGCGCTTTACCGATGATTGACCGCGGTGATATTCGTCAGGCAATCGACCGTTGCAGCAATATCTGGGCTTCACTGCCGGGCGCTGGTTATGGTCAGTTCGAGCATAAGGCTGACAGCCTGATTGCAAAATTCAAAGAAGCAGGCGGAACGGTCAGAGAGATTGAGGTATGAGCAGAGTAACCGCGATTATCTCTGCTCTGGTTATCTGCATCATCGTCTGCCTGTCATGGGCTGTTAATCATTACCGTGATAACGCCATCGCCTACAAAGAGCAGCGCGATAACAAGGCCAGTGAACTGGAGAAGGCGAACGCTACCATCGCTGACATGCGGAAGCGTCAACGTGATGTAGCAGAACTCGACGCAAGATACACAAAGGAGCTTGCTGATGCTAACGCGACTATCGAAAGTCTCCGTGCTGATGTTTCTGCTGGGCGTAAGCGCCTGCAAGTCGCCGCCACCTGTGCAAAGTCAACGACCGGAGCCAGCGGCATGGGCGATGGAGAAAGCCCAAGACTTACAGCAGATGCTGAACTCAATTATTACCGTCTCCGAAGTGGAATCGACAGGATAACCGCGCAGGTTAACTACTTGCAGGAATACATCAGGACGCAATGCCTTCGATGATAGCGATAATTTTACTCATCATCCTTCACATCTGGCTCTGTAGACAGGGTGGTGATCACTTCTGGAGTGAATCCAGATTAAACATCTCATTGCTGATGCTTGAAGTTGAGCATCTGGCGCGCGGTAAGGGGCTGCGTTGAGATAAGAGCCAGTTCATTACAAACACCAGGATTTAGCCTCGCATTCGCTGGGCTTTTTTGCATCTGAATTTCACAGCGCATCTCACGCGCATATTACATCACCCGAGCCTTTCAGAAAGTTGAGCCTGAGAACTGCCGTATATGGTGGCGACCATCTCGGGGCGGCTTTTCTGTGAGACAGGCTCACTTTCTAAAAGGTAAAGACGCTATGAATCATCAATTGGCTAATCTCGATTTCCGGGACATGGTGGTTGTTTCTGGTGATCGCGTGATCACAACCTCCCGCAAGGTAGCAGCTTACTTCGACAAGCAGCATCACCACATCATTCAGAAAATCGAAAAGCTAGACTGTTCGGATGAATTTCTAACCAGCAACTTTTCGCGGGTTACCTATGAACACAAGGGTAATCAGTATGTTGAATATGAAATTTCCAAAGACGGTGCGATGTACATCATCATGTCGTTTACCGGCAAAAAAGCTGCCGCCATCAAAGAGGCGTTTATCAAAGCATTTAATTGGATGCGTGACAGGCTGATGGAGATGGCTCACTCATACCAAAGAGAGCACAACGAGTTAATGCTGGAGTTCATGAAGGAAAAGGATGTTGCCAGTATGTCAGGACGCTTGCTGAACCGCTGGGGCAGGATCAAAAAACCGCAACTCATAGCAAGAATCGAAAGGCTTGAGCAGCAGGCGCAAATATCGATCCCCGGACTGCCAAAGTGACCATTCCAAAGCCCATCTACGGGTGGGCTTGATAATGAAACCGTGATTTACATTCCCACAATCCGGGTATGTAAAAGATAGTTCAGGCGAGAACAGATTTAACTAAATCTGTGCACCACCAGTTGCGGCAGTACCACGAAACAACCCAAGCCAGTAAGTGGGGAAATAACACTGGCAGCCACTGAAAGATGAACCTCCTGCCTTATGGCAAAAAAGATTCTTTGTGGTGGCGGACTGATGGAAAGACATCGGATAGAATAAAACAGTGGCTAGGGTAGCTCCCGAAAAGCGGAATCGTCACCGCCAGCCACTGAATCTATGACGAACAACTAGACGAGGTTGTGATGGATGATAACGGAAACCAATGGATCAATGTTGAACACCGGCTACCAGAAAGCAAAGAAGGGATGTGGTCTAAAGAGGTTATAGCTCTTACTGATACTGGTGACGTGTTCAAACTATCATGTATGGGCTCTTACTGGCAGAGAACCAAGGCATTCATCGATTCAGGAGCAAGCAAGGTTACACACTGGATGCCGCTTAATTACCCAGATGATTAAAACGGATGAAAAATGAAAGGTCGCTCAGGCGGCCTTTTTTATTGCCATCACAAAAGCCATTCCCTACAGAGTGGCTTTGATAATGGCTTATACCCTACACGGGATAACTTAACTGATATCCCTTTTAACGGATAAACGGAGCCAACAATGGCAGAGATTATTCCCATGACTGAAGAACAGAAATTCCAGTTAGAGATTTACAAACTGGTCATGAACCAGAACGCAGCCGCAGAAGAAGCATTTCAGTTCATTGGCACTGACGAACTGAAGCTTGAGCTATTCAAAATTCACTTCCAGTCAGGCGGCGCTAATTCAGATATCACGACCCGCACTATCGAAGCGGTGCGTAAATCGAAGGAAGCGTTAGACCTGTTCACTACAGGAGCATAAACATGGCAACTCAAGGTTTCGACAACCCATCCAAATTCCGCGATGAATGGGATAAGCAAGCAGAAGGGAAATAATCAATATGGCAGCACCAAAGGGCAACCGATTTTGGGAGGCCCGCAGTAGTCATGGGCGAAATCCTAAATTCGAATCGCCTGAGGAGCTGTGGGCTGCTTGTTGTGAATACTTCGAGTGGGTGGAAGCTAACCCGCTATGGGAGATGAAGGCATTCTCGTATCAGGGTGAAGTGATACAAGAGCCTATCGCCAAGATGCGAGCGATGACTATTACCGGCCTCACTCTGTTCATTGATGTGACGCTTGAAACATGGCGCACATATCGCCTGCGAGAAGATTTATCTGAAGTCGTTACGCGAGCAGAGCAGGTCATCTACGACCAGAAATTCTCTGGCGCAGCCGCTGACCTTCTCAACGCTAACATAATCGCCCGTGATTTGGGCCTCAAAGAGCAGTCGCAAGTTGAAGACGTGACACCTGATAAGGGAGATCGCGATAAGCGGCGCTCTCGTATCAAGGAGCTATTCAACCGTGGAACTGGACGCGATTCTTGATAACCTGAGCGACGAAGAGCAAATCGAATTGCTCAAGCTACTCGAAGAAGAAGAGAACTACCGGAACACACACCTGCTATATGAATTTACGCCATACAGCAAACAGCGTGAGTTCATCGACGCCGGGCATGACTATCCAGAGCGCTGTTTTATGGCTGGTAACCAGCTTGGTAAGTCATTTACTGGTGCTGCTGAAGTCGCGTTTCACCTTACCGGGCGTTATCCGGGCACAAAAGGCTATCCTGCTGATGGTAAATATGGCGGTGAGTGGAAAGGTAAGCGTTTCTATGAGCCTGTTGTCTTCTGGATTGGCGGCGAGACAAACGAGACGGTAACCAAAACGACTCAACGCATCCTGTGCGGTCGTATCGAAGAGAATGACGAGCCAGGCTACGGTTCCATACCGAAAGAAGACATCATTAGCTGGAAGAAGTCTCCTTTCTTTCCGAACCTTGTTGATCATCTTCTGGTTAAGCATCACACGGCTGATGGCGTTGAAGATGGCATTTCAATCTGCTACTTCAAACCATACTCGCAAGGCCGTGCTCGCTGGCAGGGTGACACAATCCACGGCGTGTGGTTTGACGAAGAGCCACCATACAGCATTTATGGCGAAGGTCTTACCCGTACCAACAAATACGGGCAATTCTCAATTCTGACGTTTACCCCGCTGATGGGGATGTCTGACGTTGTTACCAAGTTCCTGAAGAATCCCAGCAAGTCGCAGAAAGTGGTCAACATGACCATCTATGACGCTGAGCACTACACCGACGAGCAGAAAGAGCAAATCATCGCATCCTATCCTGAGCATGAGAGAGAGGCGCGTGCTCGCGGCATTCCTACGATGGGTAGCGGGCGAATCTTCCAGATACCGGAAGAGACGATTAAGTGTCAGCCGTTCGAGTGTCCTGATCACTTCTACGTAATTGGCGGTATGGATTTCGGATGGGATCACCCGCAGGCGCAGGTTCAGCTTTGGTGGGATAAGGACGCAGACACAATCTACGTTTCACGCGTGTGGAAGGCGAAAGAAAAAACAGCCGTTCAGGCATGGGGAGCTGTTAAATCATGGGCGCATAAAGTGCCAACAGCATGGCCTCATGACGGAAACCAGCATGAGAAGGGCGGTGGTGAGCAGCTCAAAGGGCAGTATGCAGACGCTGGTTTTATGATGTTGCAGGAGTATGCGACATGGCCTGATGGCGGTAACGCTGTGGAGCCTGGAATCACTGAATTGCGCGACATGATGCTTGATGGTCGCTTCAAAGTATTCAACACCTGTGAGCCATTCTTTGAGGAGTTCCGCCTCTATCACCGTGATGAAAACGGGAAGATCGTCAAGCTTAACGACGACGTTCTCTCAGCCGTTCGCTATGCATACATGATGCGCCGCTTCGCCAAAATGATGCGCGACATCAAAAAACCAAAAGAGAAAAAGATACCAGCCCCAATCAGGCCCATCGCACGGAGAACTTAAATGGCCGACGAAAACAGACTCAATTCCATTCTGTGTAAGTTTGACGCGGACTGGATGGCGAGCGATGAAGCCAGAACCGAGGCGACAAATGACCTGTATTTTAGCCGAGTGTCGCAATGGGATGACTGGCTATCAAACTACACTACCCTGCAATATCGCGGACAATTCGATGTTGTTCGCCCGGTGGTCAGGAAACTGGTAGCAGAGATGCGCCGGAATCCTATCGACGTTCTCTTCCGACCCAAAGACGGCGCTAATCCTGATGCTGCCGATGTGTTGATGGGAATGTATCGTACTGATATGCGCCATAACACGGCAAAGATTGCCGTTAACGTTGGCGTTCGTGAGCAGATAGAGTCCGGCGTTGGTGCATGGCGTCTGGTCACCCAGTACGAAGACAACGACCCAACAAGCAACAATCAGGTAATCCGACGCCTGCCAATCCATGAAGCCTGCTCGCACGTCATATGGGACGCCAACAGCAAGCAGATGGATAAGAGCGATGCTAAGCACTGCACGGTGATTAACGCTTTGTCACGCAATGGCTGGAAAGAGTTCGCAGAGGATTACGGTATTGATCCTGACACCTTGCCATCTTTCCAGAATCCGAACGATACATGGCTGTTTCCGTGGGTATCGAATGATGTCGTCTACGTCGCTGAGTATTACGAGGTCGAAGAGAAGAAAGAGAAAGTCTTCATCTACCGCGACCCGCTGACAGGTGAGCCGGTCAGCTATTACCAGCAGGATATCAAAGACGTCATCGACGACCTGGCTAATCGTGGATTCATTAAGGTAGCAGAGCGTAAGGTCAAGCGTCGGCGTGTGTATAAGTCGATCATCACCTGCACGCAGATACTGAAAGACCGCGAGAAGATAGCCGGAGAGCATATCCCAATCGTTCCAGTGTATGGCGAATGGTCATTCGCTGGTGACAAGGAGTGCTACGAAGGAGTGGTAAGGCTGACGAAAGACGGCCAACGCCTTCGTAATATGATCATGTCATTCAACGCCGATATTGTTGCTCGTTCACCGAAGAAGAAACCGACCTTCTTCCCTGAGCAAATCGAAGGCTACGAATACATGTACGGTGGAAATGATGACTATCCGTACTATTTGCAGAACAAGACCGATGAAAACGGCAACGACCTGCCGATTGGTCCAATCTCCTACATGGAAAACCCTGAAGTGCCGCAAGCCAACGCTTACATGCTTGAGGCTGCCACCAACGCAGTGAAAGAGGTGGCTAGTCTTGGCGTGGATGCACAGGCAGCAAACGGTCAGGTCGCTTTCGATACCGTCAATCAACTGAACATGCGGGCAGACCTTGAGACATACGTGTTTCAGGATAACCTGGCTACCGCAATGCGACGTGATGGCGAGATTTATGCCTCAATGGTCAACGATATTTATGACGTTCCTCGCCATGTAACGCTGACTCTTGAAGACGGAAGCGAGAAAGACGTTCAACTCTACGCGCAAGTTGTAGATTACCAGTCCGGCAATGTGGTCACACTCAACGACATTCGCGGTCGCTATGAGTGCTATACAGACGTTGGGCCATCCTTCCAGAGTATGAAGGAACAGAACCGCGCAGAGATTCAGGAGTTACTCACCAAGGTTCCACAAGGTACTCCAGAGTTCCAGATGCTGATGCTGCAATACTTCACGCTGCTTGACGGTAAAGGCGTCGAGATGATGCGAGAGTACGCGAACAAGCAACTGGTGATGATGGGGCTGAAGAAACCAGAAACACCTGAAGAGATGGAGATGGTACAGCAGGCTCAACAGCAGCCGCAGCAGCCATCAGCAGAGCAAATTCAGGCGCAGGGTATCCTTCTGCAAGGTCAGGCTGAATTGCTCAAGGCAGAGAACCAACAGGCGCAGATTCAGGTTGAAGCCGCCAAGGTTGAAGCCCAAAACCAACTCAACGCCGCGAAGATTGCAGAAATATTCAACAATATGGACCTCGACAAGCAGGCAGAACTGCGTGAGTACCTCAAGCTCGTAGGTCAATTCCAGCAACAGCGCAGCAAAGATGCTCGTGCTAACGCTGAGCTGCTTCTTAAAGATGCAGACCAGACTCATTCACAACGCATGGATTTCGCGAATCTTATGCGTCAAGTTCAAATCCCCTCCGGCGGAGTAGCCGAGACACCTCAATAAGAGAGAGTTAATCATGGACCAAACCACCGACATTCAGGCTTCTGAAGAATTAACCCTGCCCGGCAATCATGCAGCGGCATCTGCTGATGGCTTAGTTGTCGATAATGCCAACGACAACGCAGGTCAGGAAGAAGGCTTCGAGATTGTCCTGAAAGACGATGAGAAACCAAAACAAGACCCGGCAACTAATGCTGAATTTGCCCGTCGCCGCATCGAACGCAAACGCCAGCGTGAGCTTGAGCAGCAGATGGAAGCGGTTAAGCGTGGAGAGTTGCCGGAGCACCTGCGGGTGAACCCTGAGTTACCAAAACAACCAGACCCTAACGATTATCTTTCCGAAGATGCACTGGCTAAGTACGACTATGACCAGAGCCGCGCACTGGCTGCCTTCCAGCAGGCAAACAGTGAATGGCAGATCAAGGCTATGGACGCACGAAGCCAGGCTGTCGCCGAGCAGGGTCGCAAAACTCAGGAGTTCACCCAGCAATCAGCGCAATACGTCGAGGCAGCCCGTAAGCACTACGACGCAGCGGAAAAGCTCAATATCCCTGACTATCAGGAGAAAGAGGATGCATTCATGCAACTGGTGCCGCCAGCAGTCGGTGCCGACATCATGCGCCTCTTCCCGGAGAAATCCGCTGCTCTCATGTATCACCTTGGTGCTAATCCTGAGAAAACACGCCAGTTGCTGGCGATGGACGGGCAATCCGCGCTGATTGAACTCACTCGACTGTCAGAACGTTTAACTCTCAAGCCTCGAGCCAAGCCTGTTTCAGAAGCCCCGTTACCTGATGAACCCATTCAGGGACATGCTGTTGCTGCAAATATATCTGCGATTGAAAAGCAGATGGAAGCGGCAGCAAACAAAGGGGATGTAGAGACATACCGCAAGCTCAAGGCGCAACTGAATAAAGGAATTCGATAATGGCATTAAATGAAGGTCAACTGGTCACGTATGCTCTGGATGAAATCATCGAAACCGTCCAGAACCTGACGCCAATGGCGTCCAAAGTGACAAAATACACCCCTCCGGCAGAATCCATGCAGCGTTCAAGCAACACCGTGTGGATGCCTGTTGAGCAGGAAGCGCCAACCCAGACTGGCTGGGATTTAACTGGCAACGCAACCGGGATTCTGGAACTCTCCGTGAAATGCAACATGGGCGATCCGGATAACGATTTTTTCGAGCTTCGTGCAGATGACCTGCGTGATGAGCGTTCTTACCGTCGCCGCATCCAGGCATCCGCCAAAAAACTGGCGAATAACATTGAGTCAGCGATTGCCAAACAGGCAACTGAAATGGGCTCGCTTGTTGTTCACGATACCCGCGCAATTGGTCCATCTACTGGCCTGTCTGGCTGGGATTTTGTGTCTGATGCAGAGCGCCTGATGTTCTCCCGTGAGCTAAACCGCGATATGGGCATCAGTTACTTCCTGAACCCTGACGATTACCGCAAAGCAGGACGCAACCTGGTAGATGGTGACATCTTCGGTCGCGTTCCTGAAGAAGCGTATCGCAACGGTACTATTCAGCGTCAGATTGCTGGCTTTGATGAAATTCTTCGCTCACCGAAACTTCCGGCAGTTACCAAGTCAACCGCTACTGGTGTAACTGTTTCTGGTGCGCAGAAGTTTAAGCCGCAGGCATACACCCTTGATACCGATGGTAACAAAGAGAACGTCGACAACCGTGTTGCAACGGTGACCGTATCCTCCACCACCGGATTTAAGCGCGGCGACAAAATCAGCTTCACTGGTGTGAAATTCCTGTCTCAGATGGCGAAGAACGTGCTGACTGATGATGCAACTTTCTCAATCACCCGTGTGATCGATGGTACTCATATCGAAATCACGCCGAAGCCGATTGCACTGGATGACGCGTCACTGACAAAAGAAGAGAAGGCTTACGCTAACGTAAACACCTCTCTTGCTGATACCACTCCGGTAAACGTTCTGAACGTGGCAACAACCACCGCTAACGTGTTCTGGGCTGATGACTCAATCCGCCTGCTGTCTCAGCCTATCCCGGTAACCCATGAACTGTTTGCTGGCATGAAAACTTCTTCCTTCAGCATTCCTGGCATTGGTGTTAACGGCATCTTCGCAACGCAGGGTGATATCAACACTCTGTCTGGTAAGTGCCGTATTGCTGTGTGGTATTCAGCATGTGCTGTACGACCAGAGGCAATTGGTGTTGGTCTGCCTAACCAGACCGCGTGATAACCAGAGGGAGCTTAGGCTCCCTTTTCTATTGGAGATACCAATGAGCGTAATGATTTTTCAGGCTGGCGGAGATACCAAAATATGGGGACGCAAGCTGAAAACGAAAACCGTTGATCCTGATGATGTAGCTGTGCACTTAGCAAATGGCTGGTATAAGCACCCTGACGATGTTCCTGATGATCATCTTGTTGGTGATCAAATTGGGAGTGTTGGCGGAGGTGAAACTTCCCCAGTTGATATGGGCGAAGTGTCCGACGGTTATCACACTTTTAACGAGCTTTACGCTCACCGAGTGCGCCTCTTTTCATCGCTGATGCATGCTTACGCTGAGCTTTCGTGGTGGTCTCGCAAACACAGTGACGGTGAAGAGTGGGATGGCTGGATTATTGCTGGTATCACCACTCCAGAAGGCGAAATCACTTATCACCTACCTGTTGAAGAAATCGAGTTCCTTCCTGAAGGTACTGAGCTTGAGTTCGGGAAAGAGTGGGATGGTCATGAAGCAAATGATGTTCTTGGACGACTCCTGAGTTTGCGTCCGGCCATTGCAGAGCCACAGCCAGAAGAAAAACAGCGTAAAAAGCCTGGTCGAAAACCTAAGGCGGCAGCAGATGAACCTGACAACGAAGGGTGATTTAGTTCTTGCGGCATTACGTAAGCTCGGTGTGGCATCAAATGCCACGTTAACCGATGTCGAACCGCAGTCTATGGAAGACGGCGTCAACGACCTTGAAATGATGATGGCTGAATGGCTTGGCGGTGATGCGTCACCTGGTATCAACGTTGGCTACATTTTTGCTGATGCAGATGTTGCTCCGGATCCTGGCGATGAGCACGGTTTATCAAATAACGCTATCAATGCCGTCATTTTCAACCTTGCCTGCCGAATTGCTCCAGATTATGCGCTGGAAGCGTCTGCAAAACTTATAACCACTGCCAGATACGGGAAAGAGCGACTCATCAAACAGTCTGCAATGGACAGGGCAAAAGCAGCTAAATGTAAGTCCGGTTATCCAAACCGTATGCCTGTTGGTAGTGGTAACCAGTTGGCGAAGTGGAATGGTTGGAATTACTTCCACCGAAAGGAACCTTGCGATAACGGGAGCGAATAATGCCGATTCAGCAACTTCCGCTCATGAAAGGCGTCGGCAAAGACTTTAGAAACGCCGACTATATCGACTATCTGCCAGTGAATATGTTGGCTACACCCAAAGAAATCCTGAACAGCAGCGGATATCTTCGCTCATTCCCGGGCATTGCCAAACGTTCTGATGTGAACGGTGTATCTCGCGGCGTCGAGTACAACATGGCGCAGAATGCTGTTTATCGCGTGTGTGGTGGCAAGTTGTATAAGGGCGAAAGCGAAGTCGGTGACGTCGCTGGAAGTGGTCGCGTATCAATGGCGCATGGTCGAACATCTCAGGCTGTAGGCGTTAATGGTCAACTGGTCGAGTATCGCTATGATGGTACGGTTAAAACCGTCTCAAACTGGCCTACAGACAGCGGATTCACACAGTACGAGTTAGGTTCTGTTCGTGACATTACTCGCTTACGTGGGCGTTATGCGTGGTCAAAAGACGGAACTGATTCATGGTTCATCACTGACCTTGAAGACGAATCACATCCTGACCGCTACAGTGCACAATATCGTGCCGAGTCTCAGCCTGACGGCATCATCGGCATCGGAACATGGCGAGACTTCATCGTCTGCTTTGGCTCATCGACGATTGAATATTTCTCCCTGACTGGTGCAACCACCGTTGGTGCTGCTTTGTATGTCGCACAGCCATCACTGATGGTGCAAAAAGGCATCGCCGGGACTTACTGCAAAACGCCATTCGCTGATTCTTATGCGTTCATCAGCAATCCGGCAACGGTTGCGCCGTCTGTGTATATCATCGGCTCTGGTCAGGTGTCACCAATTGCCAGCGCGAGCATTGAGAAAATCCTCCGCTCCTACACTGCTGATGAACTGGCTGATGGTGTGATGGAATCGCTGCGATTTGATGCTCATGAGTTGCTGATTATCCATCTTCCGCGTCACGTCCTTGTGTACGACGCATCTTCAAGCGCCAATGGTCCGCAATGGTGCGTACTGAAAACAGGACTGTATGACGATGTGTACCGCGCTATCGACTTCATTTACGAAGGCAATCAGATAACGTGCGGCGATAAGCTGGAATCCGTGACCGGGAAACTGCAATTCGATATCAGCAGCCAGTATGACAAGCAGCAGGAACACCTGCTGTTTACTCCACTCTTCAAAGCAGATAACGCCAGATGCTTCGATCTGGAGGTGGAATCATCCACTGGCGTAGCTCAGTACGCCGACCGCCTGTTCCTCTCTGCAACCACTGACGGCATAAATTATGGGCGTGAGCAGATGATTGAGCAGAATGAACCGTTCGTTTACGACAAACGCGTTTTGTGGAAACGTGTCGGGCGAATCAGGAAAAATGTCGGCTTCAAATTGCGCGTTATCACTAAGTCACCTGTCACTCTTTCTGGCTGCCAGATAAGGATTGAGTAATGGCTGATTCGAATCTCAATGTGCCGGTAATCGTCCAGGCTACGCGGCTCGATACATCAGTTCTTCCACGCAATATCTTCTCGCAGTCATATCTGCTGTACGTTATCGCACAGGGTACTGATGTTGGTAACGTGGCGAACAAGGCCAACGAGGCCGGACAGGGCGCTTATGATGCACAAGTCAGGAACGATGAGCAGGATGTGATTCTCGCTGACCATGAGCAGCGAATTTCTGCTGCGGAAGCAACGCTTGTTAATCATGAGGAGCGAATCAGCCAGGCAGAATCAACTCTTCAGGAACATGAAACGCGAATAGCTCAGAATGAAAGCGATATTTCGTCGCTTGACACAAGAGTTCAGTCGCTGGAGTCGCAGGTTTCAGACCATGAAACGCGCATCGATGCTCTGGAGTATGCCACTACTCGCAAGAAGTCAGAGGTTGTTTACTCTGGCGTATCTGTAACCATCCCGACAGCGCCGACCAACCTTGTTAGCCTGCTGAAAACGCTCACGCCGTCATCCGGGACGTTGGCACCATTCTTCGACACCGTTAACAACAAGATGGTTGTGTTCAACGAGAACAAAACCTTGTTCTTCAAGCTGTCGATTGTCGGGACGTGGCCCAGCGGAACCACCAACAGATCAATGCAGCTAACCTTTTCCGGCTCTGTTCCTGACACACTGGTCAGCAGTCGTAATGCGGCGACAACAACCGACAACATCCTGTTAGCTACATTCTTCAGCGTGGATAAAGACGGCTTTCTTGCCACAAATGGCAGCACGTTAACCATTCAGTCAAATGGTGCGGCGTTTACTGCCACAACCATCAAGATAATCGCGGAGCAGTAATGATTCAGTTCAAACCAACGCGAAACATCGACCTGATCGAAGCAGTAGGAAATCACCCTGACATTATCGCCGGGAGCAACAACGGTGATGGATACGACTACAAACCTGATTGCCGTTACTTTGAGGTGAACGTGCACGGGCAGTTCGGCGGCATTGTTTACTATCAGGAGATTCAGCCGCTGACATTCGATTGCCACGCCATGTACCTGCCAGAGATTCGCGGCTTCAGCAAGGAAATCGGGCTGGCGTTCTGGCGATACATTCTGACTAACACCACCGTTCAGTGCGTCACATCGTTCGCTGCACGCAAATTCCGCCACGGTCAGATGTACTGCGCAATGATTGGCCTTAAGCGTGTAGGAACCATCAAGAAATACTTCAAAGGAGTGGATGACGTGACTTTTTACAGCGCCACACGCGAAGAACTAATCGACTTCCTGAATCACGGGAGATAGCCATGTTATATGCATTTAAGCTGGGCAGAAAACTGCGCGGCGAGGAACCTTATTGCCCTGAAAAAGGCGGGAAAGGTGGCAGTTCTGATAAAAGCGCAAAGTATGCAGCAGAAGCCCAGAAGTATGCCGCAGACCTGCAAAATCAGCAGTGGCAGACGATCATGAAAAACCTTGCTCCGTTCACGCCGCTTGCGGAGCAGTATGTTAACCAGCTTCAGAATCTTTCCAGTTTAGAAGGTCAGGGGCAGGCACTTAATCAGTATTACAATTCTCAGCAGTATAAAGACCTTGCAGGTCAGGCTCGTTACCAGAGTCTTGCTGCTGCGGAGGCGACTGGCGGACTTGGTTCGACAGCCACAAGCAATCAACTGGCTACGATTGCTCCGACTCTCGGTCAGTCGTGGTTATCAAACCAGATGAGCAATTACAACAATCTGGCAAACGTTGGGCTTGGTGCGCTGCAAGGTCAGGCAAACGCTGGGCAGACATACGCCAACAACATGAGCAGCATTGCACAGCAAAGCGCAGCACTTGCCGCTGCTAATGCCAATAAACCATCAAGTCTTCAGACTGCAATTAGCGGTGGCACGTCTGGTGCGATTGCCGGTGCAGGTCTTGCCAGCCTTTTGGGAGCATCAACACCTTGGGGCGCTGGCATTGGTGCTGGTATCGGATTGCTTGGCTCGTTGTTTTAAGGGGTAATCATGGCTACTTGGCAAGGATCAAATGGCGGATTGTTGGCTGGTATCGGCGGCGTCAACTCAAACGCTCCGAGCGTAAATGACATCGGCAATACGCTTCATCTTATCAGGCAGAACAATGATATTGAGCGTTCAGGCGCTAACAATGTTGGGCTGACTGCTTTGCAAGGCCTTTCAGGTATTGCGGGGGTGTTTCAGCAGGAAAAGCAGGCTCAGCGGCAGAAAGAATTTCAGCAGGCATACGCTAATGCTTATGCGTCTGGTGATCGCGGTGCTTTGCGTCAGTTGGCTACTCAATATCCAGACCAGATTGAATCCGTTCGTAAAGGCATGGGATTCATTGATGAAGAGCAGCGTAATTCTATCGGCACCTTAGCGGCTGGCGCACGCCTTGCGTCATCGTCTCCAGAAGCAATGCAATCATGGCTGCAAAACAACGCCAAGGAACTGACTCGCGTCGGTGTTGACCCTAACAGCGTTGCTCAGATGTATCAGCAGAATCCTTCAGGATTTGGTGAGTTTGTTGATCACCTTGGGATGGCTGCTCTCGGTCCGATTGACTACTTCAATGTTCAGGACAAGATGGCTGGTCGTGAGATTGACCGAGGCAGACTGGCAGAGACAATCCGCAGCAATCAGGCAGGAGAGGCACTAACAGCACGAGGTCAGAACATCACGATGCGCGGTCAGGACTTATCTGCTTCTACTGCGCGACGAGGTCAGGATTTGGCAATGCAGCGAGCGTCAACAAGACGAATCGCTGGGAATGATGAGCGTACAGTTCAGTTATCAGATGGCAGAACTGTAACGGTAGGCGGGAAGCTTCACGGCGCTGGGGCTAATGCGTTCTACGAAGGCATCGACAACGAGGGGAATATGGTTCGCGTTCCTGCCAGTTCAATCGCAGCGCCCGCAACATCGTCTGCATCAGCACAAAACTATGCCATGAAGAAGGATATCGACGCGATCGCAAATGCAGACGCTTCTGCTCTCGATTTCATGACAGGAATGACAGGCGGTGCAGGTAATCCAGCAATTGGTGCTGATGTTCGCAGCCGATTAACAGGAAAAGAGCAGCGCCAGTTATATAACTCAGCACAACGTATTCAGGGCAGAATGCAGAATCAGGGTGTGGCGGCAGCAAGGGACATGGGTGCCAGTGGTATTAACACCGTTGCAGAAGCGAAGATGTATTTTCAGGGGATGCCGCAGGTTGACTATTCAAGCCCGGAGGCTATGCAGCAGTCGATTCGTGAGATTCAGGAATACACCAACAATTACAACCAACAATATAACGTTAATGTTGGTAAATCTCAGCGGCATCAATCTCAACATGCACAGGTATCACAGCCAGCAGCCAGCAGTAACTTTTCTTCACTATGGGGGGATTAATGGCTAAAGCATGGAAAGATGTTATCGCCTCTCCACAGTATCAGGCGTTAGCACCAGAACAAAAAGCGCAGGCTCAGGAGCAATACTTCAATGAAGTCGTGGCCCCGCAAGCCGGAGAAAATGCAGAGCAGGCTAAGCAAGCTTTCTATGCTGCCTATCCATTGCCATCTGTTTCGCCAGTGGAGACGCCGCAACCAGTAGCACAGCAACAACCACAGCAAAGTGGATTTATGTCTGATCTTGGCGAAGCAGTAAAAGAGACTGGTCTCGGACTGGTGCAGGCTGGCGTGAACGTGGCAAACATACCTGCATCAGTTGCCGATGCTGTAACAAGCGCGGCGGCTTGGGCTGGCGGTAAACTCGGCATTGGCGATGGGACATATCAACCAGCGCCACGAGTAACAACGCAGGGATTAGAGCAGGACTTTGGCCTTCAGCAAGGCGCGCTGACTCCACAAACGACAGAGGGAAGGGTATTTGCTGAAGCATTGCCTTACCTCACTCCTGCTGGCATTGAGAGAGCGGCAACACAGGCACCAACACTCGCTGGTAGAATCGCTCAGGGTGCAACTCGCCTTCTCGCTGAAAACGCAGTCGGGTCACTTGCTGCAAATAGTGCGAAAGATGATGCGGAAGCACTCGCTACCGATTTAGGCGTTGGCGTTCTGGCTGGCGGCGCTATTAACGCTGCCGGACGTGGATTAGGTGCTGCTTATCGTGGCGTTCGCGGTGCTATTGCGCCAGAAGCGCAGCAAGCTATCAGATTTGCAGAGCGTGAAGGAGTTCCTCTGCACACCACAGACCTGTTACAACCCACTTCCCGCGTCGGAAAAATGGCGCAGACTACAGCAGAAAATATCCCTCTGGCTGGCACAAGCGGAATGAGAGCAACGCAACAGGAAGCGAGAAGCCAGTTGGTGCAGAGATTTGCTGATAAATTCGGTGAGTATGATCCAGCGGTTGTTATTGACAGCCTTAAAGCGAAAACATCAGGAATTCGTCGTGCCGCCGGTAATCGACTGGAGCAGGTTCAGAATGCTATGGCTGGAGTAAACATTCAGCCTGCGCGAGCAATTCAGCAGATTGATACAGAAATATCTAACCTGCAGAAGCTTGGTAAGGTCGCCGATAACGAGACTATTTCAAAACTTCAGTCCTATCGTGATGAGCTTGTTCGCAATGCTGGTCATGATGGTCCGGTAAATCTGGATTTGAAGCAATTAAGCGACCTGCGCAGTCAGTTCAGAATGGACGTGAAGGGTGAGCGACCAGTGTTACCAAACCGTTCCGATGCTGCCATTCAGCGCGTTTACAAGGCAATGACTGACGATATCAATGGTGCCATTGGTCAGAATCTTGGCAACGATACTCTCCGTAAATATCAGCAGGCCAATGCCGTCTACGCTGACGAAGCGGCGAAACTAAAGAATACTAGGCTGAAGAATGTTCTCATGAAAGGCGACCTGACGCCGGAAGTTGTCAACAACATGCTATTCAGCAAGAACAAATCGGAAATTAAGACGCTGTATAACTCAGTTGGTCGTGTTGGCAGGGCGCAAATGCGCAATGGCATCATTGGAAAGGCGATGGAGAAATCTGGCGGATCCCCTGACCAGTTCCTTCGACAGCTTAACATCCTGCAAAACCAGACTGGCATCACATTTAAAGGTCAGGAAGCCGCTTATCTGAAAGGATTGAAAAACTACCTGCAATCCACGCAGCAGGCTGCAAAAGCGGCAGTAACAACACCAACAGGGCAGCAAACCATCCCGTTCATTATCGGATATGGGACAGCAATGAACCCTGCGACAACTGGCGCAGCGGTAAGCTACGGACTTCTTACTCGTGCCTATGAGAGCGAGTCATTCAGAAATGCAATGCTCCGAATGGCAAACACCCCACGCGGATCAACAGCCTTTGAGAAAGCAATGCAGCAGGCACAAAAGGCAATTAACGCTCTGACGCAGGGGGCTAAGTCTGATGCGTTGTCAGAATAGCTTTTCAAACACCAGGAACGTGCAAAAACCAAATATGTAGAACGCGAGGTTTATCGTATCCCTCTGCATAGGCGATACCTTTGCTGATTGTTATCTGATGTTACTGCTACTGTTGCATGTGACTGTATTTCCAAACCCTGAATTGCAGTTTGTGTAAGTGTCAACTCGTGTTGGATAGGGTTGAGTTATAACAGGCTGTCTCGCTTTTTGCTCGATCGCTTGCATTGTGTTTACAGCCTGATAATTCAATAAAGCCTGCTGGAATGCTTGGCTTTGTGCTATTTGTTGGGCTTGTTCTTGGCTTTGTAATTGAACATAAAGATTCTGAAGCTCAAGTCTTGCCTGTGCGTCACTTATCTTGCCCTCATCGACACCTTGCCCGAGCATCTTTGCAGCAAGGACATACAGCTTAGGTGTTGGTGCTGATGCCATGCGTGAGTCGTTCTTCACACTGGCATCAAGGCAATTAGCCATATCGCTAAGCTTTTGATAGCGTTGTTCGCAACTTGCTTGATAGTCACTTACTTTTGCGCATCCAACCAGCAGAAGCGGGATAATTAACAGTGATTTTTTCATATGGTTAACTCTCCTTAGTTTTTCACAGGATATCATGAAGGCAATGCCATTTTAGCCGAAAACTAGATTTCTATGTTTCCTTTTTATTATTGCTATACATGGTCTTAAGCGTATCAAAGACAATTTTCTTAACCATCTCAGATTGTTGTTCTGCCATACGCTCTGCATCGTCAATGTAAACAGATGCAGAGCTTTGTTTAGCCAATGATTCTTCAATCGCTGCAATTATCTCTGAGT
>ENA-UOYY01000021-UOYY01000021.1-food-metagenome-genome-assembly--contig:-NODE-21-length-55762-cov-63.493726_pt1 | contig 55762 bp, 46 predicted proteins | sample MGYA00249878_ERZ772714 | MGnify/ENA primary metagenome ERZ772714 (study PRJEB29005, sample SAMN08379454) | food metagenome | isolation source: cheese spiked with Escherichia coli O103 | study: EMG produced... | reverse complement strand
TGAAAACAAGAACCTCGCTTAGGCCTGTGTCCATATTACGTGGGTAGGATCAATAAGCATATCCAGAGGTGGTGTACAAGCCAGAGTAAAACGTGAGTTTTATTTGGTAAAATCGTAAGCGCCCTTTGTAGAGCGTAGTGTAAGCAGGGGTTTACAGAACGAGGTTCCAGTGCAACAACTCTTCCACCCGGTTTGACGGCCATTCACTGATACAGCTGATGACCTCACGCAACCAGCTTTCCGGATCCACTCCTTTCAGCCAGCATGTCGCCAGCAGGCTGTACAGGATCGCTGCGCTCTGACCTCCCGTGTCTGAGCCGAAGAATAGCCAGTTGCGTCGCCCTAGGGCGACACAACGCAGTGTGTTTTCTGCGATATTATTGTCCAGCTCCACACGCCCGTCCTCACAACAGAGCGACAGCGATTCACGGTGGTTCAGCATATAGCTGAACGCTTTCCCCAGCTCTGCATGCACCGACAACGTCTCCATCTGTTCTGTCAGCCACGCGAACAACGCCTTCATCTGCGGGACGCTTTTCTCCTGCCGTTCTGCCAGCCGTTTCTCTGCCGGTGACCCCGGATTGTCGCTTCCACCACATACAGCCCGGCTATACGCTTCAGCGCCTCCGTTGTCATCGCTGCCGGCCGGCGAACATGCTCATCATGGATCTTTCTCCTTGCATGCGCCATGCAGGCGGCTTCCCTGATCCGCCCTGACTCATAAAGCGCATCGTAACCGGCAAACGCATCTGCCTGCAGGATACCTTTCCACTCCGCCAGATGCCCCTGCGGGTGACAGCCCCGACGATCTGCACTGTAAGCGAACCACGCCGCTGGCGGAGCCGCTGAACCGCGGTTCCGGTCATCGAGCACATACACCCACAGCCGGCCCGTCCGGGTTTTACCGCTCCCCGGCTCCAGCACTTTCACCGGGGTGTCGTCCGTGTGCTATTTGCTGCTCTCTCTCCATCACGTAGCGGTTCAGCGCATCGTGCAGGGGACTGAGTCGTTCTGCGGTCATCGCCACCCACCGGACCAGCGTGTTTCGGCTCAGTTCCACACCCTGGTGGCTGAAGATGACGGACTGACGATGCAGCGGGGTATGGTCACAGTATTTACTCACCAGGATGCGGGCCAGCAGGTCCGCACCGGCCACACTGCGGGTCAGCGGTTTCGGGGGAGTGGTGCCTGGACTATCACATCGCAGCGGCTGCAGGCCAGCTTCGGGCGCACCGTTTCGATGACCTTAAAGGAGCTGCGGATTATCTCCAGTTGCTCTGAGACGGTTTCACTCATAACCTTCAGGTCGCCGCCGCATTTCGGGCAGACAGTCTCTGTCGGGGGGATGCGCCGGGTTTCACGTGACAGGTCTGCCGGCAGTTTCTGACGACGGGAGCGGCGTGCAGGCCGGTCCTGTGGGGCGACCGCCACCGGGGGCTCTGCCTGCTCAACCGTACCGACAGCGGGCTCATCGTCCTGCAGACAGCGTTTTGCCGCTGCAAGACGGTTTTCCAGCTCAGCCAGCCGCTTCTCTGCCTGGCGGATTTTATTTTCCAGTTTATTGCGGCTTTTCTCCGAACTCTGCCCGAACAGCATCCGCCGCAGCTTATCAAGCTGTGCCTTCAGCCGTTCGATTTCCTGTTCGTAGTCGGCAACCTGTCCGGTGTACTGGCGCAGCCGGGCCTGCTGCTTTTTCATGGTAACATTTAGCTGTTCCACAGCAACCTGCTGCTGACGCAACAGGGCTTTCAGCTGGTCGATATTATCAGGAAGCGGGATATTTTTCATCCTGCCCAGGTAAAGGGATTCAGATCCGCAGACTATTACTTTTCGACCTTCCCGGTTGCATCCAGACTATACCCTCCAGCAGCATGGCAAGCTGTGCCGGGGTCAGATACACCTTTCCCTCCCGGGCGACCGGCCAGATGAACGTTCCCCGTTCAAGTCTTTTCATATAGATGCAGAGCCCTCCGCTGTCTGCCCACAGGAGTTTTACCAGCCTGCCCCTGCGTCCCCGGAAGATGAAGAGATGGCCGGAGATCGGGTCATCCTTCAGGGTGTTCTGGACCTTTGCGGCCAGACCGTTGAAGCCGTTTCTCATGTCGGTGATGCCGGCCACGAGCCAGATAAGGCAGCCAGCCGGAAGCGTAATCATACTGTGCTCCTGCCGGCGAGTTCGCGGACGATCCGGAGCTGTATCTCCGGGTCAGGATTGTCGAGTGTGAGGGTGCCGTGGCGAAGCGTCAGCGAGCAGGTTGACCCCGTTCCCTGACCAGACAGAGCCGGAGACTGCCGGGTGGTGGAGTCAGGTACAATTTCGACCGGAAGTGCCGCAGGAGGGGATACAGATGGAACGGGAGCTGGCAGCCGGCGGAATACCCGGCCTTCTTTACGCCACAGACGGATCCATTTAAAAAGGACGTTATCGTTGACCCCGTGCGTACGGGCAATATCCGCAACATTGGCGTCCGGTCGGGTAGCCAGTTCGACCAGCCTGAGTTTGAATTCGCTGGAATAAACGCGGCGGGGTTAGGTCCGCCAGGCCCGGGTTTCAGATTCCATAACTTAGATGTCCGTCTGTTTCAGATGGGCGTCTAAGTTAGCGTTTTCACTCGACTGCCTGAAGACGTCTCTGACGGGTCGCTTACGTAAAATCAACCACGGGAAGCTCAACGGTGAAGTACTTTACCAGTTGATCAAGCCAGGCAAGAGGTCAGTATACTGAACTGAAATATCAACAACTTCTCTGGTGTTACAGGATAAAGCAAAGTATCAGCCGATAGGGAAACTGCTGGGATAACAGCCCAATGGAACGCATCTTCAGGAGTCTAAAGAACGAATGGTTACCAGTGGTGGGGTACGTAAGCTTCAGCGATGCAGTTCAAGTCATAACGGACTATATCGTTGGGTATTATAGTGCACTCAGGCCTCACGAATAAAATGGCAGGTTACTACCAAACGAATTGGAAAATAGATACTGGAAAAAAATTTAAAATCGTGATCATTTTTTGTTGACCACTACAAACATTTATGTTTTTTATGCGAATGAAGTTATCCTTCCTTTCTGCCTGGTTGTCTCATTCATACAGATATCTGGCAGACATAACTTGTTGTGAAAAGTAGATGCTTACCGCATGTCTGATGCACTTTTGTATAAAGGCAAAGTATTTCAGCAAATGGAAATGATTATATGAACAACACAGACTCATTAGAAAAAATAATCAAACATCAACAAAACAACGATCCAAAATACCCCTGCCAGGAGCATCTGTTGATACAACTCTGTATCCGCGTAAACAAAAAAATACAGGATAATATATCGAGTTTACTCAGTGGATATGGAATAAATTATTAAACATATATGGTTCTTACCATATTATCCACAGCAGATAATCATTGTCTTTCGCCCTCAAAGATAAGCAGAGAACTCCAGTTTACCAGAACAAACATTACCCGCATTACAGATTTTTTAGAAAAAGCAGGGTATATAGAAAGAACTGATAGCAGAGAGGATCGCCGTGCTAAAAAAATCAGTCTGACATCAGATGGTCTGTCCTTTATTCAGAACGTCAATATTGCACAAAGTCTGCACCTGAAAGAAATCTGGAGCCCGCTGACCCATGCAGAGTGTGAACTGTTTGAAGACATTAATAAAAAATTACTGACGCATATTGCTGATGTGTGTCCCTAAAGCATGAAGAGTTTGAGGAAACTGAAGAGCTTCAAGCAATGAATCATATAATAAGCAGGCATAAGAGCGACATAACTACAGGCGGAAACAGCGATACAAGAAAACTACTGGTTTAGGTCACAATGCAGCAAAATGACAAACTCATACGACGGTTCTTGTGAATGATGCGGTGCCTAACCCGCAAATATCAGCATGATTCACCGTAGAACTTACTGATACAAGATAACGTAATGATTGAGCTTATCTCATATGGGGTAACGCGCAATAAAAATAGTTGCAACATTGTTTATAATTGTTCAATCTATCTTATTTTTATTAATATAGTTGAGCTTCTCAACACATTACTTTAAAGTTCTACACTAAAGAGAACAAAATTATCACAACGGATATGGAGATACTTTCAGGCCAGTCAAACCGGTTTAACTGATATGGTTGAATACACGCTTGACTATGAATGGTTTATGGTATTCAGTCCCGATAACTATGGGGCCAGTTTTGTGTAGCTTTCAACTTTAGTTGTTTTCACTCATCATAGATGATGCAATAAAAACATCATTTTCTCACGCATTGCATATTGCTGGTATATCCATATCGCATGTAGCACAGAGTGTTGACTAAATTATAGAAATATGATTTTTTATCTCATTGACAAAGAAGTTAAGGACCGAGAGATGAGTTTTAATACCACACACGAGAAATCTGAAATCTATCGTCTGATCCTTAGAGAAAGTGAACTCATTACAGCATGGGTAAAATCTGGAGACACGCCGTCAGCAGTTTACGGAAAACTACGTGATAAAAACCCGGATATAATCTTTTCGATAAATGGCTTTTTATATAACCTACGTAACTTTAACTATGCACTATATGAAACAGCCACAAAGAACAAAAGCAAAACAAGGTTAATAATACTCAACCATTATGATGATATTGCATCAGCTATCCGTGCTGGTCATACGCTTAAAGGTGTTTACAAACTCGTATGCCCACATATAACATATAACTGTTTTATTACACAACTCAGGAAAACCTATCCTGACCTGCATTCTCAGGGTAAAGCGAATCGCAGCAACAAAAACAGAATAATAGCTAACTGATGATATATAAAATGTTTTACACTATATCTTTTATTGTAACTAAAATTACTTTGATCCTACAAAAAGAAAGGTAAGAAGGGGTTTAAAAGATCATCACGAGACAACTGTTCTAGTTTTTTAAGCCCCCCATTAATTTAAAAAGCAGATACCAAGCATGAATAAGATTATATAAATTTCATTACATACAATTCATTACTGTCCGGACAAATATTGTTGTTTATAAAATATAACACACCAATTGTAAAGCTGTGAGCTCATGCTACTTTTAACAGAATTTTTAAACAAGAGGGAATGGGAGACCATTAATAATGCAAGAAACAAAAACCAACCGCAAATCTAACTGTACAAACTGCAATATTCCTGGATGTAAGCAAACCCCATTTTGCAAGTACTGTCGTAGTGTCAAAGACATATCCGGAGCTAGACGCTCTTTATATCTCCATGTAGCAATATTCATCATTATTATTGTACTTACTATTATTTCAGTACTTTGACAAGCCTTTTTGCACCAACTGATGTACACAATCAGATTTCAGCCTGTCCGTAATAATTATATTTGATATTACATTAACGCTCTTTAACTGTAGGACAGCACAGCGTAAATTGTTGAATAGTTCATTTAAAAAATCATAAGGATAAAAAACCAACACTTAAAACATTGTTCTTTTTCAAGAACACATATTTAAATAAAATAACAAACCGCTACCAACTTTAAAACATTAAAAAAACTGTGAGAGATTACTCTGAAAAGAGTTCATAGCTTTTTAATAAACCATATAAACTAAACAATACATATGTTAACCCCCCAGAAAAAACGTGACAAGAACATAACACCATAAGCAGATACCATATACACGCACACCACCATAACGAATTGGTCACTGGTTCATGACAAACCGTTCATAATTGCTAAAAATATTAATACACCATCATATAGACTTTCATGTCTAATGAAAAAATATTTATACTCCAGAATAGCCACAACCTTTATAAAATTCAGCTCATTAGAATATAAATGCATATGCCAATGAACAGAATACATTCTCATCCTTATTGAGGAACATACTGCCTGAGAGAAAAATCATCACTCAGACTTTGAAATAACATTGTCGAATTCATATTATACAAAAGGGGAGTCATTCCCCTTTTTTAGCTTAGGTACTCAGTTTATAAGGAAATGGCAGAATACTCTGTGTTTATCCATGAGTGTTCCTTTTCCCAGGTGAATATCCATTTACGTACTGGTCCGGCCATCACGTTAAGGTAATAACTGTCATACCCGGCCATCGTCGCCACCGGGTGGTACCCTTTCGGCACCATGACCACGTCACGGTTATAGACCGCCATACATTCATCAAGTGTGCGGTCATCGGTATACACCCGCTGCATGCAGAACCCCTGTTCCGGGTTGAGGCGATGGTAATAGGTCTCCTCCAGATAGCTCTCCTGAGGCGGGTTATTCGTATCGTGTTTATGGCTCGGGTACGAACTGGTACAGCCTTCGTTGGTCCAGACCTCGACGACCAGCAGGCTGTCAGCGGGCTTGTCTTCCGGCAAAATATTATGCACATAACGCTGGTTGTGGCCGTTACCGCGCGCTTCGCCATCGATATCCTGAGGTGCAATCAACCGCGTCGGGTATGTCCCTTTTCCCGGAGCGGTACAGACTGCCAGCTCCAGTTTCGTCAGCGCCTTCACCTGCACTGCCTCCTGCGGGGTGACGTAAACCGCCCAAGGTTTGATGCGCTCGAACGGGCTCATCCGCTCCCCGATATCAGTAAACTGTGCAGAAGGAGTGCTGATGAAAGCGCGCCCGGCCACCAGCACCAGACAGCGCTCTTCACTGACAGCGGGCAGCGTCAGTTGCTGCCCTTCCTCAAGTTCATAGGCCTCAAAGCCAACATATCCCCATCCGGCGCTTTCCGGCGTGACAGACTGAGTCCGCCCCTCAGCGTTCGGCTGTCGCCAGCGTGATAACAAACGTGACATGTCACCTCCTCAGATAAGCCCGGCGTCGCGCGCCAGGCGGCTCAGATTGTTATATCCCAGACGGGCGTAGGTCAGCGGATGGGCGATCGCCGGGTCCTGTTCAGCCTCCACCACCAGCCAACCGTGATAATCCTGCGTTTTCAGCAGTTGCATAATCGGCGGATAATCCACGCAGCCGTCACCCGGCACGGTAAACACGCCGCTCAGCACCGCGTCGAGGAAGCTGGTTTTACGGTTTTTGACGTCCGCCAGCACGTCGGCGCGCACATCTTTGCAGTGAACATGATTGATGCGCGATGCCCATCGCTGTGCCACCGCCAACGGATCGGCCCCGGCAAAGGTCAGGTGGCCGGTATCCAGCAGTAAACCAACCTCCTCACCCGTGTGGAGCATCAGGTTGTCCACGTCTTGAGCGGACTCAATCACCGTGCCCATATGATGGTGGTAAGCAATCTGTACCCCCTGTTGCTGCGTATAGCGGGCGAACACGGTGAGCTTCTCACCATACTCTTTCCAGCATTCCTGCGGGAAACGTGGGCGCAGGTGAACCGGCGTCTGCTGCTCACCGTGAATGCAGCCACTCACTTCCGCAAAAACCAGTACTTTTGCACCCAGCTCTCGCAGCAGCGTCAGATGCGACTGCACAGCAGCAATCTCGTCCTCTACACTGCGTTCCAACAGGCGGCCGGAATACCAGCCGGAGACCAACTGCAGGTCGTGGCGCTGCAAAATGGGGCCGAGCAGGCGCGCTTCTCGCGGGAATTTATTGCCCAGTTCGAAGCCGGCAAAACCGGCCTCTTTCCCTTCACTCAGGCAGGTCTCCAGAGATGTCTCCGCGCCCAGTGAAGGCAGATCATCGTTCGTCCACGTCAGCGGGTTGATGCCCAGTTGTACACTCATTGTCGTCTCCATTATGCGTGTCCGCGCTCGCGCCACCAGGCGATAAGCTGCAGGTAGTTGTCCCGGATGCGCGCCACCAACTGCGCATCGTCAATATCGTATTTCAGCCATGCGCGGGAGGCATCGCCAAACAGCGTGCGCCCCACGGCGAAGCCTTTCACCAGCGCCTGCCCCGCGGCAGCTTTGAAGTCGGCACGCAACTGTTCCGCCGGAGCATCCAGACCGAGGATCACCACGCCGCGGCAGTGCGGGTCCCGGCGCGCGATAATCTCGCTCAGTGCCGTCCAGCCTTCGGCGGAGAGCGGCGGCAGTTTCCACCAGTCGGGGTAAATGCCAAGGTTGTAGAAGCGGGAAATGGCACGCAGATAAAGTTCGTCACTGCGCGGCATAGTGGCGGGTAATATCACCTCCAGCAGCAGTTCATGTCCGGACTGACAGCAGGCGTGGTACACCTCGGCGATTTTCTGCTCCTGCTCCAGACGCAAGCCGTGGGCATCTTCCGGATGGAAAAAGACCAGGCACTTCACCACATGCTCCTGCGGCCAACTGATAAGCTGGGTACCAATGTTACCGTGCTCCATCTCCAGCGGACGCGAGCCTGGCAGTTCAATGGGACGACCAATCCACCACCCTTCGCCGGTAATGGCGTTCAGCGCATCCTGACCAAAGGTGCCATCGCACAGCAGGCCGGCTTTCCCCTCCAGCCCGGCAGAGCTTGCCGCCTCTCGGCTGGCCTGCAGGATCAGCTGTTTCAGCGCCGGAATACGCTTAAGCGACGCGCCGCACTGCAGCGCCATATCTTCCAGTTGACTGCGGTGATCGAACGCCATCACGCACAGCTCCGGCCATTCGCGGCGGCGGGTGGTCACCCGGTGCAGATGGTTAAGACGCGGGTCAATGTCCGGGCGCGGAACGAGCGCGGCGCGGGAGAGGTAATCATCCAGCTCAATTTTGCTCGGCATCGCCGGTGCACAGCCGTGGCGCGAGACCACCAGCGCCCCACAGGCGTTGGCGTAGCGGCACGCCTGTTCCCAGCCCTCGTCGTTCAGGTAACCGCGCAGCAGGCCAGACATAAACGCATCTCCCGCGCCAAGGACGTTAAGCACCTCCACACGCACGCCGGTCACCGTCAGGCCGTCATCCAGCCGAGGTGGAATGGCATCGGTATACACCGAACAGCCCAGCGCGCCGCGCTTGCAAACCAGTGTCGCCTTGCTGACGTGGCGCACCTGCGCCAGCGCCTGCAACGTATCGGTGCTGCCCCCCGCAATGTGAAACTCCTCTTCGGTGCCGACAACGACGTCGAAAAGGTGTAGCACCTCCTGAAGTTCACGGGTAACCTGTTCGGCAACGATAAAACGCGTTTCGCCGTCTCCTAGAGAGGTTAGTCCCCACAGCACTGGACGGTAGTCGATGTCCAGCACCGTGCGCACGCCGTGACGGCGGGCGTAATTCAGCGCCGTCAGCACCGCCTCGCGGGTCTGCGGGTGAGAAAGGTGAGTCCCGGTGATGGCAATACACCGTGCGGAGGCAATGTAGCTTTCGTCCACATCGCTGGCAGTAATCGCCATATCCGCGCAGTTATCGCGATAAAAAATCAGAGGAAAGGTGTCCCGGTCTTTAATGCCGAGTAGCACCAGCGCCGTGAGGCGTTCTTTATCGGTGATCAGATGGCTGGTATCGCAGCCCACCTGGTTTAACTCTTCCCGCAGGAAGCGCCCCATATGTTCATCGCCAACGCGCGCCAGCATTGACGAGCGTAAGCCCTGACGCGCGGTACCGTACGCCACGTTGCCGGACGAGCCGCCGAGATATTTGGCGAAGCTCGACACATCCTCCAGGCGGGCACCAATCTGCTGGCTGTAGAGGTCTACCGCCACGCGGCCCATGCATATCACATCAAACTGCTTTTCCACGTTGAACCCTCTTCAGACAATGTCATTCACGTTCAGCCAGAGGCCCTGCTGGTGTGAGAGTGCGATGGCATCCAGCACACGCGAGACCTTCCAGCCCTCTTCGAAGTCCGGCCACATCGGTGCGTCGGTGGCGATGCCGTCTACCAGATCACGCACTTCCACCGTTTTTTGATCGTTAAAGCCGATACCATGACCTGCGCCCATGCAAAACGCGCCGTAATCCGGGTGTGCCGGACCGACCAACAGTGTCCGGAACCCCTGACGGTTCACCGGATCATCATGCAGATAGAGCTTTATCTCTGCCATCCGCTCTTGGGTAAAACTGATCGCTCCTTTGGTACCAGTAATGACGTATGACAGCCCCATCTTGCGGCCGCAGGCGACACGGGAAGTTTCAATGACGCCCTGCGCCCCGCCCGCAAAGCGCACCATCGCGTGGGCCTGATCTTCATTTTCCACGGTGACCATTTCCGACGATCCGGCCTTTGCCGGACGTGCCGGTACCACAATTTTCAGATCGCCACAAACCTGCTCAATCTCTCCCACAAGATACTGGGCCATATTGACGATATGTGCCGCCAGGTCACCCAGAGCCCCCAGTCCGGCGGTCTCTTTAAAACAGTGCCAGTGAATAGGGGAAAGCGGGTCGGCCATATAGTCTTCGTTGTGGGTTCCGTAGAAGTGGATCACCTCACCAATTTCGCCGCGCGCAATAATCTCTTTCGCCAACTGTGCCGTCGGGTTTTTCATGTAATTGAAACCCACCAGCGTTTTCACCCCTGCCCGCTTCGCAGCGTCGACCATCTCACGCGCGTCGTGGGCATTCAGTGCCAGCGGCTTTTCCGAATAGACGTGCTTGCCGTGGCGGATCGCCTCCAGCGCCATCTCTTTGTGAAGATGGTTAGGGGAGCAAATATCCACCACATCAATGGCCGGGTCGACCACGAGCACCCGCCAGTCTCCGGTTGAGCGATTGAAGCCAAACGCCTGCGCGCGTTCTGCCGCCAGCGCCGGATTCACCTCAGCCACCATCTCGCGCACCAGTTTGCCGCGCAGATTGAACACCGTCGGTGCCTGGGCATAGGCAATGGCATGCGCCTTGCCAATATACCCGGTGCCAATCAATCCAATACGAACCTCTTTCATCGTGATCCTCACAGTGCGCCGCGACGGCTCTTGGCATAGGTGTCGAATGCCACCGCCAGAACGATAATTAATCCGGTGATAATTTGCTGGTAGTAGGCCGAGACGTTCATCAGTACCAGGCCATTAATCAGAATGCCCATGATGATGGAGCCGATGATAGTGCCGCCGATGCGCCCATATCCCCCCATCAACGACGTGCCGCCAATAACCACCGAGGCAATAACACGCAGCTCAAAGGAGATCCCGGCAACCGCCTCAGCGCTCCCCAGACGAGCGCTCAGGATGAAGCCCGCCAGCCCCGCCAGACAGCCAATCAGCACATAGACGCTAACCAGCACACGCTTCACGTTTACCCCAGCCAGACGTGCCGCCTCCGGGTTGCCACCGATGGCATAGACGAAGCGCCCCCAACGGGTTTTATGCAGTGCCAGATAACCACCAATGGCAACGATGGCGAAGATCCAGATCGGAATGGAGATGCCGAGCAATTCCCCTCGTCCCCACCAGCGATAACCCTGATCGAAGCCGGCAATCGGCGCACCGTCGTTAATCACGAGCGTCAGACCACGCCAGATGGTCATCCCGCCAAGGGTGACGATGAACGGTGGTAGGCGCAGGCGGGTGACGCCCAGACCGTGCAGGAAGCCAATCGCTGTACCCATGGTCAGACAAATCCCCAGCCCAATCAGCCAGCTCATACCGCCCCAAGCGTTCGGATCGACTGTGGTGAAATTGTCGCCTTTGATCACGTACGCCGCTGTCATGGCGCACACTGCCAGAATAGAGCCCACGGAGAGGTCGATCCCAGCGGTCAGAATGACGAAGGTCATCCCCACGGCCATGATCCCGTAGATGGAGACTTCGGTCAGGATGTTGAAAATATTGCGTTCAGAGAAAAAATTACTGTTCTGCGACTGAAAGAAGATCAGCAGCAGGATCATGAAAATCAGTACCCCGAAGCGCTCGAAGAAGGCAATGGGATCGATGCGTCCGGCGCGTTTTACCGGGACCTGCGTTTTAGGAATCATCTGCGTCATGAGAAACTCCGTTATGCCGCGTTCAGGGCGTTGTGGTTGATAGCCATCATCGTCATCAGCCGTTCTTCGTTAGCGTCGTCACCGTGGATCTCGCCAGTTAACCGGCCTTCACTAAGGGTGATGATCCGGTCAGACACCGCCATCACTTCAGGCAGATCGGAGGAGATCACGATCACCGCCACGCCCTTTTTCGCCATATCAAACAGCACCTGGTGCACTTCCGATTTGGTTCCAACGTCGATGCCACGTGTCGGCTCATCGACAATCAACACCCGTGGATTGAGCGCCATGCAGCGCGCGAGGATAACTTTCTGCTGGTTGCCGCCAGAGAGCTTACGCACCTCCTGCGTGCTGTTGACCATTTTGATCTGCAGCGCCTGGCGGTAGGACTCAATCAGGTCGTCCTCTTTGCGGGTATTCACAAACCAGCGCCACTGCAACAGCGAGGAGAGGCAGGAGAGCGACAGGTTGTCGCGAATCGACAGACCCAGCACCGCCCCCTCTTTTTTGCGATCTTCCGGCACCAGCGCCAGCCCTTGCTCCAGCGCATAAAGTGGGTCACGCGGCTGGTACGGCACGCCGTCCAGCTCAAAGCTGCCGGTGGTAAAGGCGTCGGCGCCAAACAGGCAGCGCGCTACCTCAGTACGACCAGCCCCCACCAGCCCAGCGATACCCAGAACTTCCCCTGCATGGACGTGAAAACTGATGTCATGCAGGGCGATGCCGTGTGGATCCAGCGGCGGTTTTTCCCGGCTTAACCCCTTCACCGACAAACGGACAGGTTTGTCTTCATGGTGGGTTTCGCTGGCAGGGCGGCGGTTAAAGGCCACATCACGCCCTACCATCAGGCGGATCAACTGCTCTACGTTCGTCTCCGTCACTGCGCCGGTGCCGGTGAAACGGCCATCCTGGAAAACGGTGAAACGATCGCAAAGCTGGAAAACTTCATGCAGACGGTGAGTAACGTAAATAATGCTCACGCCGCGGTTTTTAAGCTCCCGCACCACGCGGTGCAGGCTTTCCACCTCGCTGTCACTCAGGGCGGCGGAGGGTTCATCCATGATGATCAGCCTGGCATTGAGGGTCAGCGCCCGGGCAATCTCCACCATCTGCTGCTGGGCCACGCTCAGACGGGCGACTGGCGTGGTGGGTGCGACATTCAGTTGCAGATAATCGAGAATCACCTGCGCTTCCTGATTGACCGCTTTTTCGTCGACGATCAGGTTACGTTTACGCGGTTCGCGTCCGAGAAACATGTTTTCCGCAACGGTCATATTGGGCAGCAGGTTGAATTCCTGATAGATGGTGATAATGCCCTTGTTCTGCCGTTCTACCGGGGAGTCGTCCACCGGCAGCGTTTCGCCATTGAACCAGATCTCCCCGCGCGTTTGTGGCTGTGCGCCCGCGAGTGCCTTCAACAGCGTGGATTTCCCAGCGCCGTTTTCGCCCAGCAAAGCGTGAATTTCACCCGTGCCGACGGTGAGCTGGGCGCTGCTCAGCGCCCATACGCCGGAAAAGCTTTTTGCCAGGTCGGTTACTTTCAGTAAGGGTTGCGACATCAGCCTGCTCCTTATTTATGGGGAGCCGCCCGTACGGCGGCTCCAGACAAATCAGTTACCGGCCTCAGCAATACGCTCAGCCTGTTGCAGGTTCTCTTTGGTGATCAGCGTCGGCGGATAGTCCGCACCGGTGATAGTTTTTTTCTCACGCACGTTAGCCACCAGTTGGCTCATCGCCGTGGTCACCGCAAAGCCGGGACGCTGATCCGCCGTAACCGCCAGCCAGCCGTCGCGCACGCGGGCCAGTGCTTCCGGTACCGCATCAAAACCGGTGACCAGGATTTCACCCGGTTTCACACCCTGACTCTGCAGCGCTTCAATCGCCCCCAGCGCCATATCATCGTTGGCAGAGAGGATCACCTGAGGACGTTTTGGCAGCGACGGCAAAACGCTTTCGACAATGCGCATCCCTTCCGAGCGCATCCAGTTGCCGGTCTGATCGGCGACGATCTTGTACATATCCCCGCCAGCCTTCAGGCTGTCGCGGATCCCTTTGGTGCGTTCAATGTTGGAGGAGGAACCCGGTTGACCGGTCAACAGAATGATCTCCGCGCCGTTGGGGAATTTGGTTTTGACGAAGTCGCCAATCGCCTGGCCGCCCTTGTAGTTGTTGGCACCAAAGTGCGGCACTTTTTTCTGGCTGTCGACAGAGCGGTCAAGCGTAACGACCGGCAGCTTCGTATCCTGAATTTCATCTACCGCACTGGAGACCGCGTTCACATCGTTCGGGGAGACGATAAAGCCCTGCGCACCACGGGTGATGGCGTTTTCCAGGTCAGCCACCTGCTTCGGTGAGCTGCCCTGACCGTCCAGTACCTGAAGTTTCACCCCCATCTCTTTTGCGGCTTTCACCGCCGTGCGCTGCATGTGAACTTCAAACGGCATGGCCAGGTTTGGCGTACTGAAAACAATTTGCTCGTTTTCGGCTATGGCGGCCCCGGATGTCATGGCGATTAGGGCGGCTAAGATCAGTTTTTTCATTATTATGTCTCTCTGTGTAGGGTTGTTGTGTTTAGAGGACGATCTCACGCTGGCAACGCAGTGATTCCAGCGCTTTATCCGCGAGGTACAGCGCACGTTCACCATCATCGCCGCTGCAATCAGGCACCGCTTCGCCGCGCAGAACCGCAACAAAGTGCTCCCATTCCGCTGCGTAAGCGGATTTGTAGCGTTGCAGGAAGAAGTGTTCCGGCAGCGCGCTGGTGCAACCCTGTTTGCCGTAGTGCTGCACCTGGTTTTCAAGGATATTGCCCGCGCACAGCAGCCCTTCGGAACCGTGTAGCTCCAGGCGCTGGTCGTAGCCGTATGAAGAGCGGCGACTGTTGACGATGGTCGCCATCGCGCCGGAGGCATATTTCAGAACGATAAATGCGGTGTCGATATCTCCCGCTCCGCCAATCGCCGGATCCACCAGATTGCTGCCCTGTGCATACACCGACACCGGCTCTTCACCCATGATGAAGCGTGCCATGTCAAAGTCGTGGATGGTCATATCACGGAACATGCCGCCGGAAACACGCACGTACTCCGCAGGCGGTGGAGACGGATCGCGGGAGATGATCAGCAGTGATTCCGGTTTGCCGATACGCCCGGCCTGAGTGTCGGTTTTCACGCGACGGAACTGTGGGTCAAAGCGGCGGTTAAAACCGATAAACAGCGGTACGTCATACTCTTTGACCACTTTCAGGCAGTCGCGTACGCGGGCAAGATCAAGGTGTACCGGTTTTTCACAGAAAATGGCTTTGCCGTAACGGGCGGCCATTTCAATCAGATCCGCGTGGGTGTCGGTCGCGGAGGCGATCAATACGGCATGAACGTTCGGATCGGTCATCGCCTCATCCAGGCTCTGCTGGCGCGCCTGATACTGTGTCGCGAGACGCGTGGCGAACTCCTGATTCGGGTCTACCACAGACCAGAGCGTGGTCGCACTATGGCTGGCGATGTTAGCTGCATGTACCTGGCCAATTCGGCCAGCGCCCAGTAAAGCAATGTTAAACATAACGGCTCCCGGTGTTGATGAATGCGGTGAACTAACGACACTACAAATAAAACATTTATTTCATTTTTATAAATAGTGAAAATTATATTTTGAGTGCCAGTTAACACTTTTGAGATGTATTAGATAAATTTTGTTATCAATCTCACAACGCCGAGGAAGATATGTCCCTCCATTACAAGGGGGGGAGGGAATAAAAACTGTACCATCCCCTCTCCCGTTGGGAGAGGGGATGGGTGAGGGGAAAAAAGAAAAATGAAATGAAAATTTCGTTACGACAGGAAAACTCAATACTGACGAGCTTTTTTCACCTGAGCCTGTGTTTGCTCGGCGGCCTGGCGCACTGCTGGCGACTCTGCCACCTGTGCGTTGCCGGTTCGCCACCATGACGCGTAATCATGGGTCATGGTTTTTGGTAGCACTTTGATGTCGAGGAGCGTCGGTCCCGGGTGAGCGCGCGAGGCTTCCAGCGCCGCCAGCAGGCTTTTCTCATTATGTACCCGCCATGCGCGGCAACCGTAGCTTTCCGCGTTTTGCGCAAAATCGACCTTCACCAACGGCCCGTCAAGCTGACCTGTTTTCGGATTACGGTAACGATTTTCTGTGCCAAAACTCCCCATTCCGTGCCCCATCTGCAGGTTATTAATGCAGCCGAAGCTGGCGTTATCAAACAGCAGAATGGTGACCTTAATTCCCTCCTGTACGGCAGTTTGCAGCTCTGAGTGCAGCATCATGTACGAACCATCGCCTACCATGGCATACACCGGCTGCTGAGGTTTTGCCAGCTTCGCACCAATAGCCGCTGCGACCTCATACCCCATGCAGGAGTAACCATACTCCAGATGGTAACTGTCAGGCGTTTTAACCTGCCAGAGGCGTTGCAAATCCCCTGGCAGCGATCCGGCCGCCCCCACCACAATGGCGTTATCCTCAATATGCTGGTTAATGAGCCCCAACACCCGCGTCTGGGTCAGGTGTGTGTTGAGCGTTTCACCGTATTCCATTAGCTGTGCATCAAGGTGCCCTGCCACTTCGGGAACGTCGTCAGGATGCCACTGGCGTTCCCACAGTCGACAGCATTCATCGTGCCAGGCGGATTTCGCATGGGCAATCGCCTCCCCCCAGCCACTACGATAATCTTTCAGTGCGTGGGTCAACGCTGTCAGACCAGTTCGGGCATCGGCAATGAGCGCGGTGGCATCCAGCTTCAGGGAGTCAAACTCAGCCACGTTCAGCAGCAGGAACTCGACGTCGGGATGAGAAAAGAGCGCCTTAGAGCCGGTAGTAAAATCCGTCAGGCGCGTGCCGATGCCAATCACTAAGTCAGCCTGCGGCGCAAGCTGGTTGGCAGCCATTCCGCCCGTCACGCCCACCCCGCCCAGATTAAGCGGGTGGTCACTTACCAGCGCCCCCTTACCGGCCTGGGTTTCGGCAAACGGCAATTGCAGCACTTCAACAAATTCCCGTAACGCCTCATGCGCACCGGAGTAACGCACGCCACCGCCGCACACCACCAGTGGACGGCGCTTGCGGGAAATCAATGCATGAGCCTGCGCCAGTCGCTGCGGGTCAGGCGGACGGCGTTCAATATGATGCACCCGACGCGCAAAGAAACTCAGGGGGTAATCCCAGGCCTCCCCCTGCACATCCTGAGGTAGGCAAATGGTCACCGCCCCTGTATTTGCGGGGTCAGTAAGCGTTCGCATCGCACTTAACATCGCGCTCATAAGCTGTTCAGGACGGTTGATGCGGTCCCAGTAGCGGGAAACCGGGCGGAAGCAATCGTTGGTACTGATGCTGAGATCGTGATACTGCTCGATCTGCTGCAACACGGGGTCAGGCTGGCGGCAGGCGTAGATATCCCCTGGCAGTAGCAGCAGTGGAATGCGGTTCGCCGTGGCCGTCGCTGCCGCCGTCACCATATTGGCAGCGCCAGGCCCAACGGATGAGGTGACAGCAAAAATACGATGACGGCGATGCTGTTTGGCGAATCCCGTCGCCATATGGGCAATCCCCTGCTCGTTACAGCCTTGCATCACCTGCAGATGACCAGGATCCTGTTCCAGCGCCTGGCCGATACCGAGCACGTTACCGTGCCCAAAGATCGTTGCCACGCCCTCCACAAAGGGCGTTTCTTTACCATCAACGCTAACATATTGTTGGTTAAGAAATCTGACCAGAGCCTGGGCCATAGTCATACGTTCGGTTTGCATAAAACCCCCTGTCAGCCCAGCGTTGGCATGGAGAACGCTGCACCTGTCTCCTGCTGCATTTCCGGCCAGCGTGCAGTGATGGTTTTCATTCGGGTGTAGAAACGCACGCCATCGTTCCCGTGAACATTGAGCGCGCCAAAAATGGAACGTTTCCAGCCACCGAAACAGTGGAATGCCATTGGCACCGGGATCGGCACGTTGACCCCCACCATACCCGCCTGCACCTCTTCACAAAAGCGGCGTGCGCAGCCACCGTCACGGGTGAAAATGGCCGAGCCATTACCATATTCGTGTCGGTTAATCAGATCCACCGCACTGGCGTAATCTGCTACGCGCACCACAGAAAGCACCGGTCCGAAAATTTCTTCTTTATAGATGGTCATCTCCGGGGTGACGTTATCGAACAGAGTCGGCCCAACGAAATAGCCCTGCTCGTGCCCTTTCACTCTGAGGCCACGCCCGTCCACACGCAGGTTAGCCCCCTGAGCTTCGCCACTGTCGATATAGCCCAACACTTTGCTGCGGTGTGCGGCGGAGATCAGCGGCCCCATCTCGTTTTCTGGCGTCTGGTTCAGGCCAGGTCCGACGCGCAGCGAAGTGATCTTTTTTTCCAGCCGGGCGCAGAGTTCATCAGCCGTTTTATCGCCAACCGCCACCACCACGGAAAGCGCCATGCAGCGTTCTCCTGCCGCACCATAAGCTGCGCCCATTATGGCGTTTGTCGCCATATCCATATCGGCATCCGGCATTAAAATGCAGTGGTTTTTCGCACCGCCGAGCGCCTGACAGCGCTTACCGTGGGCGGACGCAGTCAGGTAAATGTATTCGGCAATCGGTGTTGAACCGACAAAACTGACGGCCTGCACGCGCGGGTCAGTCAGGAGCACATCAACGGATTCTTTATCTCCCTGCACCACGTTGAATACGCCGTCCGGCAGGCCTGCCTCTTTCAGCAGTTTCGCCAGCGCGAGCGCCAGAGACGGATCTTTTTCCGACGGTTTCAGCACGAAGGTGTTGCCTGTCGCCAGAGCTATCGGGAACATCCACATTGGCACCATCGCCGGGAAGTTAAACGGCGTGATCCCGGCGCAGACCCCGAGCGGCTGCATCAGTGAGTGGCTGTCGACACCTGTGCCAACGTTCGCAGAGTGTTCGCCTTTTTGCAGATGTGGGATGCCGCAGGCGAATTCTACCACTTCCAGACCACGGGTCAGTTCACCTACTGCATCTGAGAAGACCTTACCGTGTTCTTCACTGATAATACGGGCCAGACGCTCCATATTCTCTTCAAGCAACGCTTTGAAGCGGAACATCACACGCGCGCGCTTGAGTGGAGCAAAACGTGCCCACGCGGGAAACGCCAACTGTGCTGCGGCAATCGCCTGTTCGGTTTCCTGTGTCGTACTCATCACCACCTGGCGAATCTGCTTGCCAGTGGCCGGGTTGAAGATAGCCTGAATTCTCTGGCCTGAACCGGTGACACATTCGCCGTGAATAAAATTCGCTACCGTCTCCATCCTTAACCTCTCGCTGTTGATACGTGACTGTTACCTGAACGTTGTGTACTGAACACCATACATGAAACAAACATTCCATTTTAAGTTGAAATAAAATAAAAAATGATTATTGTGATCAAGGATGGATTTTTATGTGAACAGCCAGCATCACTGGCTCAGCCTGAGCTATTAGGAGTTTCGGGCGAGGAAATGACTGAAGCTTCTGTTTCATTTTTTCTGCCAGGTGGATGGCCAACATTTAAAAGACGCTGTTTTGCGTTTAGAATCATGAGACTGGATTGGGGGATAACATGACGACAGCAACCAGCCTGAACGAACTACAAAAGCAAATCCGCGATCGCTACGATAGCCTGAGCAAAAGGCTCCAGCAGGTCTCCCGCTATGTACTGGATAATACGAACAGTGTAGCGTTTGATACGGTTGCGGTCATAGCCGAGCGTGCCGATGTTCCACCCTCTACACTGATCCGTTTTGCCAATGCCTTTGACTTCACCGGCTTCAACGAAATGAAACAGTTATTTCGTATGCACCTGGTGGAGGAAACCGCCAGCTACAGCGATCGTGCGCGACTGTTCCGCGAAATGGAGAGCGAAGCCGTACCTGAAACGCCGCTCGATATTTTGCAGGAATTCGCCCGTTCGAACTCGCAGGCGCTGCAGCAGTTAGCTGCCCGTGCCGAACCGGAGATGCTGGAGCACGCCGTGCAACTACTGGCCTACGCCGACACCATTTACATCGCCGGATTACGCCGATCCTTTAGCATTGCTGCTTATCTCACCTATGCTTTAAGCCACTTGGAGTGCCGCCCTATTTTACTTGACGGGATGGGCGGCATGCTGCGCGAACAGATCAGCCGTATTAAGGCGTGCGACATTGTGGTGTCGATCAGTTTCTCGCCGTACGCGGAAGAAACGGTGATGGTCAGCAAAACCGCCGCCAGCGTCGGCGCTCGGCAGATTGTGATTACGGATAGCCAGATCAGCCCACTGGCAACGTTCAGTGATCTCTGCTTTGTGGTGAAAGAGGCTCAGGTGGACGCATTTCGGTCTCAGTCGGCAACATTGTGTCTGGTGCAGTCGTTAGTGGTCGCGCTAGCTTACCGTTTAGGAGATAAAAAACATAATAATACCCAGGAAAACAGTAACCAATAATAACCAATGAACTCCTCCCCCGAGTCCATATAAGAGTAAATGATTCGGTGCCAGTAGCGATACAGACTTCAGATTGAATATCAACTGTACTGCTATCTCCCTAAAAGGTCATGCCCCATGTGAGCGTACAACGAGAGCCTTAATCCTTAATAGCGAAGAAGATTTCTCTAGTAGGTGGTAATGTAACCCAGATATAACGGCTTCTTTAAACAGTTTATTTACCATCGTTTTCTTACCTAGCAGGCGCTGAAGTTCTTTAATTTTATTCATGGCGGCAGCAAGTTCAGAGGCCGGAATACCCTGTTCTTCGGCTGTCACAGTAGTGAAGCTTCCTTCAAGGTAATGATACGCCAGAGAAATAACGGGCTGGCCACCATACCATGTTGCCAGGCAATCAGGAAGACCATCATTCCTGGTTCAAAACTCTGTTGAACAGTAGCGATTTTGCGTGTGTGATGCGCAGTCTGCGTTTCTCCGATCCTGAGACATCAATCATCTGTTCTCCAACGACTAGTCTGAACACGTGTAGCAAGACTTTCACTTATTTAAATGATAGTGGTGAGTATTCCACTCTATTCGATCACGGATTGGCGGCGTTTTTCAAGGTAGTTGTCGACTTTTGTAATAAAATTACGTTATGCAGCCTCTTTTTCCGGATTCAGGTAGACTTCTGATATGTAGTCCAATTTACGTAGATGCTTGCTCCAACGTTCAGGATGTTGCTCGCGTGCCAGTTGATATACTGCTTTTCTGGCTATCAGTATTTTCATGTCATTACCTTGATAACGCTCGGCTGGCGTGACGTATTTGATCCCGCTGTGCTTATGTTCAAAGTTTTACCAGTTTACAAAACGGTTTACCCATACTCTGGCATCATCAATAGTATAGAAACCGTTCTCAGGCCACCAGGGACAATATTTGAGAGTCCGGAACAAAGATTCTGAGTAAGGATTATCATTACTGACTCTTGGCCGGGAATAAGAACTTAGCACACCAAGCGCATACATTTTCGCCAACAACGTGCAACTGCGCATGGGACCACCATTATCAGAATGGAGTACCAGATTGTTGGATGAACATTTTTCATTCCATACTGCCCGCTGGAGTAGTTCTGCTGCATGTTTTCCGGATTCGCTGGCAAATACCTCTGCAGCAATAATCTTGCGACTGTAAATATCGACGATCATATAGAGGTAAAAATGCTAGCCTCTGACCCAGGACGGCAAATAGCTGATGTCCCACCTCCAGACTTGATTCGGCGCAACGACCCTGAGTACATCAGGGCGTTTATACTGACATTCACGGGAGCGTTTCTTCAACTGGTTGGCTGATTTCAGTACACGATAAAAGCTTGATTCAGAAGCGATATAAATACCCCTGTCTGCCATAGTTGGTACGATCACATTTGGAGGTAAGGATGCAAACTCTGGAGAGTTGCACAACTCCAGTATCCGCAATCTTTCCGCTTCTGACAGCTTATTTCGGGGAGATCTGTTTACAGTATCGGATCTTCGGTCCGTGGTGATGACGTTGCCATTAGTCCAGCGCTGAAGTGTCCGAATAGAAATACCGATACACCTACAAGCCTGACTTTTCCGGGCGCCGTTGATAACGGCCTCGTGGACAAGAGAAATAATTTTACACCGCTCCAGGAAAGGGGACAGTCTTCCTCGCTGTTGTCCCAGAGGGCATTGAACTTTTCCCTTAACATAAGCAGAGCCGCAGCTTCCGCCAGAGCTTTATCTTTGCGCTTAAGCTCTTTCTACAGTTCTCGTAACTTATTTTTTGCGTCACGCAATGCCCTGTCTGTTCGAATATTTTCCGTCAATTTTTTTTCATGCGCCTGAATTGAGATAGCCCGCCATTCTTTAACCTGTTCAACAAACAATCCCATGCGTCGGCAATAATCAGCAAGCTCCATTTCTGACAGCGTAGCCGTCTCAAGAACAACTGGGAATCGACGCTCCGGTGTCCAGTCTTCAACATCAACGGAGGTAATCTTTTCATTTTCAGGTAAAAGCCCTTGCTCCACTAACTCATATCTCCATTTTGATACAACTGAGGCACTGATCTTTAGCTTACGGGCTATCTGACGATGTGACCAGCAGTATGGTGGTAAAAGCCATATCAGTCCTTTCTCTTTGAGCTCACTTGGTATTGGTTGTCCTGGCATTGTTATCTCCTTAAAAAATTGAGGCGACAACTATGCTGACACAGGGGGTTACTCACCGATCTCCTTCACGGTAATACGCACCTAGTCGTCAACAGGTAAATATTTTCCTTTTGCAACTTTAATGAGATATTTTCTATTATAACAAGTTGACAATGCACAAGCTAAAGCATTTCTTAATTCGGTATATTCTAATTGCTCAAGATGAACATACCGCCTACGCAGAGCATCTGTTATCTTATCCAAGTCCAGTATTTTCTTTGATGGGACTAATGCAATCAAGGCCTGTATAAAAGCTAATGCACTTCTGTAAAGAAGGTTTCCAGCAGGTAATGATTCACTTAGTACTTTATTTCTATATGGATTTTCAAATGCAACTCTTCGGGCTCTTACCGCAGCTAATGGTGTGGGTAACAATCGTTGAGTAACTGAATTAAGATTATCTTGGGATATTGTTACATCAAACTCGCGAATTTTATTAATTTCATCTCTGGTTGGTGACAACTCTTCATTCTTCTTATTACAAAGCAAACAATTATCCTCAGAATAAAAAGGCACCATCTTTTTACATATGCTACAATTTTTTATTACCAGATGTATCCCTGAGCCTAATTCATTTAATTCAAATTGTTTATTTTTTATGTAATTAACAGCTCTACATGAATCTCTGAACCAATATATAATCGGGTAAGGCAAATAGGAATACAAATAATCTATCCACATTTCTTCTGGAGAATTTCTTTCATCAAATTCAACAAGACACGAAGAAAAGTGCTTCGACCATGCTAATTTTACAGTACTGAGTTTTAACTCTCCTTCGCGGAAAAAACCGGCCATAAGAACACTGGAGGAAGAATTATGCTTTGCTTCATTAATTGCTCTCTGAACCTCCTTTCTGTTAACCAGTTTATGCAAAAATTTATTTTTTTCTCTCCATGCTAATTTCTCCGAATCATAAATTGCAATAAAAGCAGTTGTAGCTCTTGAATAAGCACAAAATAACTGTGCATCCTCCATGCTTTCGGAATACAATGTAATCACGACAGATGATTCCATACCTCGAAAACGAGATACTGTTTCAATATTCACCCCCAAAGTTCTCATATCATTCTGGAGGGAATTTTTCACTAAATCCGTAGGAACAAGGACAGTAATCTCATCAGGCAGTACAGAACTTTCTTTCAATTGTAAAATTTCATTAAGCAATGTGGAGAGTGGATCTGTAACAACTAATTCTTTTAGCGTATCCGGTTCGTTATTCCTAGGGGAAGTAATTTGGTATGAGGCAGGGCTGACAGCTATTAAATAATCAGTAACGGCTCTAGGACATCTTAACACAACAGATAAGTTAAAAGAAAATTGGGGATTTATTATTCGCTGAAGATCAGCGTAATTTGTTCCTTTTTCAAAGGAAAATGTTTGAGTTTCATCACAAAATGCGATAATCCTTTTATTTTCTAACCAACAAGATAAAGTCTCCAGCCACGAAGAATGTAACGCCTGTGCTTCATCAATGATTAAAGCATCATAATCTCTTAGTTTATTTTTATTTAATGCATTAAGCAAATCTTCGCAGCATCCTGATTCAAACCAGCCTGCCGGAGACTCGGGGGACAGGGATAATTTGTTTCGAGCCTGATGACAAAGTTTGTGCCAGGTAAAAACGTCGCATAATGACTCCGGAGTTTGTTGCCGAATATATTCTGAAAGAAGGTTATTGAAAGTAATAAATAAAACCTTTTTTTGGCCTTTAACAAGCCGCCGTGCAAACTCAATTCCAATCAGGGTCTTTCCTGTTCCTGGCCACCCGGTTACAACAACTCTTTGATATTCTGACAGAAGTTCAATGACCTTGATTTGTTCATGTGTGAGCCTTAACCATAATTTATTATCATAAATAATACGGATTCCCCAGTCAGGAGTACCATCAAACTCAGGACATACAGATTTTATTATTAGTTGAACCCGTTCATCCCCCAACTCATTATTTCCCAATGCATGTTTCCAGTATTGCATTATATCAATAGTATGCTTTGCCATTTCCGGGAGTTGGCTTTTATCAACAAATATTCCCCTGAATGGTTTAACAGACGCATCTACCATTGCTGCATTTATAATTTTATCATCGAAATAACTATCAGGAAAAATAAAACCATAACCAATACGCAACCGTAACGTTGTTGCTCCCCCTAACCAACGGGCTAAACCATGGACATTGTTACGTGTTTGCTTCACTATATCTACATGTTTTTTTGTTTTTATATGTACAAAAACAGTACCTTCTACGCGATATATTCCACTCTTTACCTCTAACGCCAAAACACCATATACAGGATGGAGAACAAGAAAATCAATTTCTCCACTCGGAGGTAATTTCATCCCTAAATTTCGTGTCGCCGCACTTAACCACGGGAGACTATGAATCACTGTGAAATCATCGGACAGACCTTCTTTTAACAGTGTATAGACTGTTTTTCCCCATAACTATTATTATCAATGGGTCCAAATGCCGGAATCATTTTGGCCATATTACTATTTCCTTATAACATGTTTCTGACAGGAATCTGCATTTGTTACATAGCCCAGTAATTAAAAATAACTTCCGCCCATTTTAAAAATTACTCATACTTATTCCGAAGCAGACTCTGACTAACCAATATATACAATCTCCCTCCACACTCTCATGCAGCAGCCAGCTAACAGTAGTTGACTGCCTCAACTTCAGGGTGACTTCTGCCGTTACTTTTTTAACCCCTCCCCCAACGCCTAAACGACACTTTCGTTTTCTGCAGTGCCTCATAGGAAGTATGAGCTTTAAAGCTGGTGTAATCAAAACCCACTGACACTACCATTCTGACAAACATGCCGGTGGATGATGCCCGACTTTTCCATCATGATGCCTGTTTAGTCGGGCGTGCACCGTACGGATGACATCTTTCACCTGGCTAGGTTCATACAACGCATCGTAAGCTTTGTACGCATCGACCTGCAACTCTCACCTATATTCTGCCAGATGATGTTGTGAATCTTCGAGGGAGAGCTGCTTTATCATCTGCGTATTCTGTTCTATTCGATCACGGATTGGTCGTTACTCACCGATCACTTTCACGGTAATACGCATCTGTGGCTATCATCCCCACCACCTCGCCGGTGGCTGCATCCGCGGCACAGGCAAGAACGTTATTTCCCTGTGCCACCAGTGCGGCATTCACCACGGCATGAGCAGCCACATTTTCAGCTTTATTCACTTCACCGGTAAACGAGGCTGTGGTCATGGAGTACATTCATTGCAGTGTATTGAGTAACTCAGCCATTACATGAGACGCATCCTGTTTATAAGCTAATTCCCAACGGGTCTGCCAGTTTTCCGGACGACCGGCACTTTCCCATTCAGACAAGGCAAGTGCATTAATAATTTCCAACTCGAACCATATTTGCTGGTAACTCTCTTTACTTTCCTCATTTTTGAACAATTCATTCGACTGCACCAATTCTTCCGCATAGCTGACGAATTTTGCAAAACTAGCAACATCGTTCAGCGAATTCTGTGCATATTCACAAATAATATCTTTCTTACTTGTCACCATATTTAACTGTTACAACCTTTCCAGATGAATTTGTAACTACAGATACTTTATTCTCAGGATCAAAGTGTACTGTTGTACCATTTCTGCTGGGAGTTGATTTCCCATTTTTAATCACATTTTCAATAACAGATGGCGTTATCCCTCTGTCCTGCATTCTATCCAATGCATGACCAGAATACTCTCTATTACTAATAGTAGCTGGTAGGTTCCTGACAGGCTGATAAGATGGGTTTTTAGGCTGATTCATCTGATTGTATCTACTTCCCATGGGAAGTGTTGCTGATAACTCATCACTGGCCTTATTTATCAGCTTAGACGCTTCAACAACATCTCCCTTCTTCAACGCCGTCTCCGCAGCTTTAATCGTCTTGCTCGCAACATCTCCAGCACCGGGAATAATACCTACTGCAGCAACCAAGTAATCCAGAGCGCTTTGTGCCTCCGCAAAACTCTTGATATCGCCAACCACTGGTACAAAATCCGCCCCTGTCGACAGAATAGTTTTCAACTCCTCCCTACGCTGAGAATACATCTTAGCTGAACACGCATCAGCACTCATTCCCTCACAATTTTCTTTCCTGTAGCGTTCGTTTTCTGCTTCAACGCGTTCTTTCGCGACCTGCTGAGGTGTCTTACCCTGCGATGTAGCTTCGGTTAAATCACTGAGCGCATTATTCTCAACTAAAGCCCTTTGCCCTAAAAAGATATAACAAAACCCAACAAAAACCTAATATGCCCCCCCCCAGACCACCCAACTGAGCAGCATAAACAATATCGCTCCACAAAACTTCAAAAATCCCGCTTTGAAACCATGCTAACGCTACAAACGTTAGTTTAGTTATTATGGCCGCTAAGATCATGCCAATAAAACACAATAAGAGAATTGAACTGCATATAATAAACTTACCTATTACCACTCGAGAAGAATATTTCATTTCTTGAGTTCCTCAGATACTTTATCTGTTACTTTTCCACCTAGCTCAGATCCTATAGAACCGCCAATATCTCCAGCAGTTCCAGGAACATTGCTCGGTTTCATGCCTTCTCGAATGATATCGTTACGATTTACTTCAGCATATTTTATCCATGTTGGATCGTACTTAGGATCCCAGCCATTTGTCACCCATTTTCCTACAGCATTCGTAATCTTATCTGTCCCCCAAGTAACACCTTTACCGATACCATACCCGGCAGCAGAACCGATACCATTTGAAATTGCACCAGACAGAGGATCTTTGTTGTCGATCCAGTTACCCAGCGCACCACCTGCCGCATTCCAGCCCACAGTCCCCGCCAGGCCATTACCCATGCTGAACACATTCACCCAGCCTGCAATGGCTGCGTTTGCCGGATCTACAGTACCATCAGCCAGATAACTGATACCAGCATTCGCACTTGCTCCCAGTCCCCACATAGCCTGAGCACTACCGGGGAGTAGTGCCACTGTACCTGTTGCCAGAGCCAGCCCTACAGCATCCCTCTCATTCATTGCTTTCTGGCAGGCGGCACCGGAAGGGTTTTCTGCACATGTCGCCATGTCGATACCATGCTGGCGTATCCACGCAGCCTGAGCATCTTCACTACCGCCAAGTAAATTATTCTCAACAACAAATCGTACCTTATCTTCACTTAAAATCCTTTTATGCCAAGAAAGCGAAACAAGACTATACCAAAACCTAGAATTCCACCTCCCACACACCCCATCCTTAGACCTCTTAAAACTTCGGACCATCTAAAATCAACTTCCCCATACGCTAAGTATTTAATGATAAGCAATATGAAATAAGACAACTCAGCAATTGCAATTCCTGAAACCATGGAGGTAACTATGACAAAGAGACTGAAAATAAATAGTTTCATTCACGCTCTCCTTTCTTCAATTTATCATTAATGACTTTTTGTAGTTCAGTCCCCGTCATTTCTGATGTAATAGAAGCCCCCATATTACCTGCAGCCCCCGGAATCTTGCTCGGCACCATTTCTTTGGAGATACCTAACTGCCCTTTAACTTCAGTATATTTTAGTAGAGTCGGATCGAATTTAGGATTCCAGCCACCGGTTATCCACTTGCCTGCTGTATTTGCAACAGGCTTCACCACATAATTGCCAACCCCATATCCAAACCCGGCCCCCGCTCCATTTGTAATCGCCCCAGTAAGAGGATCATCTCCGTTTATAGCGTTGGTTAATGCTCCACCTGCCGCATTCCAGGCTATTGTCCCTTTCCAGCCCTGCCCCATGGTTATCACATTTATCCAGCCTGCTGCCACTGAGTTGACCGGGTTTATTTCACCACTATCTGCATACTGCATCCCGGCATTTGTCCCGGCACCAAGTAACCACATAGCCTGGGCACTCCCCGGTAACAGGGCAACGCTGCCTGTTGCTAATGCGGCTGCATAAGCTTTATTTTCATCCTGCCCCCGCTTACAGGCTTCACCGGAAGGATTTTCACTACAGGAGAGAACATCAGCGCCATGCTCTCTGGCTTTTTCCGTCTGGAGCCATTCACTGCCACCCAGCAGGTTATTCTCAACAGCATTCTTCCCGCTCTGTGCTCCCACTGCTGCTGATGCAGTGCTGTTTCCGGTAAGACCGCCGGCCAGCCCTGCTGAAACGGTTGCCAGCGTACTTATCGTCTGCTTCTGCTCTTCACTGAGGTCAGATTGCTTCACGCCAGGATACAGCATTCCGGCAATTGCTCTGGCTGCCAATTCTCCTGTTGCGGCGCCTGCTGCACCGGCAGCAACATTATTACCCTGCATTGCCGCTGCTGCACCGCCCAGAATGGCGTGAGCAATGGCGTTTACTGCCGGGTATTTTTCTGTTGATTTCAGCAGATGCGCCAGTTCCGGTGCAGAAGCTCCGGCCAGAGCACCCGCTAAATTACCACCCACCAGTCCCTGAAGCGCGGCCGTCGCGGCCTGGATACCCCGCTGAATTTCACTACCAGTGCCATACTTCGCCATTTCATTCCTGTAAGCCTGCGTGTCACGCAGTTTCGCAAGATATTCCTGACGTTGTTTCTCTGTTGCATTAGCAGGAAGTGTTTCGCCGGTTGCTTCCTTCGCGGCCTTCAACGCATTCAGTTCTCCCTGTGTACGCGCAATATCCGCCACCTGACTGCCTATGTCACTGATAAGCCCCACTGTCTGCAGACGCCTCTGCTCCTTCTCCTTGTCAAATATCGGGCTGATACTGTCATTAGCGTGCACAGGGTCACGGCTCAGGTTCGCCAGATTCTGCTTCTGATTGTCCCTGTCCCGGATGGTGATTGTGCCATCTGCCACTGCGGCCTGAGTCGTTCCTTCCGCATGTCCGCTGTGACCTCCGGCGGATATCATGCCACCCGGCATGTTACCCTGAAATTTATCCCCGAAGCTGCCACCACCGCTCAGACTGATTCCACTGTGACTGACTTTATAATCCGCTTCGTTGTGAAGGTCACTGAACCCCAGCGTTCCGGTATCCAGGTGGTTTTTATCCGGTGTGGCAGTGGAGGCAATCACCGCACCATCCAGTTGGGTATGTCTGCCCACTGTAATGTCGAAGCCACCATCACCGGCAAACATTCCGGTTTGTTCAGCAACGGAGTCAAAGCGGCTCTTCATCTTATCCCGGGAGGCAGCGATGTAACCTGAGCCGGTCATGGAGCCAAAGGTAAAACTGCCGCCGGCAGCCACGCTGGTCTGTTTACTGTCGTACTTACTGGTGTCCTGCTGGCTGCTTATCAGCAGGTCGTGGCCCACATCGGCGATAATCCTGTTGCCGTTGACCTGAGCACCGTTCAGTACCGTATCCCGACCACTGTTGATGGTGACGGTTTTACCGCTATCTATTGTGGTTTCAGTCCACTCAGTACCGTTACCTTTCTCGCTGCCTTTTGCCGCATTAACGCTGGCAAAGACGCTGATACCGGCACCGTTACCACCGGCACCGATACTGACACCCACGCCACCGCCACTGCTGCTGTTCCTGCCCGTTGTTTTTTGTGTGTTTGCAGCGCCACTCAACAGAACATCATTCGCGGCATCCAGGCTTGTGTTACCACCGGCCTTAAGCTGGCTTCCTGCAATCACAATATCTCCGCGGTTATCGCCCCTGTTTTTGCCGGTTGCGACAACAGACAGATTATTCCCGGCATTCAGCGTACTGCCGGATACTGTGTCACTTTCAGAATGTTGTTGTGATTTCGATTTCTGGGTGGTGAGCGACAGGCTGACTCCCGTCGCATTCGGGTCACCGGTTGCGGAGGCCATTGCCGCAGCCTGTCCGGCCTGCACACCAGACAGCGCTGTCTTTGTGGCCTGCAGGGCTTTCAGACGGCTGTCACTGCTCTCCTTCGTCTCCTGTGCACTGGTGACCGCATTATTGATGGCACTGCCCACCGTGCCGGAAAGGGCAACCGTCAGCCCGCTTTTCTTCTGCTCAAATTTTTCGTCCACAGTACGACGGTCATGCCCCGGGTCAACCACTACACTGTCACCGGTAATGCTGATATCCCGGTTCGCAATCACATCCGAACCGCTGATATGAGCCTGTTTGCCCGCGGTAATACTGACATTACCGGCAGTGGAGCCGATGGTGCTGGCACTCTGACTCTGCGTTGTCCCGGCCTCGCGCCGGTCGTGCGTTGTCTTACTGCTGCCAATGGTGAAACCAATACCGCCGGTACCCATCAGACCGGATTTCTTCGTTTCCTTAAAGCGCCAGGACGTATCTGTATTGGTGGCAGCAAGAACATCAACATGGTTACCCGCCGCCAGTGACACATCCCGGTCAGCCACCACATCCGAACCCTCTACCGTCAGGTTATCACCGGCGTTAACGGTCACGCGGTTCCCCGACAGCAGGGAGCCTGCTTCACGGGAGGCACTGTCCTCACTGATGGTGTGGGTGGTTTTCTTACTGAGAAAACCTCCGCTTTTTTTCTTCGTTTCCAGATAGTGATAGTCACTTTCTGTCGCCGTGGTCAGGGCAACATCACGACCGGCATTCACGCTGATATTGCCGGTTGCGGTAACGGATGACGCAACAGCGGTGATATCCCGTCCTGCGGTGACGGTGGTGTCACCACCGCTGGCGATTTCCGTTCCCTGCTGACGGACTGTCTCGTTAATCTCTTTCTTTTTCTTCGACGTATAGCTGTCACCTGCGCCGGCAGACTCTGCCACCAGGTTCACATCACGCCCGGCCCGGATGGACACGTTATTTTCCGCAGCCACACCGGCAGCCTGACTGGCAATATCACGACCAGCAACAAGGAGGAGGTTATCGCCCGCCGTCACCGTGGACACTGCTGCGTGGCTATCATGACTTTCTGACCTGCCGTTGCGACTGTTTTTGCTTTCCCTGACTGCATTCAGACTCAGGTCGTTACCTGCAGAAAGCAGGGCTCTGTGCCCGGCAGAAACAGAGGATGCCGTGACATCCAGATTATGGCCTGCAGCCATCGCCAGGTTACCGCCGGCGCTGATGCTGCTGCCCTGTGAGGTGGTGGATGATGAACTGTTGTCATCAGTGTGCCAGAAACCGGACTGACTTTTGCTCCCGCTTATCAGGGTTGCGGCAATGTTGATATCATTACCCGCAGACATTCCAAGGGTTCCACCGGACGAGACCGTTGCCCCGGTAATATCAATGTTTTTCCCTGCATCCAGTGAAAGTGAATCAGTGCCTTTAATGGTCGCAACCGGACCGGTGTCCGTACCGCTGAGATGCACACCACCATATCGGCTGTCACTGCCCGCATTCCATTGCTGACGCCGGGTGATATTGCTGATGTTGCCACTCACGCTTTCCAGTTGTACGGTTTTACCGCTGATGACTGAGCTGATATTGCTGATATCCCCGATGGCGCTCAGGTCCAGGCTACCGCCCGCGCTTATCAGCCCCGCATTCAGGTTGTCGATATAGCCGGTACTGTCGAGCGAGAGGCCGTTTTGTGCGTTGATGCTGCCGCCGCTGTTGGTGATATTGCCACCCGCAAGCTGCACGTTGTTCCCGCTGATAACGCTGCCGTTATGCAGGGTGATCTCTTCCGGCGACAGATACAGTTTCGGGACCATGACTGTCTGTCCGTTGATGGTGGCTGACTCCCACCACAGTATGCTGCCGTCAAGCTGAGCAATCTGTTCAGCTGTCAGCGCCACACCAAACTCTAATCCCAGTCCTTTCTGTTGTCTGGCCGCGTTATCCATCAGATACCGCATCTGTTCCGTGTCTGAACCCAGTCCGTTGATATAACGTGAACCCGTCCGGCTCAGCACCGCGTTACTGACATACCGGGTATCAAAGACCGCATCCCCCAGGAAACGATAATCTTTTTCCGGTTTCAGCCCGAGGCGGTCAAGAAAATACGATGAGCCCAGAAACTGTTTTTCATCGGTATACGACGGAGCCGTTTCACGTGGCGCCTGACCCGGCTTCGCTCCAGGAAGCTCATACAGTCCGGCAAACAAATGGCTGTCCACCTGTCCGAGACCATCCAGTTTCGGGTTTACCGTAATCAGATACGGACTGTCCGGGTCCGTGGACGGAACCAGGTATCCATTGTTGCCGGAAGGCAGTGGCCAGTCATCACTGATACCGGTCTGACCGGTCAGTGGCGAACCTCCGGCAATATTTTTCAGGGCACCTGCCAGTTCATCGTGCCATTGCGGAGAGCCAACCACCACCGGCTCATACTGCTGCAGCGCTGTCTGTGTCAGACTGTCTCCGCCGGTCTGCTGACTTAACGTATTCAGTACCGGTGCAGAGACCACCGGACTGACACTACCTGCATGTGCAGTGGTTGTTCCGTTATTGATACTGCTGGTAAAACGGGTCTTAACATCCCCGCCCGCCTGAATAACGGAATAATACGTCTTACCGGGCGTGTAATCTTTTTCCCGGTCATCCAGTGAAAATCTGATGGTATTGTTTTCAAATTCCGGTGACAGCAGGGGCAGTTTATCCAGAGAGCCTGTGGCATAGCTACCGTAAAACGTTTTCGGGTCGTAGCGGTATACCAGATATTCATTCTCTGTCCCCGTCTGCCAGCTCTGATTGCTTAACTCTCTGCCCGAAAGTGCGATATCCCCATTCGCAAGGATAAATGACGCCCGGTTTTCCAGTCGTTCAGCCTCAGCAGAAAGATTACGCCCTGACGCAATGCGGCCTGCCGGATTATCAGCACCGGTTACTGTTGTGATGTTCTGGCTGCTGAGAAAGCGCTGTGTGGCACTGTCAGCAAACGGCGCGTAATAATAAAGCGTATCCATTGTGATATTGCATGCCCCGTGCCCGTTGCAGGGCGTACCGTGCTGATTTTCAACTTCACGGGTGAAATAGCCATAGCTGCCGTAAGGAAGAAGGGAAAGGGGAATATCAACCAGAGCATTTCCCATTCCCTGAATGGATGAGGGGTTAGTCCGGGTTGTTGTTGTGGCAGAAAATCCCTCCCGCTGGTTCAGAAGGTGCCCGGTTCTTACAACAATATCGCCCTGATGCGTCTCAATATTCCCGGAGGTATTGATAATCTCTGTGTTTGCACCGCCGGAAGCATCCTTCTGTACCCACAGACTGTTGCCGGCCAGGATATCACCATGCTGGTTGTGCAGACGGTCTGTAAACAGCTTCAGGTTATTCCCCGCATAAATCAGCGCACTGTTCAGCAGGGTACCGGCCACATTCATTGTCAGACTGCCTGCCGTGCCGGTAAAACCACTGATGGTGATATCACTCCGGCTGTTCAGACTCACATCGCCACCGGCCTGAAGTGAACCCGGTGCGTTAAGGAAAAGACGCTGTGCGCTGAAAACACTGTTGCCTTTACCGGCAGTCAGCGTTCCATTGTTGGTGAATGCCTCTCCGGCACCGAGCACCATGGCATCACCCTGCATGACACCGCCGTTGGTAATGGCATTTTGCGACGTGACGGAAAGGGTTTTCCCTGCGGCCAGGGTACCATGATTCGTGAGGGCAGCAATCAGTTTCAGTGTGACATCACCGGTGGCCACCACCTGACCCTGACCACTGAAGTCCTGAGCGTCAAGCAGCAGGTTGCCTGCACTGTACAGCCGCCCTGTACCATTTTGCAGCAGTGAACTGCCCTTGACGCCAAGCCCGGAGGTTCCCAGCAGGGTACCGCTGTTGCTGAATGTGTGGTAATTCACCAGCAGGTCCGCACCCTGAAGCGTACCGCTGTTATTCAGCGAGGTTCCTTTAACGTCGGTACTGCCGGTGGCAAGTACGCGTCCGCCGTTGACAGCATTCACCACATCCAGCAGCAGGGTGACAGCCTGTACCAGGCCGCTGCCGGTGTTCGCCAGCGCCTGCGCAGTCAGCGTCAGGTTACCACCGGAGAGGATTTTGCCGTCGTTCTGCAGACGGTCAGTGGCGTTCAGGGAAGCTCCGCCACCACCCTGTATTGTGCCCTGGTTACTCAGGGTCGTTGTGCTGACATTCAGTGCATTCCGGCTCAGCAGAACACCACCGGAACGGTTGTTCACGCCACCGGAGACTGCCAGCGTCAGCGTTTCGCCCTGCAGATGCCCGCCGTTTGTGAGTTGTCCTGCCGTGATGGTGGTGGCATTTCCCTGTAATTGCCCGTCGTTTGTGACACTGTCTGCCTTCAGCGTCAGCACACCTGCACTGAGCAGTTTTCCGCTCGCGTGATTGTTCAGCGTCTGATTCACCATGAGCGTGAGAGCATCCACACCGGTGATGTCACCCGCACTGGTCAGTGAGTTCGCCTTCAGGGTCAGATTTTTTGCAATCCATTGTCCGCTGTTGCTTAAATTCAGTGCACTGAGCGCCATTTCACCGTTCGAGGTGACTTTGCTGCCTGCTGTGCTGACAAGCTCACCCGTCAGACGTGCAGTCAGGCTGTCAGCCGCCTGGATCGCCCCGCTGTTTGCCAGACTGTCTGAGGTGATCAGCACCCGTTTGCCCTGCCAGTGTCCGGAACTGGTAATACTGCCTGCGGTAATTGTCAGATCGCCGCTGGTCAGCAGTGAACCTCCGTTATTCATCAGCGCAGGTTGAGGGGATGCCATACGGGCGGCAAGCGTCAGCGCGGCGATCCCGGTGAGCGTGCCACTGTTGGTGACACTGTTCTGGCGAATCGTGACATGGTTACCCTGGACAGTGCCGCTGTTATCCAGTGAGTTTCCATCAAGGGAGAGCGTGCCGGCCGAAAGCAGACTGCCCCGGTTGTCCGTGGTGGCTGCTTTCAGCGTGGTGTCACCCTGGCTCATGATATCGCCGGTACTGGTCAACTGACCGCTTGCCGAAGCGGTAAGGTTACCGGTTGCCAGCACGGAACCACTGTTCGCCCAGTTGTCCGCCTGCACGGTGAGATTCTGTCCCTGCGTGGTCCCTGCGGTATTCAGTGTTTTACCCCGGAGGGTGAGGTCGCCCGCCGTCAGCCAGCGCCCGTTACTACCCTGTGAGAGGGTGTCGCCAGCAAGCGCCAGTGCACCGGCGCCCTGCAACAGGCCGTCACCATCCAGCGTGGTCGCCCTGACGCTCAGCGTGTCAGCGATGATTTTTCCCGGATTGCTGAGGGAGACAGCATTTAACATTAAACCATTATCACCGGTGATAAGCCCGCTGTTGCGGATGTCCGGTATATCCAGCGTCAGGTCTGCAGCACTGTACAGCGTGCCGTTCTGCTGATTATCAAGCCTCTGTGTGTTAACGGTGAGTGAGGCCTCCCCCTGCAACAGACCGCTGTTGGTCAGGGTCTGTGACTGTGTATTCAGGGCGGAACCAACAAGTACGCCGCTGCTGGTCAGTTCCGGCGCACTGAGGCTGAGCGACGGGGCACTGCTTTTCCCGCTGTGGGTGAGCTTTTCACTGGCGTTCACCACCATGGTCTGTTGTGCTGCCTGCGTACCTGCAAGACGTGCATCTCTGGCGTTGATGCTGAGATTTTTGCCGCTCTGAAGTTGTGCGCCCGCTGCGGTACTCAGTTTGTCTGCCTGAACCCGGAGGGTGTCACCGGCACTGGTTTCCCCGTCCAGCGCCACTGTTGTCACATTCAGCGTCATCGCAGCATCGCTGTGGGTGACCGATTTTTTACCGGAGCTCAGCGTCTGCGCACTGACCGTCAGCCCTTTGCCGCCGGACAGCACACCGTTCTGTGTCACATCCTGCGCCTTCAGCACCAGTACATCATCGCTCACCAGCGAGCCTGTACTGGTCAGTTTCCCGCTGGCCGTGATATCCACTTTGCCCTTCGCGCCAGTGCGTCCACTCTGGTTAAAGTCGCGGGTATTCACGGTCAGGGGACCGCCACTGAGCAGGGAGCCACTGTTGCTGAGCGTTGTACTGCCGAGCGTCAGGGAAGCCCCCTGAACAGCACCACTGTTATTCAGCGTGCCGGCATCGAGTCCCGCATGACCTTTCGCCAGCAATATTCCGTCCTGTGTCAGCGTGGTGGCGCTGGCCGTGAGATTCTGCCCGGCGGTTATCTGTCCCTGTGTTGTCAGCGTGTCACTGGCGTCAGTCACGATATCGCGGGCCGCGTTAATCTGGCTGGCGGTATCCTGTGTGATGTTTTTCGCGGCAAGCGTTACATCCCGGCCGGCAGTCAGTTTTTCATTCTGTTGAGTGATTCTGCCGCCGGCGGTCAGGCTGAGGTCCTTGTCGCTGTTAAGCGTGCCATTGCTGAGAACGATATCGCTCCGGCTGCTGACGCTCAGGTTACCTCCCGCTTTATGGTCGCCGGTTAAGGTGACGCCCTGACCTTTTGCAGTGACGGCCCCCGTGGCGAGACTGTTGTTGACAGTCAGTCTGCCGCTGGCATCCAGGGTGATATCGCCATCGCGGGCATAAAGGTTACCAAGATTAACCCCGACACCACTTTCAGTGGAGGTCAGATGAATACGCCTGGCGTACATTCCACCGAGCGCGCCGGTATCAACAGCAACTTTCGGCACATCACCTTCGCCCTTCAGGGCACTGACACGACCATCTGCAGTTACCCGGTTAGCGCCTGCAGTGACAGTTAAATCCTTCGCATGAAGCGCGGCATTCACTTCCGTTGCACGGGCAATAATGGATACGGCATCGCTCCGGGTGCCGTCCAGGCCCGCGCCATTGATGGTGATACTGCCTTCAGTCACCTCCAGCGCCTGCAGGCTGCCGTCGGCATTCATCACAGGTCTGCCCGTGGTGAGCGTCGCGTGCGGCGTGTTGATAAAACCACAGCCGTCACAGGTGATACCATACGGGTTGGCAACCATCACATTCGCCGCTTTGCCGGCCACTTCCGTATAGCCCTGCAGCAGTGAACGGTTACCGCCGGTCACTTCGTTGATGATACCCTTCGCTTCCCCGCCCGCTTTCAGGTTCGGGTTATTCTGTATCAGTCCACCAAGCTGCGTCGGATTAAGCTTACCGGTGGCATTATTGAGAATCAGCCCTTCCTTCCCGACGTTGTAATCCGTAAACCGGTTATGCGAAATCCCGGCCCCGTTCGGCGTGGCAATGTTCACGACCGGCACACCATTTGCCGCTTTATCCATTCCGGCCCCGTTTTGTGGGGTGATGACGGCCCCCACAGCCGGTAACAACGGCTGCCCGGCGATAATCGCACTGACCAGGTAACTCAGCAGGCGGTAAGTGAAGTGAACGGGAGGCTGATTCATGGTAATAATCCCTTAAAACGCGACGGCAACGTGCCAGTAAACCGTGAGATGGTCAGGGGCAAGCCAGTCCGGGTAAACCAGAGGCAGCCCGGCAGTGAACGAACCGGAAACATAGTCACTGGTGGTGCTGAGCCCGGCAGCACCACCCCACAGCGTGCCGGACGAGTACGGGTCATCGCTGTCAGAGTGCAGCCAGCCGCCGTCCAGTGCAGCCACTGCACGGACAGTTCCCACATATGGCAGGGAGAACAGAGACCAGGACAGCTCATTTCGCAGATAACCGCCGTTATTACCGGAGATATACTGCTCCTTAAAGCCACGCACTGAACTCTCACCCCCGAGGCTCAGTTGTTCCACACCATGAAGACGGTCCGGTGACCACTGGGCATAAGCGCTGGTCAGCCACCACACCCTGTCCGTGACGGGGCGCTGAAAACTGGCACTCACCGACCATTTCCGGAACTGATTTACGGGCAGGTCTCCCCTTTTCCCGTGGTCGCTTTCTGCGCCGAACCAGGGCATCCCCCGTGTGAATACCGGATTCAGTGTTCCGACACCCCCCAGAAACTTGTGTGTGTGATTCAGCCCGACAGAAAATGAAGTGAGTTTACGGCTGCTGCCCTGAAGCAGAACATCATCCAGATAATTGTGAATAATGCGGTGCTGCAGACCTCCGGTCAGTGCTGTCTTCATGTCCCCGTTACGGAACAGGACATGCGACAATCCCAGCCGGTGAGTCTGCAGGTCTCCCGTGGAACGCCACCGCCAGCCCCGGTTATCAATGGTGCTGAGGTAGTCACTCCATGAATACGTGTAATCCACCAGGGTATAGCCATACGGCAGACTGACACCGGCGGCAAAATTCCTCGCATCATGTGACACCGAAAAGTCACTGCTCCGTCCCCCGCTGACAAACCAGTTGTCAGCCAGCCCCAGCGGATTATTAAAGGAAAGGACACCATTTAACTGCCCCGTACCGGTATTCTTCTGTCCGCTGTTGTCGAAGCCCACGCTCCCTGTGACAGGCCATTCCGGCGATGCCGTCAGTGTCACCACCGACCATCCCTCACGGTCACCGGGCGATATTTCAATCTGTACCGGCTCCGTACGCAGACGATTAATCTGCTCCATCCCCTGCTCAATATCCCGCAGGTTCAGAACCTTCCCCTCCATTCCCGGGAAAACCATCTTCAGGGTGCGGGCAGGAAGGTCAGCGCCTTCCGCCCGGATTTGCTGCAGCCTGCCTTCCATGACCGTTATGTGCAGTACGCCCCCTGAAAGGTCCTGCTCTGTCAGAAAGGCCCGGCTGGTGATATATCCCCGGCGTATATAGCCGTCCGTCACGGCATCCGTGACCGCGGTCAGCCCCGTGATATTCAGACACTGATTCACCCACGGTGCCACCAGTCTGTCGGTTTCTGCAGACGTCAGTCGGGTGACCCCACTGACAACAATGCGTGACACCGTAAAGCAGGGACCTTCAGTACCGGCAGACGTTTCCGGAGACGGCGTGATGGTCAGCGGCGCACTGCGCTCCAGCGCATCACGCTGACGCTGGTTTTCATCCAGCAACTGCTGCTGTTGCTGCTGAATTGCACTGCGGTCACCCGGAGACAGCATGGCTGCCGGAGACGAAAATGCGGGGATAAAAAAACCAGAAAAAACGGAGAGGGAGAGATAGCATATCCACGGAGAGCCGCGCCGGAACATATCACAACAGGGGACAGACAACGCACGGGATAAAAGGGACGTTTTCGTCAGAATGTTGTTCTGCCGGCGCTGCATGTTCTCCCCGTATTCTGGCCTGTGTGATGCCAGTGTAAATTCATGTCAAAAAGTGTCAGCGAGAAAATTTACACCTGAAAAAGTCTGTCATGAAACAGTTTTATGACAAGACATCAAAAAAATGTCAAAAACGTGATCTTTCTTCAGCTTTTCAGAATATTGAGTACCAGGAAGTCAATATCAATTCTGGGACACATATGCATTTACCATTAAAACCGGGCACAACAAGCTGTTCAGTCTCAATCCATACCCCGTGTTTTATCAATATCAGAATAAGAATATCTGCGGATAAATAAAAAAGGAATGTCCAGGGAGCTTACCGCAGAGGGCTCTCCACCTCACAAACCATTTACAAAAATGATACCGGCATATCTTTGGTCCCTGTCACAACCAGACATTGACAATCCAATATAACCCCAAATATATTTCGGGTAAGAAGTCTGGGATTTATACAGATATACTGTCTGTTATTACTATTTAATTATATAATTGTATTGCATACATAAGAGGCACTAATGAAACGTTATATAAAATGGTTTGCCATCACAATTTTTATCAGTATGTTGAGTGCCTGTGCCCGTACGGCCCCAGTGCAACAGATAAGCACCACTGTCAGTGTGGGTCATACTCAGGAGCAGGTTAAAAATGCCATTTTGAAAGCAGGTGCGCAGCGCAAGTGGATTATGACGCAAGTGTCCCCTGGAGTTATTAAAGCTCGCTATCAAACACGAAATCACGTTGCAGAGGTTCGTATTACATATACAGCTACCTACTATAACATCAAATATGACAGTAGCCTGAATCTGCAGGCTTCTGATGGAAAAATTCATAAAAACTATAACCGCTGGGTGCGTAACCTAGATAAAGATATACAGGTTAACTTATCTACAGGAGCAACGTTATAGTGATGCTGATATCGGGCTGGAATGGCCCGATAGTATTTAACTTTCTCTATAAGAATGGTTATATATGTACGAACAGGACACGCTCAGCGCACTGGATGCCATCACCGAAGCACAGCGGATTGCCTTTGCTCCTATGCTTTTCCAGGCAGCTTTGTGCCTGCGCAATGCAGGAATATTAGATTATTTGGATCAACAGGGTAAACAGGGAGCTCCCCTTAATGCGATTACTGAGCACACAGTCCTGAATGAATATGCCGTGGGTGTGTTACTGGATATGGGCTTAAGCGGGCGAATTATTACCTGTAAAGAGGGAATTTATTACCTGGCGAAAATCGGTCATTACCTCCTGCATGACACTATGACTCGCGTGAATATGGATTTCACCCAGGATGTCTGTTACCAGGGGCTCTTCTTCCTTGCCGATTCACTCAATGAAGGAAAACCTTCCGGGTTAAAAGTATTTGGCGACTGGCCGACGATATATCCGGCACTTTCGCAATTACCAGACGCCGCACGTGATAGCTGGTTTGCGTTTGATCATTACTATTCAGATGGCGCATTTAACGCCGCACTGCCTTATGTATTCGCCAACAACCCCACAACCTTGTACGATGTGGGTGGCAATACGGGTAAGTGGGCTTTGCGCTGCTGCAAATTCAATGAAAACATCGCCGTTACGTTATTAGATCTGCCACAACAAATCGTACTGGCGAAAGAAAATATCGCGAATGCAGGTTTTTCTGATCGCATAGATTTCCATGCGGTGGATATGCTAAGCGATGCCCCATTACCAGGCGAGGCTGATATCTGGTGGATGAGCCAATTTTTAGACTGTTTTTCACCCGAACAAATAATTAGCATACTCAGCAAAATTGCCAGCGTAATGAAGCCTGGCGCAAAACTTTGCATCATGGAGTTGTTCTGGGATGCACAGCGGTTTGAAGCGACATCGTTTAGCCTGAATGCATCCTCACTTTATTTTACCTGCATGGCAAACGGTAACAGCCGTTTCTATAGTGCAGAGAAATTTTACGACTATCTGAATAAAGCAGGATTCCAGGTAGCAGAGCGTCACGATAATTTAGGCGTTGGGCATACACTTTTGATATGCCAAAAGAAATAATCGTCACTTAATAATTTTGGTTTACCGCGGGCGCGCGTTGATGAAATTTGCATTAAATATTACCAACTGGCAGGCACTGGCGCCTGGACTTAGCGATGTGCAGCAATGGCAAGCATGGTCGCGCCAGCCGTGGGCGATTGACCCTGCCGCGCCGTTGGCAAAATTAAGTGAACTGCCAATGATGACCGCTCGTCGTCTCAGTTCAGGCAGCAAACTGGCTGTTGAATGCGGTCTGACAATGCTACGCCGCCATCAGCCAGACGCTGTTTTGTATACCAGTCGTCATGGCGAACTGGAGCGCAATTACCGCATTGTTCATGCACTGGCAACCGAACAGGCGCTTTCTCCGACGGACTTCGCGCTTTCCGTACACAACTCTTCCGTGGGTAACCTGACCATTGTGGCCAAACAGCCGATCGTTTCGTCATCGCTTTCGGCTGGTCGCGACAGTTTCCAGCAAGGTTTGTGTGAAGTGCTTAGCCTGCTACAAGCGGGATACCAGCGCGTGTTGATGGTCGATTTTGATGGCTTTCTACCTGAGTTTTATCACCCGCAACTGCCCGCAGAAATGCCTACCTGGCCGTACGCCGTCGCGCTGGTGATTGAAGCTGGCGATGACTGGCAATGTGAAACGCAGCCAGCCATTGCGGTAAATGAAACAACACTGCCGCAAAGCATGTTGTTTTTACAGCACTATTTACAAAATGCAGATGCTTTTTCACTGCCTGGCGAGCGCGTGCAATGGCGCTGGAGCCGCAGATGAGTAAGCTGATGTCACGTCTGGAGTGGACCTGGCGACTGGTCATGACCGGGTTATGTTTTGTCCTGTTTGGTCTCGGCGGCCTGCTGCTTTCAGTCGTGTGGTTTAACATATTGTTAGTTTTGGTGTGGGATACTTCCCGCCGCCGTCGTTTGGCACGTCGCAGCATTGCCGCCAGTTTTCGCCTGTTTTTAACTGTCGCGAAAGGGCTTGGCGTGCTGGATTATCGTATTGATGGCGCTGAAATTTTACGTCAGGAACGCGGTTGCCTCGTCGTAGCCAATCATCCCACGCTGATCGATTACGTGCTGCTGGCATCAGTCATGCCAGAAACTGACTGCCTGGTGAAAAGCGCGCTGTTAAAAAATCCTTTTCTTGGCGGCGTCGTGCGGGCGGCAGATTATTTAATCAACAGCGAAGCTGAAACCCTGTTACCCCGCTGCCAACAGCGACTGGCACAGGGTGACACTATCCTGATTTTCCCCGAAGGCACACGAACGAAGCCCGGTGAAAAAATGACGTTACAGCGCGGTGCAGCGAATATTGCCGTGCGCTGCACCAGCGATTTACGCATCGTGACGATCGGCTGTAGCGAGCATCTGCTGGATAAACAAAGTAAGTGGTATGACGTCCCGCCTGCCAGGCCGTTTTTTACGGTTGAAGTCCATGGGCGGGTAGAAATCAATAAATTTTACGATGCAACTTCACAAGAGCCGACGCTGGCTGCAAGACAGTTAAACCGGCATCTTTTGCTTCAATTACAGCAAGGTTGTTTACCTCTATCAGGAATAAATAATGCAAGCGCTTTATCTGGAAATTAAAAACCTCATCATCAGCACCCTCAATCTGGACGACTTGACTCCTGATGATATTGATATCAATGCGCCACTGTTTGGCGACGGTTTAGGGCTGGACTCTATCGATGCACTGGAACTGGGACTGGCAGTAAAAAATGAGTACGGCATCGTGCTCTCTGCGGAAAGCGAAGAAATGCGTCAGCACTTTTTCTCCGTCGCCACTCTGGCCTCTTTCATTGCTGCGCAACGTGCCTGAGGAAAACCATCATGACAGACCAACAAACCATTTATCAGGAAGTCTCAGCCCTGCTGGTTAAGCTGTTTGAAATCGATCCGCAGGACATCAAACCTGAAGCGCGACTGTACGAAGATCTGGAACTGGACAGCATCGACGCCGTTGACATGATTGTGCACCTGCAAAAGAAAACCGGTAAGAAAATCAAGCCGGAAGAGTTTAAAGCAGTGCGTACAGTCCAGGATGTTGTCGAGGCTGTAGAACGCCTGCTACAAGAAGGCTAATTTGATGTCGGGCATTCGCTCGCTACCGATGATTAAGTTGCTGACCGGATTATTGCTGCTCGCCTGGCCTTTTTTAATCTGGCTAGGTTTGGTGCATAACAGCCTGCACTGGCTGTTGCCGCTGATGGCGCTGCTGCTTTTATTGCGCCTGCGCCAGCCCCGTCGCCAGACGGGGCCGCTCCAGGTCGTCACAAAAATCGTTGCTGTTGTGGGCATTGTATTGTGTGTCTCCAGTTTTCTGTTGAAAACGCACCAGTTACTGCTGTTTTACCCGGTAGTGGTTAACGCAGTCATGCTGGCGGTTTTTGGCGGTTCGCTGCGGTCGACAATGCCGATAGTTGAGCGGCTGGCACGTTTGCAGGAACCAGACCTCCCGGAAAAGGCCGTGCGATATACCCGCCGCGTAACGCAGGTCTGGTGCCTGTTTTTTATTTTCAACGGCAGTATTGCGTTATTTACCACCTTGTATGGCAACATGCCTTTGTGGACAGCCTGGAACGGTATCATTGCTTACCTTCTGATAGGTTTCCTGACTGCAGGGGAATGGCTGATACGTTGTCAGATGATCAAACGGAAAACACCATGAATCAGACTCTCTCACTTTCACAGTGGTTGACAGCCTCTCGCCCTGTAACAACTCCTGTTGCCTGGCTTGGGGAATATACCTGGACACTGGGGCATCTGCGGCATGATGTAGCGCTTTTGATCGACCATTTACGCGACCAGCCAGGCAATCGCTGGGCACTTTGTTTTGAAAACAGCTATCTTTTTATTGTAGCGTTGTTGGCCACGCTACACTCAGGTAAAATCCCGGTAATCCCGGGCCATAATCGCGCCGCTTTGTTAAATGTACAACGCTCCTTGTTTGATTGCGTCCTGAGTGATAAAAGGCTGGGCTGGAACGGTCCACAGTTTGTTGTAAGCACATCTCACCAGATGACGACCAGCACGATAGCCTTTGATGATATTGCTTCTGACGCGTTTATTGAACTTTTCACATCGGGTTCAACCGGACAACCAAAACAAATTGCAAAACCTGTTATCAGCCTTGATCAAGAAGCAAACATGCTGGCAACTCACTTTGCAGACCGACTACTGGGCTGTCGTTTTGTAGCATCCGTGATGCCTCAGCACCTGTATGGGCTGACTTTCCGTATTTTTTTACCTATGGCACTTGGCCTGCCATTGCATGCCGCAATGCTCTGGTATTCTGAGCAACTTGCCGCATTAAGCCATACCTACCGCTATGCCTTTGTCAGCAGCCCAGCGTTCCTTAAACGACTCGACCTTCATCTGACGCCTCCCCCCGTGGAAATGATTCTCTCTGCCGGCGGTATGCTACCATGGCAGGATGTAGAGAAAACTTCCACCTGGCTGAATATCTGGCCCGATGAAATCTATGGTAGTACCGAAACAGGTATTCTCGCATGGCGTTACCGTCAACAGGATAATATCCCCTGGTTTACTTTTTCTGATGTTCATCTTTCACAGGAAAGTGAGGGGGTTCGTGTCTTTTCGCCACTCATCCCTGCTGAAGGATTGGTGCTTGACGATATGTTGCAATTCAATGAAAACGGTCAGTTCCACCTGATCGGACGACGTGGTCGAGTGGTAAAAATAGAGGAGAAGCGGATATCACTGGTTGAAATCGAACAACGGCTTCTGGCACTTGACGGTATTATGGATGTCGCTGCAATACCATTAATACGCAATGGCCGCCAGGCTATCGGTGTCGTGGTTGTACCAAATAAAGAGGCCCGTCAAATATGGCAATGCTCCGGAGGGAAAACTCTGGAGTTGTCCTGGCGCAAAGCACTATTACCATGGCTTGAACCTGTTGCAGTACCTCGTTACTGGCGCATTATTGATGAAATACCAGTAAACAATATGAATAAGCGTGTCTATGCACAATTACAGGAGTTATTTCATGATACGCCATGAAATTGAGCGCCATCAGGTTCAACCGCAGGAGATGGAAATCGTTCTATACCTTGACCCGATGCTCTACTGGTTTAATGGTCATTTTGCCGTACAGCCTCTGTTACCAGGCGTGGCCCAGTTGGACTGGGTAATGCATTATGCTACCACGCTGCTTGCTCCGGGCTGGCGTTTTCGTAGTATCCAGAATGTTAAATTTCTGGCGCCACTTATACCTGAGACGACTGTTACCCTGCAATTAACATGGCAGGAAACAAGTCAGGTACTCACTTTCTGCTATCAGCGTCACGACGGTGACGCCCGCCACACCGCCAGTAGCGGGAAGATCCGCCTATGTCGGTAAACTTTTCTCCCTGCGTGTTGATCCCCTGCTACAACCACGGCGCGATGATGCCGGGCGTGCTGGCGCGTCTTAAGCCATTTAATCTTCCCTGTATTGTGGTGGATGACGGCAGCGATGCCGCCACGCAACAGCAACTGGATAATCTGGTTGCCGAACAGCCTGGCGTGACCTTAATTCGCCTGGCAGAAAACACAGGCAAAGGCGCGGCGGTAATGCGCGGCTTACAGGCAGCGGCAGACGCGGGCTTCAGCCATGCGGTGCAGGTGGATGCTGACGGTCAACATGCGATTGAAGATATCCCCAAACTGCTGGCACTCGCTGAACAACACCCTGTGGCGCTGATCTCCGGCCAGCCAATTTACGATGACTCCATCCCCCGCTCACGGCTTTACGGGCGCTGGGTCACCCACGTCTGGGTATGGATCGAAACGCTCTCCCTGCAACTGAAAGACAGTATGTGCGGCTTTCGCGTTTATCCGGTTGCGCCAACGCTGCAACTGGCAAAATACGCCACCATCGGCAAGCGGATGGATTTCGACACTGAAGTGATGGTGCGCCTCTACTGGCAGGGAAACACCAGTTATTTCGTGCCAACCCGCGTCACTTATCCGCAGGACGGGCTTTCGCATTTTGATGCCCTGAAAGATAACGTCCGCATCTCGCTCATGCACACGCGTCTGTTTTTCGGCATGTTGCCGCGTATTCCTTCACTACTGATGCGCCGCTCTTCCAGCCACTGGGCGCGGCAGAGTGAAGTGAAAGGATTATGGGGAATGCGCCTGATGCTGCTGGTCTGGCGTCTGCTGGGAAGAACGGCGTTTAGCGCGCTGCTTTACCCGGTGGTGGGCGTCTACTGGCTCACTGCTGCTCGTGCGCGCAAAGCGTCGCAAGACTGGCTCGCCCGTGTACGACAGCATCAACCACAGGCGGCAAAACTCAACAGCTATCAGCACTTTCTACGTTTCGGTAATGCCATGCTCGACAAAATCGCCAGCTGGCGCGGCGAGCTACAACTGGGGCACGATGTGCTGTTTGCGCCAGGCGCAGAAGCGGCGCTTGACGTCCGCGATCCGCGCGGCAAATTGCTGCTGGCCTCGCATCTTGGCGATGTGGAAGTGTGCCGGGCGCTGGCAAAAATTCAGGGCTACAAAACCATTAACGCGCTGGTGTTTAGCGAAAACGCCCAACGCTTTAAACAGATAATGCAGGAGATGGCTCCTCAGGCAGGCATTAACCTGATGCCGGTAACAGATATCGGCCCGGAAACCGCCATCCTGCTGAAAGAGAAGCTGGATAACGGCGAATGGGTGGCGATTGTCGGTGACCGCATCGCCGTCACCCCGCAACGCGGCGGCGACTGGCGCGTCTGCTGGAGTCCGTTTATGGGCCAGCCTGCGCCTTTCCCACAGGGGCCGTTTATTCTCGCGTCTATTTTGCGCTGCCCGGTGAATCTGATTTTCGCCCTGCGCCAGCGCGGCAAGCTGCATATTCACTGCGAAACCTTTGCCGACCCGCTGCTGTTGCCGCGTGGCGAACGCCAACAGGCGCTGCAAAACGCTATCGACCACTACGCCGCGCGTCTGGAACATTACGCGCTCCAGTCGCCCCTCGACTGGTTTAATTTTTTCGATTTCTGGCAACTGCCGGAAATTCAGGACAAGGAGTAAAGGGTGCTTAACGATCCCCGATTTACCGCTGAAGTCGAGCTGACCATTCCCTTTCACGACGTCGATATGATGGGCGTGGCCTGGCACGGTAACTATTTTCGCTACTTTGAAGTGGCCCGCGAGGCGCTGCTCAACCAGTTCAATTACGGCTATCGGCAGATGAAAGAGTCAGGTTATTTGTGGCCAGTGGTCGATGCGCGGGTGAAATATCGCCACGCCCTCACCTTTGAGCAACGCATCCGCGTGCGTGCGCATATCGAAGAGTTCGAAAACCGTCTGCGGATTGGCTATCAGATTTTCGATGCCGAAACGGGCAAACGCGCCACCACCGGATACACCATTCAGGTCGCAGTAGAGGAGCAAAGCCGTGAACTGTGCTTTGTCAGCCCCGATATTCTGTTTGAACGCATGGGAGTCAAACCATGAAATTTTTACCGCTGCTGGTGCTGCTGATTAGCCCGTTTGTGAGCGCCCTGACCCTGGACGATCTTCAGCAACGCTTTACCGAACAACCGGTGATCCGCGCCCATTTCGATCAAACCCGGACGATTAAAGATCTGCCGCAGCCGCTGCGATCTCAGGGTCAGATGTTGATCGCCCGCGACCAGGGGTTATTGTGGGATCAAACCTCACCGTTCCCCATGCAACTATTACTGGACGATAAACGCATGGTGCAGGTGATCAACGGTCAGCCGCCGCAAATCATCACGGCAGAAAACAACCCGCAGATGTTCCAGTTTAACCACCTGCTGCGCGCGCTGTTCCAGGCCGATCGCAAAGTGCTGGAACAAAACTTCCGCGTCGAATTTGCCGACAAAGGCGAAGGCCGCTGGACGCTGCGCCTGACGCCGACCACCACGCCGCTGGACAAAATTTTCAACACCATCGATCTCGCCGGGCAAACCTATCTGGAGAGCATTCAGCTTAATGATAAACAGGGCGATCGCACCGATATCGCTCTTACCCAACATCAACTGACACCAGCGCAACTGACCGATGACGAACGCCAACGCTTTGCCACCCAGTAAACGCCCCGCGCTGTTATGGGGGCTAGTCTGCCTGGTCATGGCGGCGGCGTTGCTGATCCTGCTGCCACAATCACGACTGAACAGTAGCGTGCTGGCTATGTTACCCAAACAGGCGATGGGCGATATTCCTCCGGCGCTGAATGACGGCTTTATGCAGCGTCTGGACCGCCAACTGGTGTGGCTGGTCAGCCCCGGTAAAGAGGCTAATCCCAGGGTGGCTCAGGAGTGGCTGACGCTGCTGCAAAAATCCGCTGCGCTCGGCGACATTAAAGGGCCAATGGATGCCGCCAGCCAGCAGGCGTGGGGAGCGTTTTTCTGGCAGCACCGCAACGGCCTGATTGACCCCGACACCCGCGCCCGCCTGCAAAATGGCGGCGAAGCGCAGGCGAAGTGGATCCTCTCCCAGCTTTATTCTGCGTTCTCCGGGGTAAGCGGCAAGGAGCTGCAAAACGATCCGCTGATGTTAATGCGCGGCTCGCAACTGGCGATGGCGAAAAATGGCCAGCGTTTACGACTAATGGACGGCTGGCTGGTGACGCAGGATCCCCAGGGCAATTACTGGTATCTGCTGCACGGCGAACTGGCGGGATCGTCGTTTGATATGCAGCAAACCCACCAGCTCATCACGACCCTGAATACGCTGGAAAAGGCTCTGAAAACGCGTTACCCGCAGGCGCAGTTGCTCTCACGCAGCACGGTGTTTTACAGCGATTACGCCAGCCAACAGGCGAAGCAGGATATCTCCACCCTGGGCGTGGCAACGCTGCTGGGGGTGATATTGCTGATTGTGGCGGTGTTCCGCTCTTTGCGCCCGTTGCTGCTTTGCGTGATTTCCATCGGCATCGGCGCGCTGGCGGGAACGGCCGCCACATTGTTGATTTTCGGTGAATTACACCTGATGACGCTGGTGATGAGCATGAGCGTTATCGGCATTTCCGCTGACTACACGCTCTATTATCTCACCGAGCGGATGGTGCACGGCAACGACGTTTCGCCGTGGCAAAGCCTGGCGAAAGTACGCAATGCCCTGCTGCTGGCGCTGCTCACAACCGTGGCGGCATATCTGATTATGATGCTCGCCCCCTTCCCCGGCATTCGCCAGATGGCGATTTTTGCCGCCGTCGGGTTGAGCGCCTCTTGTCTGACCGTCCTGTTCTGGCATCCGTGGCTGTGCCGTGGTCTGCCGGTGCGCCCGGTTCCGGCGATGGCGCTGATGCTACGCTGGCTGGCAGCGTGGCGGCGCAATAAAAAACTGTCGCGGGGTCTGCCCGTTGCGCTGGCGCTGTTTTCGCTGGCGGGGATGTCAATGCTGCGCGTCGATGACGATATCTCGCAGTTACAGGCGCTGCCGCAGCACATTCTGGCGCAGGAGAAAGCCATTACCGCCCTGACCGGACAAAGCGTCGATCAAAAATGGTTTGTAGTTTACGGCGACTCCCCACAGCAAACATTGCGGCGACTGGAGAAATATACCGCCTCACTTGAGTATGCGAAAAAAGAGGGGCTTATCAGCAACTACCGCACTATTCCGCTGAACTCCCTGGCGCGGCAGGAGGAAGACTTAGACCTGCTGAAAACGGCTGCCCCGACGGTAACAAAAGCACTGCAAAATGCAGGGCTGACGGCGGTGAAACCAGATCTCAACGCCATGCCGGTGAAGGTCGATGAATGGCTGGCAAGCCCCGCCAGTGAAGGCTGGCGTCTGCTGTGGCTGACGCTGGAAAACGGCGAAAGCGGTGTACTGGTGCCAGTTGAAGGGGTTAAAAGTAGCGCATTGTTGCAGGAAATCGCCACATATTACCCTTGCGGCATTGCCTGGGTTGATCGCAAAAGCACCTTTGATGAATTGTTCGCACTTTACCGCTACGTCTTAACCGGCTTGTTGCTGGTGGCGCTGGCAGTGATTGCCTGCGGCGCAGTGGCCCGTCTCGGCTGGCGCAAAGGGCTTATCAGCCTGGTGCCTTCGGTGCTTTCGCTGGGCTGTGGTCTGGCGGTGCTGGCGATGAGCGGGCAGGCGGTGAATCTCTTTTCGCTGCTGGCGCTGGTGCTGGTGCTTGGCATCGGTATCAACTACACGCTGTTTTTCAGTAATCCGCGCGGTACACCGTTAACTTCGCTACTGGCGATCGCGCTGGCAATGCTCACCACCTTGCTGACGCTGGGAATGCTGGTATTCAGCGCCACCCAGGCCATCAGCAGTTTTGGCATTGTGCTGGTGAGCGGTATTTTCACCGCCTTCCTGCTTTCGCCGCTGGCTATGCCCGATAAAAAGAGAACAAAAAAATGATCAAATCCACATTCTGGCGAGCGTTCGCCCTGACCGCTACGCTTATCCTCACCGGCTGTAGCCACTCGCAACCAGAACAGGAAGGCCGCCCGCAGGCGTGGCTGCAACCTGGCACGCGCATCACGCTGCCGGCACCAGGGATTTCACCCGCAGTCAATTCGCAGCAACTGTTGACCGGCAGCTTCAACGGCAAAACCCAGTCGCTGTTAGTGATGCTTAACGCCGACGATCAGAAAATCACCCTTGCCGGGCTGTCGTCGGTCGGCATTCGCCTGTTTCTGGTGACCTACGATGCGCAAGGGCTACGCGCCGAGCAATCCATCGTCGTCCCACAGTTACCGCCCGCAAGTCAGGTACTGGCTGACGTGATGCTCAGCCACTGGCCGATTAGCGCCTGGCAACCGCAACTTCCCGCAGGATGGACACTTCGCGACAACGGTGACAAACGCGAGCTGCGTAACGCCAGCGGCAAACTGGTCACGGAAATCACCTATCTGAATCGCCAGGGAAAACGCGTGCCAATCAGCATTGAGCAGCATGTCTTTAAATACCACATCACCATTCAATACTTAGGTGACTGATATGATTTATATTTCCGCCGTCGGCATGATCAACGCCCTGGGAAATAACCTTGACGAAATCGCAGCCAACCTGGCTCGCGGTGTCGCCCCCGGCATGCGCCCGCGCGCAGGCTGGTTGCAGGGGCATCCGCAGGCGGTCCTGGCTGGCGTGGATGGCGAGCTTCCGCTTATCCCGGAAAAATTCGCTGCGCATCGCTCGCGCAACAATCAGATCCTGCTGGCGGCGCTGGCGCAGCTCCAGCCGCAGGTTGATGACGCTATCGCGAAATATGGCTGCGAGCGCATCGCGATTGTGCTTGGCACCAGCACCTCCGGCCTGCATGAAGGCGACACGCACGTTAACCTGCACACCCACGGGCAGCCAAGCACCACGTGGCACTATGCACAACAAGAACTCGGCGATCCGTCGCGTTTTCTCAGCCACTGGCTGGCGCTCGACGGCCCGGCCTATACCCTTTCAACCGCCTGCTCTTCCAGCGCCAGAGCGATAATCAGCGGGCGCAGGCTTATCGAAGCGGGGCTGGTCGATGCCGCCATTGTGGGTGGCGCAGACACCCTGAGCCGGATGCCGATTAACGGTTTTCACAGCCTCGAATCGCTGTCGCCAACCTTATGTCAGCCGTTTGGTCGTGACCGCGCAGGTATCACCATTGGTGAAGGGGCGGGGCTAATGCTGCTGACCCGGGAACCGCAGCCCATCGCGTTGCTGGGCGTTGGTGAATCGAGCGACGCTTACCATATTTCAGCCCCGCATCCGCAGGGCGAAGGAGCGATCCGCGCTATTAATCAGGCGCTGACCGATGCGCAGCTTACGCCAGATGACGTCGGCTATATCAACCTGCACGGCACCGCCACACAACTCAACGATCAGATTGAATCAATGGTGGTTAACGCCCTGTTTGGCGAACGCGTACCGTGCAGCTCCACCAAACATTTGACCGGACACACGCTGGGCGCAGCGGGCATTACCGAGGCGGCAATTAGTATGTTGATTTTACAGCGTGATTTACCGCTGCCCGCTCAGGACTTCAGCCTGTCGCCGCGCGATCCCACGCTGCCACCGTGTGGCATTATCGAAAAACCGCAGCCGCTGGCACGTCCGGTGATCCTGTCCAATTCCTTCGCCTTTGGCGGCAATAACGCCAGCATTCTGCTCGGGAGGGTTTCGTGAGCCACTATTTATCCCCCGGCGCTTATCTGCCCCACGACGCGCCCATGTTACTGCTGGAAGACGTGGTGAGCGTCAGCGATGACAGCGCGGTGTGCCGCGTGACGGTTTCGCCCAGTGGCGTACTGGCACCGTTTCTCGACCCGGACGGCAATCTCCCTGGCTGGTTTGCCCTTGAACTGATGGCGCAAACCGTCGGCGTCTGGTCTGGCTGGCATCGCCACCAGCAGGGCAAAAACAGTATTGAGTTAGGGATGATACTGGGCGCGCGTGAATTGCTTTGCGCCGCTGGCATTCTGCCCGCAGGCCAGACGCTGACCATTACCGTCAAACTGCTGATGCAGGACGATCGCTTCGGCAGTTTTGAGTGCAGCATCAACGACGGCGAGGCGACGGGCCGCATTAACACCTTCCAGCCGACCGCGGAAGAACTTACCACCCTGTTTCAACAAGGAGCGTCCTGATGAGTCGTTCAGTTCTGGTTACTGGTGCCAGCAAAGGCATTGGTCGCGCCATCGCCTGCCAACTGGCGGCAGACGGCTTTAACATTGGCGTTCACTATCACCGTGACGCCACAGGCGCTCAGGAAACGCTGAATGCCATTGTCGCCAACGGGGGTAACGGGCGTTTGCTCAGTTTCGACGTCGCAAACCGCGAACAGTGTCGGGAAGTGCTGGAGCATGAGATCGCGCAACACGGTGCCTGGTACGGCGTGGTCAGTAACGCCGGGATCGCCCGCGATGCCGCTTTTCCGGCTTTAAGCGATGACGACTGGGATGCGGTGATCCACACCAACCTCGACAGTTTCTACAACGTCATTCAGCCGTGCATTATGCCAATGATCGGCTCGCGCCAGGGTGGGCGCATCATCACGCTGTCCTCGGTTTCCGGCGTAATGGGCAATCGCGGCCAGGTGAATTACAGCGCAGCCAAAGCCGGAATTATCGGCGCAACAAAAGCGCTGGCTATCGAACTCGCGAAGCGCAAAATCACCGTCAACTGCATCGCGCCGGGGCTTATTGATACCGGGATGATCGAAATGGAAGAAAGCGCTCTGAAAGAGGCAATGTCGATGATCCCCATGAAACGTATGGGCCAGGCGGAAGAAGTTGCCGGGCTTGCCAGTTATTTAATGTCTGATATTGCGGGTTACGTCACCCGCCAGGTTATTTCCATCAACGGAGGGATGTTATGACACGTCGCGTAGTGATTACAGGAATGGGCGGCGTGACTGCCTTTGGTGAAAACTGGCAGGACGTTTCTGCACGCTTACTGGCGTATGAAAATGCGGTGCGCAAAATGCCGGAGTGGCAGGTCTACGATGGGCTGCACACCCTGCTTGGCGCGCCTGTTGATGATTTCACGCTACCGGAGCACTACACCCGCAAGCGTATCCGTGCGATGGGCCGCGTGTCGCAAATGTCGACCCGTGCCAGCGAGCTGGCGTTAGAGCAGGCAGGGTTGATTGGCGATCCGATATTAACCAGCGGCGAAACGGGCATTGCGTACGGTTCATCGACCGGCAGTACCGGCCCGGTAAGCGAGTTCGCCACCATGCTGACGGAAAAGCACACCAATAACATCACTGGCACCACCTATGTGCAGATGATGCCGCACACCACCGCCGTTAATACTGGCCTCTTTTTCGGCCTGCGCGGGCGGGTGATCCCAACCTCCAGCGCCTGTACTTCCGGCAGCCAGGCAATCGGTTATGCGTGGGAAGCCATTCGCCACGGTTATCAAACGGTGATGGTTGCTGGTGGTGCCGAAGAGTTATGTCCTTCAGAAGCAGCGGTATTTGATACGCTTTTCGCCACCAGCCAGCACAATGATGCGCCGAAAACCACACCTTCACCGTTCGATGAAAACCGCGATGGGCTGGTGATTGGTGAAGGCGCAGGTACGCTCATTCTCGAAGAACTGGAGCACGCCAAAGCGCGCGGCGCGACCATTTACGGTGAAATCGTCGGCTTTGCGACGAACTGCGACGCGGCACATATTACCCAGCCGCAGCGCGAAACCATGCAGTATTGTATGGAGCAATCGCTGAAAATCGCCGGGTTAAGCGCACAAGATATCGGCTATATTTCAGCGCATGGTACGGCGACCGATCGCGGTGATATGGCAGAAAGTCTGGCGACAGCAACCATTTACGGTGATAATGTGCCGCTCTCCTCGCTGAAAAGTTATTTTGGTCATACGCTTGGTGCCTGTGGCGCGCTCGAAGCCTGGATGAGTCTGCAAATGATGCGCGAAGGTTGGTTTGCGCCTACGCTAAACCTGAATAAACCAGACCCGAATTGTGGCGCGCTGGATTACATCATGCATGAAGCCCGCAAGGTTGATTGTGAGTTTTTGCAGAGTAACAACTTTGCCTTTGGCGGCATTAATACATCCATCATTATTAAGCGCTGGCCCTGAGTTATACAACCACATGGACATCCCATGTGGTGATTCTTCAAAAAATCTGAATCAATGAATATGAACCTCAAATTCTCTTACGCATACTGAAGAGCATTCCGTATAACGATTCAGCAGACAAAACTTTATCAGTCCACACGAATCAACGGATGCACAGATGACACGCCCGGTTATCACCGGGCAATGGTTGCCATAACGGGTAACATAAGGGACTGAACAGTTGTCTTTAGCGCAACGAACTGATCTAACGTACCTGAACGGACAACCTGAAAACAGCCTTCCATCCTGCATTGTCCGCCAGTGCTTATTACCAGCCACGTCTGTTGCAGTAAATTAATCAGTTGAGAACATTCTTCATCAATCGTGACGCTGGCTCGCGCATGGCAGAAAAGGTCCTGACTGAGCAACAACAGGCATCGTACTGTTGCTGCTCCATGTTGTTTATATGAACGCATCCCGTTTGCAAGGCTTCCGTGTTTTTGACGTTGACGGTAGATTGCTGCTCTATATCCTTATTGCAGCCGGTGCTGCGGGCCTCAATGAGATTCGCTGACTCTCGCCTTATTCACGCAACGAGCTTTAAGCTCAGAAAAACATCCAAGTTTGGTGAGTCACAGTCTTACCTGTCGTTGTCATCAATATAGGAATGGATAATCTGGAGAGCGATACTGCAGGCTGATATTGCGGTTTTGCGACAAGTTTTTAGCATCCGCTTCTACGCCAAATACCTGAAGTAGGAATGGATGCGTTAGCAGCATACATCCGGAACTGCGCGGGGAATAGCCGGAAACGGCTATCCCTACCACAATAGCTAACTTTGTAATAGTGCTCTTTT